>VOFK01003727.1_pt1 | contig 18357 bp, 33 predicted proteins | sample 5384121 | NCBI WGS metagenome assembly VOFK01 (sample SAMN12384730, study PRJNA508395) | human gut metagenome | isolation source: healthy gut J | host: Homo sapiens
GAATGTCTTTCCCGACAACGCTTCACCACGGTCCGGACAGACATATCACCTCTACCTACATTCCGACGCTTCCCGGCAAACTTTTCTATTTGAAAGAACTTGCGGGTCCGTTGGTTGCGGAGTGCAACTGATCTGTCGGATCGAAAACGCCGCTCTATTGTTCCGACGGGCGAGCCCGTCGGACTTATTGAAAAATTTCGGTTCTTTCAAAAGCGCAGAAGGTTTTTGCCTTTTGAAAGGCTCGAATAAGAAAAAATATTTAATCGGATATATAATATGAACGGAATTGCGTTGATAAAAAGAACAGAAGTCGCAATGCCGCACACGCGCTCTTTTTTTTTTTGCCTTTCCGCTCTTATTATCGCAATTTACGCGGCGGCGGGCAAGAGTTTTGTGTGGTGGGACGACGGTATGTATCAGCACGTCAACTCTCTTGCGTATTACGGAAAATATCTGCGCGAGGTCTTTTCGGGTTTTCTGCACGGTGATTTTGAAGTTCCGATGTTCAGCTTGTCGATAGGCTACGGCGCCGATATTGCCGCAACGCTGAACTATTACGTTTTCGGCGACCCGTTTTCGTTTTTTGCGGTGTTTGTCCCCGAGCGGTTTACGGAAATTCTTTACAATGTTCTCATTTTGTTCGTCTGTATCTTTTTTTTGCGTATTTTGCGCCACAGAGGCAGAAAAAGCGTTCCCGCTGTTTTGAGCGGCAGCCTTATTTACGCTTTTGCGGATATATGCTTTTTTGCGGGCGTAAGACACCCGTATTTCCTTGATCCTGTATCTTTTTCCCTGTTTTGCTTATCGGCATAGACCGCATTTTTTCGAAAAAGAAAAAACCGCTTTTGTTCAGCGTTATGACCGCAGTTTGCGCTGTCTTTAACATTTACTTTTTCTATATGATCTGCATAGGTATGTTTATCATGCCGTTGCGGTCTATTTTTCGTTTTTCGAAAAGCGTAATTTTGTCGATTTGCTGAAATGGCTCGGTCGGTTCGTTCTGTATTTTGCCGTCGGTGTTTTGCTTGCAGGTGTCGTTTTCGTCCCTCGGCTTATGCGCTGATGTCCGCTTCGAGAACCACGTCCGATGTATTCGTTCCGCTTTTGTATTCAAGCGATTATTATAATAAGTTTTTGTCCTCGTTTATCGGTCCCGTCAATGCGGGCAGCTGGACGCGCCTTTCTCTTACCGGAGTTTCCGTCGTTGCCGTCGCACTTATGTTCCTGCGCAGAAAAAACGGCACATAAGATAGTTTTTCGGCGTGCTGACGCTCTTTTTGCTTGTTCCGTATTTCGGGCATATATTGAACCGGTTTTTCATATGTTTCGAACCGTTGGGAATGGATGTACTGTCTGCTCTGCGCGCCGCATAATAGTTTCCACCGTTCTCGAAAATACGGAGGGTTTTCCGACAATCACCGTTTGTATGCGGGACTTTTCGGACTGCTTGTTTCCGTTGCTCTCGCATTTACCGTTGCGTCGGATAAAAAATGCGCTTATTCTTGCGGCGGTTCTTTGCCTTACATCGCTGACACTTCTTGCGTTCAGAAATAATGCAAAAGCTGCACGCACCGCAGCACTTTGCGTCTGCACAGTTCTCGGCGTCGGCGTCAATGTGTTTTGATGTATTACGGCTCATCTTCGAACAAAAATGCAACCGTGGGTTATGACTATGCGGGTTCGTTTCACGATAAAGGAGCTGTTTTTGAAACGCTCTTTTCGGAAAATACGCCCGAGACCGTTATTTCCTCTCTGCCCGATGCGGAAAAACACGTTACGATATTTTTTTCGGCAACGGCAGATATAATGTCGCAATGCAGCGCGGTGTCAATTCGACTGAATTTTTATTACAAAGCGTTTCCAATCCTTATGTGTCGGGGTATTTTGACGCTTTGCACCTGAACGTGCCGATGGAACAGAAGTATTCGGACTCCGACGGACGCTTGGCTCTTGATATGCTTGCGGGCTGCCGATATTTTGTCTCCGTTGACGGGGCGGCACGACCGTTCGGATATTCGACCCGTGTCGCTTCGACCGTTTCGGGCGGCAGAACATACGATATTTACGAAAATCCCGATTCTCCCGGGCTTGTATATGCTTTTGACAAAGAGTTTTCGTCAAGTCGGTTCAACTCGCTGACCCCTGCACAAAAACAACAGATAATGCTTTCGTTTGCGGTTACGGACGCTTCCGAAAACACGCAACCCCCCCGCATTCGATGAGGTTGAAAAGAAATTTGATGTCGTTTGCGGCGACGGAGCGGAATATGACTCGCGTCACAAAGAAAAAATGCCGAATTACGCTTTCAACGGCGACGCGCTGTCGGAAATATCTGGACTTTGAACAAATAGGGTTTTTTCTCCTTTCGAGCGGTCAGACCTCGTTGACGATTCGACATGGGCTGAAATGACCGATAAGCAGAAAGAAAAAGGCAAACAGGAAATATAATATCGGAACCACAAAAAACAAACTTTACATCAAGGTCTCTGCGGAGGACGTCACAAAAAGAGTTGACCTGCTTCAATCCGACATATTCGTATTATAAAGGGTGACGATGATTTTACGGTCAAACCTCCCGGAACATTTGATAAGGGCTTGACGAAAATCACGTTGACGTTTGAGACCTGCGGCAATTATCATTTTGAAAATATGCGCGTATCGTGCCTTCCCTCCGAAAAAGTTCTTTCCGCCGCGAAAGCGTTGAAAAATACTGTCTCCGATATTGCGGTCTTCAAAAACAGCATTTCCTGCAAGACCGATTTCGACAGGGAAAAAAACGGTTGTGTTCGCCGTTCCGTTTCTTCCGGCTGGACGGCATATATAGACGGCGAAGAAGCGGGGAAGTTTTCAATGCGAACGTGATGTATTCGGGCGTTCGGGTAGGCGAGGGCGCACATACTGACGCTTCGATATAAAACGCCGTTACTGACTCTCGGCGCAGTCTGCACCGTTCTCGGTCTTGTTGCGTGTGCGGCGTGTGTCATCCTTCCTCGGGTACTTGCCAAACGCAGACGCGCAGCGTCTTTTGAATATGAAAACCATAATGATTAAATATCGATAAATACCTATAAAAATTCACCGAAATACGCAATTTTGGAGTGGTTTGTATTGACAAAGGTGAATAAGTATGTTATTATATATTAAATTTATTCATTTTATAAAAGAGTGAACGGAAGTGGTAAAATGGCGATAAAAATTATTCTTATTGCCGCATTTTTCGTCGTGATGCTCGGCGTCGGAGTATATTGCCGAAAAAAAGCGACGGATGTCAACGGATTCGTTCTCGGAGGGCGAAGCGTCGGACCTTGGCTGACGGCATTCGCGTTCGGAACGTCATATTTTTCAGCGGTTATATTCGTGGGATATGCCGGTCAGTTCGGATGGAATTTCGGACTTTCATCAACATGGATAGGCTCGGCAACGCCTTTATCGGGTCATTGCTTGCCTGGGTGGTGCTCGGCAGACGTACCCGCGTTATGACGCACGCGCACTCCAAAACCATGCCCGACTTTTTTTCGGGCTGCGCTTTAATTCTCCCGCTTTGAAAATTGTTGCGTCCGTTATCGTTTGTTTTCCTTTATTCCGTATACGGCGTCCCTTTTCAACGGACTTTCCCGTCTTTTCACAATGGCGTTCCCTGCGGTCGATTATGCGTGGTGCGTTGTCGTTATGGCTGTTCTTACGGGCATCTATGTCATTATCGGCGGGTATATGGCTACGGCTGTCAATGACTTTATACAGGGACTTATAATGCTCGGCGGCATAGTTGCCGTTATAGTTCTATTCTCGGCAAAAAACGGCGGATTTACGGAAAGCGTCACAGCTCGCAAATGTTTTCTTCCTCGGAAACGGCGAATTTTCCCGGTGCGTTCGCTTCGTTTTTTTTTTTCGGTCCGCAGCCGCTTTCGCTGCTGTTCGTTGTTCTTCTGACGTCTCTCGGCACTTGGGGACTTCCGCAAATGGTCGGGAAGTTCTACGCGATAAAGAGTGAATCGTCGATAACGAAAAAATTATAATTTCCATCGTTTTTGCTATCGTCGTCGCGGGCGGCTGCTACTTCTCGGCGGTTTCGGCAGACTTTTCACAACTCCCGAAGCGGTCAAAGCGGACGGCTACGACAGCATCCGAATCCCGTCAATGCTTTCTTCCTCTTGACAGCGACCTGATGATAGGCGTTGTTCTCGTTTCTTGTACTTTCCGCGTCGATGTCCACGCTTTCAAGCCTTGTTCTGACGTCTTCGTCAACGATAACGTTTTTCGACCTTATCGCACCACGCGGTCAAAAAAAATTCGATGAGAAGAAAAAGTTGTATGTATGCGCGTATTTGTCGCGTTTTTCATCGTCGTTTCGGCGTTTATAAATCATTCAGGCAAATCCCGAATTTAAGATTTCGTTCATCGCACAGTTGATGGAGTTTCGTGGGGTGCGCTTGCGGGCGCGTTCCTTGCCCCGTTTCTTTATTCGCTTTATTGGAAAAAAGACCACAAAAAGCAAAGCGTTTGGGTCTCTCTTTCGCTCTCGGCGTAGGTATAATGACGGCAAATCTTATCTGCACATTTACGGGAACAACGTTTATTTCTCCGTTTTCTCGTCTCCTATAAACGCGGGTGTTGCGATGCTGGTCGGACTTATTGTTGTTCCGCTTGTCAGTCTTGTGACCCCGAAACCGAAAAAAGAGGATATGGAAAGAATCTTTTCGTGTTATTCGGCGAAGTCGTCGTTCACACGCAAAAAGTTCTCTTAAAAGAGAAAAAGAATGATCTGCCGAGGAGAAAAAAAGGATATGTTTTTTTTCAAAAAGATATTGAGACAATGCCGCGCCGTGAGTTGGAAGAACTGCAACTCGCAAAGTTGAAGCATTTGGTCGATTACTGCAAAAAATAACGTTCCGTTTTATGCAAAGCGCCTTTTTGAAGCGGCGGGCATAAGCGGGGACAAGATAAAAACGCTCAGCGATATTCAATACATACCGTATACCGAAAAAAAGCGACATCAGGGACAATTACCCTTACGGACTTTTCGCGCAGCCGATGAAAAAGATTGTCCGCATTCACGCCTCTTCGGGCACGACCGGCAATCCCACGGTCGTCGGTTATACCCGCAATGACCTTGATATGTGGTCGGACTGCGTTGCGCGTCTTTGTGCGGCAGTCGGCGTGACTGATGACGACATTGCACAGATCTCGTTCCGGATACGGACTTTTCAGGTGCGCTCGGGCTTCACTACGGACTTGAAAACTCGGAGCGGGGGTTATTCCCGTTTCGAGCGGCAACACCGAAAAACAGGTGAAACTGTGCTTCACGATTTCGGCACGACCGTTTTGATAAGCACTCCGTCTTATGCCATGTACATGAGCGAAGTCGCGCACGATATGGGAATATCGAACGACCAACTCAAACTGCGCATCGGACTTTTTCGGCTCGGAGGGCTGCACAAACGAACTCCGTGACAAGATAGAAAAAGGCTTCGGGCTTTTTCTCCACGGACAACTACGGAATGAGCGAACTCTGCGGTCCCGGTGTGTCGGGTGAATGTTATCTGCGCGAGGGACTTCATTTTGCGGAAGACCACTTCCTGCCCGAAATAATAAACTCGAAAACGGGTGAAGTTCTCGAACGCGGGAGACGGGCGAACTCGTCGTAACAACGCTTTCGAAAGAGGGCATACCTATGCTCCGTTACAGAACAAAGGATATAACGCGCCTGAATTATGAACCGTGCGCCTGCGGCAGAAACGCATTGCCGCATGGATAAAGTAAAAAGGACGTTCCGACGATATGTTCAAAATTCGCGGCGTCAACGTATTCCGTCGCAGATCGAGAGCGTTATGGCTAATATCGACGGTATTTCGCCGCATTACGAACTTGTTTTGACAAGAAAGAATTACAACGGATTACCTTTGAAGTGAGAATGAAATAACGACGCGCGGGTCTTGACAACTTCGAAAACTGGAGACCCTGCGTCAGACCGCGGTCCGCAAAACTTCAAACGGTTCTCGGCATCAAAGCAAAAGTGACGCTTGTCGCGCCGAAGTCTTTGAAACGCTATGAGGGCAAGTCGAAGCGTATAGTCGATCTTCGCGGCAAGCGAGGAATAAAAGAGTGAAAAAATCTGATGATAGGCAAACGAAGCGGTTGCCAGAGGTCTTTATGAGGGCGGCTTTTGAAAGTCGTTTCTTATCCTGGAACTCCGAGTACGGAAATCACGGAATTTCTTTCAAAATACGATGATATTTACAGCGAATGGGCTCCGGAACGAAAAGGTTGCGGCGGAAGTCTGTTTCGGTGCGTCGGTCGGCGGTGTCCGCTGTGCCTGCGCAATGAAACACGTCGGTCTCAACGTTGCGGCAGACCCTCTGTTCACGCTTTCTTATACGGGCGTGCGCGGCGGTATGGTCATATGCGTGGCAGACGACCCCGGAATGCACTCTTCGCAGAATGAGCAGGGATTCCCGTCATTATGCGATAGGCGCAAAGGTGCCCATGCTTGAACCCGCAGATTCTTCCGAATGTCTTTTGAATTTGCAAAAAAAAGCATTTGAGCTCAGCGAAGTTGAGTTCGATACCCCGTTCTGCTCTGCTTCGCGTCTGCACCCGTATCGCTCACGGCGGACAGTCCGTTGTCGAGACAGGGGGAACGCGTAAACATTGCGGATAAACCGTATGAAAAGAACCCGCAAAATATAATGATGCCTGGCAACGCGATAAAGCGGACAACCCGTTTGTCGAACAGCGCACCGAAAAAGATTCGCGAATTTTCCGAAAAATGCGAATTTAACCGAGTTGAATACGGCTCATCCGATTCGGAATAATCACTTCGGGGCGCGTGCTATCAATATGTCAAAGAAGTTTTCGGGAACGATGTTTCCGTTCTCAAACTCGGACTTGTCGTAATCCGCTGCCCGTTGACACGATAAAGGATTTTGCTTCAAAAAGTCAAGCGCCTTGTCGTTATCGAAGAACTTGACCCCGTTATAGAAAAACCATTGTCTTGCGCTCGGACTTAAAGTTGAGGGCAAATCGCTTTTCGGTTATCTCGGCGAACTTTCGCAAAGAAAAATCGCGGAAGCGTTCGGCATTGAAGACAAACCGTTCTCCGCGCTTGAAAAACCCGTTCCCGTTCGTCCTCCGATGATGCGCGGGCTGCCCGCACAGAGGAATGTATTACGTCCTTGCAAAAAACAAGATCACGGTTTTCGGCGACATCGGCTGTTATAACGCTCCGGCGCTCAGCCGCCGCTCAACTCGCTTGACACGACCCTTGTGCATGGGCGCGTCCGTTTCGGGCATTCACGGCTTTAACAAATCGGGCGGAGCGGAAAGAGAGAAGAAAACCGTTGCCGTTATCGGAGACTCCACGTTTATGCATTCCGGTATGACGGGACTTGTGAACATCGCTTACAATGCAACCAATTCGACCGTTATCATTCTTGACAACCCATAACCGGCATGACGGGACATCAGCAGAATCCGACGACCGGTTACAATATAAAAGGCGATCCCGCCGCAAAAAGTTGACCTTGAAGCGCTTTGCCGCGCACTCGGCATAAACCGTGTCAAAGTTGTTGACCCGTATGACCTTGCGGAATGCGACAAAGTTCTTAAAGAGGAACTTGCCGCAGAAGAACCGTCTGTCATCATCAGTCGCGCAGACCCTGTGTTCTGCTCATTAAAAGCGTCAAGGCAAAATCTCCCGTTCACGTCAACCATGAAAAATGTATCGGCTGCAAGGCTTGCATGAAATTCGGCTGTCCGCGATAAGCGTCAAAGAAAAGAAAAGCCGTTGTTGACGCGACACTTTGCGTCGGCTGTGACGTATGCAAACAACTCTGCAAATTCGGTGCATTTGAAAGCGAGGCGGAGCGTGATGAAAAACAACCAGTTTAATGATTGTCGGCGTCGGCGGACAGGGCACGCTTCTTGCGTCCAAACTGCTCGGCAGACTGCTTGTGTCCGAGGGCTACGATGTAAAGGTTTCCGAGGTTCACGGCATGAGCCAACGCGGAGGCAGCGTTGTGACGTATGTGGCGTTTCGGTGAAAAAGTTTATTCTCCCATAGTCGAAAGAGGCGAAGCTGATTATATAATCTCTTTCGAAAAGGCGGAGGCTGCACGTTGGCTTCCGTTCCTGAAAAAAGGCGGGAAAATGATAGTCAACACCAGCAGATAGACCCTATGCCCGTCATTATCGGCGCGGCTGAATATCCCGAAAACGTGATAGAAGAGATGATAGCGCTCGGCGTTGACATAGACGCGATAGATGCGTTGACGCCCGCTCTTGAAGCAGGCTCCGCAAAAGCGGTCAACATCGTTCTTATGGGCAGACTTGCTGCCCGTCATTTCGATATTCCGAGAGAAAAATGGACGGCGGCGATAGAACAGTCCGTTGCTCGAAGTTCGTTGAAATGAACGAAAGGCGTTCGCACTCGGCTACGACGCGGAAAATTGAGGTGCGCTATGAAGTATTGGCAGGAAGAAATCGAGACAATGCCTCATGAAAAAAAATAGAGGAATTGCAAACCGAAAGACTTATAAAACAGGTCGGCAGAGTTTATGACAACGTCGAACTTTACCGCAACCGCATGGACGCGGGGGGTAAAGCCCTCCGACATAAAGTCTCTTGACGATATAACAAAATTGCCGTTTACCTGCAAACAGGACTTTGCGAGACACTTATCCTTACGGAATGTTTGCCGTATTCTCTTGACGAGGTCGTCAGACTGCACGCATCTTCGGGCACGACGGTAAACAGATAGTCGTTGGCTACACAAGAAACGACCTTGATATGGGATGATATATGTGCGCGCCAACTTGTTGCGGCGGGTGCTGACAAACAAGCACAGTCCACGTTTCCTACGGCTACGGACTTTACGGCGGCATGGGCTTTCACGGCGGCGCGACCGAACTCGGCGCAACCGTAATTCCCGTATCAAGCGGAAATACCGCAAGACAGATAACCATTATCAAGGATTTTGAGTCCGATGTTATATGCTGCACCCCGTCTTATGCTTTTGTATATTGCGGAGACAATGGAAAAAAGAGGGCGTGGATGTTTCCCAACTCAAACTCAAAGCGGGTATTTTCGGAGCCGAACCGTGGACGGAGGAAATGCGTGCGGAGATAGAAAGACGTCTCGGCATAAAAAGCATACGACGTATACGGCCTTACCGAGATCTGCGGCCCCGGCGTTGCGTATGAATGCTCCGAACAGCACGGAATGCACGTCAACGAAGACTATTTTATAATTGAAATAATAGACCCCGAAACGGGAGAACACGTTCCCGACGGCACGCAGGGCGAGATAGTTTTCACCTGCCTGACAAAAGAAGCATTCCCTGCTTATACGTTTCAGAACAAGAGATATAGGCACGATAACGCACGAAAAATGTTCCTGCGGCAGAACGTTTGTCCGTATGTCCAAACCGATGGGCAGAACCGACGATATGCTCATAATCCGCGGCGTCAACGTCTTCCCGTCGCAGATAGAGACCGTTCTGATTAAAATGGGATATTCGCCGAACTATCAGATAAGTGGTTGACAGAATAGACAATCACGATACCCCTTGACGTGCTTGTGGAAATGACCGTTGACGCGTTCACGGATACCGTGACCGGCATATCCAAAAAAAGAAAAAGAACTCGAAAGCGAACTGCGCTCTCTGCTCGGTATCGCCGCAAAAAGTTCACCTTGTCGCGCCCGAATCGATAGCGCGGAGCGAGGGCAAAAGCAAAAACGAGTTATAGACAAACGACTTAAATAAACGGAGGATAAAGATATGACAGTTTCGCAATTATCGATCTTTGTTGAAAACAAGGCGGGCAAACTCGTCGAGATAACGGAAGTTCTCGGCAGAGCGGGTATAGATATCCGTGCGATGTCTATCGCGGACACGCAGGATTTCGGAATACTCCGTCTTATCGTCAGCGACGCCGAAAAGGCGAAAAAAGTTCTGACCGAAAACGGAAACATCGTCAGCATAACAAAGGTTACCGCAGTTGCGGTGGACGACAAACCCGGAGCGCTGACGGAAGTTATAAAACTGCTTTCCGACAACGGCGTAAATATTGAGTATATGTATGCGTTCATTACCGTTTCAGGGCAAACATGCCTGCGTTGTTCTCCGTGTCGAAGACAACGACAAGGCGATAAAACTTCTTTTCCGAACACGGAATAAAAACTCGTTTGCGAAGAAGATATAAAGAATTTATAGGAGAATGACCGAAAATGAAGATCTCGGAACTTTTTTTCGGATAGCAAACAACATCTGTCTTTCGAGGTTTTTCCCCGAACAAAAGAGTTTCCGCCGATACGGTCTATGCCGCAGCGGAAAATATAGCAAAGTTGAAACCCGCATATATCAGCGTCACTTACGGCGCAGGCGGTTCTGCAACGCAGCAGGCGGTCACGCTTGACTTGGCAAAACACATCAAGAAGCAGGGGTTATACCTCTTGCACACCTGACCTGCATAAATTCGGACACGGAACGCATAGACAATATGCTCGTTCTCTGCGCGCGGAGGGCATAGAAAACGTTTTGGCTCTGCGCGGAGACCTTTGTTGAGGGCGCGGACGTCAACCCTCAGTATCTGCACGCAACGGACTTGATAAAACATATATCGGAATTCGGCGGGTTCGATATCGCCGCCGCCTGTTACCCCTGAGGGACACCCCCGACAGCGAGGGCGTTGAGGCGGAGATACAATATATGAAGATGAAAGAAGACCTTGGCGCAACGCACTTTATCAGCCAACTTTTCTTTTGACAATGAGGACTTCTATTATATGGCGGATCTTGCCCGCCGCGCGGGTGTCAAAAAAGTCCCCATTCAGGCGGGAGTTATGCCCGTTGTGAACGTGCGCCAGATACAGCGTATGGTCAGCACCTGCGGCGCAAAACTGCCGAAGGAAAATTCTCAAAGATAATGGCTCGTTACGGCTCAAAGCCCGAAAGCGCTTTTCGACGCGGGAATAAGTTATGCGATGAGCAGATAATAGACCTGCTTGCAAGCGGAGTTCAGGGCATACACGTTTACGCAATGAATAACATCGAGGTTTCGCGCCGCATATACGAAGCGGTTGCGAATATGTTATGAGAATAAAATTTTTAAGAGAACCCCATGTACGTCGCGCCGAAATGCTGCGATATGCAAGGTGCGGCGACGGTGTCGGCGTTGAAAAGGAAGCGGAACAGGCGCAAAGGCTCGTTGACGACCTTATCCGTCCTCGCCGCCGCCGCCGTTGTTTTTGATATAAAAAAGAGACGGCGAAAAAACTTTTTGTCGCAGATACGGAACTGAAGGCAAGAGCATAAAAAACTGCTTGCTCCGTGCAATAAATGCGTTGTGATGGCGATAACCGTCGGGTTTGAATTGGATATGAAGATAAGCCGCGCTCGGCTCGGCTTCTCCCGCGCTTTCGCTTTTTGGCGGACGCCGCCGCGTCTTCTTGCCGTAGAGGATGCCTGCGACGCCCTGCTGCGAAAGCATTGAAAGCGAACTCGAGTAAACTGACGCCGAGATTTTCGCCGGGGCGGGGATTTGCCGATGAATATTCAGCCCGCGCTCCTTACCCTGACAAATGCAAGACGCGATCTGGGGCTTACCGTAGGGTCGGGCTGTATGCTTTCTCCGATAAAATCCGTGACGGCGATAGCGGGAATAAAAAGGTGGAAAACGATGAATTTTGACGAGTTGATTTTTCTTGACGGCGCAATGGGTACGATGCTTCAGGGCGCGCGGGGAATGAAACCGAGGTGACAATCCGTGCGTTTTCGGTGCGGAAAATCCGCAGATACTCGAAGATATTCACCGAGGATATTTTGAGGCGGGTTCGCAGATAGTGCTTTCGAATACTTTCGGGGCAAGCGTTCCGAAGATGAAGGACAGCGGCATGAGTTGCGAAGAATCGACCTTTGCCGCCGTTTCCGCCGCAAAAGAAGCCGCGAAACCGTTCGACGGAAAAGTGGCGCTTGACGTGGCCCTCTCGGCGAACTTCTCGAACCTCTCGGCTCTTTGTCCTTTGATACCGCGGTCGAATATTTCAAAAGTTCAGATGACGGCGGGCGAAAAGGCGGGTGCAGACCTTATATTCATCGAAACGATGATGGATCTTTACGAGGCAAAAAGCCGCTCTTGTCGCCGCAAAGGAGAATACGTCGCTTCCCGTTTTTGTAACGATGACTTTTGAGGAAAACGGAAGAACGTTTACGGGTTGTGACGTGCCGTCCGCGGCAATCGCGCTTACGGCTTTCGGAGCAGACGCGATAGGCGTCAACTGCTCGGTAGGACCGGATAAACTGCTCTCCGTTGTTTCCGAAATGCGGAAATATACAACGCTGCCGCTTATCGCAAAACCGAATGCGGGGCTTCCCCGTGCGGACGGCAGTTACGATCTGACCCCGCAGAGTTTGCCGCGCATACGGCGGAACTTGTAAATGCGGGTGCGTGCGTCGTCGGCGGCTGTTGCGGCACGACGCCCGAACATGATAAGACTTCTGAAAGAAAAGCTTTTTGAATACAAAGCCGCCCAAACGCCCCGAAAACCGTCCCCGTCGGCGTTTGCTCTTCAACTAAACACGTCATTCTTTCCCGTCCCGTAACGGTTGGCGAAAGACTTAATCCGACGGGAAAAAAATTGTTAAACAGGCGCTTATAGACGGCGATATGGGATATATTTGCCGTCAGGCGGTCGCACAGCAGGAACAGGGGGCGGAAATTCTTGACATAAATGTCGGAGTACCCGGCGCAAATGAAGAAGAACTGATGAAAAAGGTCGTTTCGGCGGTTCGCTCCGTCAGCGATCTTCCGTTGCAGATAGACTCTTCCGACCCTGCCGCAATAGAAGCGGGGCTTCGCCTTGCGGGCGGTCGTCGATAGTCAATTCCGTTAACGGCAAAGAAGAATCATTAAAAACTATACTTCCCATTGCGAAAAAGTACGGTGCGGTGGTCGTCGGGCTTGCGCTTGACGAAAACGGCATTCCCGAAACTTTCGAGGGCAGGGTGGAGATAGCGAAAAAGATCATCTCCCGCTGTGAAGCAGAGGGAATACCCCGCGCGGATATAGCGATAGACTGTCTGACGATGACTGTCGGTGTCGATTCCGAAAATCCGAGAATAACGCTTTCCGCTCTTGAAGAGGTAAAAAACTCGGTGCAAAAACGGTGCTCGGCATCAGCAACGTCTCGTTCGGTCTGCCGAGAAGAGATATTGTCAACAGAACATTTCTTGCGGCGGCGTTGAACAGGGGACTCGATCTTGCGATAATCAACCCCGGCGACACCGCCATGATAGAAACAATGGCAGCTTCGCGTCTGCTTTCGGGTTTTGACGAGGGCGGCGCGGAGTATATAGAAAAATTTTCGCAATCCGTAGCCGAAAAAATTCCGCAGGGAAGCGCGTATTCTCTTTCGGACGCGGTGGAACGCGGGCTTTGCGACGAAGCGGCGGCGGCGATGAAAACATTGTTACGGACCGAGGACGCGCAGAACGTTATCAATACAGAATTGATTCCCATTCTCGACAATATCGGAAAACGCTACGAAGACGGCAAGATATATCTGCCGCAACTTATGCGTTCCGCAGAAGCTGCAAGGGCGGCTTGCGACGTTGTCCGTGCGGCGCTGCCCGCGGCGGAAAACAGCTCGGAAGACATAGTTGTACTTGCCACCGTTCACGGCGATATTCACGATATAGGCAAAAAAAATATCGTGCGTTCTGTGCTTGAAAATTACGGTTTTCCAGAATAATTGACCTCGGACGCGACGTTCCCGAACAGACCGTGGTTGATGCGGTTATCAAAAGCGGCGCAAAACTTTGCGGTCTCAGCGCCTTGATGACAACGACCGTGCCCGCGATGGAACAAACGATAAAACTGCTCAACGAGAGCAGGCTCCGTTCTGCAAAACGGTTGTCGGCGGTGCCGTTCTGACCGCCGATTATGCCGCAAAAATAGGCGCGGATTATTATTCGAAAGATGCGGCGGCAACGGTGCGTGCGGCAAAAGAGGTTTACGGTCGGAACTGACCGAAAGGAGTATATAATAAAATGGAATTTAAGTTTTCGAACAGAATAAGCGGCGTTCAGGGATCTGCCATAAGAGAAATATTCAAATACGGCAACCGTCCCGAAGTTATCAGCCTTGCGGGCGGCAACCCGCACCCGAACTTGTTTCCGTCCAAAGAATTTGCGGAAATACTTGCCGAAATACTTGCAAAAAACCGACGGAAGCGCTTCAATACGGAGTGACGGAGGGGTATGCGCCGCTCCGCGAATACGTTAAAAATTCATCGCCGAAAGGGAAAAACATCGGCAGAGATTTTGATGAAACAATAATAGTTTCGGGCGGTCAGCAGGGAATAGACCTTGCAACGAAAGTGCTTGTCAACGAAGGCGACGCGGTTATAGTTGAAGAACCGAGTTTTTATCGGCGCGTTGAACGCATTCCGTGCTTACGGCGCAAAACTTGTCGGCGTTCCGTTAAAACGACGGTATGGACATAGACGTCCTCGAACAAAAACTCAACGAGACCGAAAACGTCAAGATAATTTACACCATTCCCACTTTCCAGAACCCGTCGGGTGTAACTATGTCCGAGGAAAAGAGAAAGAAACTCTATGCGCTTGCAAAAAAACACGGTGTCGTTATTATCGAGGATAACCCGTACGGTGAACTGACGTTCGACGGCTCGAAAGTTCCGGACGATAAAATCGGGCGACGATGAGGGCGTTGTTCTTTACAGCGGTTCGTTTTCAAAAATTCTGACCCCGGGAATCCGCGTCGGCTACATAACGGGTCACCGCGACCTTATCGCAAAAATGGTTATAGCAAAGCAGGTTTCGGACGTTCATACGCCCATGCTCACGCAGATGATGTCTTATGAGTTCCTGACGCGTTACGACCTTTCCTCGCATATCGAAAAACTCCGTGCGCTTTACGGCAAACGCTGCAAGACCATGCTTGACGCGATAGACGAGTATTTCCCCGAAGACTGCGACAAGAACTTCTCCGAAAGGCGGACTTTTTTGTCTGGTGCGACCTCTGTGACGGAACGGACACCGCGCCGCTTGCGAAAGAATGCGTGCAAAAGAATGTTCTTTTCGTTCCGGGCAGCACATTTATGGTTGATATGAACGTGCCGACTTCGACAATGAGACTGAACTATTCTTCGATGACAGAGGACAGAATAGTCGAGGGCGTGAAACTTCTCGGAAACGCAATAAAAGAATCGGAACTGTAAATAGAATAATCGGTTCTGTTTATAAAGTAAAAAAAGCGAAGATCTCCCTTTGCGGAGGTCTTCGCTTTTTGTCAAGAACAAGCAGAGGGACATATAGTGATAGTGGAAAAGTCGGAATGAAACGGAGATGTAAAAAAAGTGACATTAAAAACATTGCGGGAAACTTCCCGTCGGGGATGAGTGCCGAGTGGTCGGAACCGCTTTCCGAGGTTCTGAAAAAGGCGAATGCTCGATTCGGAATAGTTCGCGGAACGAAAGTGAAAGCACTTCACAAAAGTCCTTGCGGAGATCCCGTGGCATATATGATAAGAGGTGCCGTTCTTGCCGTTCGCGGTTCGGACGCGGAAAAAATATTTATCGGATACAGGTGATTTTTATTGGGCTTTGACAAATTCTTCTACGGGCTTTTTCGTTGCGGGCGAAAGAAGCGAAAAAAATGGGATTATATCGTTGCGCTTGCGGGAAACCCGAATGTCGGAAAAAGCACGGTGTTCAATGCGCTGACGGGACTTAAACAGCATACGGGCAACTGGCCGGGAAAGACCGTCGGAAACGCGGTGGGAAAGTATTTATATAAAGGAAAGGAATATTCGCTTGTTGACGTTCCCGGCACGTATTCTCTTCTTGCAAATTCCGCGGAAGAGGAAATAGCGCGTGATTTTCTTTTGCTTCGGAGACTGCGATTGCCGAATAATCACGGTTGACGCGACCTGTCTTGAAAGAAATCTTAACCTTGTTTTGCAGATACTGGAATTTACCGACCGTGCGGTTGTGCTTCTGAACCTGATGGACGAAGCGAAAAAAGAAAGGAATACATATCGACATCGACGAGCTTTTCTCTGCAACTCGGTGTTCCCGTTATTCCCGCCGCCGCAAGGTCGGGCAAAGGGCTTGACAAACTGAAAGATGCCGTGCGCTGTGTGTGCGCGGGCAAAAGTGCTATGTGCCGTGTATGCTTTACGGCAAAGAGACGGAAGAAACAGTGCGTGCGCTTTCGGACATTGTTGCGGAAACGGCAACGGGCTGCTTTCTCCCCGCTGGATCGCGCTGAAACTGCTTGAACGGAATGAGACGTTGAACGCACGAATATGCGAATATACCAAAACCGACTTTTCGGCAGATGAACGCATCGAACAGCTCATTTCGCAAACGAATGGAAAAGAATTTCTTGAAGAAGAGGTCGGAACGGTTGTTGCCCGCGCCGAACAGATAGCCGCGCTGTGTCTTCATTCGCCGCCGAATGCCGATAGGCGCGACCGCAGGGCAGACAGGATTTTGACATCTCCTCTGACGGTATTCCCGTTATGCTTGCGCTTTTTTGCTTTGATACTATGGATAACTGTCGTCGGCGCAAACTATCCGTCCGAGTTGCTGTTTCGGGGCTTTGCATTCCTCGGTGAAAAATTTCGCGGGCTTTTGCAGGCAATATCCGCCCCTCCCGCAGTTGTCGGCTGTGTCACAGATGGGATATATCTGACGCTGACATGGTGGTTTCTGTAATGCTCCCGCCCATGGGCAATATTTTTTTCCGATGTTTACGCTTTTGAAGACATCGGATATTTGCCGCGTATAGCATTTAACCTCGACGGGCTTTTCCGTCGTGCGGGCGCTCACGGCAAGCAGTCTTTAACCATGTGTATGGGCTTCGGCTGCAATGCCTGCGGAATAACGGGCTGCCGCATTATAGACTCTCCCCGTGAACGCGCAATCGCGCTTCTGACAAACAACCTCGTTCCCTGCAACGGACGGTTTCCGACGCTTATCGCGCTGATCTCCATGATTTTGGTCGGGTCTGCCGTCGGCGGTGCAAAATCGTTCCTTTGTGCCGCAGTTTTGCTCGGCATAATAGTATTGTCTGTGCTTTCCACCCTTGGCGCGTCAAAATTCCTGTCCTCGACATTCCTGAAAGGCAAGCCGTCCCTTTTACTCTTGAACTGCCGCCGTACCGTGTTCCCAAAATAGGCAGCGTCATCGTTCGCTCCGTCCTTGACAGAACTCTGTTCGTTCTCGGCAGAGCAGTCATTGTTGCCGTACCCGCAGGACTGTTGATTTGGCTGCTTGCGAATATTCATGTTTCGGATACGACCTTGCTTGCATCTTTGACGGCTGTTCTCGACCCTCTCGGCAAAGCACTCCGGGCTCGACGGCGCAATCCTGGGGCTTGTTCTCGGCTTTCCCGCAAATGAGATAGTTTTGCCGATAATTCTGATGTGTTACATGAACAGTGGTGCGCTTGTTCAGTATGAAAGCCTTGACGCATTACGTTCGCTTCTTATTTCAAACGGTTGGACTATGTGCACGGTCTTATGTCTTTTGGCAGCGTTTTTGTTCCGTTTTCCGTGTGCGACATCGTGTCTGACTGTTTACAAAGAAACAAAAGCGTTAAAATGACCGTCGCCGCGTTCGCCCTCCCCCACCGTTATGGGCATTATTGCCTGTATTCTTATCAAAACTTTGTTTGTTATTTTCGGTTGACAAAGTTCTCGGCATACTGTATAATACCGTAAGAAACTATTTTTATCGAATTTTGCGGAGGTATGCGCTATGCTGCTTTGTCAAAGACCGCCGATGGGCTGGAACTCTTGGAACACGTTCGGTCCGCTCGTAAACGAGCAGATCGTTTTGGAAACCGCCGATAAGTTTGTCGAACTCGGACTTCGTGACGCAGGTTACGAATACATCGTTATCGACGACTGCTGGCCTGCTATGGAAAGAGTTGACGGAAAACTCGTTCCCGACCCGGAAAAAGTTCCCTCACGGAATGAAATACGTTGCCGATTACGTTCACTCAAAAAGGCTTGAAATTCGGTATTTATTCAAGCGCAAGCACGCGCACCTGGCTACCCCGCAAGTTTCGACCATGAGTTCGAAGATGCGAAGACGTTTGCCGAATGGGGCGTGGACTATCTTAAATACGACTATTGCTACAAACCCCAGTCGATAGATTATCAGATTCTTTATCGCAGAATGGGGCTTGCTCTCCGCTCCTGCGGCAGGGACATCGTTTATGCCGCCTGCAACAGTCTGCCCGACGTTCACGATTGATAAGACCGACAGGCGCGCATCTTTACAGAACCACGACCGACATTCTCGACAACATAGTCAGCATAAGAGATATAGCG
>VOFK01004078.1_pt1 | contig 18342 bp, 22 predicted proteins | sample 5384121 | NCBI WGS metagenome assembly VOFK01 (sample SAMN12384730, study PRJNA508395) | human gut metagenome | isolation source: healthy gut J | host: Homo sapiens
AAAACAGCGATAGCTATCCGACATATCATAAATCAATGCCAACTATGAAGCAGGCGATCCTGTATATTGTATTTACGTGGCTATCGGTCAGAAAGGTTCAACGGTGGCATCAATCGTGAATACATTGCGTGAGAACGGTGCAATGGATTATACCAATTGTGGTTGCCGCTACGGCAGGTGATCCTGCGGCATTGCAGTATTATGCTCCGTTTGCAGGTGCTGCCATTGGTGAATATTTCCGATACCGGTCGTCATGCCTGGTGGTTTATGATGACCTTTCCAAGCAGGCAGTAGCTATCGTGAGGTCTCACTGATTTTGCGCCGTCCTTCAGGGCGTGAAGCCTATCCGGGTGATATCTTCTATCTGCATTCCCGTTTGCTGGAACGTGCAGCACGTATTATCAATCAGGAAGAAGTAGCACGTGAAATGAATGATTTGCCGGAAAGTCTGAAAGGCAGAGTAAAAGGTGGCGGTTCGCTGACTGCACTACCTATTATACGAGACACAGGCAGGAGACGTATCTGCATACATCCCAACGAATGTGATTTCTATTACTGACGGACAGATATTCCTTGATACGGACTTGTTTAACCAAGGTAACCGCCCGGCCATTAATGTAGGTATCTCTGTGAGTCGTGTAGGTGGTAATGCTCAGATTAAGGCGATGAAGAAAGTGGCCGGTACATTGAAGATAGACCAGGCACAGTATCGTGAGCTGGAAGCATTTACGAAGTTCAGCGGTGATATGGACCCCGTTACTGCACTGACCATTGATAAGGGACAAAAGAATACCCGTTTATTGGTTCAGCCGCAATACAGTCCGATGCCGGTAGAAAAGCAGATTGCCATTCTGTATTGTGGTACACATGGCTTACTGCGTAATGTTCCGTTGGATAAAGTAACAGATTTCGAAAGGAGTTTCCTTGAAGCGCTTGAAATGAATCACCGCACTGATGTGCTCGATGTACTGAAGAGTGGCGTCATTGACGATGATGTCTGCAAGAAGATAGAGGAAACGGCAGATCTGATGTCGAAACAATATTTGGAGTAGTGATTAACGTTGAGTGACAAGTGATTAGTGGCATGTGTTCATTTGCCGCTTATCACTAATCATTAATCACTTACCACTAAAAAAAATGCTATGGGTTCTTTAAAAGAAGTAAAAAACAGAATAAACTCCGTCAAGAGTACGCGTCAGATAACATCGGCGATGAAGATGGTGGCATCCGCTAAATTGCACAAGGCACAGACACGGATTGAGAATATGCTGCCCTATCAACGGAAGCTGAACGAAATTCTGACAAACTTCCTGGAGTACGGATGTTACGGTAGAGTCTCCCTTATACCGAGGAGCGTCCGGTGGGGGAGGGTGGCTATTGTGGCGTTCTCGTCAATTCGTTCATTATGCGGGGCTTTCAACTCCAATGTGGCGAAGATGCTGGAGCGCACGCTGGAAGAGTATCAATCATTGGGCCGGGAGAATATTCAGATATATCCCGTAGGCAAGAAAGTGGAGGAGGCCGTAAAAAAGCTGGGATTTGTGCCGCAGGGCAGTTATCAGGAAATGGCGGACAAACCTTCGTATGTGCAGGCTTACGAGCTTGCCGGGACCTTGATGAAAGAGTTTCTGGAGGGCGGGTGGACAAGGTAGAACTGATCTACCATCATTTTAAGTCCACCGGTTCACAGATTCTGACGAGGGATGAATATCTGCCTATCAATCTGGATAAGGTGGCTGAAGAAGCAACCGAAAGCACTGCAGGGAAAAAGCAGTTTCAATAATGACTATATCGTAGAGCCTTCTGCTGCCCGGTTGATAACAGAACTTCTTCCTAAAGTGTTGAGCCAGAAGATTTATACGGTCTTGTTGGATTCGAACACTTCCGAGCACGCGGCCGTATGCTTGCCATGCAGGCTGCCACGGACAATGCCAATGAGCTGATTCAGGATTTGACGAAGCAATACAACAAGAGCCGCCAGCAGGCGATTACGAATGAGCTGCTGGACATCATTGGCGGAAGTATGAAATAATTTTCTCGAAGAGAAACAGTGATAAGAGGCTATATTCCAAAAGGATATAGCCTCTTGTTGTTATATCCGGCAGTCTTCTCCTGAAAAACAGTCGGCCAATCTGTCTTTTCCCTTGTTTATTTATACTACCTTTACCACTCATAAGAATAAACAGAAAGAACAATGGAGCAGAACCCCGAATCAGCGCTTGCGTGGCAATTCATCGAAAGCACAGGTACTCATCTTTTTCTGACAGGCAAAGCCGGAACCGGTAAAACCACTTTTTTGCGCAAGCTTAAGCAGGAAAGCCCTAAACGGATGGTGGTTCTCGCGCCTACCGGCATAGCGGCTATCAATGCCGGTGGTGTAACAATTCATTCATTCTTTCAGATTCCCTTTGCGCCTTATGTGCCCGAAAGCTCGTTCAGTACGAATGCTACCTACCGTTTCCGTTTCGGCAAAAGAGAAAATCAATATAATACGCAGCATGGACTTGCTGGTGATCGATGAGATCAGCATGGTACGTGCCGACTTGCTGGATGCGGTGGATGAGATGCTTCGCCGTTACCGCGATCACCACAAGCCGTTTGGTGGCGTGCAACTGTTGATGATCGGCGATTTGCAGCAGTTGGCTCCCGTAGTGAAGGAGGAGGAGTGGCAGATGCTGAAGAAGTATTACGATACTCCTTATTTCTTCTCCAGCCTGGCTTTGAAGCAGACGGAATATTGCACTATCGAGCTTAAGACCGTATACAGGCAGAATGACGGAGTCTTTTTGGATTTGTTGAACCGTATTCGTGAAAACCATTGCGATTCGCAAGTGCTGGAAGCGTTGAACCGTCGTTGTCTTCCCGATTTTCAACCCCGCAAAGAAGAGGGTTATATCCGTCTGGTGACCCATAACTATCAGGCGCAACGCATCAACAATTACGAGCTGGAACAGCTTCCGGGACGTTCCTATGCCTTTCGTGCCACGATAGACGGGAAGTTTCCCGAATATTCATACCCCACGGACGAAGTTCTTGAACTGAAAAAAGGTGCTCAGGTGATGTTTGTGAAGAACGATTCGTCCGGCGAGCATCGCTACTATAATGGCATGATTGGTGAAGTGACCGCAGTATCCGCAAGTAGCATTGAGGTGCGTGCCAAGGATAGCGGCGAGGACTTCCTGCTGCAGGAAGAGGAATGGGCAAATGCCAAGTATGTATTGGATGAGGAAAGCAAGGAGATCGTAGAAGATATAGAAGGCACTTTCCGGCAATTCCCCTTGAAGCTGGCATGGGCCATTACCATTCATAAGAGTCAGGGACTCACGTTTGAACGCGCCATTATCGACGCCAGTGCATCCTTTGCGCATGGGCAGACGTATGTGGCGTTGAGCCGTTGCAAGACGTTGGAGGGGCTGGTGCTCAGTGCGCCGCTTTCCGCAAGAGCCGTCATCAGCGATCGGGAGGTAGACCGGTTTACGGAGACAGCCCGCAGGAACGAACCGGACGAGCAACGTTTCCATTCATTGCAACGGGCTTATTTCCACGAGCTCCTGACGGATTGTTCGATTTCCAGCCACTGGAACAGGTATTGCAACATTATGTGCGCTTGATTGATGAACATCTCTATAAGCTCTATCCCAACCAGTTGACTGCATACAAAGAGGAAATGGAGCGTTTTCGCGAAAAAGGTGATAAAAGTGGCGCAGAAGTTCGGTATGCAAGTACAACCGTTTGATTGACGCTGCACAGAACTATGCTACGGACAAAAACATTGCAGGAGAGAATTGTAGCGGGGAGCCAAATACTTTAAGAAAGAAATGGAACCGCAGTATCTTGCATTGATAGGGAGATCATGTTCTTGCCACAGACAACAAGGAGCTGAAGAAACAACTGAGCAAGGCAAAAAGAAGAACTGAATACTATTTTCCTGCAGAAAGACGACCTTTTGGCTTACGTCATAGAGAACGGCTTCCATACAGCCGACTTTTTAAAGCGGCAGAAAGCGGTATTGTCTATCGGCGAACGGGTTATTTCCGGAAAAGAAGATTTGAAGCGGAGAGGTATGCTGGAGACTGTGGAGAGAAATATACAAGAACGGAAAAGGCAAGAGGCAAAGGCCGCTGCCACTCAAAAAATTTCGGATGTACTGCATCCTGAGCTCTACGACAGGCTGGTGGAATGGCGAAATTCCGAAGCGTTCCGAGTGGGAGTGGCTGTCTATTCGGTTATCCAGCAAAAGGCCATCCTGGGTATCAGCAATCTACTGCCCGCAGACAAGGCGATGCTTATCCGCGTTCCCTATTTTGGGAAGAAAGGGTTGGAGAAGTACGGGGACATTATTCTGGAGATGGTGCACATGTACCGTAAGGAGAAAGGACTGGCAGAACCGGAGCTTATGCTTTAGAACGGTGTCCTGTTCCCTTGTTGCACTTCGATGCGTATGCCGAATGCACCGTTGGCAGATTTCATTTCAAATGCTCCCTTAAAGTTGTTCTTTCTCCCACGGCAATGCCGAACGGTTGGGAACTTTCCAGCCGTCTTTGTCGTATTCGCCATATGTATTGATGCGCATTCCGTTTTTCAGCCTGAAACTTCCCATTTGCAGGTTTTCCGGTGACGACCAGAATCCGGACAGTCCGAAGGGGTCATGCTGTAAACGGTGGAGTTAGTAAGCGAAAAAGACATTGGAGAGCCCTTTGCGAGTAGGTAGCATTTGGATTGAGACGGAACATTCTGCTGTAATCCTTGCTTGCATCCGGTATTTCCAGCGTAAATTCAGGCAGGCGGGGAGCCTCCATCTTCAACAGGCTCATATCCAACAGGAAACCGTCATAATTCTTCACCTCAGGCATAAGCGCACCTTCGGGCGGAGTGCCGTCGGGCAGGACATGGGAACGGATACTGTCACCCTGTGCTTCACTTTGGGCATACAGTGAAATGCTTCCCGCAAATAACGCGATGATAAAAAGACAAACTTGTTTCATAGCTTTTTGTTCAGATTATGTTTTTCTTTGCGTGCCATACGTATTAGACAAAGATAAGCCTTTCCCATAATTTTTCCGAAATTTCTTTATATTATTTCTCTTTCTTTATACTATCAGTTTGTATCCTATCCCGCGTACGTTTACGATGCGTATTCGCTCGTCCAGCGCGCGAGTTTATGGCGCAACTTGTTATGAAAACGCAGGCTGCGGGAGTTGAAAAACTGTCGTCGTCCTCCCCAAAGATCCAGCAGAACATTCTGGGTGTTGACTACCCGGTTTCGGTTTTCGCAAAGGCGTTTCAGTATTTCCGACTCCCGGTAAGAGAGTTCCACTTCCGTAGCGGCATGTGGCGCTGCACCGGTTCCTACATACGACAAGCGTTGTGTGACAGAGTTGAAATGGTAATCGCCTATTTCGAAACCGGTGGCTTTCTTTGGGGGCTGCTTTCTGTGAAGTTGAAAGCCTTTCCCGCCAGCGCTTTGATGCGGACAATCAGCTCTTGCATGCCGAAGGGCTTTTTTCAGATAATCGTTTGCACCGGTTCTCAAAGCCTTCTACAACATCATTGATGGCGGAACGAGCCGTAAGGAAAAGCACCGGGGTATACTTATCCGTCTGGCGGATGCGGCGCACCATTTCAAAACCGTCCATGCGGGGCATCATAACGTCTGCCACAAGTACATCGGGACGCAGGTCGAAGAACAGGCGCAATCCTTCTTCGCCGTCGGTAGCGGTGTTTATAATGAAGTTTTTGCCCTTCCAGTGTGTCTTCAATAATCATCGCAAAGGGTTTCTCCATCCTCAACTAATAGAACTTTTTTATTTTATCCATACTCTTTATTTTTTTCTGCCTGACAGGCTTATTACTATTGCTCCTAAGGAGAAAACCGGTTTCACCTTTGACGCTATCAGTTTCAAAGGTGGAAACTCGCAGTTCTTACCATTGAAACTCGCAGTTCTAACGGTTGAAACTCGCAGTTTCAACAAAGGGAAAACTGTCAGTATCCTTTAGTGCAACTGTTGGTTCCCTATGGGATGCTTTTTGTCTTTATGCGTTATATGCCGTATATCCCCATACTCTTTGCTACTTGTTCAGCCTTACGGTGAAAGTGCTTCCTTTGCCGGGTTCACTTTTTCACCGATACGCTTCCACCATGCTTCTCGGTCATGGTTTTGACATAAAACAGGCCGAGGCCGTAGCCTTTCACATCGTGCAGATTGCCGGTGGGAACGCGGTAGAACTTATCGAATATATGCTTTTTGCTTTTCGGGAGCGATACCGATTCCCCGGTCGCTGATAGAAATTTCAACGCAGTCCCCCTGTTCCGAGGAGGTGATTTGTCGGCAACAAATGCTGATTTCAGCTTCTTCATACGAGTATTTGATGGCGTTGTCAATCAGGTTGCTGATGATATTGCTGAAATGCGTGCGGTCTGCGGTGAGAGTCAGTCCGGCGGGTTCGATCTTTGTCAAGATGTGGACAGGCTTTTCGGATTTCAGCTTTTATGCTGCTCGATGAGCGGTTCAAGAATGTCTGCCATAGACAAGACTTCCGGATGCAGACGGAAGGTTTTACGGCGTTCCATACTCATGGAGAGAATTTGTTCCACCAGTCCGCTTAATCGCTGTAACTGTTCTTGGCAGATGCGCAGATATTTGTCGCGCTGTGTCTTTTCTTCTGCTTGATTGAAGTTCAGCAGAGCATCGTTGGCGGCATAGGCTACGGCGATAGGGGTTTTCAGCTCATGGGTGATATTGTTGGTGAAATCGCTCTTCATCTCTTCCAGTGTCTTTTGCCGCAAGATGGTGCGGATGAGTATCCAGAATGAGAAACTGAGGATAATCAGGATAACGAACGAGGTAGCCAGAATTCCCCACATCTGTTTCAAGACCAATTGCGTGACGGGTTCCATCCAAAGCCGGTAGCTTTGGTGGGTATTAAGGTCGAAGGCGTAGTTGTATTGCTTGGCTTCGGGGCCAGGAACATATCCGGCAGTGCTCACAACGGCAAGTGTGTCTACGAATATATGAGGCGAACTTTTGTCGCTTGTGTAGATATGTTCCAGACGGTGGGGCAGTGTGATGCCCCGTTCTTTCAGCTGGAGGGTTAGCAGGCTGTCGTACACATGGACATCGGGATCGGAAATGACGTCCAGTCCGGAGTGCAGTCCCCGCTGAAAATATGTGGCAAGTTCCAGCATGCTGTTTTGGTCGCGTAGAATCATATCCAGCCCGCCTTTTGCTCTCAGTGCGGCTTTGGGGGAATTACCGGTGTCTTTTACGGCTGCCTCCAGTTTCTTTTGGGCGGCATCGGGGTTCAGCCATTGGGCCTCGTTGCGTCCTTTTCTTTGTTCGATAAAAAGTACGTTGCCGGAGTCATTCGGGACAGCGGTGGCATTATGGGTTATGACCTGCCGGGTAGTGGACTGCTCTTTCCGGCCGTTGCGGTCGATGCTGGTGGTGCTGTGCACGTAGGCCTTGCTTTCTATTCCGTCTTTCTCGAATCCGGCAGATACACTTACCTCTCCATGATCGGTGCTGTCCTTGCGCAGTTTCTCCACACGCAGCATCATTTCATTGTAGTCGCTCATGCGCATGGCTTCTATGATGTTACGTTCCATGTCGTTGCGCATGGTGCGGTACAGTCCGCCAAGCCAGTAGGCCTGATAAGAGAATATGCCCGCCAAAGAGAGGATGACGAGTACGGCAATATATTTACAAAGGTAGTCTCATGGTTGCTGCTTTTATTAATTGTGCAGACAAATATAAGGAGTTATATTGTGCGCTGCATCATGCGATAAGACTAAATAACACTTCTGATAACAGTAGATAACACTCGGTAAGCCGGTGAAACACAGAGTTACGTTGCTAATGCCGTACGGTTTTGCAGAGGTTTCAACACAGAGAATGAAAAAGGTTTCAACACAAAGAATGAATTTAAACTATCAAATACAATGAAACGATTCTATCTATTATCAGTTATCTGCTTTTTTAAGCACCGGCATCTTCGCACAAAGGAAAACACCGGCGAAGAACGTACGCTCAGCGCCGACAGTATCATAACCTCGGATGCACGTCTGGACAGTATTTACCAGAGTCTGCCCTGAAGTGATGATAACCGGCGAACGGCCCGTAGTGAAAGCCTCGCAGGGCAAACTGGTCTATGACTTGCCGCGCCTTATCCATGATCTGCCTGTGGACAATGCCTATGATGCCGTAAAAGGAACTTCCCGGCGTAACCGAAATGAACGGCGGCCTGCAACTGGCAGGACAGGGAGTCACCGTCGTTCTGAATGGAAAAGTAACCACCCTCAGCACCGAACAGCTTTTATTCTTTATTGAGGAGCATCCCTCAAGCCGGATAGAAAAAGCCGAAGTGATGTATAATGCGCCTGCCCGTTATCAAGTGCGTGGAGCCCTTATCAACGTGCAGTTGAAGCAAACCACAGACGGCCCTGCTTCCTGGCAGAGGTGAACTTTACGCCAAATACAATCAGAAACACTAAGAAAACTTTGAAGAACGTGCCAGCCTGATATATAACGGAAATAAATTCTCAATAGATTTTCTTTACTCACACAACCACGGACGGGGATATTCTTTAACCGATAAAGAAGCTATGCACTCTCTGGCGGACGGTTCGGTTCATCACATCACAACCGATGAGATGGGCCGAAGCCGTTCACATACTCATAGTTTCCGGGTAGGAACGGATTATAATATTGCCAAGGACCATCAGTTGAGCTTTGTTTATAATGGAAGTTATTCGACTCATCATAGTCTGATGGATATTTACGGTACGCAGCAGTCCAATACCCGTAGCAACAGTACCGATTGGCTGCACAACGGGCGTCTGGATTACCGTACACCTTTCGGATTGAAAGCCGGTGCTGAACTGACTTATTACCGTTCTCCGTCCGATCAGTTATTGCATAGCAGCATGCAAGATGAAGAACTTGCCTTTTATACCGAAGACTGTCAGCGCATCAATCGCTGGAAATTCTTCCTTGCTCAGGAGCATAATCTGGGCCGTGGATGGGGATTGAATTATGGTGCCGTTTATACGACCAGTATCGACCACAGTTATCAATATTATTATGATACGGAGAAGGATGCGGGAACAAAGGCAGGTGTGAGCACAGGTATTCCCGATAATATGCAATCCCGCCGTCGCGAACAAACTCTGAACTTCTATGCGGGTTTCAATAAAAGTTTCGGTGATAAACTTTCCCTGGATGCTTCGCTTGCCGTGGAACATTATAAGACACCGGTATGGAATCAGTGGGATTGGTATCCTACCATTAACCTGAGTTATATGCCTGCCCCCGGCTATGTTTGGCAATTGGCTTTGAGCAGTGATAAGGACTATCCTGATTATTGGGCGGTGCAGGACGCTATCTCTTATCTGGGCGGTGGATATTCTGAAATTCATGGTAACCCTCTGTTGAAACCTGCACAAAGACTATGAGTTCAAATTGAACTATGTCTTGAAGAGTAAATATATCTTTAGTGCATGGTTTGCCCATACAAAAGATTACTCTACCCAGACTCTTTATCAATCTTCCGCAACGTCTGGTGGAAATCTATAAATACCTGAATTTTGATTATCAGCAAAAGTTTGGAATACAGGCATCAGTTCCATTTAAGATAAAGAATTGGTTTAACTCCCGCCTGAACTTTGATCGGTGTGTGGCATCATGAGAAAGATGATGACTTTCTGGGATATTCCTTTTAACCGCAAGCAGTGTTACGGCATCGCCCAAATGAAAACACTTTCACCCTTTCCACCCGGCCGGACTTGAAACTGACCGTCACCGGATTTGTACATAGCAAGGCAATCCAGGGAATTTATGATCTGCCTACATCGGGCAATGTAAATGCCGCTTTACGCTATGGCTTTGCCAAAGGAAAAGCAATCCTGAATCTGTATTGCAACGATATATTTGAAACAGGACAGATTTCGCCACGCATCCGTTTTCAAACCCAGAACGTGACCAATCACTATTCTTGTTTTCGTGAATTCGGAGTGTCGTTTACGTATAAATTCGGCGGATATAAAGAAAAACAAAAGGGAAGGAGTGGATACGTCACGATTCAAATGATAATGCTTTTTCAAGATAATCACAGAGCTACAGTTGGTTAAAGAAGAATAAATAAGATGCGTTTATCTCATAATTGCAAATAGTCTTTATTAATTTTATACGCAATACGAACATATCATTAAAAAGAAAATCATGAGAAACACGAATCTTTGGAGCATCATTGGCTGTATATCCTTGTTACTGCTGAGCTTTGGAGCGCAGGCACAAAATCTTTTTGTCATTGAAGGGAAAGTGAAAAACGTGAAACAAGGGGTTTGTTTAAATCTGTTTCAAATGGAAGGAAGTGTGGGGAGCAGTATTGCCGTAGATACGTTGCGGGGAGATAGCTTTCGTTTTGAAGTACCTGTTTCGAGGTACAGGTACAACCCTTTTAAGTCTGCTTATTCGTGACGGAAACTTATACAGTATGGGATTGAGCTTATGGGCAAAGGCTGGTTCGCATATCCGCTTGACGGGTGAAGACATGAACATTTATACTTGGCAAGTGGAAAGTGATGTGCCACAACAGAAAATATGGCAGCTTTTTGTGAAAGACTCACGTCCGTTGTTGAACCTTCTCCAAATGAATTCTTGGGAACAAAAGAAACTTATGCGTGCTTACAAAAGAGAGGAATCCAAGGAGGAAAAAGCCAAGATGATGGCCATGCTTGATAGTTTGGAAAGAATAGAAAACAGGTTGGAGGTTCGTATAGATTCCAATGTGATAGAACGCATGAAGCAATTGCCGGTGGAAGAGGTGTGGATGATGAAACTTATGAGTCTGGCGTTGGGAGTAAAATACACGAAAGATTATCCTTATCGCAAGGAGGTGGAAGAACTTTACGGCAGGCTTACTGATGAACAACGCCAGACATCGCAGGCTTTGGATATTCAGTCTTATTTATCATCGGTGCAAACGGTTTCTGTCAAAGCAAAAGCGGCAGACGGTGACTTGTATGATTTGCAGGGCAATGTACATCGGTTGTCCGACTTTAAAGGAAAACCTGTTCTAATCGATTTTTGAGTCGTGGTTGCGGTCCCTGTCTCATGGCATTGCCGGAGATGAAGGAAATCAGCAGGTTATATGAGGGACGTTTAGTGTTGGTAAGTTTGAGCATTGACGACAAGACTAATTGGGAGATAGCCTCTCGGCATCATGATATCTGCTGGTGGAACTTGAATGACTTGAAAGGTAATCATGGCTTGTATGCCAAATACAGTTCAGGGGCTATTCCCCGCTATGTGTTTTTATCATCAGAGGGAGAGGTTGTGGAAATGTGGTCCGGTTACAGCAAAGGAAGTTTGTTGAAGAAACTGGGCAAACTGATGGAGTAGTAATGGATTTTTTCGTACTTTTGCAACTTTCAAAAAATCAAAGTTGTTATTTAAAGAAAAGACCCTGTATGAAAATCAGACATTGAAATAGCGCGCAGCATAGAGCTGAAGAAGATTAAGCAGGTAGCCGAGAGTGTAGGTATTCCTCGCGAAGAAGTAGAGAACTACGGTCGGTATATCGCTAAGATTCCTACACATCTGATTGATGAAGAAAAAGTGAAGAAAAGTAACCTGATTTTGGTAACTGCCATTACTGCTACCAAAGCAGGTATTGGTAAGACAACGGTTTCCATCGGTCTGGCATTGGGGTTGAATAAGATCGGCAAGAAAGCCATCGTTGCTTTGCGTGAGCCTTCGTTAGGACCTTGTTTCGGCATGAAGGGTGGAGCGGCAGGTGGCGGTTATGCCCAAGTGCTTCCTATGGAAAAGATAAATCTGCACTTTACAGGAGATTTTCATGCCATCACTTCGGCGCACAATATGATATCCGCATTGCTCGACAATTATCTTTATCAGCATCAGGCGGACGGATTCGGGCTGAAAGAAATCATCTGGCAGCGCGTGCTCGATGTGAACGACCGCTCTTTGCGTAGCATTGTCACCGGTTTAGGCCCCAGTACGAACGGTATTACCGAAGAATCCGGCTTCGATATTACCCCTGCATCCGAAATTATGGCTATTCTCTGTCTGGCAAAGGACATAGACGACCTGAAACGACGGATCGAGAATATCATCCTTGGTTTCCGTTTTGATGGCAAAACCGTTCACTGTTGAAGGAGTTAGGAGTAGCAGGAGCCATCACTGTCTTGCTGAAAGATGCTATCAATCCGAACTTGGTTCAGACAACCGAAGGATCGGCAGCTTTTGTTCATGGCGGTCCCTTCGCAAATATTGCGCATGGTTGTAACTCTATTCTTGCAACGAAAATGGCAATGACTTTTGGAGATTATGTTGTAACGGAAGCTGGTTTCGGTGCCGATCTTGGTGCGGAGAAATTTTATAATATCAAATGTCGCAAAAGTGGATTGCAACCTAAACTGACAGTGATTGTGGCTACTGCACAAATTGATAGAGGGGCTTGAAGATGCATGGAGGTGTCAGTCTGGATCGTATTAAAGAACCTAATATGGAAGGATTGCAACAAGGCTTCGGTAATCTTGATAAGCATATTCGCAATCTACGCTATTCGGTCAGACGGTACTGGTTGCTTTCAATCGTTTTGCCAGTGATACGGACGAGGAGGTAGAAGCTATCCGCCGGCATTGCGAAGAGAAGCTAGGTGTAGGGTTCGCTGTCAATAACGCCTTTTTGCAGAAGGAGGAGAGGGGGCTGTGGAGATTTAGCAAATCTTGTGGTAGATACGATTGAAAAGAAGCCCTCTGAACTCTGTTGCAGTACACTTATGAGGAAACAGATACCGTACAACAAAAATAGAGAAAGTAGCTTGCAATCTTTACGGTGCCAGTGTGGTGACTTACAGTATCCATTCACGTAAAATCATCAAATTGATAGAGAAGATGGGCATTGGTCATTATCCCGTTTGCATAGCCAAGACACAATATTCTTTCTCTGCCGATCCGAAAATATACGGTGCGGTGAACAACTTTGAATTTCATATCAAGGATATTGTAATCAATAACGGTGCGGAAATGCTTGTTGCCATTGCAGGCGAAATACTCCGTATGCCGGGCTTGCCTAAAGTGCCCCAAGCAGAACACATCGACATTGTGGATGGAAACATAGAGGGACTTTCATAAACTGGAAATAAGAATAAAGAACAGGCTGCGCAGTTCAGATGAACATTGCGCAGCCTGTTCTTTTTATTTTATCGAAAAAATTATACGGAGTAAGGGACAAGAGACTATAAAGAATCTTCTAACCCCCTTTTAACCTATATAATATCTGTTATAAGAAACTATCATCTTTCAATTTAGTAAGCGAACAGCGGATATTCCTTCATCTTGGCATTAACACGTGCGCGGACATCTGCAATAACTTGTTCGTTTTCTACGTTAGAGAGTACGGTTTCAATCATTTCTGCAATTTCCAGCATCAGATCTTCTTTGGCGCCACGAGTAGTGATGGCAGGAGTACCCAAACGGATACCGGAAGTCTGGAATGCAGAACGGCTATCGAACGGAACCATATTCTTGTTTACAGTGATATCGGCAGATACCAATGCCTTTTCAGCCACTTTACCTGTGAGATCAGGATATTTGCTACGCAGGTCGACCAGCATAGAGTGATTATCCGTACCACCGGAAACGATTGTAAAGCCACGGTCGATTAATGCTTGTGCCAGTACGGCCGCATTTTTCTTCACTTGGGCAGCATATTCTTTGAATTCGGGTTGCAGGATTTCACCGAATGCAACAGCTTTTTGATGCAATGACGTGTTCCAACGGACCGCCTTGGATACCCGGGAATACAGCTGAGTCGATCAACTGAGACATCATCTTGATTTCACCCTTCGGTGTCGTTTTGCCCCAAGGATTAGGGAAATCTTTGCCAATCAGGATGATACCTCCGCGAGGACCACGCAAAGTCTTATGTGTGGTAGAAGTAACGATATGAGCATACTTCACAGGGTTTTCCAGCAATCCGGCTGCAATCAGTCCGGCAGGGTGAGCCATATCGATCATCAGGATAGCACCTACTTTGTCTGCGATTTCGCGCATACGCTTGTAGTCCCATTCGCGGGAATATGCTGAACCACCACCGATAATCATCTTTGGTTTTTCGCGCAAAGCAACTTCTTCCATCTGGTCATAGTCTACGCGACCGGTTTCTTTATTCAGATTATATTCACAAGGAGTATAGATGATACCGGAAGTATTTACTAAAGAACCGTGTGAGAGGTGACCGCCGTGAGCCAGATTCAATCCCATGAATTTGTCACCCGGATTCAATACAGCGAGGAATACAGCTGCATTAGCTTGTGCGCCTGAGTGGGGTTGCACGTTAGCCCATTCTGCACCAAAGATTTCCTTTATGCGGTCGATAGCAATTTGTTCGCTCTGGTCTACTACTTCGCAACCTCCGTAGTAACGTTTACCGGGATAACCTTCTGCATACTTGTTAGTGAGACAGGAGCCCATTGCCTCCATTACTTGGTCACTTACAAAATTCTCTGATGCAATCAGTTCAATACCTTTGAGCTGACGTTGATGTTCTTTTTCGATGATATCGAAAATTAAATCGTCTCTTTTCATTTTGCTTACTTAGATAAGTTTGATAAATCTGTGTTCTCTTATTAAGCGCACAAATTTACGGTAAAAAAATGAATAAACTGTCAGAAAAGACAGAAATTTACTTTCTAAAAGAATACTCCAAAGGAAAAGCTGAGAACATTGTCTCGTCGGTGGAAACGTATTTCGTCAGCGGGTGGATCACCTTCGACGACGCCGTCATCATAAGTCACTTTGCGGGATATATTATGTACTCCTATGTCATAGCGGAAATCGAAGAAAATGCGGGAGATAGTGACGGCTACTCCAAGGGTGAAGCTGAGGTTCAGCGGACGCAGCCTTTCTTTGATTCCCTGCTGGTCGAAATTCTCAAAAGTAACTTCGCTCTTTTTATTCCAGATATAACGAAATTTAGGACCGCCGAATACAGCCAGACTATAAGGCCCCTCCTTAATAACATTATATCCGTAGATCACAGGAATGTCTACACTGTGGATTTCAGAAGTTATAGATGCCATTTCCAAAGGAGCATCCTCTGCGGCAGGTTTTTCGAAAGTAATATTGCAGCGGTTGATATTGTAGGATATTTCCGGTTGCAGGAAATGACGTTCAAAGTTGATACGCATAAAGACAGAGCCGAAATAGCCTATCTTGTAGTTATTCTGCACCTCGTCTATGGTGATTCCGTTTAATGTAAGATTAGATACAAGGAAGAGGGAAGAGGTGAAACCACCTTTAATACCGAAGTTCACCGGACGATCATGGTGATGTTTCTTCAGTGGTTCCTCAACCGCTGTACCGGGCACAAGATGAGATTGCCCCCACGTTGTAGCGGGGAAAAACAAAAGGCACAGGATAAATATTTTCAAAACTTTGTTCATCACTTACCACTAACCGTTAATCACTATCTTTTCTTCTCAACAGACCAGCCAAATTTACCGATCTTTTCACCCAATTCATAGTACCCTCCATGTACATAAACCAGTGGATTAGCTTCCGCTAGCTCCAGTTTCCCGGTTTCCGGGTTTAGGTTCCGGTCGTCGGCACGCACGTTTACCACATCGGCAATAAACATATCATGCGAGCCGAGTGACATGATTTCCTTTACACGACATTCTATACACAAAGGGGATTCTTCAATAAGAGGGGCATTGACCACAGTACTTTTTCCCGGTGTCAGATGCATTTCTTCAAACTTATTGTAGTCTTTCCCGGAACGTACGCCACACCAATCCGTTGCACGCGCCATATCTTTGGTAGTAAGATTGATGACAAACTCCATATTCCGTTTCAGGATTTCGTAGGAGTGGCGTTCGGGACGTACTGAAATATAGCACATGGGCGGGTTCGTACAAATCGTTCCCGTCCATGCAATTGTTAATATGTTATATTCTTCCGGAATGCTTCCGCAGCTTACCAATACGGCAGGAAGCGGGTAAATCATTGTTCCGGGCTTCCAGTCTTGTTTCATGACTAAAGAGTTACGAGCTCTTATATTATTTCAATTTCGTTCCTGTTTTGTTCTTTCTCGCAATAATGGCATCGGATCACACAATTCTCCTTATCCACTACATGGAATAACGTCGCCATGGGCTCGTTGTTCGTAATACATTTGGGATTAGCACACTTTACAATGCCGCGAAGTTCTTCAGGAAGGCTAACTTCACGTTTTTCCACCACTTCATAATCCCGAATAATATTCAGCTTCACATTAGGTGCTACCACGGCGATACGATTAATTTCGTCATCGCAGAAAAATTTATCCGCAATTTTAATAATGCCTTTAGTACCCAGCTTTCCGCTTTTGAGATTAAAGCCAATGGTGATATTGTTATTCATGTGTTCCAGTCCCAGTAAAGAGACTACAGTGAACAGATTTTCAGAGGGGATATGGTCGATAACGGTACCGTTTTCTAATGCGGCAACCTGTAATTCTTGTTTTTTTTCGCTCATCTTTCAATTTACAATTTAGCAATTTACAAAGTACAATTTAGGCTTTCACCTCATCCAGTGTAATGCCTAATACATCGCAGAGGATAGCCTCACGAGCATACAGACCGTTTTGAGCTTGCTGGAAGTAGTAAGCTTTCGGATTATCGTCTACGTCATAAGCGATTTCATTGACGCGGGGCAGGGGATGCAGAATACACAGATTAGGACGGGTATGTTCCAGCATCTTGTTGCGCAGGATGTAAACGTTCTTCACCCGTTCGTACTCCATGAGGTCAGTGAAGCGTTCACGCTGCACACGAGTCATGTAGAGGATGTCGGCATCTGCTATGGTTTCTTCCGTAAAGTCCGTATGTTCCACGTACTTGATGCCATGATCACGGCAGTAAATTTTGTATTCTTCGGGCATTCTCAATTCATCAGGAGCTATGAAGTGGAAAGTCGGGTTGAAGTGGCGCATTGCCATCAGCAGTGAGTGTACGGTGCGGCCATATTTGAGGTCGCCAACGAGGAAAATATTCAGGTTCTCCAGTGTACCCTGGGTTTTGTAGATGGAGTAGAGGTCGAGCATCGTTTGTGAAGGATGCTGGTTGGCTCCGTCTCCGGCATTGACGATAGGCACTGTGGTTACTTCGCTGGCATAGCGGGCGGCTCCTTCCAGATGATGCCGCATCACGATGATATCAGCGTAGTTACTCACCATTTTGATGGTATCTTTCAGGGTTTCGCCTTTCGAAGAACTCGTTGCTTTGGGGTCACTAAACCCGATTACACGGGCTCCCAAGCGGTTGGCTGCTGTTTCAAAACTAAGTCTTGTGCGGGTAGACGGCTCGAAAAAGAGGGTGGCAACCACTTTCCCTTCCAGCAGCCTACGGTTGGGACGGGCTTCAAACTGCTTCGCCATCTCGATCATGTAGAGGATTTTTTCCTTGCTATGCTCGGCAATGGTGACTAAACTTCTGTTTTCCATATCGTTCGTTATTTTATTGCTTTTCGAGAGTGTAAAGGTAGAAAAAGATATGGCGCACAAAAATGTGAAAGGACTTTTTGAGATAAAATACCTGTTGCCGTCAATGACGTACTTTATTGTCCGGAAGCACGCAGCAAGGTGCGTACTTTGAAGTATTGGATACGGACGGAGATTATTCGATTTTATTTAAGGAAAAGCAACAGCATCTTTTTTCTTTTTTCTTTTGATGTTGTTATTATAACAATATATATATGAATAACTTTTTGCATTTCGAAAAACGCGTAAAAAAGTCTTAATTGACTGCTGTTTAGTGAATTGATGAATTCACAAAAGTGATAGTTTTATTCAGCTAAGTGGCAGTTCCGATGCATATTTTTGCAAAAACGATCAAAATGTTAGCTTTAACGCGCTTCCCTAACCAAAAAAGACGAAAAAGCAGATGCTTTTTGAGTGTATATACATTATATTTCCGTACCTTTGTCCTGTTATTATAATCACAGAAATTGTTGAAATCGAACATGATAAAAAAGAGTCGTAAAAAGTCCTTTGATTTTCATCGCGCTGATAACATTGACATGCGTTGTTATTTTCTTCTCGATAGCAAAAAGGTTGGATTGGCTATATGCCTCCTGTGGAAGATTTGGAAAATCCCAATTACAAATTTGCAACGGAAATATTTTCGGAAGACGGAAAGGTTCTCGGTACTTATTCTTATAGTAAAAGAGAATCGCGCGTGTTTAATGTGGGGTATAATGACTTGTCACCCCATATTATCAATGCGCTTACCGTAACGGAGCAATACGCCGTAACTGAAACCGAAGTGGCCAAATACTGA
>VOFK01001279.1_pt1 | contig 18340 bp, 20 predicted proteins | sample 5384121 | NCBI WGS metagenome assembly VOFK01 (sample SAMN12384730, study PRJNA508395) | human gut metagenome | isolation source: healthy gut J | host: Homo sapiens
AAGTGTGATGAGGTACTTTTTGCAGAACAGTCCCGGCGAGTTATAGTAACGAGCAAGCTTAAGGTATTCAGTACCGGAGGCGAAGCGAGAGCGAGTCTGAATAGGGCGTAAAAAGTTCGTTGCCATAGACCCGAAACCGGGTGACCTAACCATGAGCAGGCTGAAGTGAGAGTAAAATCTCATGGAGGGCCGAACGCACGTTCGTTGCAATGACCGGCGATGACTTGTGGTTAGCGGAGAAATTCCAATCGAACTCGGAGATAGCTGGTTCTCCCCGAAATAGCTTTAGGGCTAGCGTTATCTTAGATTACCGGAGGTAAAGCACTGAATGGGCTAGGGGGCGATAAGCTTACTGAACCCTATCAAACTCAGAATGCCGGCTAATTGATGGATAGCAGTCAGACAGTGTGAGATAAGTTTCATTGTCAAAAGGGAAACAGCCCAGACCCACAGCTAAGGTCCCTAATGCGTGCTAAGTGGAAAACGATGTGGAATTGCGAAAACAACCAGGATGTTGGCTTAGAAGCAGCCACTCATTAAAAGAGTGCGTAATAGCTCACTGGTCGAGTGACTCTGCGCGGAAAATATAACGGGGCTAAGCATGCAACCGAAGCTTGGGATTGTCTAAAGACAGTGGTAGGGGAGCGTCGTGTACGGGGTGAAGTCGCATCGGAAGGAGCGGTGGACTGTACACGAGTGAGAATGCCGGAATGAGTAGCGAGAATTATGTGGGAATCATAATGGCCGAAAATCTAAGGTTTCTTGGGGAAGGTTCGTCCGCCCAAGGTAAGCCGGGAGCTAAGGCGAGGCCGCAAGGCGTAGTCGATGCACATACGGTAAAGATTCCGTAGCCGCCGAACTTTAAGTCAGAGGGACACTTGCAGATAGCGGAACCCAGCCGTTGGTTGAGCTGGGCGAAAGGGACTGAATTTAGTAGGGAAGTCCGCGATGCTGAAAGGCGAGAAAGCTCTGATGGATACTAAGGCGCCCGTACCGCAAACCGACACAGGTAGATGAGGAGAGAATCCTAAGGCCAACGGGAGAAGGGTTGTTAAGGAACTCGGCAAATTGACCCCGTAACTTCGGAAGAAGGGGAGCCCCGAAAGGGGCCGCAGTGAATAGGCCCAAGCAACTGTTTACCAAAAACACAGGTTTATGCTAAATCGAAAGATGACGTATATGAGCTGACGCCTGCCCGGTGCCGGAAGGTTAAGAGGAGAGCTTAGAGCAATCGAAGGTTTGAATTGAAGCCCCGGTAAACGGCGGCCGTAACTATAACGGTCCTAAGGTAGCGAAATTCCTTGTCAGGTAAGTTCTGACCCGCACGAATGGCGTAATGATTTGGGCACTGTCTCGACAGCCCGCCCGGCGAAATTGTAGTACTGGTGAAGATGCCAGTTACCCGCAACTAGACGGAAAGACCCCATGGAGCTTTACTGCAGTTTAATACTGGGAATCGGTAATGCATGTACAGGATAGGTGGGAGACTAGGAAGCATGGTCGTCAGGTCATGTGGAGTCACCGGTGGGATACCACTCTTGTATTGCTGATTTCCTAACCTGCGGCCGTGAATCCGGTCGGGGGACACTGTTAGACGGGCAGTTTGACTGGGGCGGTCGCCTCCAAAAGAGTAACGGAGGCGCTCAAAGGTTTGTTCAGCACGGACGGAAATCGTGCATTGAGTGTAAACGCATAAACGAGCCTAACTGCGAGACCGACGGGTCGAGCAGTAACGAAAGTTGGAGTTAGTGATCCGGTGGTATGTGAGTGGAAATGCCAGCGCTCAACGGATAAAAAGCTACCCTGGGGATAACAGGCTGATCTCCCCAAGCGTCCCACAGCGAGCGGGGAGGTTTGGCACCTCGATGTCGGCTCGTCGCATCCTGGGGCTGTATTCGGTCCCAAGGGTTTGGCTGTTCGCCAATTAAAGCGGCACGCGAGCTGGGTTCAGAACGTCGTGAGACAGTTCGGTCCCTATCTGTTGCGGGCGTAAGAGATTTGAAGGGAGCTGTCCTTAGTACGAGAGGACCGGGATGGACGTACCTCTGGTGCACCAGTTGTCCTGCCAAGGGCATAGCTGGGTAGCTATGTACGGACGAGATAAACGCTGAAAGCATCTAAGCGTGAAACTCCCCCTAAGATGAGATCTCTCATCCTTTATGGAGTAAGGGCCCAGAAAGACGATCTGGTTGATAGGCCGGAGGTGGAAGTGCAGTAATGTATGGAGCTGACCGGTACTAATAGCCCGAGGGCTTGACCTACGATTATGCAGGCAATTCAAGCCTTACTCATAATCACTTGATACGTTGTTCGGTTTTGAGGGTGCAGCGCGATATGCACCATTAGCTCAGTTGGTAGAGCACCTGACTCTTAATCAGGGTGTCCAGGGTTCGAGTCCCTGATGGTGTACCAGGATTTCAGGCAGCGGAAGCTGATTGAGATATAGAGACGGAACATGGCCCGTTGGTCAAGTGGTTAAGACAGAGGCCTCTCACGCCTTTAACATCGGTTCGAATCCGGTACGGGTCACCATTTTTCTCTTGACAGAGAGCGGAAAAGTGAATATAATGGTTGTTACTGCGAAAGCAGCTGCAATATAGTTGGTGCTTATTAGGGCGAGGGTCCACCCGTTCCCATCCCGAACACGGAAGTTAAGCTCGCTTCTGCCCACGATACTTGGCTGGAGACGGCCCGGAAAAATAGGTAGCGCCAACACGCCTTCTTAGCTCAATGGTAGAGCATTCGGCTGTTAACCGAAGGGTTGTAGGTTCGAGCCCTACAGAAGGCGCCACAATAAGGGTGTGCCGCCACTCTGTAAGGTGGCGGCACACTTCTTTTTACATAAGCCATTGAGATCGATCCGCTTGGGCCTTTAGCTCAGTTGGTTAGAGCAGACGGCTCATAACCGTCCGGTCCCGGGTTCGAGTCCCCGAAGGCCCACCACATAGGGGTATAGCTCAGCTGGTAGAGCAGCGGTCTCCAAAACCGCGTGTCGAGAGTTCGAATCTTTCTGCCCCTGCCATTTTCCTATTGACAACGTATGTTGTTTCTGGTATACTCTAAAAGCTCGAGTTCGACAAGATCTCCTGATAATTGATGGCCAAGTAGTTCAGTTGGTTAGAACGCCAGCCTGTCACGCTGGAGGTCGTGGGTTCGAGCCCCATCTTGGTCGCCATATGCTGCTGTAGCTCAGTCGGTAGAGCGCATCCTTGGTAAGGATGAGGTCGGCGGTTCGAATCCGCCCAGCAGCTCCACGCAAACCCCTGTAACCACAACGGTTACAGGGCTTGTTTTGTTTTATCGTTTCTTAGTTTCGTTGGACTTTCCAACAGATCTTCCAACAAGCTATTGCTGCGTCTGTTTTTGCAGCGTTGCAATGATCAATTTAGTAATGTCGGGATTTTCTTGCAGCAGGCGGTACGCCTGTTCCGCAGAGTTATCCAGCGGCTTTTCCTGCGGCACATCAGCCCGTTTCTGGAAGAAATCCGCCTCTACCTTCTCCGCCAACCGGCGGCGCTCCTCGTTGTTGGTATGGGCGTACAGATCTGTTACCATACGGGATTGTGCGTGGCCAGTATCGCCCTGCACCGCCTTGATGTTTCCGCCGCCGATTTGCAGCTTCAGCGAGGCGCTGCAATGCCGCAGACTGTGAAAAACTACCGGCGGCAGTCCTGTGGCATCGGTCAGCTTGCGGAGCAGAAAGGCAATCTGCCTTTCCTCGTAGGGACGTCCGTCCTCATGGGCAATCACAAGGCCAAAGTCCTGATAATCGCTGTCCAGCATTTCTTTTGCCCTCTGCTGCCTATCTTTCTCCTCTGTGAGCGCCATCGAAACGGTTTTCGGCAGAAATACCTTCCGCACACTGCTTTCCGTTTTTGGAGCCTTTAGTACCAGCGATGTTGATGATCCGGTCTGCTTTCACTGCGGACGCTCCGTATCTGTCCGCTGCGGATCAGTTCATAGGCGGTGTTGCGCCCGATGCCGAGAATGGGCATCAAGTCCCCCACCCGCAGTGTCACGGGCAGCTCATGCAGGTCACGATACTTATTCTCCATGGGCAGCGCCTCCCTTTACGGATGCCAGATAGATGTCCGTTACATCGGGCCGCTCGTGCCCCAGCAGACGGGAGACGGTAAAATGGGCATCCAAAGGCGTCATGCCGCCGTTGATGAGAGATGTATACTTTTCAGCAGCGTAGGTATGTCGCAGTCCATGGAAGGTAATGCGCCTGTCCGGCGCTGTAGGGTCACAGATAGCGTCAGGGTCGCGGAGGATAAACTGCTGCATGCCATTGATGGCCCGGTCGGTGGAGATGCCATCCGGCACCAGCAGCTTGTGTCCGCGCTCCGTTTTGTCCAGCAGCCGTTCTAGCATCATCGTGATACGGTCGTCCTCGATGGGAACAATACGCACCTTGCCGCTCTTGCCCTTTACGGTGAGGGCGTTTTCGCGCAGCGCACGCTCCGCCGCGGCGGTGTCCATGCGAAAGTACTCGTGGATACGCAGACCGGCATAGCGGGCCAGATACAGGGAGAGGATGTAGTCCTCCCGCTCCTCCGCCATGGCTTGGCCGATCAGCTTGCCGAACTCCGAGTTCGTCCATGTACGATCCTGCTGCCCGAAGCGGCGGCGTTCCAAAGCAACGCCTAGTTCCCCGTTGCCCGGCAGCGCATAACGGGGATGGGACATCTTATCATGGAAAAAATGGATAGCGGAGAGGTCGGTCTTGATGATGCTGGCGGATTTGCCTTGCTCTTGTAGATAGAGAACGTAGCTTACTAGATGCTTGCCGCTGACGTTCTCCAGCTTTTGGAGATGGTAGTAAGTTGCGAGGTAGGCGCAGAACCGTTTGGTGGCCTCGTAGTAACGGTCTTTCGTACGGTATCGCCGCCGGGAGAGCAGTGTGGAGGAGGCCCTCATCGAGATGTACTTGGCAGGCGTTTCCGTGCGCCGTGTGGAGGATATCACCGAGGCACTGTGGGGCAGCAAGGTTTCGCCCGCTACCATCAGCGAGCTGAACAAGAAAGCCTATGTCCACATCGAGGACTGGCGGAACCGCCCCTTGCAGGGTGGACGCTATCCATACGTCTACGTGGACGGTATCTACCTGCGCCGCAACTGGGGCGGAGAGTATGAAAATGTTGCTGTTTTGGCGGCTATTGCCGTGAATGAGGACGGTTTTCGCGAGGTTTTGGGTGCCGCCGAGGGCATGAAGGAGGGCAAGGCCAGCTGGGTCAGTTTCTTCCAATGGCTTCGTGGACGCGGCTTGGACGGCGTAAAGCTCATCGTTGGCGACAAGTGCATGGGGATGCTGGAGGCCGTGGGCGAGGTGTTTCCGGACGCCAAATATCAGCGCTGCACGGTGCATTTCTACCGCAACGTTATCTCCGTTGTGCCCAAATCCAAGGTCAAAATTGTGGCAAAAATGCTCAAGGCGATCCACGCCCAGGAGAGCAAGAAAGCGTCCCGCGAGAAGGCGAAGGCCGTGGTCGCCGAGCTGCACGCCATGAAACTGAAGCAGGCGGCAAAGAAGGTCGAGGACGGCATCGAGGAGACGCTGACCTACTGCAATTTTCCCAGCGAACATTGGACCCGCATCCGTATCAACAACGTGATCGAGCGGCTGAACCGTGAGATCCGCCGCAGGACGCGGGTGGTGGGGACGTTCCCTGACGGCAACTCCGCTCTGATGCTGGTCTGCGCGAGGCTTCGCCATGTGGCAGGTACCCAGTGGGGCTGCAAGAAATACATGAACATGAAGCACTTGGAGGCGGTCATGGACGACGCCCTTTGTTTCTGTTGCCGGCTGATTTCACTCAGCCGGAGCCTGCAAATAATTTTGCGTATAAATCTTGACGGGACCACTTTTTGGTGGAGACTGCTGGACTCGAACCAGTGACCTCCTGCGTGTGAAGATATAATGAGCGCCGGAAAGCGTTGTGCTGCAACACTTTCCGGCGCTTTTGCATACTTTCGGCTCGATGGGGCATCCATTGTGTCCGCCTGTATCCGCCTGCTTTTTTCCGTGCTTGGGTCACGGTTTGGGTCAAGCCCTGCAACGGTGCAGAAATGACCACGCTGTAGACAAAGAGCTACAGCAATATTCTTTCTGCACTTTTTAGCCGTTTTTAGCGGTTTCCTCTCAATTCTAATTACTTTCCTGACACCTTGTGACCCGCATCCCCCATGTGTTCCACACCTGTCTGTGGCATTTTATGTGGTCAAAGGCAAAGCCTCGCCGGAGCAATTCCGGCGGGGCTTTGCGGTATTCTCGGCAGCCTGCTTTTCCACTCGGTGAACAACACGAAAACCGCGCCGAGCCCCCCGCGCCGTGGGATGCAATCAAAGCGTATGGGCTGTGCGGAACTCTTCTGTTGACATTTCAACAACCATGTGGTTTAGTCCGACCGTTTAGATTTACCCTCGCGTCGATCTCCGTCACTGACGGCGAGATACACCTGCTGGGGAAAGCACGCGGCTCGAAAATGGGGAACAATCTGCTCGTTCAGGAGATCGACAAGGCGGGCGGCATTGATTTCAGCAAGCCGGTGCTGCTTGGCTACAGCGGACTTTCCGGTGCGCTTTTATTGAAGTACATCGAAGACAGCCGCCACATTTGGGAGGGGCATTTGCGGGAGGTTTGCTACACAACGGTGGGCAGCGTGATCGGAACACACCTCGGCCCCGGCGCCGTTGTGGTAGCGTTTTTCAAGAATCAATATAACGCAGAACAGAACAGCAGCGATTGAAGAAGCTGCAATAAAGACAGGACTGCGCCGCGCCACCGTCAAATGAAACGGCGATGCGGCGCAGTATCGTTTTATCTGACGCCATAAACCATAATCGAGATCACACAGGCCAGCAGACTGACCGCCGAGCCGGCCAGAAGCTGCGGCAGGGTATGGCGCGACAGCTTTAGGGAGGAGCTGTACACTGCTGCGATCAGCAGAACGGACGGTATGGCAAAAAGCGGATGCAGCTTCCATGTCAACAGAAACGCCGGAGCTGTTGTACTGCAGGCGTGTCCGCTTGCGCGAAGGCCAAAGCCCGCGTTGAGCAGCAACAGCGCCGCGATGGAAATGACATAAGAGAGAAACAGGATATGGACGAGCCATGAGCATGGCGTCAGCATTGACCAGAGAAACCCGCACAGATACCCAACGGCGCTGCATACCAGCGCCGTGCCGCGCTGCCCCCTGCGCCGGTCCTTTCCAATGTGGAAGATCTCCCGCAGCGGGTACGCCGCCAATGGGATAACCAGCAGGAACACCTCGCACAGCAGCAGCTCCCTGCGCGTCAGAAGCCCTGCCGGAGCGTACATCAGAAGCAGCGTTACCCCGATGACGATGGGCGGCAGTGTCAGAATGCGTACCGCAAGATGCAGCAGCGCCTTCCTGTCCGAGACCTTCGTTTTCATGACGCAAAGCCCAGCATAATCCCGCCGTGTTCTGCATAGTAGCTGCACAGCCCACGCAGCGGATAGCTTTTCACCTCTGCCCCCGGAAATCGCCGCCGGATCTCGGTGCAGAGCTCCAATGCAAATGTCGCGTTCCGGCAATGCCCGATGCGGACGCTGCCGCCCCTGTAGCCAAGCCGCACCATTTCACTCAACAGGAGCTCCTGCGTTTTTCGAGCGCCCCGACATTTGCCGAGCATCTCAAGCGTGCCCTCCTCGCTGGCCTGCCCAACGGCGCGGATGCCGAGAACACCAGCCATCGTTGCCGCCAGCTTGCTGATTCGTCCGTTCTGAGCGAGATTGTGCATGGATTCCAGCGCAAAGAGCAGATGGGTACGGCGCTGATACTGCTGTACGGCTGTGCAGACCTCCTCGAAGCTCTTGCCGGAGCGCAGTTCGGCGGCTGACTTTTCGATGAGCAGGGCGATCTCCGGACCGGCGGACAGCGTGTCCACCACAAAAATGCGGCGAGAGGGATTCTGCTCCTCGCAGCGTTTCTTTGCGGCAAGTGCCGCGCTGCAGCTGCCCGAAAGGCTGCTTGTAATGGTGAACGCGAGTACATCGCCGCCTTCGCCAAAGGCGGACTCCCAGTCCGCGATGTTCGGGCAGGCGCTGAAGGTGCGGCCCTTCGTGCCGCGAAGTGTTGTGACCATCGCGTCGACATCGAGCGCGGCGTCATCGCGAAATTCCTCCACAGCAGTACGGACGGTGAGCGGAACGCTGACAAAGTCCACGCCGTCCATGGTAAGCAGGTCGCAGCTTGAGTCTGCGGCAATGCGGATCTGATCCATAAGATGACCTCCAACTGAAAAAGTGTCGTTCGGTTCCGGTAAGGGATGGATGCAGTTTATCAGCTTTTTATTTCTTCGTCAACGGCTTTTAATAAACCGTTAAAAATATTTCGCAAAGCCGTTGAACTTTGCAGAGGAAACGCTTATAATAACAATATGGAAAAAGAAATGCAAAACAGAATCACGGCGGACATCGCGGCCTTCCGTCTGCCGCGCTATGCACAGATCCCGGAGGTCGGACTGTATCTGGAGCAGGTGGTGCGCTATATCAACGCCCGGTTGGCACCGTTAGGAGAGCCTGAACTGACTGGATCCATGGTGAGCAACTATGTCAAGCAGAAGCTGGTTCCTGCCCCTCAAAAAAAGCTGTATACAGCCGAACATCTTGCGCGGCTTCTGTTCATCGCGGTGGTCAAGCCTGTTGTTCCCTTGGGAGGGGCTTCGACTGATGTTTAGCATACAGGAGGAGTGCTATCCCCTTCAGACCGCCTATGACTACTTCTGCGATGAGTTTGAGAATATGCTCGGCGCAGCGTTTGGTGTCGCTCCTGCAGTGGAGGGACTTGGTGAAACCGAGTCTGATGCCAAGGATCTCCTGCGCAGCACGATCTCGGCTACCGTCAACAAGGTCTGTCTGGACCGGTATCTGGAGGAGTATCGAAAGCGGCGGGAGCAGGCTGAGACTATTGCGGGAAAAGAAATCTCCCTGTTATAGTAGAAATGCTGTCTGGCAGCTGCAAAAGACCATTCAGAATATCCCCCGGCCAAGCCGGGGATATTCCTTACGTCTCTCTGCCATGATTACAGTGCAAAACAGAAGAACATGCTCCGGGCCCTTCATCGCCATGTCCTAATTGATAAAGAGCTTTCATTGTTCCTGCATCGCTGCAATAGAGGGTATCCGAAGATTCTCTCTATTGTGATGATATGCCGAGCATCCTCCATGGTGCATCTGAAGCCTTCGGCTTTGCGCCCGGACAGTACAGCGTGCTGAGAGGAGGCTCCCTGTGCGTCGAGGCTTGTCTGATTCTGCATACTTCTCTGCAAGCAGGATCTTCTCGACTTCTGCCTTACAAAAGCCTATTTACCCGCCTGCGTTTCGCAGTAACGGCAGCGGTAAACGCGCTTTTCACGATCCGTTAGCACAAACTCCTGCGGCAGCTCCTGCTCAACGGAGGTGATGCAGCGCGGGTTTTTGCACTTGAGCACGCCGCGGATGCGCTCAGGCAGCTTGAGCGTGCGCTTTTCCACAAGTTTCCCGTCGCGGATGATGTTGACGGTGATGCTTGGATCGACGTAGCCGATCAGGTCCCAGTCGAGCTCCATCTCGCCGTCGATCTTGATGATGTCCTTGCGGCCGAGCTTGCCGCTGGTGACGTTTTTGAGGATGGCCACCGTGCAGTCAAGCTTGTCGAGGCCGAGGATCTGATAGAGCTCCATGGATTTGCCCGCGGTGATGTGGTCGATGACGATGCCGTTTTGAATAGAGTCAATGATCATTGTGTCGCACTTCCTTTCTCACTTGATTTCCAACAGCTTGAGGATCAGCGCCATGCGGATGTACTTGCCGTACTGCACCTGCTTGAAGTAGCACGCGCGCGGATCGTCGTCCACGGCGACGGAGATCTCGTTCACACGCGGCAGCGGATGCAGGATGCGAAGAGACTCCTTCGCGCCCCTGAGCTTGTCGGACGTGAGGATGTAGCTGTCCTTGAGGCGCAGATAGTCTTCCTCGTTGAAGAAGCGCTCGCGCTGCACGCGCGTCATGTAGAGGATGTCCAGCTCCGGCATGACGGCCTCGAGGTCGGTGGACTGCGTGTAGGGGATGTTCTTGGACTTGATGTACTGCTCCTTGACATAGCGCGGCAGCTTGAGCTCCTCGGGGTGAGATGAGCACAAAGCGGACGCCGGGGTAGCGGCTCATCGCGGAGACAAGGGAGTGTACCGTGCGCCCGAACTTGAGGTCACCGCAGAGACCGACGGTGAGGTTTTCAAAGCGTCCCATCTCGCGGTGGATGGTCAGAAGGTCGGTGAGCGTCTGCGTGGGGTGGTTGTGACCGCCGTCGCCGGCGTTGATGACGGGCACGAGCGAGTGCATGGACGCCACCAGCGGCGCGCCCTCCTTGGGATGGCGCATGGCGATGATGTCGCTGTAGCAGCTCACAGTGCGCACGTGTCCGCCACGCTCTCGCCCTTGGCGGCGGACGAGCTTTTCGCCTCCGAGAAGCCGAGCACCTTGCCGCCGAGGGAGAGCATCGCGCTCTCAAAGCTCAGACGGGTGCGGGTGGAGGGCTCGAAGAAGAGGGTCGCGAGGATCTTGCCGTCGCACTTGTGTGCGTATTCGGCGGGGATGGTCGATGATGTCGCCGGCGGTATTCACCAGCTCCATGATCTCCTGCTCGGAGAGCTCCAGAATGTCGATCAGGCTTTTCATATCAGTTTGTTCCTCCTTTTGTGATCCAGCTTTCGTCGGCGGGGTCGTCGCGGAAGGCCAGCAGCCGCGCAACATCCGCCTCGGTGATGTAATGCTCCTCTGCGCCCACGCGGGCGATGGTATCCAGATTTGTCAGGCTCACGCTCTTGACCTTCGCCTCGGCCATGCGCTCGACGCCCTTTTTCATGCCGTAGGTGAAGATGCTCACAACGCCGAGCACCTCGGCGCCGGCCTCGCGCAGCGCCGCGACCGTATCCAGCACGCTGCCGCCGGTGGAGATGAGGTCCTCGATCACGACGACCCTCTGCCCCGCCTCGAGCCTGCCCTCGATCTGATTTTTTCTGCCGTGGTCCTTGCTGCCCGAGCGCACATAGCCCATGGGCAGGCCGAGCAGATGCGCGGCGATGGCGGCGTGGGCGATGCCCGCCGTGGCGGTGCCCATCAAAACCTCCGCCTGCGGGAACTCGCGGCGCACCGTGTCCGCGATGGCGCGCTCGACCGTATCGCGCACGGCGGGAGCGGTGAGAATGAGGCGGTTATCGCAATAGATCGGGCTTTTGATGCCGCTCGCCCAAGTGAACGGCTCCTGCGGGCGCAGAAAGACCGCGCCGATGGAGAGCAGGCCTTGAGCGACCCTGCTGCTGATGTCCATATCCATGTTCCTCCCGTTGTTTTTTATTCCTGAAGCAGAATTGCTTTCAGCTCGTTGAGATCGGCGGCAAGATGCTCCGCTCCGGCGGCGGTCAGCTCCTCGCGGCTGCCGTAGCCGTAGAGTACGCCGATTGCCTCAAGGCCGTTGGCGTGCGCCCCGTATATGTCGTGGCGGCGGTCGCCGACCATGACGGCGTGTCCCGTCACATCGGCGCGCATGAGCGCCGTGCGCACGACGCTCGCCTTGTCCGCGCTGGACTTATCCTCCAGACAGGAGCCGCAGATGTCGTCAAAATACTGCGCCAGCTCAAAATGCCGCAAAACTCTCCGCGCAAATTCCTCCGGCTTCGACGTTGCAATCACCAGCCGCAGTCCCGCTGCGCACAGGCTTGCAAGCAACTCGGCCATTCCGGCATAAGGGGCGTTTTCCGCCCAACCGTAGCGTTCAAAATAAATGCGGAACTCGCGGATCGCCCGCTCTGTTTCCTCTTCATTCATCCCGCAGAGCGCAGGGAAGCTTTCGTGAAGAGGCGGACCGACAAAAGTGGTCAGCATGTCTGGAGAGGGGACCTCCCGGCCAAGACGCTTCAACGCATAGGACACCGAGTTCACAATGCCCTCCTGCGAATCCGTCACCGTTCCGTCCAGATCAAAAAGGACCGTATCCCAGCGCATCAGCCCACGAACTCCTCTCGGCAGCGGCGGTAGGCGGCCGCGGGGTTCTCCGCCTGGGTGATGGGACGGCCCACCACGATGTAGTCGGAGCCAAGTTCTTTGGCCTTGGCCGGCGTGGTGACCCGTTTCTGGTCGCCCGCGTCCCCGTCGGCAAAGCGCACACCGGGGGTCACGGTGAGGAAGTCCTTGCCGCAGCGCTGGTGGACAATGCCCCGCCTCCAGCGGAGAGCACACCACGCCGTCCAGACCTGCCTGCGCGGTGTTTTCGGCATAGTGCATCACCACCTCGGCGATGGGCTTTTCGATCCACAGCTCTCGCTCCATACTCTCCTGATCCGTTGAGGTCAGCTGCGTTACGGCGATGAGCAGCGGCCGAGTACCGTCGGGGCGCGTCAGACCCTCCAGCGCGGCGGTCATCATGGCGGCGGTACCGGCGGCGTGGAGGTTCACGATGTCCACATCCAGCGCAGACAATGCCGCCATGGCCTTTTTCACGGTGTTGGGAATGTCATGCAGCTTCAGATCCAGGAAGATCTTGTGGCCTCGGGCCCGGATCTCCCGCACGATGGAGGGCCCTTCGGCGTAAAACAGCTCCATGCCGATCTTCACAAAGGGCTTTTCCTCGGTGAAACGGTCTAAAAAGGCCAGTGTCTTTTCCTTGCTGTCGAAGTCCAGCGCAACGATAACGTCCTTACCCATGATGTGCTCCTCCTATGATCTCCGTCAGATTTTCCATGCCGTACCGTTCCATCACGGCAGGCAGATTTTCGATGATGGTCTTGCAGGCATACGGCTCCACAAGGTTCGCCGCGCCCACGCCGACGGCGGTAGCGCCCGCCAGCATCAGCTCCAGGACGTCCTCCGCCCTGGTGACGCCGCCCATACCCACGATGGGGATGGAAACGGCCTCGTAGACCTGATACACCATCCGCACCGCCAGCGGGAGCATTCCCGGGCCGGACATACCGCCGGTGGTGTTGGCCAGCAGCGGACGGCGGCGTTTCAGGTCGATGCGCATCCCCGGCAGGGTGTTGATAAGGCTCACGCCGTCAGCCCCCCGCGTCCTCGCAGGCCCTGGCCACGGCGGCGATGTCGGCCGCCGTGGGGGACAGCTTCAAAATGATGGGCTTTTTCGTCACCGCCCGGACCGCCTTCGTCACCTCGGCAGCGGACTTGGGATCCGCGCCGAAGGCCGCGCCGCCGCCGTGGACGTTGGGACAGGAGATATTGACCTCCAACCAGCCCACCTGCTCCTGCGCGTCCAGCTTCTCGCAGACCTCGGCGTATTCCGCCACGGAAAAGCCGCTGACATTCGCCATCACCGGCTTGTGAAATACCTGCTTGAGCTTCGGCAGCTCCGTTGCGATCACCGCGTCCACGCCGGGGTTTTGCAGCCCCACCGCGTTCAGCAGGCCGCCGCGTACTCCGCGATGCGGGGCGTGGGGTTGCCGAAGCGGGGCTCCCGGGTCGTACCCTTGAAGGAGAAGGTACCCAGCATATTGATGTCGTACAGCTCCGCGAACTCATAGCCAAAGCCGAAGGTGCCGCTGGCGGGGATGATGGGGTTGTCCATCTCAATGCCGCAGAGGGTCACTTTTGTGTTCACCATACGATCTCCTCCTTTTCCAGCACGGGGCCATCCTTACAGATGCGCTTATTGCCGTATTTCGTCTCGCAGGAGCAGCCCATGCAGGCCCCGAAGCCGCAGCCCATCCGCTCCTCAAAGCTGAACTGGCCGGAGGTCTTGCAAGCAGCGTACACCGCCTTGAGCATCGGCTCCGGGCCGCAGGTGTAGAGATAGGTATAGTCGGACACGGCGGCCATGCCGTCGGTCACAAGGCCCTTGAGACCGCTGCCATCGGCGGTGGCGATGACGACCTCCGCACCCAGCGCCCGAAATTCCTCCGCTAAAAAGATCTCGGATGCCCGGTTAAAGCCCAGCACGGCGGTGACGCGCTTACCTTGTGCGGTCAGCCGCTTGGCAAGGCCATACAGCGGCGGGATACCCACGCCGCCGCCCACCAGCAGGGGGTGTTCCCCGCCGCGGGACACGTCAAAGCCGTTGCCAAGGCCCGTCAGCACATCCAACTCCGTGCCGACAGCCATGCCCGTCATGGCCTCGGTGCCGTGGCCCAAAACCTTATAAATCAGGGTCACTTCCCCGTTCTCCCAATCGCACACGGAGATGGGGCGGCGAAGGAAAAAGCCGGAGAGCTTCAAATTCACGAACTGCCCCGGCGCGGTGATGGCAGAGGTGTCCCCCGCCAGCCGCAGACGGTAGATGCCGTCTGCCAGCCGGGTATTTTCCAAAACAGTCAGCAGTGTCTCCTTCATTCGGCGTCCTCCCCCTCCAGCAAGGTCTTATCATACCAGACCGCCCGCCCCTCCATGGCTGTCAGCAGGCAGCGGCCCTGTACACTCCAGCCCGCAAAGGGCGTGGCCCGGCCCATGGACAGAAATTCAGCGGGGTCGATCGGATAGGTACGGTTCAAATCAAACACGGTAAAGCCGGTGGCCGGCGCAATGCCGAAGCGGCGGCAGGGCGCGTCATGGAGCAGTTCCATCAAGCGGGCAAAGGAAATGACGCCGGGCTTTACCAAATACGTATAGAGCAGCGGGAAGGCCGTTTCCAGTCCCACGATGCCCATGGCGCTTTTTTCCAGTCCCCCGCCCTTTTCCTCGGCGCTGTGAGGGGCGTGATCCGTGGCGATCATGTCGATGGTGCCGTCCGCCAGACCCTCCAGCAGCGCCTCCCGGTCGCTCTTATCGCGTAGAGGCGGGTTCATCTTGAAGCGGCCGTCCTCCTGCAAGCAGGCGTCGTCCAGCAGCAGGTAGTGGGGGGCGGTCTCGCAGGTGACATTCAGGCCCTCGGCCTTGGCCTTGCGGATGAGCGCGACGCTCTCCTTGGTGGAGATGTGGCAGACGTGATAGCCGCAGCCCGTCTCCCGCACCAGCTCCAGATCTCGCTGGATGGGCCGCCACTCGCTCTCGGAGCAGATGCCCCGATGTCCGTGGGCGCGGGCATAGGCGCCGTCATGGATGTAGCCGCCCCGCAGCAGGGAATTGTCCTCGCAGTGGGCCACGATCAGCTTGCCGAGGCGCTTGGCCTCCAGCATGGCGCGGCGCATCATATCACGATCCTGAACGCCCTTTCCGTCGTCGGAGAAGGCCACCACATAGGGGGCCATGGCGTCCAAGTCCGCCAGCTCCCCGCCCTGCTCGCCTTTCGTGATGGCCCCGTAGGGCAGAACGCGGATCACGGCGTCTTTTTGAATGGCGTCCAGCTCCATTTGCAGCGTCTCCATGCTGTCCGGCACCGGATTCAGATTCGGCATGGCGCACACGGCGGTATAGCCGCCGTGGGCCGCCGCCAACGTGCCGGTGCGGATGGTCTCCTTATAAGAAAAACCCGGCTCCCGAAGATGTACATGCACATCAACGAAACCGGGTAATATGGTAAAGGAAGAAACATTCGGGGACGAAGGAAAAACAATATCCTTGCAAAAAACACGATCCCCAAAGGAAACGGAAACATCACCGCCGCTGAAAGCACCTCGGTGGAACACCTGCGCACCCTTCAAAATCACGGTCACGACCATCACCTCTCTTTCCTCAAAGTTTTTGATAGAATACCACGCGAGGATTGCCTTGTCAAGACAAAAAACGGTTTTTCGACGATAAGTTTTCTCAAGGAGCAATATAAGCGTATCTTATGAATTGTCATAACGATACAAATATAGCTAAGATTTTCTATCTTCTTTCTCCTTTTTGCGGAATGGACGAAAAGCAGGGCGTATGGTACACTGAAAGCAAGTTGAGCTCTTGTAACTGACGGAATGTGGGCTACCACGGGGGAGCAGGGAGCATCGCTCTGAGGCGGCGCGTTTCAGAGGCCGACCGTCTGGACACTCCAACTGCAAAGGGCAGCGGAGCGCCTATTTTTATGTTTGAGGGAGGGAACGCAGATGAGAAAGGTTGCGATCGTTATGGGCAGCAAGAGTGATCTGCCCGTCGCGGAGAAGGCCGTAGGCGTATTGCGAGACTACGGTGTCCAGATGGAAGTGCGCGTATTATCCGCTCACCGCTGTCCGAATGAGGCAAGGGAATTTGCCGCGTCGGCTCGGGAGGGCGGATTTTCTGTTATCCTCGCGTTCGCCGGCATGGCGGCGCATCTTGCCGGCGCGATGGCGGCAAACACCACGCTGCCGGTGATCGGCGTGCCGTGCAGCGGGACGAAGCTTGACGGCATGGACGCGCTGCTCTCCACCGTGCAGATGCCGAGCGGCATCCCTGTGGCGACGGTGGCGGTGGACGGCGGGAAGAACGCCGCGCTGCTGGCGGTGCAGATCATGGCGGTCTCCGACGCGGAGCTCGCCCAAAAGCTGGACGAGGCGCGGACGCGGGAACGGGACGCCGTGCTGCGCGCGGACGAAGAGGTTCGGGCGCTTTATCAGTAAATAAGAAATACACTTCAAGAAATAAAAGGAGAGCTGAAAGCAATGAAACTCGTATATACCGGAAAGACCAAGGATGTATTCGCACTGGACAACGGCAACTACCTGCTCAGGTTCAAGGATGACTGCACGGGCAAGGACGGCGTGTTTGACCCCGGCGAGAACAGCGTGGGCCTGACCATCGAGGGCGTGGGCAATGTCAACCTGCGCATGACCAAGCACTTTTTTGAAAAGATCAACGCCGCCGGCATCCGCACGCACTATGTCTCCGCGGATCTGAAGGAGACCACGATGGAGGTCCTGCCCGCGAAGGTCTTCGGCCACGGGCTGGAGGTCATCTGCCGCCTCAAGGCGGTGGGGAGCTTCCGCCGCCGCTACGGCGAGTACATTGAAGAGGGCGCCGACCTGCCCGCCTATGTGGAGACGACCTTCAAAAATGACGCGCTGGGCGATCCGCTGGTGACGAAGGACGGCCTTGTGGCGCTGGGCGTGATGACCGAGCAGCAGTATGACGACATCAAGGCCATGACGCAGAAGATCACCGAGATCGTCGCGGACGACCTGCGCGAAAAGGGCCTTGTCCTCTATGACATCAAGTTTGAGTACGGCTACGCGCCGGATGGCAGCGTGATGCTGATCGACGAGATCTCCTCCGGCAATATGCGCGTCTATCGGGACGGAAAGTACATCGACCCCATGACGCTCTCTGAGCTGTTCTTTGCGTAATGGGGGGCTTTTTCGGCGCGGTCTCGGACCGCGATGTCGCGCTGGATGTCTTCTTCGGCACGGACTATCATTCTCACCTCGGCACGCGCCGCGGCGGAATGGTGCTATTTGACAAGAAGGAGGGCTTCCAGCGCCAGATACACAACATTGAAAATACGCCCTTTCGGACGAAGTTTGAGCGGGACCTCGCGGACTTCCGCGGCCACGCGGGGCTCGGCTGCATCAGCGACAGCGACCCCCAGCCGCTGCTCGTGCGCTCCCATCTGGGCTTGTACGCCATCGTGACGGTCGGCATCATCAACAACACCGACGAGCTGGTGAAGGCTTATCTCTCCGACAAGGGCCAGCAATTTCTGACGCTGAGCAGCGGCCGCGTGAATGTCACCGAGCTGACCGCCGCGCTCATCAATCAGGAAAACGACCTTGTCTCCGGCATCCTCCACGCGCAGGAGGTCATCGACGGCTCCATGACGATCCTGATTTTGACCGAGGAAGGAGAGCTGATCGCCGCGCGTGACAGCATGGGGCGCCTCCCTGTGCTGATCGGGCAGCGCGAGGACGGCTACTGCGTATCGTTCGAGTCCTTCGCCTATCATAAGCTCGACTATCAGGACGCCTATGAGCTGGGGCCGCGGGAGATCGTCCGGCTGAACGCCAAGGGCTTCCAAACACTCTCTCCCGCAGGGAAGCAGATGAAGATCTGCGCCTTTTTGTGGACCTATTACGGCTACCCGAACTCTAACTATGAGGGTGTGAATGTGGAGCTGATGCGCTACCGCAACGGCGCGATCATGGCGCGGGATGAGGCGGAGCGCGGCGGCGTGCCCGAGGTGGATTTCGTCGCCGGCGTGCCGGATTCCGGTGTGCCGCACGCCATGGGCTATGCCAACCACAGCGGCAAGCCCCTTGCGCGTCCCTTTGTGAAATACACCCCGACCTGGCCGCGCTCCTTCATGCCGGAGGATCAGCAGGTGCGCAGCAGAGTGGCGCGCATGAAGCAGATCCCCGTGCCGGAGCTGATCGAGGGAAAGAAGCTGCTGTTTGTGGATGACTCCATCGTGCGCGGCACGCAGCTGCGCGAGACCGTGGATTTTTTATACAGCACCAGCTTGCGGCACGTGCTCAAATACTCCCCCGCCTCCTTCTGGATCAA
>VOFK01002007.1_pt1 | contig 18338 bp, 25 predicted proteins | sample 5384121 | NCBI WGS metagenome assembly VOFK01 (sample SAMN12384730, study PRJNA508395) | human gut metagenome | isolation source: healthy gut J | host: Homo sapiens
TTTGGTATTGCTGTATATTTCAGCTCAAGCAGCGGATGCGCCTGCCCCCATTCGGCAATCTCTTTCCAGCAGCTGCTTCCGGCTGAAGTCGGCGCGCGTCAGGTACGAAAGACTGTCGAGCTTTTGAGATGTCCTCACTCTGGATGACGGCGGTGAGCTCCCGTCGTCTCCACCGGATATGTGCCGCAGGACAAAGTGACCTCGGCGGCCGGAGCCGGGCCGATAAGGGGCTTTACGTCGGAGGGCGCTTCATGGAACGGACCCGAGATGCACACGAGAACGAGCAGTGCCGTATATATAATTGCGGGAATGGCCTTAAGCCGGGATCTTAAACGCATCTTTGTCCTCCCGCAGCTCTTTAGTGTCTTGTGCGGCCGGATATGGGGTTTCGGCCGGAGGTCATAACATTCCATTTGACCATGCTGCATTAAACATAAGTATATCATTGGATGGGAGTTATTTCAAGACGATTAGAGGAAAATACTTCCGCCGCGCGCCCGCCTGACGGCAAAACCCCGCAGACTGTCTGGTCTGCGGGGAATGATGAATTTTACTTAAGCCTGCTCACTTGAGCTTGCTGCCGGCGGAGGGCTTTCCGGAGGAAGCCGGAGCGGGAGTTTCAGCGTCGGAAAAAACGAGTTCCGCGCTCGTCAGGCGCTTGTTGTACCGCGCTATTTCGATTTTCGTCCCATCGCTGGCCGTACCGCCGTAATAGACGGTCTCCAGCTTCTGGCAGCGGTAGAAAGCGGCAGCGCCGATGCTCTCGACGGAGGACGGTATCGTGACGCTCTTGAGATTGGTGCAGAACTGGAAGCACTGCGCGCCGATATGGGTTACGCCTTCCTCAATGACCACGGCCTTGATATCGTCCCTGTATTTTACCCAAGGGGGAGTGTCGCCGGAATAATCCGGCATCTCGCCCTTGCCGGAGATAGTGAGCGTACCCTTCTTGTCGAGCGACTATGTGAGCTCATCCGATGCGGCGAGTGCCCCAATGCCGGGGAGCGACAGGAGCATGACTAAGACCAGGAGCGCGGAGAGAAGCTTTTTCATAATATTCCTCCATTGCAAAGTTTCCGCTTGATACCAACATTATAGTATATGTACCAGCCGCAAGTAAATAGGTGAGCGCTTGACAAGAGGCGGAGCGCGGAGTATAATCCGAGAAAAGCCCACAGAAACAATAGGAATTAAAGGACGGTGAAATAAATGCTGTGCTGCCAGTGTCGATGTTATGCAAGTGAAAATAGAATGAACGGTAAGGATAACACGGACGGTGACGCGGTCTGAACTGCCGCCGCGCCCGCCCGGGGCCTGTCATTGTCCGGTATGGACGCAGGACGGAAAGGACGCGGAGGATGTTCAAGGATCTTAGAGAAACCATAGAAGCATATAAAGCAAGGGACCCGGCGGCGCGCAGCTCATTGGAGGTGCTGCTGCTTTATCCGGGGATAAAGGCGGTGCTCAGCCACCGGCGCGCGCACTGGTGCTCACATGCACGGGCTCAAATTCCTTGCCCGGCTCATCTCGCAGCGCAGCGGCACCGCACCGGGATAGAGATACACCCCGGCGCGAAGATCGGCAAGCGCCTTGTCATTGACCACGGCATGGGCATCGTCATCGGCGAGACCGCCGAGATCGGCGACGACTGCCTTATATACCACGGTGTCACGCTCGGCGGCACGGGCAAGGACGTCGGCAAGCGGCACCCGACCATCGGCAATAACGTCCTCATCGGCACGGGCGCAAAGGTGCTCGGCCCGCTGAAGATAGGGGACAACAGCCGCGTTGCGGCAAATTCGGTCGTGCTGCGCGATATCCCGCCCGACAGCACCGCCGTCGGTGTTCCGGCAAAGGTCGTGCGCGTGGAGGGCAGGCGCGTGAACTTCGCGGGCGAGGTGGATCAGATACACGTCACCGACCCCGTATGGCAGGAGCTCGCGGAGCTGAAAAAGCAGCTTGCGCAGTTAAATGCCCGTCTTGACGAAACCGCCAAAAAGGCATAAACCGTACCCCCGCATACTTCTCAGAGAAAAGGGAGTGTGCGGGGCGTTGCTTTCTTAAGAAAATTTTACCTGCCGGTTTACGCCTTGACAAACGGATATCTCGGTGATATCATTTTGATATCAAATAAACGGAGGCGGGAAAAATGACAGAAAAGATAATTGATAATCATAAAAAACGGTATGCCGGTCATGCTGGCGCTCATCGCGGCCTACTGCGCGGCGATCGCTGCCATGATAGTCGGCGGGATAAATATGGACGCGGGCGGCGGTATTGTGCTGTTCGTCGTGGGCATCGTCTGGGTCTGCATCGGCTGGTTCCCTATGCTCGGCCTGAAGGTGATCAAGCCGCAGGAGGCGCTTGTGCTCACGCTGTTCGGAAAGTACATAGGCACGCTCAAGGGCGAGGGCTTCTACTTCGTCAATCCTTTCTGCACCGGCGTGAATCCCGCGGCAAATACCAAGCTCAGCCAGAGCGCGGACGTCGACAGCGGCAGCGGAAAGGCCGTGCTCAACGCGGCTCTCAGCGGCGTGAACCCCGTGACCGTATTGAACGAGACCACGGGCAAGAAGATGTCCCTCAAGGTCATGACGCTCTCGAACGCGCGCCAGAAGATAAACGACTGCCTCGGCAACCCTGTCGAGATCGGGATCGCGGTCATGTGGCGCGTCGTGGACACAGCAAAAGCCGCGTTCAACGTGGATAACTATAAGGAGTACCTCTCCCTCCAGTGCGACAGCGCGCTGAGAAACATCGTGCGCATCTATCCCTATGATGTCGCTCCCGGCATCGATACGACCGGCGACGGTCAGGCCGACGAGGGCAGTCTGCGCGGTTCGAGCGAGACTGTTGCCAAGCGCATACGTGATGAGATACAGTCCAAGGTCGCGGATGCGGGACTTGAGGTCATCGAAGCGCGCATCACCTATCTTGCCTACGCGCCTGAGATCGCGGCGGTCATGCTCCAGCGCCAGCAGGCTTCGGCCATAATCGACGCGCGCAAGATGCTCGTCGACGGCGCGGTCGGCATGGTAGAGATGGCACTCGAGCGGCTCAATCAAAGCGGCATGGTCGAGCTCGACGAGGAGCGCAAGGCGGCAATGGTCTCGAACCTGCTCGTTGTGCTTTGCAGCAACCGCGACGCGCAGCCCGTCGTCAACTCCGGCAGCCTGTACTGATGGCGGAGAACGCAAAGAAGCAGGTGCCCCTGCGTCTGTCGCCAAAGCTGTATGACGCGATCGCCGCATGGGCGGAGGATGACTTCCGTTCGATAAACGGGCAGATAGAATATCTGCTGACCGAGTGCGTCAAGCAGCGGAAGAAGAACGGCAAGTACGTTTCCGATACGATAGATGAGCCGATCGAGCTTGATGTCAAATAAAATGCGGGCGATAAAGTTCAAGGGCACTCAGCCGTTTTGACGGCGGCTGAGTGCCCTTTTTAGCACGGAGCGTTAAAAGACTTGTTCCCCGTGCCGCAAAAAAAGAAAAAATTTTTGACGAAAACTATTGACAAAAACGCCGTTGTTTGGTATTATAACCGAGCCGTGGCCGAGTAGTTCAGTCGGTTAGAACGCCGGCCTGTCACGCCGGAGGTCGAGGGTTCAAGTCCCTTCGGTCGCCACGCTATATGCCCCTTTATAAAGGGGCATATAATTTGCTGCTATAGCTCAGCAGGTAGAGCGCATCCTTGGTAAGGGATGAGGTCCCCAGTTCGAATCTGGTAGCAGCTCCAAAAAGCTCTTGCATCGAGAGATGCAGGAGCTTTTTTGCGTTATATTTTCGGCTTGAATTATAGGGAATTTCAGCCCGCTTTTGGCGAAAAAGGCACACAAAATGCAACAAAAGGTTGACGGCGTTAAAAGGAACCGTACAGCAGTTTCAATAGAAATTCACAAAAAAACGCCCAGCATACCCAAAATTCTCAAGATACTTTTCAAGATACCGGAGCATTTTTTGAGGGGCAAAGGTCGGCAGTAAAAAGCCCTTTGGGGGGCATAATGGGGGGACTTGCTTTTTCCGCGGCGATGCATCAAATATCCAATTCCCCGGCACAACTCAAGCACATTTTCAAGCACAGGATAAGAGCATATAGGAGTGCGATTTTCGGTTCTAAAACTAAAAGTTGGGAGTACTCGGTTTTCCGGGTCGCCCCAACTTTCAGTTTAGAATCTTTTTTCAACAGCTTTTGCTCAAAGGCTGTTATCCGCGCTGTCGGTATAGCTGATCTTCTCTATTGATTTATAATGACTGATCGCCGCCTCCAGCCGCTTTGGTATGGTGACGCTCTTCAGATTTTTGTAGCCGCTGAACACCCTGTCCCCGATGCTCGTCACGCCATTGGGTATTATAACACTGCCGCCATTGCCGGTATATTTTCTTCAGCATGCCGGTTTCAATAACAAAGTCGTCGGAACTGTGTGCCTGCGCTGCTGTCTCGTCAAATCTTTTCCCCGGCGACGGTGCTGGCATATCTGAGTATCTGACCGAAGCCGCATAATTCCTTCGTGGTGATCCCGAGGACGCAGAGCTGGTTGAACCACGTTATTATGGTCGGGCAATCCAGCGATTTGCTCACTCCCGCAATGCTGAACATTTTTCCCTCGCCCGCTGTCAGCTCCTCCGTTTTTGAAAAACGGGGCCGCTGTTTTTATATGCGGCCGTCAGCTCCCCTTTGCTTTGCCCGCTGCTGTCATGAGCTGAACATTCACTATCGGTTAAAGGTCTGTAGCTGCTATGGAATCGGCATCTGCGAGGATATCTTTCCAGCTGTAATTCTGTCCGGGCCGGAGGGACACCGTATATTGGTGCCAGCCGCCGTCTATCTGCTTATAGACTATGTGTCTGCTGCGCAGCTGTTTTTCGCTCATATGCTTCTGCCTCCTTGACGTTTTTGTCCCTTGTATTATTTGACTATTTTAGTATGACATTTTCTACGTCCTGCGTCAAGTAATACGGAATATTTTTCACGCACGATAGACCGGAAAGCCCGCTCAGGCGTGATGCTCTGATAAACAAAAAAGCACCGGAAGCCATAAAAGGCTTCCGGTGCTTTGGATCTGAAACAAATTGAGATCAGCGCTTTGAGTTTTTGCATTGGTGTTTCATGGTGTTTTTACATCGTGAATAACGCTCATATCGTGGGATATTGTGAGGGTGTAATCGCATATCGTTTGATATTTTTCATGGTGTCGCATAAGATGTTGCACCAAATTTGCACCAAACTCACACCATGTTTATAGAGCAATCTTAATATTTATCAATTCATCTATCTGCTGGCAAATAGATGAATTGATTTGCTGAATCTTCCTATATTTGTTAGCTATCTCTTGCTGAGCTTCTAAATCAAAACTACCATCCTCTTTTTATTGGTATTGAAATTTTCACTCGCTCGATTGTTCCGCCTGGTAATTTAGTAAATTCATTTTGCCCATCGTGTCCCATTCTTCCTTTTATCTTGCTTCTGAGGATTGGTTCAACGGTGAATCTTATATAATCTAAATCTATGTTTCAACAAGCGGTACAAGGATAACTCTATCGGCATTTATTGAAAATTTTCCTTCTTTTTTTTTGTAATTCGTCCTGCAATACCATTTACCGATATTGTTAGGAAACTGCCGTCATAATCAAAAAAGTTTGCATATGCCAACGGCTCATTGTTGTTTGCCGAATAAATAGGATATTCACCCCTATTGTTAAAACAAAAAAGTTTTAGTATATTTACTATTACCTCTTTTCGGCGTGAATAATGAGGTTAAATCTTTTTCAACATGGTTATACTTGATGCAAAGTTTTCTGAGATTAAAGAATCTTGAAGTATTCGCTTATATTGATGTAATTTTCCACGTTGTAATTCTAACGTCTCATATCTTTTCTGCTATTGCTTTTTGTTCATCATAGTCATAGGAGCCATCTTCCTTTACAGGAAAAGGTATTAAAGGGTTCGCTCTTTTTCACCATGTTTGTCTTAACTCTCATATTTCCATTTCCAATAGCCAATGAACGGAAATCGAGAACTTGCTGCACATATGGTAAATACACACCTTCAACGTTTTCTCTTAACGACAATATACCACAGTGGTCAGTACATGAAAATTTGCCTACTCTGTGAAAAAGTACTCCAGCATATCCATCTGTCGACCATGTTAAATACTCACCATCATAATCATATGTATTGATTGTGGCGAACAACCCATCATTTTCGGTTTTTGATGAATACACTGGATATTCACCCTTATTTCTATTGGCATAGCTTTGTGTATATTTAGGCAAGCCTCGTCCGACAATAAAAATATCATTTAATGTTTTTTTGATAAATTTTATATCAGACATTCCAAATCACCTCTATATTCTTCCATCGCTTCGATTATGTTATCAATAAAGATTTGTAATTCGGGAATGGTCATAATATTGACTTCTTTCTTAAATCCAAGCTCACTATTTTTTCCTCATCTGACCAAAAATTATCAATTATCCAAGAGGTATCAACAGCATCATAGAATTTCTGAATGTCGATAAGCTTGCATTTTTTGTCAATATACGGTTTTCCTTCTTCATCGTAGGAAATTGCTTTGAATTTACTACGGTCAGGGGTAGATTTAAACAAATTGTATTGATTAACGGCTTCTTCCAAATGATTTTCTTCGGTATCAAACCTATAAACATCCAATGTTTCGCCGATTGAATTACAAATATAGGTGAATACAGGTGCTACTTGTTTTTGTGTATTACCTAAATCATCCGTATATTTCTTCTTGATTGCCAATATGTATGTTTTTTTTCGGTGTTCCGAAGAAAGTATTTATAGGCAAACTAATGATGCCTTCAAAGTAGTACATCTGTCCAAAATATATTCTCTAAGTTTCTTATTTGCCAAATTTGACAGTATGCCGTCAGGAATTACTATTAAAGCCGTTCCGTCTTCAGCTAAGGATTTTACAATCCATTCCATGAATAGTGCTTCAAGTCCCAATCCCCCACATTTATACAATCCAGTTGCTGTGGCGAGTGCTTTCATATCACCGCTACCATTAACAACATACGGGGGATTCGTAAGAATGAGGTTGTACTTGTTCTCTTCGAGACTTTCCAGCGTACCCAAATTCGTTTTCTTTAATGTGAAGGTATCGTTAAATAACTTAGCAATTTCCTTTGTATGTTTGTTATCGGGGTTCTCTGTTATAAGTTTTGACAAGTATATAAGCATATTGGCTTTCGCAAGGATAATAGTTCTGTCTGAATTGTCCTCAGAATACTTGTCAAAGCCATATAATTCTATTTTTCGTTCTAATTTGTCCCCATTGAATTTATATAAGTTTTCTGTATTAGAAGAAATTGCTTCAAGTAAAAATTTTCCCACACCGCAAGCTGGGTCGCAAATCTTCATTCCCTCTTTAATCTCTACCATTCGGTTCATCTGCTCGACAACCTTAAGAGGAGTGAAGAACTGTCACATCTTTTTCTTGTCTTTTTCATTCTTTAAGAAGCACTCGAACAGTTTGGACTTAAAATCTTTATTGATGTTCAGGAATTTTCCGTTTTTCTGCTCATATTTTTTGAATTCGTCAATAATATTCCTAAATGTCTTACCATCTCCATTGACTACATACTCGCCATCCTTATTCTTGATTGCATGGAACACATCACCATTTACAACGGTGGTGCCGTCCACCCCCTCAGGAAATAGAGATTTAATTTTTTTTCTCGCGGACCTGTTGTACCCAAATAGAAATCCAGTACATATTCATCTGAATTACCTTTATCTTCATATTTTTGCACAGAGAATCGAAAGAGTAATCGCCTGTAAGAACCCCCAAATCACTCAAATACTTAAAAATGAAAAGCTCAACAAAAGTATAAAGACATGTTTCGGGGAGAAGAGTTCTTGGCAATCCATATTTTTTTTGATGAACAGCCGTTGCTAAATCAGTTGGTCTAAATAGACAACCTTTTTAACTGGTTGTTTGTAGCAGAAATAGAAAGACGAAATATATTTTATTAACTTTTCGAGTTGCCTCTTGTTTTCATTAGGCTTAAAGACCACTCTAAGTTCAGTGCCATCTTCTGATATAATTCTTCTCGCCAGTGAGCGTATTTATCCAATAAGTGTCAACTGTATCTGTAACTACAAAAATAGGCGCATTTACAGCTTTGGCAACATCAATCTCTTTGGTCGATAGCAGACTGAATATCATCAGCTGTAGAAAGCTTTCCTATATCTTTTGTTCTCTATATACACAACGATATCTTTTTTCGTCATCCGTCACAATAGCATCTGGCTTTTTATTTTGAAATTTTCTTGTCTTACTTGAAATAAGATTGTTTTGCTGTAATTGCTTAATGGTAGTTTCTCCCAATGAATAGTAATAAATCCGCCAATTCTGTCAGGATGATTTATATAATCATTTTTATTTATCTGTTCCGCCATACTACGCCCCCCTCATTCTTTCTCTGAGACCATCAATCTCAGCTTGATTATTTGTAAGATACCGACAATATCTTTGTAGCTCATGCCGCCCATCAGCCGCCTTACTGTAAAATCATTCTTCTTCATCGTCGTTAGGCGTAATAGCTCAACAATACGGTCTTGCATATCAGGGGTGGGTGGGTTTACTCCGCCCATTAAAACACATCGAACAGATATGTTTCTTTGACACACCTAAGTCCGAAGCAAATTTCGCTTGTGAATATTCATGGTCTTTAATAAGCTTTTACGAAATATGTGCCGAAGCTCCCTTCTGCGTATTCTTTTTGCCACTCAATCACCTCCAAAAAGTAAATAAGTAAGCTAACTACTTTTACTATCTTAGCATAGAAAAACAGAAAAAACGCAATAGAGCTGCACGAAAATTTACAATTCGTAGCTCTATTGTTTAAATGAGACATTTTCGGATGCCATCTTAGCCTTTGTCGTAGGCTTTGTCCCGGACCTGGTACTGGCCGAAAGGCACATTGCCGATAGCGAGGTCATAAAAATCCCGCCTGCCGGTGGTCTCCAAATCCGGCCACGGTGATGTCGGCTTTGGGATAGAGCTGCTGGGCAACCGCCCGCGATGGAATTCAGTTCCACGCCGTACAGACGGCTGTTTTGCATTTCCTCCGGCAGCATACCGAAGAAATTACCCACACCGCAGGACGGCTCCAGAATGTTGCCGGGTCAAAAACCCACGCGGCCCAGGGCCTCAGATGGCGCGGATCACCGCAGGGGCTGGTGTGGGCATTGGCGGCTCTGGCGGCGGCGTATTCTCCGGGGTCAGCAGTCATTCAGCTGGGCATATTCCTTACCCAGCTTTCCTCGTCAGGGTCGCGCATCGGCAAGCGTCACCCCAGCCCACATGTACCGGGAGACTTCCCAGCTGCTCCGGCGTTGCCTGCCCGGTGGTTTCCCTCCAGGTATTTCAGCAGCTTGATTGCCTCGATATTGGCCTGAAACTTTGTGGGCCGCCTTCGCCTAGATGATCGTCGGTGATACGGAAATTCTCGGCGGTGCGGCGCAGGTTCTCCCTTGTACTCCCCAGGCGGCTTCCTCAGCAGTCCTAGCATTGTTCTATGGTTTTTTCTGATCCCGGAATGAAATCCCCCGGCAAAAAAGCGCCCAGTAAAAAAATACCGAGCGCTTGGCGATTAGATTTATTCTCCTTTTGTTCAAATTAGGTCAGATTCAGACAAAACCGTTTTCACGAAAAAAGGTATCTCCAAGTGATGTATAAATAAACATTCCCTTGGCAGCCCCAAATCGCGTCTCCGGTTGTCCTATTTTTTTAACCCATAAGCCCTCTTTGGGGGTGGTTGTCCACCATTTAACCCATAGAAAACGGGTTAAAAAAGAGGCTTCGTCCTGTCAAATTGCGTCAAACCATTTGAAGGAAAACCCCGGAAACCGTAGTTCCGGGTTTTTGACCACTTTTGATAAAGTTTAGCGCTTGCTGAACTGCGGAGCGCGACGAGCTGCTTTGAGACCGTACTTCTTACGCTCTTTCATTCTCGGGTCGCGGGTACAGGAAGCCGGCGGCCTTGAGAGAGCGGCAGCGGTAGTTCTCATCGACGAGGAGCAGCGCGCGGGCGATGCCGTGACGGATGGCGCCGGCTGACCGGAAACGCCGCCGCCGCAGACGGTGGCCTGTCTATATCGACCTTGCCGACGGTGCCGGTGGTGACCAGGGGCTGACGGACGATCAGCTTGAGGGTGTCAAGACCGAAGTAATCGTCTATATCGCGGCCGTTGATGGTGATGGAACGCCGCTGCATGCGTTGGGGATGAGGTGAACGCGTGCGACGGAGGACTTCCACGTCCGGTGCCGTACATATAGGGCTTCTTGCACTTTAGGTTGCCATATTCTCTTACCTCCTCCTCTTAGCGATCCCAAACTTCGGGCTTCTGGGCCTCATGGTCGTGCTCCGCGCCGGCGAAGATGCGCAGACGCTTGAGCTGCCACTCGGCGATGGTGTTCTTCTGGAGCATGCCGCGCACGGCCAGACGCATTGCCAGCTCGGGCTTCTTCTCCATAAGGGTCTTATACTGGGTCTCCTTCAGGCCGCCGGGATAACCGGAGTGAGTGTACGGTAGTACTTCTGCTCCAGCTTCTTGCCGGTGAGGACTGCGTCCTTCGCGTTGATGATGATGACGTAATCGCCGCAGTCAACGTGAGGGGTGTAATCGTTCTTGAGCTTGCCGCGGAGAAGGTCAGCGGCGAGGGCAGCGGTCTTGCCCATGGGCTTGCCGGCTGCATCAGGATGTACCACTTACGGGTAACGGATTCCTTGGTTGCCATAGTAGTAGACATATCTTGCCTCCATATAGAATAAATGTTTTGACATTTCAGGGGCGCGCAAGTAGAATATCATTAAATATCCCCAGACGCGCTTTTATCTTTATACCACAAAGCATTTTACCCCTGTCAACACCAAATTTAATTCTGATTTTCAAATCTCGCAAAAAGCTTTGAAATACTCGCAAAAAAGCGCCAGAAAACTTGAAACGGATTTTTGAATTTTTGAGGGCGGAAAATGGACATAAAAGCACTGAATGATTTCACCGGCTGCGTAAGGCGCGCAGTTGACGATTACGGCATGATAAACGAGGGCGACAGAGTCGCCGTGGGCGTGTCCGGCGGAAAGGACAGCATGCTGCTGCTCGCGGCGCTGCGGCAGCTTCAAAGCTATTACCCCAAGCGCTTCGAGCTGGGCGCGATAACGATAGAGCTGGGCTTCGAGGGGATGGATTCACGCCCGGTGAAGCGCTTTGCGAGGAGCGCGGATAGAATACACCTGCGTGAAAACGGACATCAGGAGGTCGTGTTCGACGTGCGGCAGGAGGATAACCCCTGCTCACTGTGCGCAAAGATGCGCCGCGCGCGCTGAACAACACCCTCAGGGAGCGGGGCATGAACAAGCTTCGCCCCTCGGGCACCATTTTGACGACGCGGTGGAGACCTTCATGATGAGCCTGCTTTTTGAAGGGGGCGGCTGAGCTGCTTTCAGCCTGTGACGTATCTTGACCGCTCCGGCGTGACGCAGATACGCCCGCTGATATACGCCGGGGAGCAGCGCATCAAACCTTGCAGCCGCGGCGCTGGAGCTGCCCATCGTGGAAAACCCGTGCCCGCAGGACAAGACCAGCAAGCGCATGAAATAAAGCAGCTGTTGAAGAGCATGTGCGGGTGAGTACCCGGACATGAAAAACGAAATCGGCGCGATGCAGCGCCTGCTGCGTTAAGGGCTGGGGAAAGATAGAACGCTGAACTTTGACGAACCCACAAGAGTCCGGTGGGGTTTTTTATTCGCTTCCGCGATGACAAGCAGTCACCGTCGCGGCCACCGCTGTGACTGTCCCCCGCGACAATGCGTCAGAAATCAAGCTTGCATGTCCCGCCGCGGTGTCCTCAAAGCTGTGCTGCAGTGTCCGTCTCAGCGGCGCTTGCGCCAGCGCTCATCGCCCAGCCCTCGTGCGCCAGCCACTGCGCGGCACACTCAGCGCTCAAGGCCGAAGTGCATTGAAGCGCTCGGCGACCCTGTGAGCAGCGTCTGCGTGATCTCCAGCATGTCTCTCCTCGCCGAGACGGCGGAAAGATTGTGTCTCGTCCACACGGTTGAGAAACTCCGGTCGGAAGGTCGCGCGCAGCTCTCAGCTGACGCGGCGCGCGTCGTCTCACCGTCGGGCTCCGCACCGCAGGTGAAGCCGAGCTGCGGGCGGTTTCGGTTATCGCCTTCGCGCCGATGTTCGAGGGCATTGACGATGACCGTGTTTGAAAAATCATGCGCCGCCCGCGCTGAGTCTGGGCGAGGCTGCCCGTCGTCCATGATCTGAAGAAGATGCCCCACGTCCTCGTGCGCCTTCTCTATCTCGTCGAACAGCACAGCTGCCACGGCTTGCGCCGCACCTTCTCGGTGAGGCTGTTTGCCGCCGTCACCGTAACCGACGTAGCCGGGCGAGGGCCTATCAGGCGGCTGACCAGCTACTCCATACTCCGGACATATCGAGCCGTATGATCGCGCCCTCGTCGCCATAGACGGTCGCGGCCAACGCGGCACAGCTCCGTCTTTCCAGGTAGAACGAAAAAGAACGAACCGACCGGCCTGCCCGGATCAGCCAGCCCGACGCGCCCGCAGCATATCGCGCGCCGCGCACCACGGCGAGACGGCTTTCGTCCTGCTGCGATGATGCGCTCGCGCAGCGCTTTCCAGCGTTAAAACCGCAGGCTCTCGTCTGCATCAACCCGTGTTACGCCCGTCCACATACTGGACGACCTGCGCCACGTCCTGCGTCTCGACGGTTATCCGCTCGCCCGCGACGTGTACTGCGGCTTCTGCCGCCTCATCGAAGCAGGTCGATAGCGTCCGGCGCGGTCGTTTATATACCGCACAGCGGAAACTCGTAGGCCGCGCATCGCCCGAGAGAAGTGAGCCCCCTGACGCCGTGTCTTAGTTCAAGCGGTGTGCGCACTGCGCAGCATCTCCATCGTCTGCTCGCGGTCAGGCTCGCCGACCTTCACCGGCTGGAAGCGCCGTTCGAGCGCGGCGTCGCTTTCGATATTGCCGCCGGTATTCCTCCGGCGTCGTCGCGCCGATTATCTGCACCTCGCGCGCGGAGCTTGAGGATGTTTGCCGCGTCTATCGCGCCTCGGCACCCCGCGCCGATGATGGTGTGCAACGCTCGTCTATAAAGAGGATGATGTCACCCGCGCACGCCCTCGCGCAGCACGGACTTCGCTCCTCAAAATCCCCGCGGTACTTTGTCCTGCGAGCATCGCCGGGATATCCAACGACTGCGCGCTTGTTTTAGCTCTGCCGGTCTTGCCCCTGCGCAGCACATCGCCAAGCCCCTCCACGCGACGGCAGTCTGCCCAGCCGCCCGGCTTCCCGACACTTCCGGGTTATTCTTGCTGCGGGCGAGAGGATCTGTATCGCGCGGCGTATCTCCCGAAATCCCGCCCGACGCGACAGGTCGAAACTGCCTGCGGCGGAGTCGGTCGGGTCGCGCGGCTGTGCCACTGGTCGAGCACGCGCGTGTCCGCGCGGCGTATCTGCTGCGCGCCGCGCCGTCTGCGGCACTGCGGAAGTCGGGATTTCCGACCACGGCCGCCAATGTGCCAAAAATATCGTTGAGGTCGCAGCCGGCCTCGCGCAGAACAGCGGCGGCTCCCTTTGTCGCTCTGACGCGCGCAGGCCGGCAGCAGGTGCTCGGTGTGGAAATGGCTGCTGAAGGCAGCGCGCCTCCTCCGCGGCGCTCCACCCGCTTTTGCTATTGCCCGCTCCGGTCTAAGCCCCCTGGCTCGGCTTTGCGGGACTGCCGACGCCCGCTGCGGCGGATGATGATACCGCGGCCGCTCGCCGTCGAGCCCCTGAGCACGCAGAATGCGCGCCGAGCAAATCGCTTCTCCGCGATGATGCCGAGCGGCGGGAACCAGTGCCGACACGCGTGACCCAGCTCACCCGCCGCTGCGCATACGTTTTCGATGGCAAGCTCTGCCCGCTGCGTGAATTTTCGTTGCTTTTTGATATGAACTACCCCTCGGCGCGCCTTTTTTATAATAATTGATTATCACCCAAGCCCCCTGCTGAATCGGCGAAACCGGTGATCCGCGAAAATTAGCGCCAGTTTCAATGGAAAAATATATCGTTCACAAATTTTTGCGATTGATTTTTTGAGCAGGATGTGATACAATACGGCATATAGAGACCTTATATCCCCAAGGGTGAATGGTCAAATAACATACGGAGGTAACACCTCATGGCTTTGTTATCACTGATGAAGTGCCTGTCACACTACTTCCCCGCTGAAGCGATCGACATGGAGCGATCTGCACATCGATCGACGCCGACAAGTGCGTTGAGTGCGTTTATGCGCTGGTGCCCCGCTGAGGCTATTGTCCAGCAGTAAAGGCTTGCACACAATAATCAAAAAGGGGCGACAAAATCGCCCCTTTTTATTTTAACTTGTAAAAGAACTTTGGTTCTTTTTACAACCGCCTCCGTTCGCGCCTCACCTCGACTCACTCCGTGATATTTTTGCCGGTACGGGCAAAATGTATTTATTTTTTCGCCTTCCGAGGCGAAAAAAGCACGAGGCTTTTACGGTTTGATCTACATCGTACTAATAAGCTGCCGACATGCCGGAAGTTTGAACGGCTCTGGGAGGAGCGCGGCCCGCGTTTTTGCTCAGGCCCGGGCATTTCCACGCCTCAGCACGGACTGCGTGCTTCTGGGCGGATTTCGTGAATGGCAGCGGGGTGCGCGGCATGAACCTCGGCTGCGCTTCCGGGGCGATCGCGCTGCTGCCGCAACTCCGCACGGCCACGGACAAGCTGCATGACGGGGCTTGAGATAGTCCCGGGAGAGCCGCGTCTCTTGCGGAGAAAACGTAGCGCAAACACCCTTGAAGCGCGCAGCGTATCGTCTGCGGCGATATTCGGCGGCAGGGAGGCTCAGGCTTTTGACCTGGTGCATAATCACCGTATTCAGTCCAGGAAGCAAACTACCTGCTATCAATACGCAGCGGCAGCATGGAGTGAGTATTGCGCGGCCTCGCCAAAATCGGCGGGAGCGTGACTGTCCATGTGCCTGAGCGCGGGTCGGAGCTGTTCTTTGCCGTACGACGGCGCACGGCAGCCGAAGCGCCTGCGCCCGGTTCGTATCGGGAGGGCGCGTCGAACCTCGCCCCGGTCACCAGGCCGCCGCGGCGGGCGCCGGGCTTAAGATAGAGCCGACGCTGATACTGCGCCGTCCGGACGGCAGCGAGACTGACGAGGTGCGCAGGATCTATCACAGGTGAATATTTTGATTGCAGTTGACACTGCAATCCAACCCAGAGCGTCCAACCCGCGGAGCGACCGACAGTCAGCCTGCTTCGCACAAAGCCTTCCCAGCTCGCCTGGCGGCGGCGCGGGCTTTATTTTATCATTCTGTTCAGCTTCTATGCACTGACACACGTACCTGCTGCTGAAAGCGACGAGGATGTGCCTTACGCTGCCGCAGAACACAGGCCTTCGGATAATTTCATGAAGAATACGAGTTTTCCTTCAAATATATACCAAGTTGGTCTTTCTCTTTATATCAACGCAGTTCAATGGCATGACAACGCGCGCCCAAGCCCATCGACCTTACCATTACCGGATTTCAGCCGATTCATATAACTCCGCCCTTGATAGCGATATCGCTATTAAATATACCGCCAGGGAATGCAGTTATCAACATCTTCGCGAATTATAGGAAGGAGTGCGCGCTTATCGACTTATCATCTCGTGCGCGCGGGGCGCATTTGATAGGAGGCGCGGTGCCCGTGAGCGCGGCCTGGCGCCCGCGCTCATCCGGTCGGCACTCGGCCTTATAACGCCGCAATCGCCCGCCAACCAAGGGCATGGTGCGTTTGCCATATTCCGGCGCGCGGATGAGTCAAATGTCGATGATAAAAAACACCGCGTCTCCAGCTCGCCGCGCGCCGACGACGGTCGCCGCCGTCCGCGCGTCCTACGGAGCTGCCGCGCTGTCATGCCTGCCGTGGGTGAGCTCAGTTCGCCGTTGGCGCGGTCACGCTTCCGGGCTTGTCTCGCATCTATCATCGGCGCAGCCTGTGATTGCGGATTTGCCAGTATGAGGGATGTTTTCTCCGCGCCGACGGCGGTATGCGATATTTTCCTTTCCCGGCGATATACCTGCTGCGCGCGCCTTTGGGAGCGGCGGCCTCTGCGGCGGACGCCCGCCTCCGCTGCAAGCACTCCTCGCGCACTGCCGCCGTCATGCCCTGGGCGTGACACGAGGACCTCGGCGTCGCTTGCCGTGTACTCACCGCCGCTGGCTGTCCCGCGTTGTGCGGACGCAAAGCGGGCTCTTCCGCAGCGTGGATATGCCGCATCCTATGGGAGCGTTGACGCTAAAATACAGATATGGTAAATGTTTACTCACAGCCTTCAAAATACGCTATGCTAATATATATATATATATATATATAAATACCTCGTGCAGCACCGTCTGTTATGACACTTTGATTCTGAAATGAATTCGGCAAAATATCCAATGATAAAATGACATGCGTACCGGTTTTGAAACTTTCATAATATGGTGCCAAAATTAACAGGTGCTGCAATGCGCAGAAATCATAAGGCGCACAAGGCGCTGCGGCACAGCCTCCTGTTAGCGCTGATCTGTATATTCGCCAGCCAGCCGATTCCGCGGTCTACGCCATGGGGGCAGGAAGAGAAACGGACAGCAGACCGAGCGCAGGCAGACAAGCAGGACAGCAACGGCGGCGTGCATGAGCAGACTGGCGACCATCCCGATCGATCCGATAACAACGACGATGGAGCTGTTCCGTCAGCAATTGGCGAAAGAATGGGGTCAGCATCGCAGTAATCTCGACGCTGGCGATTACCGCGTGAGCTGAAAGTTCGTATTTACGGCCGTGATGACATGAAAGCGCAGACTAAAGCGTATCTTCCGCAAAAGCGAATTACGATACTATCGGCGATTGCATCGAGAGCGGCGAGTAACGTCGAAAATGAATATTGATACCATTCGCATCGCCGCAATGTTATGTTCTTTTGCCCAAAAGATCCTGCGATGATGCCGTGCTTGCGATAATACCTTTCACACCGTCCGTTCCATTACTTGAATGGACGAAAAATACAGGTTCTTTACTGGAAAGAGTTGTTATCAACTTGTGATTTGTTAATGAGTGGAGAATAACGAACCCCGATACAGGTGACAACGCATTGAGTCGATGAAGTTAGTCGCGGTCATCAGTTCGATAAAGACGCCCGCTGACGGCGGCGCTACCGGTTATGATAATTATAACGCCGCGACGCCCGCGATTTTAAGCGAGCTTTGGGAAAGAAGACCATTAACGACGGACAGCCGAATCAACGGCGACGCAATTTATCGACTTGTAACTTATGTCAACCGCTGATAATCTGGTCTGGTTTCTTCCAAACCAAATCAAATTTCATAAATCTGCATAATTGATATTCGAACGATCCAGATGGTATCCGTGTACAGATAAGAAATAGAGGCGTTGCTATCCTGAGTACCAGACTGACGACCGATCATTCTGGTTATAAGCCTGTGAAATATGATAAGAGCGACGGCTGGTGTCGATGGCATCCTTGTTGCTAATGAGGTTCACCGGTGTTGTCAGGAAGAGCTTCCTCGGCGGCAGTATCGCAATGATCACCGATCCGCAGAATGATTTTGAGATCACTGTGCTGACCGGGAACGCTAACGGAGTACTTATGAACTGACGCTCGTACGGGAAGGCGGAGGAGAAGCGCGAGGGGAAGTAGGTTTGAGCCATGACGAAGCGACGGAAAACATACGAATGGATACTGACAGGCAACGCCGTTGACTTTTATACTTTGAGCTGAAACCAAATTACAATCCAAGACGCAGAAGGAAAGCGAATGGCAGAGCAGCAGCCGTATATCATGCAAGCGACACCGGAGCAACAGCGCATATACTCATATTTCCGGCGTCAGGACGCGATGGAGTCCCATGCGACCGATGCCGGAAAACGCTCACATTCCGCGTTCCGGGACGTCGATAAGGGAGGTGACCTCGTTCACCCAATAATGAGTGGAGCGATTTATACTTGCCGCTGATGAAATTTATCAAATATTCCACAGATGAGAGAACGTGAATCGACGGCTACACCATGGAGTAAATTGACAAGACACCGATGCATACGGCACGTTCACCTGAAGGCAGCCATGCCGATCGATTTCGGTCGACGCAAACCGATTTGTCAAGACAAAGATGGAAAATGTTACGGACAACATGTCAGCGGACTAAACACGCACGGCCTGACTGTGCAAGAACATCTCATCAAACTGATCAGATTCCACCGAG
>VOFK01004232.1_pt1 | contig 18338 bp, 37 predicted proteins | sample 5384121 | NCBI WGS metagenome assembly VOFK01 (sample SAMN12384730, study PRJNA508395) | human gut metagenome | isolation source: healthy gut J | host: Homo sapiens
AGTTACGTATTGCTGGGATGACATTGATGTTTCTATCAATAGATTCGCGAGAGACCGATAGCGCCCCGAACCTCGCACTGCTGATATGGACCTCGCCGACCTTCCGGACGATCCCCGCAGATCCTTCTGTATCAAAACTGCTTTGGGAGATCAGGCGTGAGCGTCGTATGGAGTTTGCATTTGAGTTCTCGCGTATTATCGATCTGAGACGTTGGGGCAAGTTGGAATACATGGATACTGAAAAAATAAGGACTTATTGGCAGGTACTTGGGTGAATTTTGCCGAAGAGGATGGAGCGATGAGCCTGAAAGATGAAAATAAGGGCAAAAATCCGGTAATGGACAAGCAAGGGGCTCCTTCATCGTGTTCGGACGGTAAGAACAAGGATAAGATGAAAAGGTTTCTTCTATCCCGCAGAGAATTTGGGGAGATTGAAGTTCTTCTTGAATGTTCCTACGTCAACCGGTACCTTTCGCTCATCGGTACTAACCAGATTGCGGATCAAAGCAGAGGATATACGCCGACGCAGACCGAAGGCCGGTCAATGGCTTGGAATAATGAAGCGAGTAAGTGAAACAATGAAATTTATTTCAAACTAAAAACATGAGATTATGTATGTAAAATTAATAAAAAGTTTAGATTTATGGCTGTACGTTGCTGGTATTAGTCTCTTGTCTCTTGTGAGTGAGGATTATCCTAAAAAGCCATATAGCACCTTATGATACGGAGCTTTTAGCAATAAAAAGATAGTTAATGCCGGGGCATGACGGGAAAACAGTGGTGGAAGGAAACAATTGATGGAAGCCAATAAGACAATTAATTTTTCCCGTTTGGATGTTGAGACTAATTTTTTCAGCTTTGAGCTTTGAGGCGGAACTTTTCCTGAGGGCGCGGAGCTTCAAACCCGGTCATGGATTTCTCAATGGATGAGGAAAACTTCCGAATGACAAGACTTTGATACTGCGGATTGGTTAATCATAATAAGATATAAGGAATATTTTGTTAAAAGTCCGGAAAAGAGTTCCTGTGTTGGGGCTGATTTTGAAAAGCCTACTGTATATAATTTTTCGAGGAGATAACATTTATAGTGATTATGCCGATGCTGCATCTACCCGTTGTGCTTTATGATGGCGAACATGTATTGGTTGTCAGCAGAGCTACACAACCTCATCTTCTTAAAGTATCGGATTTGAAGAAGGGGGCAATCAACCCGATTTCATTCTGAATTTGACTGAGCAAACAGGGGGACATTCGCTTGTAACATGGGGTGCATTGATTAATGGTCATGTATATCTTTCAAGTTTGTCGGGTGCCAAAGCTTCTCCTTCTTAAGATTTATCATTGGGAAACACCGGATTCCCAACCGGAAACGATAGCCATTAATGTTGGAAGTATCTCCCGGAGCAGGAAACAGACATGGTGATAATGCCTCTTATAATATAGATGAGAATGGTAACGATTTATATTCTTTTGGTGACAATGCCGTTACTGAATTTTTTAAAGGTTCCCGTAAATGGACATAAAACAGTTGATGGTAATATTAAAGTATTACCGTCAAAATCTGATGCTACGATGGTGACCAATGTATATAGGATAGGTGATACAGATCCAGTATTTTATGGTCAGGTAATCAGAATTGCCTGTAACATTGGTCGATGAGTCTCTTGGAGAAAAATATAAATCAAAAAATAGCAGGAGAGGCAGTCGCTCCGAGGATAATCATCTTTTAATAAAGAACGTTATCTGTTGGTCTGTACGCCTGGCCATGGTGGTAAATCAGGGGCTTCTATTGCTTTGAAATGTATGATTTACCAAAGGGTGAAACCATAGAAGAAGCGTTGAAAAGTTTGACGAGGGAGAAAATCATAATCCTATTTATCAATTTAAATTAGGTGGAAGCGGAAGGGAAATGCTTTTTAGCTCAGACGGATTATTACATAGAGAAAGATGTGAAAACGGAAAGATAAAAGTTTTGCGTATTTTGCATCGCGTACTGGTTCCGATTTGTTATCTGTGAATTCCCCCATCAAGCAAGAGGAAATGGATTGATGCTTTTATCTTTTTGTAGGATTAAATAATTTATAATGTTTACTTGGGAGCCGTCTGATCTGTTTTGGTGGCGGCTTCTTCTTCTAAAACCAAAATATTGAAAATACTTAAAATATATAACTCTGGTTTTCTTCTTGCATTTGCCGTCTCTTTGTAGCAAGGATGACGATGGAGAGAATATGCCTCCGGAGCCCCACACCGGTAGAAAAACCTGAACCGCAGGCTGCAACCTTACCCCAAAAAAGAATTGCGCGGTGGATCACTACCGTATGGGGCATTGACGGCCGATGGGAAGATTACAATGCCGCTACTCAAAAAAAAATATACGGATTATTTGGATTTGTTGGTTGCCAATAACATGAATGCTGTATTCTTCCAGATACGCGGGAATGGCGGATGCCTTTACGAGTCGCAGTATGAAGTCGTGGAGTAAGAACATAACCGGTACTGCCGGAAAATCCGGGCTATGATGTTTTGAGTTTCTTTGTAGAGGAGTGGCCCACAAAACGGGGACTGAAGTTTCATGCCTGGATGAATCCTTACCGCATCTCTACAAGGGCAAGCAAGAATAGTTCTTTTGCTAAACTTGACACCAAAATTCCGGTAGCGTGGACTAAGGACTATAACAAAATCCGCATCTACAACCCCGCCATGCCCGAAGTGCAGACCCGTATTATGGATATCGTCAAAGAAATCATAACCAAATACGATGTAGACGGCATCCATATGGATGATTATTCTACCCTTCGCTGGAAGAAGGCGAAAGCATGAATGATAATGCGGAATATGAGAAATATGGCAAAGACAAGTTTAAGAGTATTGAGGAATTCAGACGAAACAATGTGGATGTAGTGATAAAAAACATTCAGAAGGTTATCATAGATACCAAACCCGGCGTGATCTTTTTTCCGTAAGCCCTGCGGCAAATATAGACAAACAATTACAGCAAAGCTGTTTGCCGATGTCAGGAAATGGCTGAAAGAAGGGTGGGTGGATGTAATCATTCCTCAATTGTACTTTCGCTACGGGGGACAGGGGAAAAACAGCTTCAACCAGTTTCTTGATCAGTGGATGCAGTATGTCAACCAAACCCATTGCCTGATAGGTTATGGCATTTATAAATTTGGCAGTACCGATCCCGACTACGGCAACGTTTTCAATCCTCTGCCGACCTGAAGAGCCAGTTCGAATATGCAAGCAAGAAGTCGAAAGTGAAAGGCAGTGTTTTGTACAGCATCAAAAGATATGGTAGCGAATAAAGTAGGTATCGGAACTGCCATTAAGGAGAGATATACAAGAAAAAACGGTAATTCCCTATTTGGGGCGGACAGAGGCGAAATTGCCCTCCCCTACTCCCGTCAATATCGGGTTGGACGGATGGCGGAAACTTGTCTTTGGGAAGCGGTACCCGGCGCTTATTATGCCGTATACAAAAGCAATGGAGAAGGGAAATTGGCTACTTTCGTGGAATTACCAGAGAGACTTCTTTCAAGCTGCCCGGCAAAGGGAGTTTATTGTGTCACAGCGCTGGATAAAGCCAATGCAGAAAGCAGGATTTTCAGAGCCTGGTAACTTATTGATTAGACAATAAACACCCTGTTTTTATAAGGGAAGGGTGGTGTCGAAGAAAATCAGCTATCATCCTGTCATTCGGAACGGGTGATAGCTGATTTTTTGTTTTTTTACACTTTATTTATGAACTAATCTTTTCAGTGCATTCTCCTTGATCAGGTATTCCGCTATCTGAACGGCGTTCAGTGCAGCGCCTTTTCTTGATCTGGTCGCCCACAATCCAGAAAGTCAATCCGTTCTCGTTGGTGAGGTCCTTGCGGATGCGTCCTACATATACAGGGTCTTTTCCTGCGAGGAACAGCGGCATCGGATATTCTTTCTCTGCCGGATTGTCCATCAGTACAAGACCTTCACCGTTAGCAAAAGGCTTCACGCGGGCTTCTTCTACGGAAACAGGACGTTCTGTCTCTACCCAGATGCTTTCCGAGTGAGAACGGAGGGGGCGGGGAACACGAACACAAGTTGCGCTGACTTTAATGTCGGAGTGCATAATCTTACGTGTTTCGTTGTACATCTTCATCTCTTCCTTGGTATATCCCCGTTTTCAGTGAATACATCAATCTGGGGAATCAGATTGAATGCCAGTTGATAGGCAAATTTCTCCACGGTCACGGGTTCACCCGCCAATACTTGGCGATATTGTTCGTACAACTCATCCATCGCGGCGGCGCCTGCACCGCTTGCAGCCTGATACGTGGATACGTGTACGGTTTTTATATGAGAAAGCTGTTCGATGGCTTTCAGTGCCACTACCATTTGGATAGTAGTACGTTAGGGATTGGCGCTACCGCGCGGACGGTCTTTGGCAGTCGGCGGCATTGACTTCGGGTACAACCAAAGGCATCGGCATCCATACGGAAAGCGCTTGAATTGTCAATCATCACAGCGCCGTGCTTGGTGATTGTTTTCAAGATACTTCTTTAGAGGTGCCTGCGCCTGCGGAAGTGAAAGCAATGTCAACCCCTTTAAAGTCATCGTTGTGTTGCAAGAGTTTAACCTCGATCTGTTTACCGCGGAAGGTATATTTAGTGCCGGCACTGCGTTTAGAACCGAACAATACTAACTCGTCCAACGGGAAATTCCTTTCATCGAGCACTCGCAGGAACTCTTGTCCTACGGCTCCGCTTGCTCAACAATAGCTACTTTCATTTTTCTTTTGTTTTAATTTAGTTTATAAAATAGTTCTAATCTATCTATAAATGATAGAGTTGGCTGCAAATTTTATAAACAAATTGCTGTATGGACACCGCATAAAGTGAAAACTTTTTTCGTTATTTTGCAGTTAAAACCTAAAACTCACTGCGTATGGACTGGCTCAATTTCAGTTTGACACTTCCTGTAACAGACCATGGATATTCCTCCCCCGTACTTCCCTTTATTATATTGTTTGCGCCCATATTGCTGAATAAAATTGCGTATACCGCACATCATCGGTATGATTCTGGCGGGATTGGTGATTGGCGAGCATGGCTTCAATATCTTGGTGCGCGACAGCAGTTTCGAGTTGTTCGGCAAGGGTCGGACTTTATTATATCATGTTCCCCTGGCACGGGGTTGGAATGAATATGGGCGATTTCAAGAAGAATCGCGGAAAGGCTGTGATGCTGGGATTGCTGGCTTTCGTCATTCCGATAGGCATAGGCTTGGTTACCGGAATTGATGTTGCTGAAGTATAGTCTCGTGACGTCCATATTGCTGGCGAAGTATGTATGCCTCGCACACGCTGGTGGCTTACCCGATTGTAATTGTTACGGTGTGTCCCGGGTCATCGCAGTGTAAGTATTGCTGTGGGCGGTACGGCTGTGACGGATACGCTTACGTTGCTGGTGCTGGCAGTGGTGGGCGGTCTGTTTAAAGGGGAGTCCGGTGGACCTGTTCGGCTGTGGCTGGTGGTTGGGAAGGTCATACCTCGGAGCGCTGATTATGGTGCCCGTTCCCACGCATCGGACGCCGGTCCGCCGCCATGATGATAACGATGCAATTTATTTTCGTAAGCTTGCCATGGTTTTTCTGGGAGCGGGTTTAATGGAGTTCGTGGGAATGGAAGGCATCTTGGGAGCATTCTTGGCAGGGCTGGTCTTGAACCGCCTCATACCCGCATGTATCACCGTTGATGAATCATCTGGAGTTTGTCGGTAACGCCTGTTCATACCTTATTTCCTGATAGGGGTGGGCATGCTGATTGGATATTCATGTCATCTTCGGGCAGGGAGACGCTTTTGAAGGTGGCTGCCGTTATGATTGTGTGGCGCTGGTGGGGCGTGGATCGCTTCCCTGGCTGACGCAGAAAATTTATAAAATGGCTCCCATAGAGCGTGAGCTGATGTTTGGCTTGAGCAATGCACAAGCAGCAGCTACGCTGGCGGCGGTATTGGTGGGTTATAATATCATCTTGCCGAACGGTGAGCGTTTGTTGAATGAGGATGTGCTGAACGGTACGGTATTGCTGATTCTTGTGACATGTGTGGTGAGCTCCTTTATTACGGAAAGGGCCGCACGCAAGATTGCCATGTGCGAGGCGCATCTGAAGAGGAGCGTACGGTTGAGGCGGAAAGGATTCTTATTCCGGTGGCGAATCCGGATACGATTGAATATCTGATGAACCTGTCCTTGTTGATACGTGATACCAAACAAAAGATAATCTGTTGGCTTTGAACGTAATCAATGACAACAATACTTCCGAGGGTTTGGGCTTCGCGGTAAAAGGTATTTGGAGAAGGCAGCCATGATTACGGCTTCTGCCGATGTGCCGTTGCGCCAGATTACACGGTATGACTTGAATATTGCTTTCGGGTATTATCCATACGGCGAAAGAATATGAGGTGACCGATGTGATTATCGGTTTGCACCGTAAGGTCAATATTGTAGACTCTTTCTTCGGTATGCTTGCCGAGAACCTGCTGAAAGGACTGCATCGCGAAGTTATGATTGCCAAATTCCTGATTCCGATTAATACGATACGGCGAATCATCATAGCCGTTCCTCCCAAGGCGGAATACGAAGCAGGCTTTCAGAAGTGGGTGGAGCATTTTTGCCGGATGGGCGGTACGTTGGGCTGCCGGGTACATTTCTTTGCAAACGAGGAAACAACTGTACAGTTGCAGGCATTGGTGAAAAAAGTATGGACAGACCTTGACGGACTTCTCTCGTCTGGATGATTGGGGGGATTTGCTGATATTGACCGGGCAAGTGAATTACGACCATTTGCTTGTAGTGATAAGCGCACGTAGGGGATCCATTTCTTACGACAGCTCCTTCGAGAAGCTCCCGGCGCAGTTGAGCAAATATTTTTTCCAATAATAGTTTGATTGTACTTTATCCCGACCAGTTGGGCGAACCCCAGGATGCCGTCTCTTTCTCTAATCCGCGAAATGAGGCGCAGCATTACGAGAAGGTAGGAAAGATGGGTTTATAAATGGTTTAAGGAAGATTAGTAAGTGATTAGTGATTAATGATTAGTGGTTGGCGATGATGGAGGATTGGAAACAGAGAACCCGGCTTTTGCTGGGAGAGGAGAAAATGGAAAGGCTGCAACAGGCGCATGTGCTGGTGTAGGTCTTGGCGGAGTAGGCGCTTATGCAGCCGAAATGATATGCCGCGTGCAGGTGTGGGGCGGATGACGATTGTGGATGCGGATACGGTGCAGCCTACTAATATAAATCGTCAACTGCCGCCTTTGCATTCCACTAGGGAGGGAGAAAGCGGAGGTTTTGGCGGCACGTTTCAAAGATATCAATCGGACATACAGCTGACGGTGCTGCCGGTATTTCTGAAAGACGATAATATACCCGAACTGCTTGATGCCGCCCGATATGATTTTATAGTGGATGCCATTGATACGCTTGCTCCCAAATGCTTTTGATAGCGGAAGCACTGAAACGGCATATTAAGATTGTATCGTATCAGTATGGGGGCTGGGTGCAAAGAGTGATATTACGCAATACGTTTTGCCGATATATGGGATACCTATCATTGCGGATTGAGTAAGGCGGTGAGGAAACGTTTGCAGAAGTTAGGGATTAAACGTAAACTTCCGGTTGTATTCAGTACCGAGCAAGCCGACCCTAAGGCAGTGCTGTTGACGGAAGATGAACAGAATAAAAAGTCTACTTGCGGAACTGTAAGCTATATGCCGGCTGTATTCGGCTGTTACCTTGCGGAATACGTCATTAAAAGGTTGTAATAGGGCTATCAAACAGTTAGAACGTACCTATGTGTTAAAGATAAAAAAATGTGTCATGACCGTAAGGGAATAAACAGTAACTAAAACAATGATACGATTAGAAGGAATAACGAAGTTTCGGCAGAAGGTGTGTTGCGGGGCATCGACCGGAGATAAAAAGGGGAGGTGGTCAGTATTGTCGGTCCCAGCGGTGCCGGAAAAACCACCCTGTTGCAGATTATGGGAACTTTGGACATGCCCGATAGTGGTTCGGTAACGATTGACGGTACATTGGTGAATTGCCTGAAGGAGAAAAAGAACTCTCTGCCTTCCGTAATAAGCATATAGGCTTTGTTTTTCAGTTCCATCAGTTGTTACCGGAATTTACGGCTTTGGAGAATGTAATGATACCGGCTTTCATTGCCGGAATGGGACAGCAGGAAGCCAGAGCGGCGGCTGCCGAAATATTGGACTTCATGGGATTGGCGGAACGCGCTTCGCACAAGCCCAATGAGTTGTCCGGTGGCGAGAAGCAAAGGGTTGCCGTTGCCCGTGCGCTCATCAATCATCCTGCGGTGGTGTTGGCGGATGAGCCGTCCGGAAGTTTGGATACGCATAATAAGGAAGAGCTGCACCAACTGTTCTTTGATTTGCGTAACCGTTTGCCAGACATTTGTAATTGTGACGCATGATGAGGATTGGCACAAATCACCGACCGTACCATTCATCTGAAAGACGGTGAAGTTTGTAAGGAATAGCTGTCTCTGTCTCTTCATTATTCAAAACAAACATAGCGGCTAAGCCGCTCCAAATCGCTTTCGGTAAATTCTTCGTGGAGGGCAAAGGGTTTGAGGTTGTGGAGCATTCCTTTCTTTTTACGGTATTCCACAAGGGCTTTTGCCTGGTAAAAGTTTATATAATGATGGTTGCGAAGGCGCTCTATGCCGACCCGGTTCAGATTGATGCGCCGGATTTCAGAAGGCGTAACGGTGAACCATGCTTGCAGTTGGCGATAATCCAAATGAATTTCCTGCAATTGCTCTATTCGGTAGAAGCCGCCTAAACGTTGCCGATAGTTCACTATCGACCGGGCTATGCCGCTGCCTACGCCGGGAACTTTCTTCAATTCAGTGGTATCTGCATGATTTAAGTTAAGCACGGTGCCTGCCGGATATTTATAAATACTGTCTTTGGGTGCCTGCTGAAGAGTGAGTAGAGAGGTCGCCTTTCTTATAAGTGTCTTCTGCCGTAAAATAGATGTAGGGAGAGAGCGTTTGGTACTGTTCTTCTGTCAATCCATATACTTTTTTGAAATCTTCGGCCTTACGGAACTTTCCCCCTTTGCTTCGATAACGTAAGATGTTCTTTGCCATCCATGCAGGAAGACCTAAGCGGCAGAAGGTGACGGAGTCCGTACGGTTAGGGTCGAAAGGAGCTAATACAACTGTTCTCTTTTTATATCTCTCCGATTTTTTGAAACGGCTGTTCTCGTTTTTTTCTTGTTCCCGCACAGAACCGATAAAGTTGTCGTATTCTTTCAAGGCGGCAGCGTATCCTGGATTCTTCTTCAGAAAGTTGCCTGCTGTTTTGCCGGAAAGAATTATACCCGGAGAGAAAGATGAGGACTATCCCAATGATGAGAACAAGGATACCTCGCCTTTCTCCCCCGGGAGAAGTATAAGAAGTCTTTAAACGGATTCTTCATTATGGTTTATTTGAAGAAGCCCAACTCGTTGATGAAAATAAGTCCGATTCCTATTGGGGCGATATATTTCAGAATGAAGATTAGTAATCTGTATATATGTATATTTAAAGTTCCGTTATTGCTGACTTCTTCCCATACAATCTTTTTATCCAGGTACCATCCGGTGAAGATAGAGATAAAGAACCCGCCTAAGGGCAACATGATTTTAGCGGTGACGAAGTCGAATAAATCGAACAGGTTAAGGCCGAAAATCGTATAACTCTTTCCTACGCCCAATGACAACGAACAACACTCCCAGCACGATACAGCCGGCGGTAACCAGTTTGGCTGCTTTTCCTCGTGTAAACTTGAACTCCTCATGCAGATATGCTGTTACCACTTCGTGTAAGGAAATGGTTGAAGTCAATGCCGCCAGCGCCAGCAAAAACGTAGAACATGATGGATAAGGCGATTGCCAGCCAGGGTATGTTGCCGAATGCCTGTTGAAATACGTTGGGTAAGGTGATGAACAATAAACTCGGTCCTGCATCCGGCTGGATGCCAACGGAAAACGCCGCAGGGAAGATAATGAATCCGGCAAGAATGGCGACTAACGTGTCGATACCTGCCACATTGAGTGCTGTTTTAGGCAGGTTGGTGTCATTTCTGAAATAAGAAGCGTATGTGCAAAGACATCCCATACCGAGGCTGAGTGAAAAGAATGCCTGTCCCATTGCACCTAAGAAAAACATTACCGTCCACTTTGCTGAAGTCGGGTTTCAGCAGGAATTCGATACCCGCACTTGCACCGGGTAGTGATACGGAACAAATGGCAAGCACTACCAGCAGGATAAACAGCATGGGCATCATTATCTTGGCTGATTTTTCAATACCCCTTTTCCACTCCTTTATGATGATGAAGTGTGTGGCTAACAAGAATACCACCAACCAGATAACAGGACGCCACGGATTGCTGACAAAGCCGTTGAAGGAAGCGATGAACTCTGCGGCGGACTTGCCGGCAAAACTGTTGGTTGCGGCTTCTCCTATAAATTCCAAGGTCCAACCCGCTACTACCGAGTAGTAGCCCAAAATAAGGAATCCGGCTAATACACCCATTCGTCCCACCCAACGCCAATGGGTTCCCGGAGCCAGCTTTTGATACGCTCCGGCAGTGTTGGTGCGTGAACGGCGTCCGATAAGAAATTCGGCTATCATGATAGGAATACCTAATATAAGTACACATACCAGATAAATCAGTATGAAGGCTGCACCGCCATGATTGCCTGTTTCAAAAGGGAATCTCCAGATATTACCAGGCCAACTGCAGAACCGGCTGAAGCAAGTATCACTCCCAATTTGCTTCCAAAGTTGGCTCTTTCATTTCTTGTCATAAAACGTGGATTTTTCTTACAATTCGTTATTAATTGCTCTTAAAACGCACAAATATAGAAAAATGTTCCATACTTTTGCACACAGATTGTTCATAATTTGAGATATGCTATATTATATTAAGAAATATCCGGTATCGCTGGTGATAATACTTGCTGTAATTTATCTGTCGTTTTTAAACCGCCCACTACCGATCTGGGCACTATCCCTAACCTTGACAAGGTGGTGCATATCTGTATGTATTTCGGCATGTCCGGTATGTTGTGGCTGGAGTTCTTGCGGGCGCATCGGAGAGACCGTACGCCTATGTGGCACGCATGGGTAGGAGCATTTGTCTGTCCGGTATTGTTCAGTGGAGCGGTAGAATTGTTACAGGCATTTTGTACTACCTACCGTGGCGGCGATTGGCTGGATTTTGCAGCCAATACCACGGGAGCTGTCCTGGCGTCATTGGTGGCTTGTTTCGTACTGAAACCAAGAGTGATGCGTAAATCTACAGATTAGAGATAATCGACTACCGTATTCAGTTTTATTCCGTTCGAGCCTTTTATCAGGATTGTCTTTCCGCAGGGTTTGTTCTTTTGGAGCGCGGCTATTAGAGCCGGAGCATCGGGATAAGTGGTATACGTGTGGCGGGTTGCTGCAAATAATTCGCCTACCAATATTACATCCTCAAAGCCATATTCTTCCAGATAGTCCACTATTCTCTGGTGCTCTTCGGCACTGTCTTTTCCCAGTTCGCGCATATCTCCCAATATCAGCATTTTTTTCTCGGCTTGCATGTTGCGGAAATTTCCGATGGCTGCCAGCATGCTTGTGGGATTGGCGTTGTAGGCATCGATAATCAGGGTGTTGTCGGCCGTTTTTTTCAGTTGCGAACGGTTGTTCCGGGGTTCATATTCATTCAGGGCTTTGTCTATCTTCTCTGCTTCTACTCCGAAGAAATGTCCGATAGTGACGGCTGCCAGAGCATTGGGGAAAGTTATATTCGCCAATCAGTCGGGTATGCACTTGGTGAAATTCTCCTTCTTTTCCGGCTCTCCACTCAAAAGCGAGGTAGGGGGAATTGCCGGTAACGTGGCCGTTGATATAAAGACTGTTTTCTTCTCCGTAGGTTATCGGATTCAGTCCCCGGGCTATTTCCCTGAGGTAGGATTGTCCTGATGAAGGAAGATGGTGGAGTTTCCCTGTCGGCGCAGATAGTCGTACAGTTCGCCTTTGGTCCGGATAACGCCTTCGAAAGAACCGAAGCCTTCCAAATGAGCCTTTCCTACATTGGTGATAATCCCATAATCGGGTTCGGCTATTTCCACCAGTTCCTTGATGTCGCCGGGGTGGCTGGCTCCCATTTCCACTACGCCGAGCTCATGCTCTGTTGTCAGGCGCAACAAGGTGAGCGGTACACCGATCGGATTATTCAGATTTCCCAGTGTGTACAGTACATTGTACTTTTGGGACAATACGGCGGATATAAGCTCCTTGGTCGTTGTTTTCCCATTGGTTCCTGTAATGCCGATGATGCGCGTACCCAGTTGGCGGCGGTGATAATTGGCAAGCTGTTGCAAGGTGTGCAGGCAGTTATCCACTAATATATAACGTGTATCTCCGGCAGGGCATAGGCGGCTTCGTCTACAACGGCGTAGGTGCTGCCTGCTTCCAATGCTTTGGCGGCAAAGGCGTTGCCGTTGAACGTATCGCCTTTCAAGGCGATAAACAGTGAGCTCTTCGGGGCAGTTGCGGCTGTCGGTGGTTATGCCGGTGCAGCCGAGAAATATCTGATAAAGAGCGGTTATATCCATATCTTTCTCCTTCGGGGAGTTTTGCAGTTCGTAATAAAATTGATATTTTGCGAACAAAGATACCTTATTTTTCAGACTTGGTGTACCAACAATGGCTTTTTGTTTACATTTTGCAGATATATAAATCAAAAAACGCTGCCATGAAAGTTCTGCAATCCAAATATATAAACGTCAACGGTTCGCTGTTGGACCTTTCTTCTCCCTGCGTCATGGGAATTCTCAATGTCACCCCGATTCTTTTTTATGCCGGCAGCCGCATGCAGACGGAAGCCGACATAACAAGCCGCATAGGGCAGATTGTGGCGGAAGGAGCTGCTATCATCGATGTGGGCGCTTACTCTTCGCGTCCCAATGCGGAGAATGTCGCCTGCGGAAGAGATGGAACGCTTGCGCATGGGGTTGGGTATTCTGAGAAAAGTACAGCCCGATGCGATTGTTTCTGGTAGATACCTTTAGGGCGGATGTGGCGAGAATGTGTGTCGAGGAATACGGTGTGGCAATTATCAATGATATAGCTGCCGGAGAAATGGATGATGATATGTTCCGTACGGTTGCCGATCTGAATGTTCCTTATATCATGATGCACATGCAGGGTACACCGCAAAATATGCAACAGCATCCCCATTATGATAATTTGCTGAAAGAGGTGTTTATGTACTTTGCCCGTAAGGTGCAGCAATTACGCGATTTAGGTGTAAAGGATATCATATTGGACCCCGGGTTCGGCTTTGGCAAGCCCATTGAGCATAATTATGAATTGTTGGCTCATCTGGAGGAATTTCGCGTTTTTGAACTTCCCTTGCTGGTTGGCGTTTCCGTAAATCTATGATTTATCGCTTGTTGGGAACGACTCCGCAGGGAAGCGTTGAACGGTACAACCGTATTGGATACCATCTGTCTGTTGAAAGGGCTGATATACTTCGTGTGCACGATGTGCGCGAGGCAGTGGAAACGGTGAAAATCGTGGAAGCCATGAATGCGCCCCTGTTCTGCGTTAATCGCTAATATTAACCATTAATCACTTGCGACCGTGTTTTTTGAATTTGGCATAAAAGATTTTTTATAGATATCCTGCTGGTAGCTTTCCTGCTTTACTATACATATAAGCTGATGAAAGCTTCCGGATCTATCAATGTGTTTACGGGTATACTGGTGTTTATCCTGATTTGGCTGGTGGTTTCTCAGGTGCTGGAGATGAAACTGTTAGGGTCTATTTTTTGATAAACTGGTCAGTGTGGGTGTGTTGGCACTTATCGTCTTGTTTCAGGATGAAATACGGCGGTTTCTGCTTACGCTCGGTTCGCATCAGCATGCCAGTGCGTTGGTGCGCTTCTTTACGGGAAACAAGAAAGAAGGTATGGAACACGATGAAATTATGCCCGTTGTAATGGCTTGTATCAGTATGGGCAAGCAGAAAGTCGGTGCATTGATTGTGGTGGAACATAATATGCCGTTGGACGATGTGGTGCGTACAGGGGAGATTATCAACGCCGATATAAACCAGCGCCTGATAGAAAATATCTTTTTCAAGAACAGCCCGTTGCACGACGGAGCTTATGGTTATCAGCAAGAAGCGCATTAAGGCGGCAGGATGTATCCTGCCCGTGTCGCACAATCTGGATATTCCGAAAGAATTGGGTTTGCGGCATCGTGCGGCGATGGGAATATCTCAGGTGTCGGATGCCCATGCGATCATTGTATCGGAAGAAACAGGCTCTATTTCGGTAGCCTACAAAGGGCAGTTTTATCTGCGCCTGAGTGCCGAGGAATTGGAGAGTCTTTTGACAAAAGAAATTTAGATGCGGCATTAGTAGGCTGAGGCGCATTGGTTGTTCGGTAATCAAAAGGTAGCTATTCTTTTCTGTATTCCCCGTTATTTGAGGATAAGCGACCTGTAATTTATAACTTATAACAAATTTATATGGATAGACGAAACTTCTTGCGAACCGGCGGAATGGCCGTTCTCGGTTCACTGGCTATGCCTTCGCTGGCTATGCCCGGGTCTGTGCGCGGAGCATTGGGCGGTGCGGATCTAAGTCTGCCGTTGCTGCTGCCAATCATTTTGGTGTGACGGAAGCGGATTTAAAGAAAGTAATGGCTGTTGCTTTGGAAAAGGGCGGCGATTATGCGGATCTTTACTTCGAACACACTTTCAATAATAGTGTGAGTTTAATGGACGGTAAGGTGAATAACTGCGGCTCCAATATCGATTTCGGTATGGGAGTGCGTGTGCTTTCCGGAGACCAAAGTGGCTATGCCTATGTAGAAGGCGTTACCTTGAAGAAATGTTGCGTGCCGCCCCGTACTGCTGCCCGTATTGCATCTTTCGGGCAGGGCAGGGCAAACCTGTGGGGCTGACGGAGAAAAAACCATAGCCCGGAGCCGCTATGCCGTGGCTACTCCCTGGGAAGATGTGAGGCGTAAAAGAGAAGATTCCCTTATTTGGAGAAACTGAATGAGAAAATATTCTCTTTGGACAACCGTGTGCGAAAGGTACAGGCCTATTTGCAGGACAGCACTTCGCATGTACTGTTCTGCAATTCGGAAGGTGTGAGTTATTACGACTACCGTCCAATGGTATCCTTTATGGCAGTCTGCATCATGGAGGAGAACGGTAAGATGGAAAACGGCTATGCAGGCAGGTCTTACCGCAAGGGATTCGAATTTATGACCGACGATGTGGTGGACGTGATTGCCCGTGAAGTGGTAGATCGTACTGCTATTCTATTTAAGGCCATTAAGCCCTAAAGGTGGTGAAATGCCCGTTGTAATGGGTTCGGGCGGTTCGGGAATCCTGCTGCACGAGGCTATAGGGCATGCGTTCGAGGCAGACTTCAACCGTAAGGATATATCTATATTTGCCGGTCAGTTGAACAAGAAGGTGTGCAACGAACATATTAACGTGGTGGATGACGGTACGATACCTTTCAATCGGGGTTCCGTGAATTTGACGATGAAGGCGTAGAGGGGCAGAAAACGTATATTGTCAAGGAAGGTGTGCTCACCAGCTACCTGCACGATCGTATCAGCGCCAAGCATTATGGTGTGAATCCTACGGGAAACGGCCGTCGCGATACATTCCGCAATCTGCCTATCCCCCGCATGCGCGCCACGTATATGGAAGCCGGAAATATGAAGGAAGCGGATATTATTTCTACTGTAAAGAACGGTATTTTCGTAGACACGTTTACGAATGGTCAGGTACAGATTGGCGCCGGTGACTTTACTTTCTTCGTGAAGTCCGGTTATTTGATTGAGGACGGTAAAGCTGACACAGCCCATTAAGGATATCAATATCATAGGTAATGGTCCGAAGGCACTGGCAGACATCACAATGGTGGCCGACAATGACAAGATTGACAACGGTACATGGACTTGTCGGCAAGGACGGGCAGTCCTGTCCGGTGACGTGCGGTATGCCGTCGGCATTAGTCAGCAAAACCTGACGGTAGGCATTGGAGAAAGTTAACGTTCAAAACATAGAAATCATGATTACAGACAATAATAAAAAGCTGGCGCAGTGGGCAATGGACTATGCCTTGAAAAACGGGTGTCAGGCAGCCAAGTTGGTGCTGTACTCCAACTCCAACGCCTCATTTGAATTGCGTGATGCCAAAATGGATAGACTGCAACAAGCCTCGGAAAGCGGGCTTAGCATCAGTTTGTATGTGGATGGTAAATACGGTTCTTATTCAACCAACCGTTTGGATAAGAAGGAGCTGGAAACGTTCATTAAGAATGGTATTGAGTCTACACGTTATCTGGCAGTGGATGAGGCACGTGTGTTGCCCGATGCTTCCCGTTATTATAAAGGAGGTAAAAGCCTGATTTGCAGTTGTTCGACAAACAGTTCAACATCATCAATCCGGATGATAAGGTTGCTGTTAGCACGAGCCGCTGCCGAAGAGGTTTTAGGTAAGGACAATCGTATCATATCCGTAGGCACTTCATATAGCGATGGTGAAAATGCCTCTTATCGTTTGACAAGTAACGGTTTTGAAGGAGAGTCCGGTTCTACCTGGTTTTCTGTTTCTGCAGATGTGGCGATGCGTGGCGAGGGAGAGGCGCGTCCATCTTCTTATTGGTATGAATCGGCTCTGTTTTATGACAAACTGGTGAAATCGGGTGTCGGTGTGAAAGCTTTGGAGCGCGTCTTGCAAAAACTCGGACAAAGGAAAGTGGCTTCCGGTAAATATACGATGGTTGTGGACCCCATGAATTCCAGTAATCTGCTTAGCCCGGTATTGAGCGCATTGTATGGTTCTGCGTTGCAGCAAAAGAACTCTTTCCTATTGGATAAACTGAATACGAAAATAGGTGCGGAGTTGTTGAACCTTATGGATGAACCTCCCACTTGATCGGTGCAAGGGGAGCACGCTATTTCGACAGTGAGGGAGTGGCAACAGAACCGCGTTCTGTGTTTGAAAACGGGGTGCTGAAGACTTACTTTATCGATACCTATAATTCCAAGAAAATGGGAGTGGAGCCTACCGTTAATTCTCCTTCTCTGTTGGTGCTTAAGCCGGGAAGCAAAGACCTGAACGGTTTGGTTGCTGATGTACAGAAAGGTATTTTGGTCACAGGCTTTTAACGGAGGTAACTGCAACAGCAGCTCGGGAGATTTCTCGTATGGCATTGAGGGATTCTTGATTGAAAACGGCAAGCTGACCCAGCCAATCAGTGAGATGAATGTAACGGGTAATATGATAACGCTTTGGGCTTCCTTGGCGGCTGTGGGCAATGACGCTCGTATGTCTTCATCCTGGCGTATTCCTTCCTTGGTGTTCGAAGGAGTAGACTTCAGCGGATTGTAAGACCTGTTAATTCAGCATTAAACTCATGTAAGGGTTTGATGGCGATAATATCTTCTCGGAGCTCGCCGACAGTGAGTGCCAAGTGGCTGCCCGGCAGACGTTTGGCACTACTCATACATTTACCGTTGTTCAGGTAATAGTAGCCGCTGTTGGTACTGAGTTGCTGGTCGGTAAGGGCAATGCTCATTTCCAGTTCCGGATGTCCGGCGGCATATTGTTGCAGTATTTCTTTGGCATTGATGATGCGCGCCACCCAATACTTGCGGGGTCGGCTCTGTTTCAGACGGACTAATAACCCGGATGGACGGGAGGTTCAGTTGTTCGCAAATACGTTGTAGCAATAACAGGTACATACCGGAAGTTTCCGCTACGATTTCTCCTGCCTGCCAAGTACTGCCTGCCGGATATACGATGGCTAAAGCCGTAATCTTATCGCCTTGCTTCAATGTATAGGCGCAGCCTTTCCCCAACTGTAAATCGGCAAGTGATTACCCGGAAGTCCGTTTCCGTATGCTGGATACAATAGGGGCGTTCCCCGCAGTTTCCGGTTTAAATAGCGATATGATTCTTCCTGATAATCATTTATTTTGTTCAGAACAGCCGTTTTGTCAGCGATGGTAACCTCTGAAGCCGTGAAGGTTGTTGAGGAGTATTTAAAAAAACCGGTACGTAGCCCATACCGGCATAATACCCGAACAACCAGGGTTCTGCCGGAATCAGCGTGGAAATGGACATGTCATTGTGTAGCATACGGGTAAAGGCTTGCGATAACAGTTCGCGCATAGCCCCGCGATTGCGATAATCGGGATGCGTACAGGCCCCTGATACATATCCTGTCTTGATTTCGCTCTTTCCGAATGTCATGG
>VOFK01002296.1_pt1 | contig 18332 bp, 19 predicted proteins | sample 5384121 | NCBI WGS metagenome assembly VOFK01 (sample SAMN12384730, study PRJNA508395) | human gut metagenome | isolation source: healthy gut J | host: Homo sapiens
GCAGCTGCGGCGGCAGCAGCATGACCGCAAAATACCAGACTGTATTGGGATAGAGCAGCCGTCCAACAGACTTTTTCATATACCGCCGCCTCCTCTTTGCAAGCATTAAACTATATATTGTATATATTATACCAGATATGGCCGTAAAATCAACATAAATCGCGTTTAAGTGTATAGCGGGTCAAACCCGCTTTGGGAAAACTTCAGGAAAAGCCGGAAAAAAGGTATACTTTCTGAAAAAAGTGTGATATACTTAATCAGAATTGCCTCACAGGAGGCTCTTATGGGATTATGCGCCGTCGGACGGCGCAGCAAATAGATCATCTGCATATTCATATGGAGCGCAGGCAGCGGTGAAGCAGGTCGGGGCGAGACGGGGCTCCGGATACTTCCCTGTATGTGCCTGTTCTCCTGCGTCTTTTTTGCATTTGCTCCGCGCGTGATCCGTTTGCCAGAACGGCGCTGCGCAGCCTAATCCATACCTAATTTTAAGAAAAGAGTGAAATCATTTGGCAGAAAAATTGAAAATTATCCCGCTTGGCGGTCTGAACGAGATCGGAAAAAATATGACCGTGCTTGAATACGGCAAGGACATCATCATCGTTGACTGCGGCCTTGGCTTCCCGGATGATGAAATGTACGGTGTTGATCTGGTTATTGCAGATATGACATATCTTGTCAAGAACAAGGACAGATACGCGGTATGTTCCTGACGCATGGCCACGAAGATCATATTGGAGGCATTCCCTACGCCATGGAGCAGTTCAGATGCCCCCATCCACGCCACGCGCCTGACCGCCGGCATCGTCCAGCTGAAGCTGGAGGAGCATCAGCTCCAGAATACTGTGCATCTGTTTACACATGAAGCTGGAGAGAAGGTCAAAGCAGGCTGCTTTACAGTGGAATTCATCCATGTGAATCATTCCATCGCTGACGCTGTCGCCTTTGCCATCAAAGACCCCGGTTGGCACCGTCGTCATGACGGGCGACTTTAAAATCGATACCACAGCAGAGGATGGCATGATCGATCTAGCACGCTTCGGCGCTCTGGGCAAGGAGGGCGTGCTGGCGCTGCTTTGTGATTCGACCAAACGTGGAGCGGCAGGGCTATACGCCTTCCGAGCGCACGGTTGCGGGCAGCTTTGAACGGCAGTTTTCCGGCTGCAATAAGCGCATCATTGTTACGACCTTCGCCTCCAATGCCTTCCGCCTGCAAAGCCTCATTACGGTTGCAAAGAAATTCGGCCGCAAGGTCGCAGTCACGGGCCGCAGTATGGGAGAATATCCTGAAGGTTTCCACAGAGCTTGGCTATCTGAAGATTCCGGCAGGGACACTGTTGATATCAATCAGATCAAGCAGATCCCGAACAACAAGCTTGTGATCGTCTCGACCGGCTCACAGGGCGAGAATATGTCAGCGCTCTACCGTATGGCATTCTCTGGCCATCGTCAGGTCGAGATTACTGCTTCCGACCGTGTGATCATCTCCGCATCCGCCATTCCCGGCAATGAAAAATCCATCGGGAAAAATTATCAACGAACTTTACCGCAAGGGAGCGGAGGTCATCTACGACAAGCTTGAGGGCCTGCATGTCTCTGGTCACGCTTGTCAGGAGGAACTGAAAATTATCCATGGCCTGCTGAAGCCCAGATTCTTTATTCCCGTTCATGGTGAGCAGCGTCATCTGCAGGCACATTCGCGTCTGGCCCAGACTATGGGTATGGATCCCAAGAATATTTTTCATCTCCGATATCGGCAAGGTGCTTGAGCTTACAAAGGCCACCTGCAAGTGGGGCGGCACCGTTCCGTCTGGCAGGATTCTGGTTGATGGCACTGGTGTCGGCGACGTCGGAAGCGTCGTTCTGCGCGACCGGAAGCATCTGGCGCAGGACGGTATGCTGGTCGTGGTCGTCAACATTTCCAGCGAGGACGGCAGCGTCATCACCGGCCCGGACATCATTACAAGAGGCTTCGTCTACGTGAAGGAGTCGGAGAACCTGATGGAAGAGCTGCGTGTGATCGCCGCGCACGCCATTGACCGGTGTAGCCAAATGGCCGCAGCGATTGGAGTGTGCTGAAGGCCAATATCAAAAACGACCTGTCCGGGTATCTGTTCAAGACAACAAAGCGCAATCCGATGATCCTGCCGGTCATTATGGAGATCTGAGGAAGCTGAACTCTCAATTTTTTCTGAAACACAAGAAAAAACAGAAAAAAAGTCAAATCAGGCATTGTCAAAACGATGAAGTTGGGGTTATAATAATACAGTTGCGCAGTGCGCGGCAATGTTACCAGATGAATGAGGATGAGCGAGAGAATGGCAAACACATAAGAACCCCGAAGCCCTCGACTGAGGACGCAATGGCGGTTTCCGCGCTGATCGCAAAGGCAAAGCGCGAGGCAGCATTCAGTCGAGCGAGTTGACGGCCGAGCTGGAAAAGCTGGATCTACCGGTCGAGAAAATCGAGCATATTTACGATACTTTTTTGATGCGATGGGCATCCAGATTGTCAGTCCCGAGTTGGAATTGGATGTTTCCGGTGATCTCGGAATGGACATGGATGAGGTTCCCGAAAACGACGAGGAAGAGCTTGTAGACCCGCTGGAGCTTGCTGCAGAATACAATCTGGATGACCCGGTGCGCATGTACCTCAAGGAGATCGGCCAGGTCAAGCTGCTGACTGCAGACGAAGAAATTGAGTTGGCAAAGCGCGTTTCCGAGGGCGACAAAAAGGCAAAGGATCGTCTGACAGAAGCCAACTTGCGCCTTGTCGTATCGATTGCCAAAAAATATTCCGGCCGAGGCCTGCACATTCTGGATCTGATTCAGGAAGGCAACACGGGCCTGATCCGTGCGGTCGATAAGTTCGACTATACAAAGGGAAATAAATTCTCTACATATGCAACGTGGTGGATTCGGCAGGCCATTACTCGAGCCATAGCCGACCAGGCGCGTACCATCCGTGTTCCGGTGCATATGGTTGAGGTTATCAACAAGGCTACCCGCTGCAACCGCAAGCTGGTGCAGGAATTAGGCCGTGAGCCGACGCTGGAGAGATCGCTGCCGAGTTGAATCTTCCGATTGAAAAGATCATCGAGGCCAACCGCACTGCAGCCGATACGCTCTCGCTCGATATGCCAGTCGGCGACGAAGAAGATACGACCATCGGTTCCTTTGTCGAAGACGATAATACGCCAGGCCCGGTCGATGCAACGTCCAACGCCATGCTCTCTGAGGCGCTGACCGAGATCCTCGGCACACTGACCGAGCGTGAGGCAGACGTGCTGCGCATGCGCTTCGGTATGTATGACGGCAGCACGCACACGCTTGAGGAGGTCTGTCAGATCTTCCGGTGTTACGCGTGAGCGTATCCGCCAGATCGGAAAACAAGGCCATCCGCAAGCTTCGCCACCCGTCCCGCGCAAAAAGATCAAGGGGATTTCTATTGCTGATACGAAAAACGCCCTTGCAGGGAGTTTCTGCGAGGGTGTTTTTTCTTTTCATTCACGCAACCAACGCGCGCAAATTCCGTCTTAGATAGTATCAGGAAGAATCAGGAGGGAAATCCTATGCGAACAGTACGAAGCACGATAGCTCTGCTCCTTGCGTTTCTTTTGACTGCCGCGCTCTGCGGCTGCGCAGCTTCTTCTCCAGGCGGGCGAATCGCCCGGCAGCGCCCCGGCCAAGCCGGTCGATGCAACGGTTTTATGTCAATGCGGGCCCGGTTTTTCCGCTGACGCTGGACAGGCGGGCCGCGCTTTTTGCCGATCGGGGAGTTGCTGCTGGACTGCGCACCCTATGCCGAAGAGAATACCGCCGCGATCACCGTGACAGACCGGTACACGATCCGCAATGATTCCGGCGAGGACTGCACGGTGACGGTGCTCTATCCCTTCGTTTCCAGTCTCAGCGACCTCAATTTGCTCAACCGGCTCTTACTGTAGATGGATTCGCTGTGAAGAGCACGCTCTATCCCGGTGCGTTCCCCCGGCTGGTTTGGTCCGGCAGTCCCGAACCGGAGAACGCGGAGGAACGCTGGAATATCCGCCACGCGGAAAGCTGGACGGAATATCAGACGCTGTTGACCGGCAGCTATCAGGCTGACGCGCTCGCGCCGAAAACACTGCCGGAGCAGACAGTCTATGTCTATTCCTTTACCGCATCCGGCGAGACGACGGCAAACGCGGCGACCCTTGCGATCACAGTCGACGCAGACCCGGAAAAAACAACGATCCTGACCTACGGGATCAACGGTTATGGACAGGACGAAGCGACAGGCCAGCCGCAGTACAGCTATTTTACAAGAGTGCATAATCAGACGCTGCATCTGCTTGCCGTGCTTGGGCAGGATCTGACCGGCTGCGCCATGCAGGGCTATACGGACGGCAGCTGCGAAGGGGGGAAAGAACTGGACGCGCTCGAAGGAACCGTGACGCGCACCGAAATGACCCCCTTGCGGAGTTTATGCGGCAGACCGCCGCCGCGCAGCTTGGCGCGGACGCTTCCGCCGACGATATTGACTGGCTCGCAGCTGCCGCCGCAGATCTTCTGATGCAATACGGTGTTTGCTCCGCCGCATCCGCCGAGCGCTACAGCGATGGAATGCTGGATGCCATGCTTCAGGACATGGAAGCTGTCCAGCGTGTCTGCTATGCCGCAGCGGAGATCACCATCCCGGCAGGCGGCACGGTCTGCATTGAGGCCGTCTTCCGCAAACCGCACAGCTTCGATTTCTTTGGATTTTATAATGAATTAGTTGACGGTTATGGAATTATGACAACCGGAAGCATTCTGACATTCAAAACCAGACCGCGCGTATGGATACACGGTCTGGTTACAATCTGGCAGAACTTTAACTTTGGTGGACAGGGGAGCACCGTTCCGTTGTCGCGCAGACGGAGAGTACTACTATCTCAACTTGATAGCTGGGGCTGCAGACTCATAACAGCCGCACGACAGGCTTAATGAGGTCGCGCGGCTTGTCCTTCATGAGTTGGAGCGCGTCCGGAAGCTTATCCAAACCGTCGAAGACATGCGTGATCAGCGGCTTTACGTTGAGCCGCCCGTTTGTACATGAGCGCGGACAGCTTTTCCATCCGCAGCCGTCCGCCCGGCATGAGACCGCCGTTTATTTGCTTGTGGCCCATCCCGACGCCCCACTCCGCACGCGGCAGGCGCACATATTCTCCGCTGCCGAGATAATTGACATTTCCGATTCTTCCGCCTGGCTTCAGGACTTTTACGACCGGAATGAACGTATTGACATCGCCGCCTGCGATGATTGCACAGTCAACACCTCTTCCACCAGTCAATTCCAGAACCTGCCCATCGATGGGGCCATTTTTATAGCTGATGAAATCGGAAGCACCGTACTGTCGCGCTGCATCTACGCAGACGGGCCGCGTTCCGACTGCGAAGACTCTGGCTGCGCCGCGGAGCGCTGCCCCTGCCACCGACATCAGTCCGACCGGGCCGATGCCGACTACGAGCACGGTATCACCAAACTGTACGTCTGCGAGTTCTGCGCCGTGAAAAACCGGTCGGCACCATGTCCGAGAGCATGCAGGCTTCCAGAATGTCCATGCCCTCCGGCAGATGCGCCAGATTGCCGTCAGCGTCGTTTACATGGAAATACTCTGCAAATACGCCGTCCTTGATATTTGAAAATTTCCATCCGGCCAGTATCCCGCCTGAGTGCATTGCATAGCCTGCCTGCGCCTCCAAAGAACTCCAGTCCGGCGTGATGGCCGGGACAAGTACCCGGTCGCCAGGCTTGAAATCCTTTACCAGCGCGCCCGTCTCTACAACCTCTGCGCAGCACTCATGTCCTAGAATCAGGTCGTGCCGGTCGCCGACTCCACCTTCCCAGACGGTATGCGTCCGACGTGCAGACTGCCACCGCAAGCGGACGGCAGATCGCGTCCAACGGCCCGCATACTGGACGGGGCTTTTCCACCCAGCCGACCTCTCCAATCCGCAGCATTGCAAATCCCTTCATGCGTATCCCCGCTTTCCAATATTAAGTCGGGATAGTATGTGAAGAAAAAAACATCTGCTATGCAAAAGCAGCGGCCTCCGTTTTGGAAGCCGCTGCTTTTCTGTCAGCCCATTTTTTTTTCCTTCAGATGGGACAGGCGTTCAAGCGCCTCATAGAGCGTTTCGTCCTTCTTGGCAAAGTGGACGCGGACGATGTGGTTGATGTTCTCATTGAAGAACGACGTGCCGGGAACGCAGGCCACGCCGACCTTCTCGGCCATTTCCAGGCAGAAATCCACGTCGGATTCGCCCTTGCGCAGGTACGGGCCGATGTCGGCCAGCACGAAGTACGCGCCCTGCGGATCGGTAAAGGGGATGCCGATCTGCTTCAGACCGTCGGTGAACAGCTTCTTCATGTGGGCGTAGTGATCGCCGAATTCCTTGTAGTAGCTGTCCGGCATGTCGAGGCCCACAACAGCGGCCTCCATCAGCGGAGACGGCGCGCCGACGGTATTGAAGTCGTGATACTGCTTGATGCGGTCCATGATGGGCTGCGGCGCGATGGCGTAGCCGAGACGCCAGCCGGTGATGGAATAGGTCTTGGAAAGGCTCGAGCAGCTGACCGTGCGCTCCCACATGCCGGGCAGGCTGTTCATGTAAATGTGCTTATGGCCCTCGTAGACGATGTGCTCATAGACCTCGTCCATAATGGCAAATGCGTCATACTTGATGCACAGCTCGGAAATGAGCTTCAGCTCGTCATAGTGAACACCTTGCCGGACGGGTTCGATGGGTTGCAGATGAGAATGGCCTTTGCGCCCTGCTTGAACGCGTCTTCCAGCACATTTGCGTCGAAGTTGAACTCCGGCGGTACCAGCGGAACGAAGACCGGCTCACAGTCCGCCATGATAGCCTGCGCGCGGTAATTTTCAAAATACGGGGAGAACATGATGATCTTGTCGCCCGGATTCGTCAGGGCAAAGATGGTGTCGACCATGGCCTCGGTCGAGCCGATGGTCACGACCATATCCGTTTCCGGGTCAAGCGTGCGTCCCATGAAGCGCCCAGCCTTACGCGCCAGCGCCTGCCGGAAGTTCGGCGCGCCCATCGTGATGGGGTACTGGTGCGGGCCAAGTGCGCTGACCTCGGCCAGACGGTCGGTGAGCGCCTTGGGCGGGTCAAAATCGGGGAAGCCCTGCGCCAGATTGATCGCGCCGCACGAGACTCACACGCGTCATGCGGCGAATGACGGAGTCGGTGAATAATTTGTTTTTTCTGCTCATTTCCTGCATGGTTTATTCCTGCCTTTCCTGGTTACTCTGCGGAGATGATGCCGAGCGTTTCCGCACCGGCGGGATGGATGCCGTTGGCAGCCAGCAGCGAGGAGACCGCTGCCGGATCTGCGACCCGGAGGATCATATAGGCCATCCCGTTCGGCTGGCCGAAGATCGAATACATGTAATGGACGTCGATGCTGTTTTCGGCCAGCAGCTGCAGCAGCGTGCTCAGCCCGCCGGGTGCATCCGGCACACCGACGGCGACGACGTCGCTCGTGGAGAAGATGAAGCCGTTTTCCCGCAGGACCCGGCAGGCCTCCGGCTCATGGCTGGCGATCAGGCGCAGGACGCCGTAGTCGCTCGTCTCTGCGATATTGATCGCCCGCAGGTCCACGCCGTTTTTGGCGAGCAGAGCGGTGATCTCCGCCAGCTGACCGGCACGGTTCTCCAGAAATACGGAAATCTGATGAATCGCCATACGCTTGTCCTCCTTAGATCTTGCGCTTGTCGATGACGCGGATGGCCTTGCCCTCACTGCGGGCGATGGATTTCGGGGAAACAAGATGCACCTGTGCGAAAATGCCGAGCATCGCCTTGAGCGCGGCGACAAGGCTCTTTTCACGCTGCGTGATCTCGGCCAGAGAGTCAGAGAAGTGCTCCGGCGTCATCTCGACGAGCACGTCGAGCGTGTCGGAGTTGTTCACGCGGTCGACCACGATCTGATAGTTGGATGTATACCCCTGCTCGAGCAGCACCGTCTCGATCTGCGACGGGAAGACGTTGACGCCCTTGACGATCAGCATATCGTCGCTGCGGCCCATGGGCTTGCACATCTTGATATGCGTCCGCCCGCAGGGGCAGTCCTCATGACGCAGAATGCAGATATCGCGCGTGCGGTAGCGCAGCAGCGGGAAGGCCTGCTTGGTGATCGAGGTGAAGACCAGCTCGCCCTGCGTGCCCTCCGGCAGCACCTCGCCGGTGTCCGGGTCGATAATTTCTGCGATAAAATGATCCTCGTTGATGTGCATGCCGGTCTGCGCGCTGCACTCATACGCCACACCCGGGCCGGAAAGTTCAGTCAGACCGTAAATATCATATGCTTTGATGCCGAGGCTCTTCTGGATATCCTGACGCATCTGCTCACTCCATGCCTCCGCGCCGAAAATACCGGCCTTCAGATGGATCTTGTCCCGCAAGCCGCGCTCGTGGATGGATTCAGCCAGATACGCCGCGTAGGACGGCGTGCAGCAGAGGATCGTCGAGCCGAGATCCTCCATGAACTGCAGCTGCCGATCGGTATTGCCGGAGGACATCGGGAGCGTCAGGCAGCCGAGCTTCTGGCTGCCGCCGTTGAGACCGAAGCCGCCGGTGAACAGGCCGTAGCCGTAGGCGACCTGGCAGACGTCTTCCGGTCCTGCGCCCGCGGCCGCCAGCGCTCTTGCGCAGCAGTCGTTCCAGAGGTCGATATCCTCCTTGGTGTAGAAGGCGACGACGCGCTTGCCGGTCGTGCCGGAGGTGGAGTGGATGCGGACGCATTTTTCCAGCGGCTCTGCAAGCAGACCGAAGGGGTATGCATCCCGCAGATCCGCCTTGCTCAGAAACGGGAGCTTATACAGATCGTCGCGGCCGTGGATATCCTCCGGCGTGACGCCCTTTTCCTCCATCTTCGCGCGGTAGTAGGGGACCTTGTCCCAGACGTGCCGGACCTGCCGGACCAGACGCTCATCCTGCCAGGACCGGATCTGCTCCTGGCTGGCACATTCGATTTCCTTCTGATAATACCGTTCCATGGGTTCTCCTTGTGATCAGGCTTCTGCGCCGAGGGCGAAGGCCTTTTTGTTGAGTTCGAGGAATTTTGCCGGGACGCTCCTGCAGATGGCATCCTGCCACTGCGCGTCCGTGAAGTGGAAGTACTTGCTGAGCCTGCCGAGCAGGACCAGGTTGACGGCCTTGGCGGAGCCTGCCTGCAGTGCGAGGCCCAGCGCATCCATGGCGTCGAGCCGGATGGGGAGCGTCGCGAGCTTCTGCTCGAGCGACTTCGGGTATTCCGCCGCGCCGGTGATGACGGGCATGGGGTTGATCCGCTGCGTGTTGGTCAGCAGGATCCCGCCCTCCTTGAGGTATTCCACCCACCGGGCGGCCTCCAGCAGCTCGAAGGAGATGATGATATCGGCCTCGCCCTTGTCAATGATCGGGGAGTAGACCTTCTCGCCGCACCGCACATAGGTCACGACGCTGCCGCCGCGCTGGCTCATGCCGTGAACCTCGCTGACTTTCACGTCATAGCCGTTTTCGAGCAGGATCCTGCCCAGCAGCTTGCTGGCGAGCAGCGTGCCCTGGCCGCCGACGCCGACGATCATGATGTTTCTGGATTCCATGACGATACCTCCTTCTCTTATTCGCCCAGCGCGCCCTTGCGGCACAGCTGGCGGCACAGGCCGCAGCCCGTGCAGAGGGTGTTGTCGATCTGCACCTTTCCGCCCATCACGCTGATGGCAGGACAGCCGAGCTTCATGCAGGCCTTGCAGCCCACGCACTTTTCGGGCTTGGCCTCGATGGGGCCGGGGTGCTTCACATATTTGAGCAGCGCGCACGGGCGGCGGGAGATGATGACCGACGGCTCATTTGCGGCAAGCTCCTCCTTGAGCGCCTTGTCGCAGGCAGCAAGATCATACGGGTCGACGACCCGCACACGGCGGATGCCGACGGCATGGCACAGCGCCTCCAGATCGATCTTTGTGCAGGGGTCGCCCTTGAGATTGAAGCCCGTCGTCGGGTTCTGCTGATGGCCGGTCATGCCGGTGATGGAGTTGTCGAGGATGATGACGGTCGAGGTCGACTCGTTATACGCAATGTTGATGAGGCCTGTGACGCCGGAGTGCATGAACGTCGAATCGCCGATGACGGCGACGGTGTTCGCTGCGTTCTTTTCGCCGGAGGCTTTGTTGAACCCGTGCAGACCTGAAACGGACGCGCCCATGCAGATCGTCGAGTCGATCGCGGCGAGCGGCGCAGCAGCGCCAAGCGTATAGCAGCCGATATCGCCGAGGACGGTCAGCTTGTTCTTCTTGAGCGTATAGAAAAGCCCTCTGTGCGGGCAGCCCGCGCACATGACCGGCGGCCGGGCCGGGATGGACTCGTCCAGCTTGTGACCGGTGTGGACAGCCATACCAAGCTTTTCGGCAATATAGTTCTGGCTGAACTCGCCGATGCAGCCGAACAGCTCCTTGCCGGTGACGTTCGTGACGCCGATGGAGCGGCAGTGCGCCTCAATGATGCCGTCGAGCTCCTCCACGACGATGACCTTCTCCACGCTCTTTGCGAACGCGCGGATCTTTTCGACCGGCAGGGGATGGATCATGCCGAGCTTCAGCACGGGGTACTTGTCGCCGCAGACCTCCTTGACATACTGATAGCTGGTCGAGGACGAGATCAGGCCGATGGAATGGTCGGCGCCGTCCTCCACGCGGTTCACGTCCGCGGTCTCCGCCCAGGCCTGCAGCGCGAGTCCGCTGCTCGACGATGGGGTGCCGCGCCTTGGCGCAGGCGGGCATCATGACGAACTTGGCGATATCCTTTTCATAGGGGATCGGGGCGACCTCCTGCCGTTCGGACGTCTCCACTACGCTCTGCGCGTGCGCGACGCGCGTGCACATCTTGAGCAGGACCGGCGTATCGAACTTCTCGGAGAGCTCGTAGGCCAGCTTGGCGAACGCCAGCGACTCCGCGGCGTCGGACGGCTCGAGCATCGGCAGCTTTGCGGCGATGGCATAGTGACGGGAATCCTGCTCATTCTGAGACGAGTGCATGCCCGCGTCGTCCGCCACGCCGATGACCATGCCGCCGCGCACGCCGGTGTAGGACAGCGTGAACAGGGGATCGGCTGCGACGTTCAGGCCGACATGCTTCATGCCGCAGAAGCTGCGGCGGCCGGACAGGCTCGCGCCGAAGGCCGCTTCCATGGCGACCTTCTCGTTAGGTGCCCATTCGGCGTAGATCTCGGGGTATTTTGCTGCGCACTCGGTGATCTCTGTGCTGGGCGTGCCGGGATAGCTGGAGACAAAGCTGCATCCGGCCTCGTACAGGCCGCGCGCGGCAGCTTCGTTGCCGAGCATCAGGGTTTTCATAGGGGATCCCTCCTGTTCGCGGCAAAGCCGCGTAAAATTTCTTTTTATTGTATTCTTTTTGACCCGATTCGTCAAGGTTCAGGCGCGGGTCTGTTCCTCGACCAACCGTCCGCCGCAGTAGATCTGCCGCAGGACCGGCTTTTCGATCTTTCCGGTCGGGTTGCGCGGGACCTTTGCGAAGATCACGCGGCGCGGGCGCTTGTAGCGCGGCAGCTCGCGGCAGAAGTCCTGAATCTCTGCCTCGGTGCAGCTGACGCCGTCCTTGAGCTCGATGATGGCCGCCGCGATCTCGCCGAGCCGCTGGTCGGGCAGGCCGATGACGGCCACGTCCTTGATCTTGCCGCAGCGGCGCAGGAAATCCTCGATCTGCACGGGGTAGAGGTTTTCGCCGCCGGAGATGATGACGTCCTTTTTGCGGTCGACCAGATAGATGAACCCGTCTTCGTCCTCGCGGGCCATATCGCCCGTCCAGAGCCAGTCACCGTGCAGGATCTCCGCGGTCGCCTCCGGGTTTTTATAATAGCATTTCATGACGCCGGGTCCCTTGACGGCCAGCTCGCCGATCGTGCCCGGGGCGACGTCCTGCCCCTGCTCGTCGATGATGCGCGTCTGCCAGAGATAGCCGGCCTTGCCGATCGCGCCGATTTTTTCGATGTTGTCCACGCCAAGATGCACACAGCCGGGGCCGATGGACTCGCTGAGGCCGTAGTTTGTGTCGTATTTGTGGTGCGGGAAGTATTTGAGCCAGCGCTTGATGAGGCTGGGCGGGACCGGCTGCGCGCCGATGTGCATGAGCCGCCACTGGTCGAGCAGATAGTGCTCAAGATTGACGCGCCCGGATTCAATGGCGTCCAGAATATCCTGCGCCCAGGGCACGAGCAGCCAGACGATCGTGCATTTTTCCTCCGTGATGGTCCGCAGGATCCATTCCGGCTTCACGCCCCGCAGCAAAACGGCCTTGCTGCCCGAGATCAGACTGCCGAACCAGTGCATCTTCGCGCCCGTATGGTAGAGCGGCGGGATGCAGAGGAAAACGTCGTCTTTGGTTTGGCCGTGGTGATGCTGCTCAGTCATGCAGGAACAGACGAGCGCCTTGTGCCGGTGCAGGATCGCCTTCGGGAAGCCGGTCGTGCCGGAGGAGAAGTAGATGGCGGCGTCATCGTCCTCGCTGAGCGCGATGGGCGGGACGCTGGAGGAACAGAAGCCCATGAGCCTGCGGCAGTCCTCCGCGTAGCCCGGCACGCTCCGGCCGACGAACAGGCGGATCTTCACGCGGGTCAGGCTCTCCTGAATGGGATCGAGACGGCTGACGAATTCCGGCCCGAAGACCAGCACCTCCACATCTGCCAGATCAAGGCAGTAGGAAATTTCATCGGACGCATACCGGAAGTTGAGCGGAACGGCGATGCACCCGGCCTTGAGAATGCCGAAATAAATCGGCAGCCATTCCAGACAGTTCATCAGCAGAATGCCGACCTTCGTGCCGCGTCGCACGTTCCGGCTCAGAAGGAAGTTTGCAAACCGGTTGGCCCGGCGGTAAAATCCCGCCATGAAAGCTCCCGCCGGTACGGCGCGTCGGGCTGCGCCTCGGCGATCAGGCTCGCCTCGCGCCAGGTAACGGCGCTGTCGCGCTCTTCCGAGGGGTTGACCTCGACGAGCGCAGTGTCGGAACCGTAGAGTCGTGCGTTCCGCTCGAGAAAATCCGTAATGACCATTTTCATGCTCCTTTTCTGCAGCGGAATAAGAAAAACGCCCGCTGCACATTCCGAAAAAGTGCAGAGGACGAGAAGTTCCCGTGGTACCACCTCTATTTACCGCTTATGCGGCCTCACCGGGCACTGTTATGCCCACTGCGCGTTATCGGGCGCACCCGTCTCCGCCTACTTGCGCCCGGCGCGTTCGGGAAGCTGCTCGGAAAGGTATTCCGCCCGGACGTCTGTACTGCCTTGCACCGGCCGGCAGCTCTCTGGACAGGAGCATCGGGACGTACTTGATTTCGTCATAGCATTCAACAGACAGAACTTTAGCACATTTTGTCGGTAAAGTCAAGCGGCCGTGCACATTGAGAGATGTTCCAAATGTAAGAAGCTGCCGCCCTGGAGGCCGGATTTCACTTGCATTGCAGAGCGGCAGAAGGTATAATAGAATTTAAATAGAGAAGCATTCTTTTTGTATGGATCCGGCGGACTTTGTCCTGCCGGACAGCGCCTACCAAAGAAGAAAGAGAGGACCCGGATGGAGCAGCTTGCATCTTTTCTGAAACGATTCCAAACAGAACCTGCTGCGGATGCATACCGGTATCTCGGCTGCCACAGGCTGGAAGACGGGAGCGGCTATGTGTTCCGCGTCTGGGCGCCGCACGCCGCGGCCGTCCATGTCGTCGGTGATTTTAATTTCTGGAACGCAGAGGATCTTCCCATGCGGAAGCTGGACGGCGGTGTGTGGGAAGCCGTCTCCGCCTACGCCAAAGAGGGACAGGCCTATAAATACTGCGTGCAGGGCCGCTCCGGCCGCACGGTCTACAAGACCGATCCCTACGCAAACCGCTGCTGCGCGCTGCCGGACACCTCCAGCATGATCGATCCGCCGGACGGCTTCTGCTGGCATGACAGTGCCTACCGCGCCCGCATGGCAAAACAGTCGGCCATCCGCCGGCCGGTCAATATCTACGAGGTCCACGCCGGATCCTGGAAGCGGCACGACGACGGCAGCTACCTGAGTTATGAAGAGCTGGCCGCGGAGCTCGTCCCCTACGTCAAGGACATGGGCTACACCCATATCGAGCTCCTGCCGATCATGGAATACCCCTACGACCCCTCCTGGGGCTATCAGGTCACCTGCTACTTTGCTCCCACCCACCGCTACGGGACGCCGAAGCAGCTCATGCAGTTCGTCGACGCTTGCCATCAGGCGGGGATCGGCGTCATCCTCGACTGGGTGCCTGCGCACTTCCCGAAGGACGAAAACGGCCTGTTTGAGTTTGACGGGACCTGCTGCTACGAGCTTTCCGACCCGATGATGAACGAGCACCCGGACTGGACGACCCGTATCTACGATTACGGCAAGCCTGAGGTGCAGTCCTTCCTCATCTCCAACGTCTGCTACTGGCTCCGTTATTTTCACGTCGACGGAATTCGAGTCGATGCAGTTGCGTCCATGCTGTATCTGGACTATAATCGGAAGCAATTCAAGCCCAACCGCTTCGGCGGCCGGGAAAACCTCGAGGCCATTGACTTCCTGCGCAGGCTCAACGCGGCGGCCTTCCAGGTGAGTCCCGCGGTCATGATGATCGCGGAGGAATCCACGGCCTTCCCGCTGATCACCAAACCAGATTATGACGGCGGCCTCGGCTTCCTGTTCAAGTGGAACATGGGCTGGATGAACGACATGCTCAAATATATGTCGCTCGATCCGCTGTGGCGCAAGGGCGACCATAACGCGCTGACGTTCTCCATGACCTACGCCTATTCCGAGAATTTTATCCTGCCGCTCAGCCACGACGAGGTCGTGCACGGCAAATGTTCGCTGATCGGCAAAATGCCGGGCAATTACGACGATAAATTCAACAACCTCCGCGCGTTTTTTGCCTACCAGATCGCGCATCCGGGCAAGAAGCTCAATTTCATGGGCAACGAATTTGCACAGTTCATCGAGTGGAACTACACGCAGGGGCTAGACTGGCTGCTGCTCGGCTATGAAAAGCACCAGAAAATGCAGCATTTCGTCCGCACGCTCAACCATTTCTATCTTGAAAACCGCTGCTTCTGGGAAAACGATTCCGACTGGGACGGCTTCCGCTGGCTCTCCTGCGACGACCGCGACAATTCCATCGTCGCTTTCCGTCGTATCAGCCGCAAGGGGCAGGAACTCATCGCCGTGTGCAATTTCTGCCCGGTGCTGCGGGAGGACTACAGCCTGCCGCTGCCGAAGGCCGGGTGGTACAAGCCCATCCTCAACACCGACGATGCCGCGTTCGGCGGCTTCGATTTCCAGCCCGCGCCGGTCCACGCCGTGCGCAGGGCGCAGGGCGAATACGCCTACAGCGGCACGTTCCGCGTCCCGCCGATGAGCGTCTGTTTCTATCAGCACGTAAGGAGCAATCCGGAAAAATAAAATAAAAAAACACAAATACAGAACAGAGGAACAAAGGAAAATACAGGAGGAGATCCAGCTATGCAATTTCAGAAAAAACGTTGTGTCGCCATGCTCCTGGCAGGTGGTCAGGGCAGCCGTCTGATGGTCCTGACGGAAAACACGGCCAAGCCTGCCGTCCCGTTCGGCGGCAAGTACCGCATCATTGATTTCCCGCTTTCCAACTGCGTAAACTCCAAGATCGATACGGTCGGCATCCTGACGCAGTATCAGCCGCTGGAGCTCAACGAGTACATCGGCAACGGCCAGCCGTGGGGCCTGAACTCCTCGCACGGCGGCGTGCAGGTTCTGCCGCCCTATGCCAAGAGCAAGAACTCCGAGTGGTATAAGGGTACGGCCAACGCCATCTATCAGAATATCCCCTTTATCGAGCGCTATAACCCCGACAACGTGCTGATCCTCTCCGGCGACCACATCTACAAGATGGACTACGCCGCCATGCTCCGCTTCCACGAGCAGCGCGACTCCGACTGCACCATCGCCGTCCGCGAGGTCCCGCTCAAGGAGGCCTCCCGCTTCGGCATCATGAATACCCGCGAGGACGGCTCGATCTACGAATTTGAGGAGAAGCCCAAGAAGCCCAAGAGCACCAACGCGTCGATGGGCATCTACATCTTCAAGTGGAGCGTGCTGCGCGCCTTCCTGGAGGCCGACGAGGCCGACCGCACGAGCGAGAACGACTTCGGCAAAAATATCATCCCTGCCATCCTGAACGCGGGCCACAAGCTCTACGCCTACCGCTTTGAGGGCTACTGGAAGGATGTCGGCACGATCTCCAGCCTGTGGGAGGCCAATATGGATCTGCTCGGCAAGCATCCGGCCTTCGACATCTACGGGACCGTCGGTCACAAGATCTACGCCAGAAACCAGGCCATGCCGTCGAGCTTCATCTCCAGATCCGCGGAGATCCGGGAGAGCTTCGTCGCCGAGGGCTGCAACATCGAGGGCTCGATCAACCATTCCATCATCTCCACCGGCTGCTCCGTCGGCAAGGGCGCGGAGATCACCGACAGCGTCATCATGCCGGACGTCGTGATCGAAAACGGCGCCGTCATCCGCAGCGCCATCATCGCCGAGGGCTGCCATATCAAGGCCGGCGCCCGCGTGGGCGATTACGTTGAGGGCGAGGAACGGAAGATCAGCGTGATCGGCAAGGATAAGACCATCGCCGAGGGCACCGTGATCGATGCCGGCGCGATCGTGTAAGTAAGAGAGAGGAGGATACCGACATGGAAGCAATGGGCATTATTTTCTCCAATATCTATGACAACAACATGGGTGAGCTGACCCGTGAGCGGACCTCGGCCTCCATCCCGTTCGGCAGCCGCTACCGCCAGATCGACTTTGCTGTCCAACATGGCAAACTCCAAGATCAGCAACATCGGCATCGTCACAAAATACAACTACCAGTCACTGATGGACCACCTCGGCAACTGCGAGGAGTGGGACCTGAAGCTCGGCGAAGGCGTGCGCTTCCTGCCGCCGTACGCGACCGGCCATACCGGCGCCTACCGCGGCAAGCTCGAGGCGCTGCAGACCGCCATGCCGGTCCTCGACCGCTGCGACGCGGAGTATGTCGTGCTGTCGGACACCACGGTCCTGTGCGCCATCGACTTTGCCGCCGTGCTCGACGAGCATATCGCCTCCGGCTGCGACATCACCGTGATCGCCAAGGCGGGCTATGCCGACGGCAAACGGCGGCAGCCGCTGGCCGTGAAGCTCGGCGAGGACGGCAAGATCGTCGATCTGGCGGTGGACTACTGCGCGCCGTCCGATTACCTCGTCGGCATGAGCATGTTCATCATGCGCCGTGACAAGCTCATCCAGGTCATCCGCGAGATGGTCCCGCACGGCAAATACCATCTCGAACGGGATTTCATCCTGCCGGAGTATAACGCGGGCAATCTGAAGGTCAATGTCTATCCGTTCCACAACGTGGCGCTGTTCAACCAGAGCGTGGACGAGTATTTTGTCAACAACATGAAGCTGCTCGACGCCGACGTGCGCCGCAGCCTCTTCCGCAGCGAGATCCCCATCTACACCAAGGTCCGCGACGCCGTCCCGACGCTCTTCGGCTACAACGGCCAGGCGGCCAACTGCCTCATTGCCGACGGCTGCCATCTGTTCGGCAAGGCGGAAAACTCTGTGATCTTCCGCGAGGTCGACATTGAAGAGGGCGCGGAGGTCCGCGATTCGATCGTCATGCAGGGCAGCAGGATCGGCGCGGGCGCGTCCATCCGTTACTGCATTCTGGACAAAAATGTCACCATCCGCCCGGGCACGAAGCTGCTCGGCTCAATTGACCACCCGCTTGTGGTCGACAAAGGAGATACCGTATGAAAATCGCAGTAGTTGCCTCTGAGGCTGCGCCGTTCGTCAAGACTGGCGGCCTCGGCGACGTGATGCAGGCACTCCCGCTTGCACTTTCCAAGCAGAAAAACACCTATGTCAGCCTGTTTGTTCCGTATTACAGCCAGATCAAGTATTCCGAGAAATGGCCGGTGGAGTTCCTGGGCGCGTTCGATGTGCCGCTGGCCTGGCGGCGCGAGTATGTCGGCATTTTCCGGCTGAAGACCCGCCGGAAAAAGCTGCAGATCTATTTTATTGACAACGAGCACTACTTCAACCGCGGCGGCATCTACGGTTTCGCCGACGACGGTGAGCGCTACGCCTATTTCCTTCAGCAAGGCCGTCCTCGCAGCAATGAACTATCTGGGCTTCAGCCGGACGTCGTCAGCTGCCACGACTGGCAGGCCGCCCTCATCCCGCTGCTGCTGAAGACGGAATACCGCGGCTGC
>VOFK01003162.1_pt1 | contig 18322 bp, 24 predicted proteins | sample 5384121 | NCBI WGS metagenome assembly VOFK01 (sample SAMN12384730, study PRJNA508395) | human gut metagenome | isolation source: healthy gut J | host: Homo sapiens
ATGCCTTTAAGCCTTCAAACGCTTCCCTGTCCATAATGCAGACAGGTAGCTGCCATGTGCAGATTGATAAGTTCGCTACTGCTGATTTCAAGTTTTCCCCCACTCACCTTCGCGGAAATTAATTTTCCTCACATTGTAATCTGTCTTCATGTATCCGAATGACAGATTAGACCAATCTATTTCTTTCATATCTCAAAGTATTAGTAATCTCATTACGTACATTCTGCAACAAATTTAGTCTTTATTCTTCACTTTCCCTTTCTCCGACAGTAATTTTCGATTTCCTGTCAGCTTTGGTCAATTTATCGCTGCAAAACGCAATAATCTCATTCGCTTCCTTTATTTTTTCGGCAAGCGCATCAATTTCCAATTCATTATTGTCTATTTGACGGACAATCTTCTCCAAGCGCTCCATGGCTTGGGAATAGGTTTTTTTCTTTGAAGTAGACATAGGAATATTTTATGATTTATGATTTACGACGGAGGTCACTTCACCCCCGGTAAAAAACGGGTGAGTATTTCATCTTTTTCATTCAAGAGGGTGGCATCTTTCACTACTTTTCCATCTTTCAAAGTAATGCTATAGCCACGGGCAAGCATTTTCTCTGGCGAAGCATCTACAAGACGCTGCCGCAACAAATCCAGGCGATGCTGCTGGCGCGAGAGAGAGGATGTAACAGCCTGTGAGATATCCTTCCGGGCGGTAAGCAATGCAAGCTTGGCATCAGATACGCGACGGACAACAGCAGAAAGGAATACGGTTTCTATACAAGGCCAGCCTTCGATGTTCCTCCGTCAAACGGGAAATCACGCTGTCGTGCAATTGGGTGATAAGCACTTCCAGTTCATCAGCAGCAAGATCCATGCAATTTATAAGATACTCTGCAGCAGCAGTCGGGGTTTTCACACGGGTGTGCGCCACAGAATCGAGTACCGTATCATCTCTTTCATGCCCTATTCCGGTAATTATAGGCAACGGAAATTGGGCACAAGCGGCAGCAAGCAAATACGTATCAAAACCGGAAAGATCGGAAGTTGCTCCACCGCCACGGATGATGACTACGGCATCAAAATCATTCTGACGATTTAAGATTAGATCCAAAGCTGCTAATACAGATTCTTCTACCCTATCGCCTTGCATCAAGGCGGGAAACAATTCTGTATAAAAGAAAAAGTTTCTGGGATTATTCTTTAACTGATGGCAGAAATCACCATAGCCTGCGGCTGTTGGAGAGGATATCACAGCAATGCGTTGCGGCAAAGTTGGCATTTCCAACTCTTTATTCAGCGTCAAGACACCTTCTTCTTCCAGTTGCTTCAGTATTTCCCGACGACGACGTTCCATATCTCCTAACGTATAAGTAGGATCGATATCCTGTACGGTCAGACTATAGCCATAAAGCTCGTGAAAACTGACAGTAACCTGAACCAGTACCTTAATACCGGAAACAAAAGCCTGCCCTGTCGCTTCTTCAAAATAAGGTTTCAGCAGCCGATAGACATTCGACCAGATAGTACCCCGCGCCTTTGCAACCAGACCATTGCTACGGGAGTCTTTCTGCACAAATTCCAGATAGCAATGCCCCGTACTGTTGGTACGCACATCGCTCAACTCCGCCTGCACCCAACACTCGTCAGGAAGGCATTGTTCCAGACTGCGGCGCACCAAGGCATTAAGTTCCAGTAAAGATAATGCTTCCATATTGTTCAGCTACGAGTGACAAGCTACCAGCTACAAGTGACGAACTACGAGTAACAGCTTGTAATCAGTTATTTATTATTTGATTTATAATCATTGTATGCCTTCCACATATCAGGTACTCCATATCCGTAGATATTATCCGGGAAACCGGCACGGTCACCGGATCGGCGCACCAACTCAATCACTTCTTTTGCCGTCAACGTCGGGCAAGCCTGCCACAAACATGTCACCATACCGCACATGATAGGTGAAGAAAAAGAAGTACCGTTAGCCCGTCCCTGGTTACCATCCGTACGGATCACATCCGATCCAACCCCTACCGCAACCACATCCGGCTTCACACGATGATCCGCTGTATTACCTACGGAAGAAAAAGTAGCCAGTACAGCTCTCTTGTCAATCGCTCCTACCGTCAATACATTATCAGCATCTCCCGGAGGAGTGATCTTTTTCCAGGAACCCGCACCGGAGTTGCCGGCACTGCATACCAGTATCATTCCTTTATCTGCAATATGGGAAGCCTGGCGCGACATCAATGCATGACGTCCATCCAAATCTCGATATTTATAATTCTTCGATTTATCATCAAATGAGTAGTATCCCAAAGATGTATTGAGTACATCCACTCCCACACTATCGGCAAATTCAACCGCAGCCGACCAATAATCCTGTTCTACCAGGTGTTCCGAATATTCATCCTCACTGCGAAGCAACCAAAAAGAAGCTTCGGGAGCCGTCCCCGTCATTATATCAGGTCGGTTCATACCTATACAGGACAGTACACTCATCCCATGGCTGCTTTCTGCAAAGATATCAGCCTGTTGATTTACAAAATCCTTTGTACCGAGAATACGGATATTCTGCATAGCAGTAATCTTATCGACATTATGAAATCCGGCATCAATAACCGCAATTGTCATACCCTGCCCTTTGAAGCCCGCTTCGTGTAATTTGTCACCGTTGCTCATCTGAATCTGAGTGATAGCACGCCCATAAATGCTATCCGGATGTATCGTCGGTTGGTTCAACACAGAATCACGTTCCGTCGCCATCGATGGTTTGCCGGCACCGGGAGAAATCCAGACTTTCTCTGTTGAAAGCACAAAAGGCAGTGCCGCAATACAATCAATCAGAGTCGTATCGTTGCAGGACACCGTTACAAAATTATCCCATTTCCCCGTTACCACAATCTTCACTCCCTGTTTGCGGATTTCATCTATATATTTACGGCATACCGGGAGATCTGTAGAATCAATCGGAAGGTTCTGCTTCCGGCGGCGCTCAATCGCTTTTGCCGACAAGTATTTCTCCGGTTTTTTTAAAGAATATTCTGTAGCAGCTTTATCTTTTAAACTAATGCGATACTTCAATGTATCTTGTTGCGCCGATGCCCCTGTTGCAAGCAGGGCAATGGCTAAAAAGGATATTAATTTTCTCATTCTATTATTTTATTACTTATTCATTTTCTGAAATAACCAGCCCGATACCCCGTTGGGAAGCAATGAAAGAACCACCTACTACCCGCCTTCCAATATAGAATACAGCCGACTGACCGGGTGCAATAGCCGATGCCTCTGACAGGAAATGTACAAACAACCGCCCATCTTCCAGCCTTTTCACCGTACAGGGAATCGGCTTGCTTCGGTAACGGATGCGTACCGTCAAATCGGAAGCCGAAAAGAATTCCTGCTCATCAATAAGATTATCCTGTTCGGTTAACATATATTCTGTCCGCAATTGTTCGGCATCACCCAGCATCACCGTATTTTTCTGCGGATTTATCTTCAACACATAAGCCGGTTTCCCTAAAGCTATTTCCAGCCCTTTCCGTTGTCCAATGGTATAATAAGGAAAACCTTTATGCTCTCCCAACTTCACTCCTTCGGAACTGACGAACCATCCGGGACCAATCGCACTATCTATTTCAGGAGAATGTTCACGCAGAAAGTCCCGATAATCACCTTTGATGAAACAAACCTCCATGCTCTCTCCCTCTTCCGCCTTCAGTTGATAACCTTTCTCACGCAGATATTCCCTCACTTGCAACTTCGTATAGGTGCCCAGCGGAAAATGCAACGCCTCAGCACATCTTGTCCCAGTCGCCAGAGGAAATAAGACTGATCTTTCTTATCGTCATCTCCGGCCACTATATATATCTTTCCATTCTTTTCTTCCAGACGGCTATAATGCCCGGTAGAGATAAATGCGCAACCTAGTTTGTCTGCCCACTCTGTTAGTATGCGGAATTTAAAGGTAGGATTACACATCACGCAAGGATTTGGAGTCCGCCCCTGACAATATTCATCAATAAAGTTCTGCACAATTACTTTGCGAAAAGCCTCACGTTCATCAGCTACATGGTGTTCGATACCCATACTGCCGGCAAGTTGCCGAGCTTCCACAGGTTCGTCTCCCCACACCCACATGGTCAATCCGACTATCTCATACCCCTGTTCTTTCAACATCAGGCAAGTGGCAGTACTGTCTATACCGCCGCTCATACCCACCAATACTCGCTTATCAGGACTGTTCATTTTTAGATATTCATTCTATTAGCTTACAAAAATAGATGATTTCGGGGAGAAGAAACAGAAAAGGCATACCTTTTTCACATGACTTCACATCATTCTCTTTGTTTCTCCCTACCTTTCCGTACCTTTGCAGCTACGAAAAACTTACGAGTTGTACAACTCGCAAGTTCTCCGTAGTAAACAAAAATAAGAATAGTAATAAGTTCACAGCTTAGAAGTCAGCGTATCTAAAGTCTATTTCATGGCAGACCGCAACTTGCTCAAACACCCCAAGAAATTACACACATCAGTATTACGGATAGCATCTTACCCATAGTATAAAGTCGACTTTAATGTTAAAAAAACAGCATTGCTAAAGAACCAGAACAGGATAAGACTATATTGGGACTGACGGTGAGATTCTAACTATATCAAACAAAACTCCGAGGTGTTATCATAGCACCTCTTTCTTCAGAAAGTCCGACAAATGCAGGTGTTGTATGCCTTGCACATCTCTTCCACGATTAAACTCATCCAGACTGACAACATACTTTGGATAATTGTCCGTATCCACACCTTCCTGAAACTTATCGCGCAGATATTCGAATAAATCCGTATCATTCCGAATTCCCCTGAATTCTTCGTATTCCATATTGATATAAAGAATATTTGCCTGAGGATTCTCTTTAAGAATATCAATTTGAAGCTGCTTTAAAATACAACTCTTCCCTACCCGCCGTTGTCCGGTCAGTACTTTAATGATACCTTTCCCTATAAAAGGATGTATTCTATACTGTATACAAAGGGCGATTTATCAGCTTCATACTTTTATAATTTATGATTAACAAACAATGCACATATAGCAATTCTATTAAATATAAATTATAAACCTCGTAAGAATGCTACATTTATTAAGTATAAATATCAGTTGGGTTGCCTACAAACTCTCCTATACATCTTCAAACAGAAACGCTTCGTACAGATTACGCGGAATTTCACGGAATAAGCAAAAAGAAAAATCCATGAAATTCCACGCCTGTTTATTCCTTATTTGAAAAGTAACTGTGCCATGTGATACAAACTCCTGCGCCAAGTCAGGAATTCATGGGCCGTATCGGGAGAAACGAAAGACGTTGCCTTAAAACCGGCCGCCTTGAGGTCATTCACGGCTTTAGTCACACCATCCGGATTCTCCTTGCTTCCGCAGCTGATGAAAATGGATGCCACCTGATTCTTATCCTTGATATCGCCCGGTGCATAGGTACCACCGCTCAGTAACCCGTAATAATTGAATACTTCCGGACGACGCAAGGTTATCAGTTTCGTTTCAAAACCACCCATAGAAAGTCCTGCCATTGCACGATGCTTCTTATCGGCCTGTGTACGGAAGTTACTATCAATATAAGGGATCAGTTCGTCCACCAGCACTGTTTCAAACTCCTTGGCCGTAAACTCATTGATATGTCCGAATTTCACATCATTCGTCATGCCATACGTCATTACGATGATGAACGGTTCAATCTTGCCTTCGGCAATCAGATTGTCCATAATCAGATTCGCATACCCCTGATTGGACCATGCCGTCTCATCTTCTCCCCATCCATGCTGTAAATAGAGAACCGGATATTTCTTCTTATCCTTTCCGTAAGTGGGCGGTGTATAAACAAATGCACGACGATGGGTATCTGTGCTCTTGGAATAAAAATAAACCTGTTGAACATTTCCATGAGGCACTTGCTTCATAGCATAGGAATCCTCATCATGAGCCGGAATTTCAATACCACTTTCCCATCGGCAAGAGCCGTAATAATTCTTAGTACCCGGATCATTAAACACACCACCATCGATAGTCAGGTGATAATAATGGAATCCCTCATCCATAGGGGCCATCTGTAGTACCTACCCATACACCTTCTTTATCTTTGCGGAGAACTGTGCCACCACGACCGCCTAATCCAAGACTGACAATGACTGATTTGGCATCAGGAGCAACTACACGGAAGCGGGCGTATCCTTGCGAATTGACCATAGGATATTGCTGTCCGGGCTGATTAAGTACAGAAGGACGGAAATCCTCTTTCACTACAGCAGTATCGCTTGCCGGATCAAAATCCTTAATGATACTATAGACACGTTTCGCCTTATAATTTTCATCGTAAGGCAACGGATAGTTACGTGCACCGAGCCATGAATCGCGGTCGGAAAGATTCCAGAAAGTAACATTGTCTACCACATCCTTATGTTTGCGAAGTACTTTAAACAAGCGAGCATACTGATCTTCCTGAAGCGTTTTTACTACCTGACTGATGTTGCCACCGTCACGACTGAAATTGAGCTGTCCTCCCATCTCCTGATTGGCACGAATATCCAACTCAGTAATATGGATATGTTTCACTATCGTAGAATATTTCGTCAGGGCAGCATCTACATCTTCCATGCTCGGACCATAGACATTGTAATGTCCCTGCATGCCAATACCATCAATGGGCACACCTTCTTCCTTCATGGATTTCACCATATTATAGATGCGATCGCGTTTTCCAGGATCAGCAGCATTATAGTCATTGTAGAAAAGGAGTACATTAGGGTCGGCCTCACGGGCATAAATAAAGGCTTTCTTAATAAACTCGTCACCGGCAATCTGATAAAGAGGGGAATTGCGATACGGACTTGGGTGTTCTCCCATGCCTCGCCGGCCACCTTGCCAGCCACCATCGGAGATTGCTTCATTCACAACGTCCCACGCATACACCACATCCTTATAGCGTTCTACAATGGCTGTAATGTGATGTTTCATATTTTGAAAAAGTTTCTCTTTCGACACTAAATCCCCTTTTTCATCTTTATACATCCATTCTCTATCTGGGCATGCCACATCAGACAGTGCCCGCGTAACTTGATTCCGTTGCTACGGCAAAAATTGGCGATCTTATCGGCATTCTCCCAATTGAACTGTCCGTAGGCAGGCTCGGTGGGTTGCGGCTTCATGTCGTTTTCTGCCGTAATACTGTTGAAGTCTTTTTTGATAATGGCAATCTGTTCGGGATTCGAGATGTTACGCATATTAACAGCCACGCCAATAGAGAAGTAATCTTTATAGGCATCCTTCAGCCCCGTTTCTCCGCTTTGTGCGAATCCGGTATTTGCGCTCATGGTCAATGCCAATGCGCAAAGGGAAAATTTGAATAAATGTTTCATCTGATAATTATTTAAAAGGTTTTCATAGTATATCTATTATCTACCATGTATTTGTACATGCATATCACTCACTAATTGGAAACGGTTACAAAAGAACGCTTTTTCCAGAAAGATTCTTCATATTTGTGTAACACGTTTTTTCGCTTATGTTACCTCTTTTAGTAAAAGTGAAAGAAAATGGATTCTCAAGGTCAGTACCGTCACTGAAGTAAAGAGAAAAAGATGATTGTAACCAAAACGAAACATACATGACACAAAAATATAACACACATGTCTGAACTTTGCTGCCATAAATTAATCGACTACAACTAATGATTATGAAGAAAAAGCGCATTCATGTTGTTCATCATCCTACTGTCGCTGACAGCAAACGCTCAGACTCCGTACCGCAACGAGGACGGAAAGAAGATTGATAAAGAAGAGTTGGAAACAAAAGATTACCTGCCGGAAATACACGGTACTATCCGTACTAAGTTTGAGTATCAGACAGAAATGGCTGCCAGTCGTTTCGAAGTACGCAATGCACGCATCAGCATTACCGGAAATGTATTGCCCATCGTAGCTTATAAGGCGGAAATTGATCTCTCCGATGAAGGACAAATCAAGATGCTGGATGCCTACGCCCGGCTTTTCCCGACAAAAGGCCTGACCGTCACCGCAGGACAAATGCGAGTACCATTTACAATCGACGCCCACCGCTCTCCACATCAGCAATATTTCGCTAACCGTTCGTTTATTGCGAAACAAGTTGGTAATGTGCGTGACGTTGGCGTTACATTGGGATATAAATTCGGCACTGGAATACCTGTAACCTTAGAAGGCGGACTCTACAATGGTTCGGGACTGACTAATCAAAAGAATGGCACAAAGAAGTAAACTATTCCGCCAAAGCACAATTCCTTTTCGCCAAAAAAGCTGAATCTGGCTTTAAGCATACAGAGCATCCAGCCACAAGAGGTAAGGATAAACTCGTATGACATCGGTGCTTTCTATGAATTCGGGCGCTTCCATATTGAAGGAGAGTATTTGTACAAAACTTATGCAGACAATGCCTATGACAACGTGCATGCCGTAAATAGTTTTATCAATTACGACCTCCCCTTACAAAAAGTATTCAGCAAGATGTCCTTTCTGGCACGCTATGATATGATGACCAGTCAAAGCGATGGTAAAGCCATCAACGAAGAAACCGGAGCCTTGACTACCACCGACTACAAACGCCACCGTATAACCGGAGGTATCACTTTCAGTCTCAGCAAGGCATTCCGCACAGATCTCCGGCTGAACTACGAAAAGTATTTCTATGCCAAAAACAGTATTGCCAAAGAGTCTGAACAAGATAAGATTGTATTGGAACTGATGGTTCGGTTCTAACACCTCACATGCACCTGCCAACAACAGGTGCATCGTCCGGTAAGTACTCTTTGACTCTCTCATTCATCCTACTTAAACCGTTTCAAATCCTTCTTCTCAAACACCCATTCCGGAGTGTAGAGCTTACCTTCATCATTGTCAGACAGCTCATACCAAGGCGATAATCCACGGTTAGCGGGATTCACCAATATGTGAATCTGTTGAGCCAGCATATAGCTCTGTGCCAGCAGGAACACTGTCTTTCCTGTTTGAGGGTAAATCGCCACATCCACTACAATGACTGCGTGCCCCGGTGATCCGCCTTTGATAAACACATCTCCGGGTTGTAAAGATGTATAAGGAACATAAACACCAGGTTTTAAATACCTCCAGAAGCATCTGTGACGTATCAAAGCCGTACCTGCTCCGTACCCGCTCCGTACTTTCTTCGTGTAGAAGTACCTTTGACCGAAGAATGTACGGAGCAAGTACAGCCCTGATACGGTTCGGGTACGGTGCAGATACAAAAAAGACACATCATAACGAAAGTATGAATTGTATAAAAAAGAGATTAACAGTCATCCTTTTCATGACCAACAAATAATACAAATTCAATTATTTTATTGAATATACATTATCTCTTCCTAAACTTTTCCATACAAAACTTGATTATTTACACGAAAAATCGTATATTTGAGTAAATAACTCAGAGCTTATGGCAAATCCGATTCTTCCTGGTATATCAGAAGCTGAACAAGAACTGTTGTACAAGAAACTAAATGAATACAATCAGGGAAGAACCTCTTACAAAGAGGCAGGTGCTTATCTGGTTGTACTGCCCCGTCCGGAATCTCCCCGTTACTCCTTATGGGTGTATTCTCCTCTTCCCGAACGCCAGTCCATTTTTTACGTCCAGGACCTTTCTACAGACATCCATGAAAGTCTGCGAGCGGCAAGCAGCCTATGTTATTATTCTCCACGTTGCATTCTGTTGGTAGAATATAATGCCAAACGTATGCAGAGTAAGGGAGACGACATTATCTCTTTCGGAAAGTATCATGGACATTTCCTGCACGAAATCTTCCGTATCGATCCGGCATATGTGAGTTGGATTGCTTATAAGTTTACTCCACGTATACCTAAACAGGAACGCTTCGTACAAATAGCACAGGTGTATCATTCCGTCCATCTGGATATTCAGAAGCGGCAGGCACATCAGAAATATTCTACCAGCCGTTTTCTGGGGAAAGAAGGAGATAAAGTGAAAGAACTGACACTGAAAGTACTCCGTGTCCGGCTGGAAGACGATCCTTACAAAACCACCGTGAAAGGAACGACTCCTTATTTCTATGTCCGGCAGATACTGACTTTGGAAGATCCTATCGGCAACCTCGTCACTTTCCGGACCAACTCGCGTACGGCAAGCCGGGAATCGTGTCAGGTGCCCGCTACGGAACATGCCTTCGAGCCCGGAGAATCGGTATATATTGCCTCGGCACGCATCTCTTGTACCTTTACTTCGGGAAACAAACAATACACCCGCCTCAATTATGTCAAGTTTAAATAAACTTAAAAGATAGAGCGGTATTATTCCTATTAAAAACATTCGTCCTTTCTTTGTCGGCAGAAAAGGGGGTGCTATAAAAATAGCTGAGATTATACCCAATGAACCTGATACGGTTAGTACCGTCGAAGGGAATTTTCTTTCTATATTCTACTATTCGTTTATACTACTATCCCTTTCTGTAAGTATAATTTCTAAATTCAGAGTTTGAATGTTTGACGTACAATTCATTACGCATTTTACGGCATCCATTTCTTATTCGGACTCCGCACGCATAGCCCTTGAAGGGGGATGCCGCTGGGTTCAGCTTCGGATGAAGGATGCTTCTTCAGAAGAGCTGAAAGCCACAGCCGTGCAAGTGCAGGAACTCTGCCGCCAATACGGAGCCACGTTCATCATTGATGACCACGTGGAACTGGTGAAACAGATTGGCGCGGACGGTGTCCACTTAGGAAAACTGGATATGCCGATAAAAGAAGCAAGGGAAAGGCTGGGCAAAGATTTCATTATTGGCGGAACAGCCAACACGTTCGAGGACATCCGGCAACATGCCGCTGATGGCGCCGACTACATCGGTTGCGGTCCTTTCCGCTTCACAACTACCAAACAAAAGTTATCACCCATTCTGGGGCTGGACGGTTATCATTCCATCCTGACGCAAATGCACGAAGAAGGAATAACAATTCCTGTCGTTGCCATCGGTGGAATCACACGTGAGGACATCCCATCCCTGAAAGCATTAGGACTGAGCGGAATAGCATTGAGCGGCGGTATTCTGAAAGCTGAGAATCCGGTACGTGAAATGGAAACAATTATACGACTGACCCAATAGAAATCAATTAGTGAACCATGGAAGATAAAACAAAAATTACTTATCCCGAATCCGAGAAAGTCTATATGCAGGGGCAACTCCATCCTTATCTGAAAGTTGGGATGCGAAAAGTGAACCTTACCCCTACCGTAGTAGTGGAAAACGGGAAAAAAGTTATGACGGAGAATGCGCCCGTCTACATATATGATACAAGCGGCGCATACAGTGATCCGGAACAGAAGGTAGATTTAAAGAAAGGTTTGCCACGCCTCCGCGAACCGTGGATACAGGAACGGGATGTAGAACGGTTGACGGAAATCAGCTCCGAATATGGAAAGATGCGTCTGGCAGACAAAAGCCTTGACTCCCTGCGTTTTGATCATATCACTTTGCCTTATCGTGCCAAAGCAGGCAAGCAGATTACGCAGATGTACTATGCCAAACAGGGTATCGTAACACCGGAAATGGAATATGTAGCCATCCGTGAGAATATGAACTGCCAACAGTTGGGTATAGAAACTTACATCACACCGGAGTTTGTGCGTGATGAAATTGCGGCAGGACGTGCTGCCTTACCCGCCAACATCAACCATCCCGAAGCTGAACCTATGATTATCGGTTCAAAGTTCCTCGTAAAGATTAATACGAATATCGGAAATTCAGCTACCTCTTCCACGATTGAAGAAGAAGTGGAAAAGGCCGTCTGGAGTTGTAAATGGGGTGGAGATACGCTGATGGACTTATCTACAGGAGAAAATATTCACGAGACACGGGAATGGATTATCCGGAATTGTCCTGTTCCGGTAGGTACTGTTCCCATGTATCAGGCGATGGAGAAAGTACACGGAAAGGCGGAAAACCTTACCTGGGAACTATTTAAAGATACACTGATCGAACAATGTGAGCAAGGGGTAGATTATTTTACAATCCACTGTGGTATCCGCCTGAAAAATATTCATTATGCCAATGACCGCCTTTGCGGAATGGTGAGCCGGGGAGGAAGCATTATCTCCCAATGGTGTAAAATCCATCAGAAAGAGAGTTTCCTGTATGAGCATTTCGATGATATATGCGATATATGCGCACAATATGATGTGGCACTTTCATTAGGTGATGGTTTGCGTCCGGGAGCTATCCGTGATGCGAACGACCGGGCACAGTTTGCGGAACTGGATACGATGGGAGAACTGGTAGAACGCGCCTGGGCAAAAAATGTACAGGCATTCATCGAAGGTCCGGGACACGTACCCATGCATAAGATCAGGGAAAATATGGACCGGCAGATTGAGAAATGCCACGGAGCACCGTTCTATACTCTCGGTCCGCTGGTTACAGATATTGCACCGGGATATGATCACATCACAAGTGCCATTGGCGCAGCACAAATCGGTTGGTACGGAACAGCGATGCTTTGCTATGTGACACCCAAAGAACATCTTGCATTACCGCAGAAAGAAGATGTACGCATAGGAGTGGTAACTTACAAAATTGCCGCACACGCCGCAGACCTTGCCAAAGGCCATCCGGGTGCCGAAGTACGTGACGATGCCTTAAGCAAAGCCCGCTATGAATTCCGCTGGAAAGACCAGTTCAATCTGAGTCTCGATCCGGAACGCGCCTTGCAATATTACAAGGAAGCCAACCACCTGAACGGGAAGTATTGCACCATGTGCGGGCCCAACTTCTGTGCCATGCGCATCAGCCAACGACTGAAAGATTGTGATTATGATGCAGAAATAGAAAATACAGAGAACGAATAACTTTTTAAACTTATAAGAAAATGATTGAAACAAAAGTATCCAAAGGTATCATCAGTACCTATTTTGAGAAATTAGAGAGGAATCTTGATCTGGACGTTGCCATTGTAGGTGGTGGTCCGTCGGGCATAGTAGCCGCTTATTATCTGGCAAAGGCCGGGTTGAAAGTAGCGCAGTTCGACCGTAAGCTTGCTCCCGGCGGCGGAATGTGGGGCGGTGCCATGATGTTCAACCAGATTGTGATTCAGGAAGAAGCGATTGACATTGTAAAGGAATTCAATATCAACCACGAGAAATATGAGGACGGCTTATATGTGATGGACTCTGTAGAGAGTACCTCTGCATTGCTTTATCATGCCGTACATGCCGGAGCCACCGTATTCAACTGCTATTCCGTAGAAGATGTTATCTTCAAGAATAATACGGTAAGCGGAGTAGTGGTAAACTGGACTCCTGTATTGCGCGAAGGTATGCACGTGGACCCGCTGAACATCCTTGCAAAGATAGTAATAGACGGAACAGGCCATGACAGCGAAATAGCCGCTACCGTAGCCCGCAAGAATGGCAGTCGCCTGGCTACCGAAACCGGTGGTGTAATTGGCGAACGTTCACTGGATGTAATTGCAGGAGAGGAAGAGGTTGTAAACGGTACGAAGGAAATCTATCCGGGACTTTACGTTTGCGGTATGGCTGCTTCCGCCGTTTCGGGTACTCCGCGTATGGGACCGATCTTTGGAGGAATGTTGATGTCCGGTAAAAAGGTAGCTGAGGAAATTATTGCGAAGCTGAAGAAATAATTTCTCAGAAGCCACTATTTATCAAGGTGGACAATTTTTTCACCACAGATTACACAGATTTTCACAGATTATAAGACACTGTCCAAAATTTTGTGTAAATGGAAACAGGATTCAGTTATAAGTTTCTCCTTATATCTGGATTCTGTTTTCAAATATAAGCATAAATTGGTTCATAATCAATCCCCAGTTTGAAATAGGCATTGTCCATTTCTTTTCAATCTCCATAAGTGAAAGATACACGGTCTTTTTTTACGGCATCGTCGGAAGGGAAATGAAAGCTTTGATTTTGTGTACTTTCTGATTTTTCCCATTCAGGTTTTCAATGAGATTTGTGGTATAGATTATTTTTCTGATTTCCAGAGGGAACTGGAAGAAAAACAGTCAGGTCATCCCAGTTGTTTCTCCAGGACAGTATGGCATAAGGATACTTTCCTGCCCATTTCTTTTCCAAATTGTCAAGTTCCGTGGCAGCAACCTCCTTATTGGGTGCATTATAGATATTCTTCATATCTGCCGTAAACTCTTTCTTGTCCTTATAAACAACATATTTACAAGAGTTTCTGATCTGATGTACCACACAGATCTGGGTGGATGATTGAGGGAATACAGTACGGATGGTATCCGTAAATCCATTCAGATTGTCGGTACAGGTAATCAATATATCCTGCACTCCACGCGCCTTTAAATCAGTCAGGACACCCATCCAGAAAGAAGAACTTTCCGATTTACCGACCCACATGCCAAGGACTTCTTTCAAACCGTTCTGTTTCAGTCCGACACAAAGGTAAACGGTCTTGTTTATGATCTTGCCGTTATCCCGTACTTTAAAGACGATGCCGTCCATCCATACTATCAGATAAACCGGATCCAAAGGGCGGTTCTGCCATTCCTGGGCAGCCTGGTTTACCTTGTTTGTAATGATGGAAATGGCGGATGTTGAGAGTTCTATCTCATAAATCTCACGCATTTCTTCCTCTATATCAGAAACACTCATTCCTTTGGCGTATAGGGGAGATAACAAGCTTTTCTATAGAAAGTCCACGACTTTCATGCTTGGGTACTGCTATCGGTTCAAACTGACCGTTACGGTCACGTGGAATAGATATGACAGCTTCCCCCATGTTCAGTTTGGATTTTCTTCGGATAGTTACCGTTACGTGAATTACCAGTGTTGTTCCCTGCCACAGAATTCTTTTTCATAACCCAAATGGGCATCCATTTCGCCTTCAAGCATCTTTTCCAACACTTGGGCATGCAACTGCTTCAGAAACTTGCTCACATCGGCTTCTGTCTTGAACTGGCTAAGGAACTCCTTGCTTAATACCTCATCAGGCACTACTTGATTCTTTTCTTTCATAATCTTCTTCATTTTGCAAAGCTATAAAATAAAAAATACGGAACTCAACCTGAATCCCGTATTTTCCATTTACACAAAATATTTTATAGTGCCGATTATAAATATTGAGAATCAATTCCTTTTTCTTTTTATCTGTGAAAATCTGTGTAATCTGTGGTGATCTCCGGCATACCCTTGTATAGACTTATCCTGCAATCTTTTTCAGCCTCCTGAAATGAGCAAGCAACTCTTCGGCATCTTTCCACGTATGGTAACGGTTCCAGATATCTCCTAATAAAGCTGCACCGCCAAAGCCAAGAGACTTTATTTCCGCAAGGTTCACCTCACTTATTCCGCCTAAGGCTACTACCTTTTCATGGATGACCCCGCTTTCCTGTGCTTGTTTCAACTCATCCTTTGAATATCCCGAGCGATATCCCTGTTTGGAAATGCTATCGTAAACAGGACTCATAAGCACATAATTGAACAGGGAGACTGTAGTTTCCACTTCTTCCAAGCTATGGCAGGCACGACTCAGTATTCCCTCATAATTTGCTGGTGCCTCCGGATGACGGGAATTCAAGTGAATTCCGCCTAAAAGATACTTATCTTTTAAAGAGAAGAAATCATGAATGACAATCCGGGTTCTATATTCCGGAGCAATACCTTGCAGCAGATTTTCTACCGCATGAACATCCGCATCCGGTTTGCGTACATGCAGCAAGTCCAGTCCGGCTTTAAATAACTCAGTGACGATGCGTGCTTCATCCGGAATAAAATCCGGAGAGGTGATAATAATCAGTTTCATTTTTCTATCCTTCATTTACCGGAGGCATCGGAAACGGGAAATGCCACAAAGGACCATTCCCCTGCCCTATACGTAAATTCTTCCCGGCTTCAATAGCACAGGAAATGTATTCTTTGGCCTGTTCCACTGCTTCATACAAGGATGATCCTTGCGCCAGAAAAGTGGCAATGGCGGATGAAAGCGTACATCCCGTACCGTGCAGGTTGGCGGAATGAATACGCCTGCCACCAAAAATATTCAGTTCTTTTCCATCATAAAGTACATCGCACATTTCATGACCGGTCAGATGACCTCCTTTAATAAGAAAAGCACAGTTATATTTTTCGAATAACCGGCATGCGGCATCCTCCATTTCATCAATCGTCTGAACCGGTTGTTGCAACAATACTTCTGTTTCGTGCAGATTAGGAGTTACGAGAGTTACTTTCGGAATCAACTTAGTACGAATGGCTTCCAATGCCTCATCCGTCATCAGACTATGCCCGCTGGTAGAAACCATCACCGGATCGAAAACCACTTTCCGGGGAGAATAGCGACGCAGTATCCGTACTATTTCATAAATAATCTCTACGTTTCCAGTCATACCTATTTTAATGGCATCCGGTTGCAAGTCTTCCATCACCGCCTGCATCTGTTGGCCTACCAGCTCTGCCGCAACAGGATGAACAGCTTGCACACCCAATGTATTCTGCACCGTAATGGCCGTGATAGCAGTAGCTGCATAACCTCCAAGTGCCGAGATAGCTTTTATATCTGCCTGTATGCCCGCGCCACCGGAACTGTCGGAACCGGCAACGGAAAGGACGATTGCTTTTCTTATCCATAAGCCAAATTACAACTTTATAACATTCCCTGTACGGCTACTCTCCCATGCCGCCTCAATCAGGCGGATAACGCCAAGCACTCCGCACGCATCACTTTGCAACACCGCTCCATTCCGGATATGCTGATAAATATTCTCATAAAAAAGCAGCGTAGTTTCCGGGAAGGGTCGGATAAGGTTTCCGCACCACATTACCATCTGTTTCCGTATGGAGTATTCCCCATTGGGATTCATCCTCTTCTCCCCAATGCGGAGTATCCGGCAACATACCTTTAGTCAGATCCGCCTCTTGAGGATCAAGACCATACTCACATAAGAGCCTTCCGTTCCATGAAGAACAAAGCGAGGCTCATTCTCACACATCAGATAGCTGGCTTTTCAAGGTGATTTTCACTTCCGGCATCCGGGCGGGTTTCATCAGATGGATGATAAAATAATCATCTACTTTACCACCGGTACGTAAAGTTGCAATATCTGCAAAGACGGCTTCGGGCATACCGAACAGCTGCACAGCCTGGTCTATGACGTGGGCACCCAGATTATAAGTCAGACCACCACCATTCTCGCCGGTTTCTTTCCAAGTATTCGGCTTGATGAAATTCCGATAGCGGGGAAAGGTTGATTCAAATTCGACCAGACGGCCCAACAATCCCTGAGCCAATATTTTCTTTCACGGTCAGGAAATCACAATCCCAACGACGATTCTGGTAAACACTTAAGGTCAGTTCTTTTTCCGCAGCAAGGGCTACGAGTTCTTCACCTTCCTCTACAGTAGTGGTGAAAGGTTTTCAACGATAAACATGTTTTCCGGCTTCGAGAGCACGATGGGCATATTCGTAATGGGAACTGTCAGGGGTATTCACTACCACTAACTCCAGTTCTTCCATCCCTATCAACTCATCAAAACTACGCACAATACGGGATTGCGGATACTTCGCCCGTGACAATTCTTTACTACGCTCAGTGACAGCAGTCAACTCAAAATGAGGATTTGTGGAAATAAAAAAGGAGCATGAAATACTTGTCCTGGGACATTCCAAAGGCAACCAATCCGGTTCTTATCTTATCCATATCTTTCATTTTTTTCTTTCGGCAAAACTAATGAAATTTATCGCTGATGTACCACACATGAAGAATAAGGTTTTACGAAGAAAGATAATTTAATCTTCGGAAGCTCCTTTTTTTCGGTACAATGAGAGCCTGATTCATCTCCACCGCTTGTTCCATATCTGCTGCAACTGTCCATAATATTCGGGAAGGCACGACCGAGGAAGACAAAATGAATGTATAATTCACAATGACGTTGTTCCTGTTTCTTTGGATTGCATATTTGCATTGCAGCTTGCCGTCTTCAGTCTTTATCGCTTGCGTGTGGGGATTTGCTTCCACCTCATAGCCTTCAGGAAGCGTCAGCGCACAAGAGAGTGACTTTTTGACGGATAAAGGGGGCTCTACCGGGAAGGGATCCGCCTCCGATTGTAAACGGGTTCTTTGTCAATTGCGGAAAAAAAGAATCGGATTAACCATATATATGGTCATCCGACTTTTTCACCTCCGTACAAAATCAGAGGTACCACTGTATAGTTGTGAATCTTGGCTGGCACCTGCTCCTTGTTGGTTTCACACACCTTTTTTTCTTTAAGGAAAGTCAATGAGGTTTCCT
>VOFK01002112.1_pt1 | contig 18320 bp, 29 predicted proteins | sample 5384121 | NCBI WGS metagenome assembly VOFK01 (sample SAMN12384730, study PRJNA508395) | human gut metagenome | isolation source: healthy gut J | host: Homo sapiens
CTTGCGCAAGCGCGCCGGCTGGTCGCAGGAGGAGCTGGCGGCGCAGCTGGGCGTTTCGCGCCAGTCGGTGTCGAAGTGGGAGGGCGCGCAGTCCGTGCCCGATATGCAGAAGGTCGTGCAGATGAGCCGCCTGTTCGGCGTCACGACCGACTACTTGTTAAAAGAAGAGCTCGGCGAGCCGGAACCGGCTCAGAGTGAACCGGATGCGCCGCTGCGCTGCGTGACGATGGAGCAGGCGGCGGACTATCTGTCGCTGTGCGGCGGGCGGCCGCGCCGAAACTCGCGGCGGCGACGCTGCTGTGTGTGCTCTCACCGGTGGCGCTGCTTTTGCTTGCCGCGCTCAGCGACCGGCCGGGCGCGGCCCTCTTGGAAAATGCGGCGGTGGGCATCGGTCTGTGCGTGCTGCTGGTGCTTGTGGCGGCTGCGGTGGCGGTGTTCATCACGTGCGCCGCGCAGGTGAAAGCGTATGCTTTTTCTGGAGACCGAGCCGTTTGAGACGGCCTACGGTGTGACCGGCATGGTGCGTGAGCGCCGAGCGGCGGCTGCACCGGAGCACACGCGTGGAAAGGTCGCGGGCACGGTGCTGTGCATCCTGTCAGCGGTGCCGCTGTTTATCGCCGTCTGTCTGAACGGGCCGGATCTGCTGTATGTTGCGGCGGTCTGTCTGCTGCTCGTATTTGCGGGTCTCGGCAGTGCGTTGTTTGTCTATGGCGGCGTGTATCAGGCGGCGATGGACCGGCTGCTCGAAGAGGGCGACTATGTCCGGCCGCGCAAGCGGCAAAACGGTGTTGTTGGCGCAATCAGCAGCATCTACTGGCTCACGGTTACGGCGGCGTATCTGCTCTGGACATTCGGCCTGGTGGGATGCGCAGCCGCAGAATACGTGGATTCTTTGGGCGGCTGCGGGCGTGCTCTATGGCGCGGTCATGGCGCTCGTGCGTCTGTCCGGAAATAACGCGCTAATGTGAATGGGAAAAAGGAAAAGAGCCGCAGGGTATGCCTGCGGCTCTTTTGCAGCTGTGTCCGTGCTGGTGTGACGCGTTCAAGGAATGTACGCCGGGAAGGATGCCGGATACGGCTGCTGTATGGACGAGTATGCCTGTTGAAAGAAGGGAGTGAAGGGGTGGCGCGGGTTTTTATCGGTGCCGGCCCGGCATACAGAGGCCGGCATGGGAGGAGTGAAGGTTAAGATATCTGCTCTGCGGCAGCCTGTTCGCGCTCCGCCTGACGGAATTTGCGTGTGCGCTGCGGCCAGATGAAAAACAGCGGGATGACCACCAGCGGCATACCAATGTAGGACACGATCGTCAGGCCCGTGTTGGCAAGGTTCGTCAGACCAAGCGCGCCGACCAGTGTGCAGATGATCATAAACAGAATCGCGGCCACGATGTTGCGGCTGTCGTCCGTTTTCAGCGCCGGGATAAACTTGAGCGCCGCCTGGTAGCGGGAAGAGATCATGTAGGTCGCCGGGATGGTGGACGACACGATCGCCAGCAGCATGAGGATGTAATAGCAGGTGCGGATCCAGGGGTATGCCGCGCTCAGATAGTTGTTCATGACGTACACGAGCGGCAGCGGATCGTTCATGACTTCGTCGACGAACGGCAGGAAGGTGAAGCAGCTGATAGCCTGCAGCAGGCCGCCGAGGATGAGAATGAAGATGGCCAGCAGCCAGCTCTGCTTGTGCGTTTCGATCGGCTGTTCCACGCAGCACATGGTTAGCGCGAAGGCACTGGAAGCAAATGCATACTTGCAGCAGCTCCACAGGCCGTTCCAGATCGACACACCGTCCGGCACATACCAGGACGAGAGCAGTGTTTTGACCTGCGGTCCGAACAGGTAGACGACCAGCAGCGAGATCACGACGAAAGCCGACCAGCAGCGCAATGGTCATGATGGAGTTGGCGTAGCGGATGAGCTTGTCGCGGTATTTGACAAGGATCACCGTGATGATGGCAATCAGGATCATGCCGACGATGGTCGAGACGCCGGTCAGCTCGGCGAGGAATGTGCCGGACATATTCAGGATGATCGAAGTACCGGACAACGTTGGACAAAAAGACGTAGATATCAAAAGAGGATCGTAAAGATGCGCTTTCCGCCGTATACCTTTTTTGGACAGCGCACCGTATTCGTATATTTTATAGTGACGGATGATCTCGGCCGCGCTCAGGCACATCAGGCCGACGATGCCGCACGCCAGAAACGGGAGCCACAGCGAGTTGCAGCCGTTGGACAGATAAAAGACCGTGGCGTAGGTACCGGCGACAAGGGCGGGGCCGACCAGCGCGCCGACGTAAACGCTCGCGACGGAGAATGGGCCGCTGATTGTCTTCCAGAATGATTGTTTCATGTGTTCACCTTATTTCAGAAAGCCGTAGCTTGGCGGCTCTCCGGCCGGGGCTGCCCCGACCGGAGAGCCTGAAAAATCAGTCGTTGTAGATGACAGGCTTGACCATGTCATCCGGTTTGACGTCCATCATGTTGTAGGCGTCCATGATGTGCTCCATGCCGTGGAAGCGGTGCGTGATGAGCTTGGTCGGATCGAGGCGACCGGCTTCCATGATCGACAGCAGACGCCCGCTGCATACGTTTGCGGCCGCCGGGGCACAGGCCGCCGTTGACCTGCTTGTGAGACTGCCAGTAGAGCGTGTACATACCGGGGATCTCGGTGTCGAACGTCTGTGCCTGCAGGTTGGAGACGATGCCGTTCGGCTTGACCATCTTCAGGCAGCGGGCGAAGGTGTCATTCGTGCCGCCGGTGGTGATGCAGCAGTCGGGCGCAACGCCGCCGGTGAGTTCCAGCACCTGCTCATCAATTGGACCGTCCATGTAATTGAGCATCCGTCGCGCCGTATTCTTTGGCGAGCTCGAGCGTGATCGGGCGGCGGCCAATGGCGATAATCCTGCCGGCGCCGCGCTGCCTGCAACGGACATCAGACCCACCGGGCCGATGCCCATGACGACAACCGTGTCGCCCCAGGTCACGTGCGCCATTTCCACGCCGTGAAAGCCGGTCGTGACCATGTCAGAGGCCATCAGTGCGTGCTCATAGGTCAGCCCCTTGGGGATATAGGTCGCGTTGCAGTCGACCTGACGGATGCGGAAGCGCTCGGCAAAGGTGCCGTTTTCGGTCACGCACCAGTTCATGCCCTGGGCCGCGCCGTTGGCGTCCTGATGGATGTTGTCCTGGCAGTTCGGCCAGGTCCAGTCGGGCGTGACCGCGCCGACACAGACAATGTCGCCGACCTTGAAGTCTTTGACCATGGAGCCGACTTTCACGAGCCGGGCCACGACCTCGTGGCCGAGAATCAGACCGGCCGGAAGGCCGGCGTGTACCTGATGCGGGTCCGAGGTGCAGGTCGCCCAGGCAACGGCTTCGGCGATGGCGTCCATGGGCTCACAGATGGGTTCCGGTGCGCCGGTGATCTTGCCGAACGTATTGGGAGCAATGATTCCATAACCGTTCATTTCATCGTTCTCCTTTGCTGTCTCAGTTGGCTGCGGAAGCAGGCTTGTTCAGTTTTTTTGAGCGGGGAGGTCGCGATCGAGAGCATGACCAGAACCATGCCGACGATGGACACCGCGCCAAAGACGATCCACAGGGTGTTGAAGCCGCCCGGCGTTGCGAGCACGGCGGAGGTCAGCAGCGAGGAGATGAGCTGGCCTGCGTAGACGGCGGTCATCAGGTTGCCGATGATCAGAGCAATCTCCTTGGGCCCGAAGATGCCGTGTGCGACCATGCTCGGGAATGCGGCGTCGATCGGGTAGCAGAACGCCGGCGGTGACAACGATCAGGACCATGATGAAGCTGGAGCTGTTGGCGCCCCAGACGAGCATGAGCGCAAAGCAGGCGATCATGCAGATATGCGTCAGCAGAGTGTAGCCGCTGCTCTTGAGTTTCTTAAACACGGCGCCGGCAATCAGGAGCGAGAGCGAGGAGATGAGCAGATACACAGCCGTCCAGTTGGAGGAGGCGGTCGCGCGCTCATGCCGAGACCCTGCCAGTAGGCGGCGGCGTGAGGAAATGATCGCGGAGCAGGCGGTGACAGAGCAGAGCATGCCGATGACGAGCAGCCAGAAGGAGCCGGATTTCAGCGCGCGGCCTTGTGGGTGACGCCGGGGAGCTTGGACGGATCCGTGACAGTGTCATTTTCTTCTTTTGCCGGCATGGGCAGCTGCCCGACTTCTTTGGGCGTGCGGATCAGGAACAGAACGGCGATCAGGCCAAATACCAGCGCGATCACGGTGATAATGCGGTAGCACTGCTGCCAGGTGAAGTATTTGAAGAGCTGGCCGGCGAGGAACACCCAGATCGCAGCGCCGAAGCCTGCGCCGGAGAGCACGGTGCCGGTGACCTTTTTCACGCTGGTGCGAGTCCAGGAACCACTCGGCGATCAGGCCGGAGCAAACGGCGAGAGCCGAACGCGATGGCCACGGAGGCGAGCGCACCGCCGATGTAGAAGCAGATCAGGGTGCCGACATTCTGGCCGGGCGTCGCAAAGCAGTACATATTGACGTGCAGTGCGACGGCCAGAATGGAGATCAGCATGGTCCAGCGGTAGCCAATCTTTTTTGCGACCGGGATGGCGACGAGGGACAAAAGCAGGTTGACGATGGTGTTGATCGTACCGATGATGACACAGGCACTCAAAGACCAACCGGAGAAGGATGCAAGCTGTGCGATGAACACGCCCAGAGTGGTGCACACGCCGATATTGACGAAGATGACCAAAAGGCGCCGAGGGCGGCTTTATAGCCGGCGAATTTTTTTGCTTTCCATGTTTCGTCCTCATTTTCCTTTCTATATCAGGTGAATGTTGCGTTACTGCAGACCCATCGCGGCATAGAAGCCGTCACGGATGGCCTTGCCGGATTTGCCGACCTGGTTGCAGTCGCCGATGTAATTGCACTTGGTATGATACTTGGCGTAGATCTTGTCCGCAACTTCGGTGTTGGACTTCTGGCCGAAGGCAGCGAGGACCGTATCGCCTGCGATCTTGGACTCGGTGCCGTCGTTGACATTGACCACGCGCACGCCGTCCGGCTCGATGCCTACAACACGCTGAGAAGTGTGCAGCGCGATGCCGTATTCTTTCATGAGCTCGTGGATGGTAATGCTGTTGATGAACTGCGCGTCCTTGGCAATGTCGTCCTGCATTTCGATGATGCTGACGTTCTTGCCTTCGCCATGAAGTTCGATCGCCGCGTCGCAGCCGGACAGGCCGCCGCCACAGATGACGATGTTCTGGCCGTCGGTGCCGTGGCGGTGATAATCGAGCACGGTCATGACGTTGGGCGATCCGCACCCGGGATGGGCGGAACCAGCGGCACGGAACCGGTCGCGAGGAAGATCGCGTCGGCGCTGCCGAGATCGGGTCATCGGCGGTGATCTCCGTGTTCAGGCGCAGATCCACGCCGAGCTTGTTGAGCTGGTTGTTGTACCACCAGATCAGGTCACGGATGCGGTGCTTGAAGCCGACGAGGATGCGATCGTGCCGAAGTTGGCGCCGATCTTGCCGCTCTTTTTTCAAACAGCGTGACCTTGCAGCCGCGCATGGCAGCGACGCGCGCAGCCTCCAGACCGCCGGGGCCGGCGCCGATGACGACGACATTTTTTTCGGCTCGGGCAGCTTCGTGATCTGATAGTGGCCCTCCATGCAAGCCTGAATGTTGACCGTGCAGGACAGCTGGGACTGACGGCCCATGATGCGTCCGATGCATTCCTCGTTGCACAGCAGGCAGGGACGGATGTCATCACGACGGTTATCTTTGAGCTTGTTCGGGAAATCGGGGTCGGCGATGAGCTGGCGTCCGAACTGAATGATGTCCGCGTCGCCGCTCTCGAGCAGATCGACGGCTGTTTCCATCGTATGGCTGCCGCCGTTGATGATCGGCACGGAAACGTGTTTTCTGGCTTCCTTGCAGACGTAGGACGTCACGGAGTCACCGTAGTAAACAGTCGGATAGATGAGATCCAGGTGCTCATAGCTCGCGACGTCAACGTCGAACGCGTCCACGCCGGCCTTTTCCAGGATGCCAAGCAGCGGCACGCTGTCCTCAAGGGTGCGGCCGCCGTTGAAGCGGTGATCCAGGGAGATGCGGAAGAGGATCGGGAACTTCGGGCCGACGACCTTGCGGATCGTCTGCACGATCTCACAGGCGTAGCGGGCACGGTTTTTCAAAGCTGCCGCCGTATTCATCCGTGCGGCGGTTCAGATGGGGACATGAACTGATCGATGATGTAGCCGGCGTGCGCGTGCACCTCGATGGCGTCAAAGCCGGAGCGGACGGCGATGTCTGCGTCAATGGCCCCAGTCGCTTGGCGACTCGCCCTTGATCTCCTCGATCGTCAGCGCGTGGCAAATGATGCTCGGGTCGAAGAAGTTCGGGTTGTCGGACGCGGAGAACATATTCTCGGTCGCGCCGGTGTCGATGGCGCCGTTGCGGCCGCAGCCGCCGGACAGCTGCAGGCGACCTTTGCGCCCCATCTGTGGCAGCGCTCGGTCAGAACGGTCGTGCTGGGGATGGGTGGTAGTCCCACACGCAATGCGGGACTGCCTGCGCCAGCTGCTTGTTGACGAACATGGCGCCCGTCATGATCAGGCCGACGCCGCCCTTGGCGCGCTCTTCATAGTAGCGCATTCCTTCCTCGGTGTCCGTGCCGTCGAGGCGGGGCGTGTATGTACCCATCGGGGACAGTGAAATGCGGTTGCGGAGCTTCATGCCGTTGATCTGGATCGGCTCCCAAAGCTTTGTATAGTTATAAGGATAAGGCATAATGGTTCCTCCCTGATGTATCTTTGCGGTTCTTGTTTTGGGCTTAGTGGCAGGTCCAGCCGCCGTCCACGGGGAGGATAGCACCCGTGACGTAAGAAGCTTCATCGGAAGCCAGGAATACGGCTGCGCCTTCCAGCTCGCCGACCTTGTCCAGCTCGGACGGCAGACCCGGACGATCCATCGGGGTGTTGACGCGAATGAAGCTGTCCATCGCTTCCATCTCTGCCGGGCCGTTGGATTCAGACGGGAAGAAGCCCGGGCAGATCGCGTTGACGGTGACGCCGGTGGTGGCGAGCTCCGTGGCCGCGCAGCGGGTCAGGTTCACGACACCGCCCTTGGCGGACTGATAGCCGGCGACCGGAACGCCGTTTTCACCGACGAGGCCGAGAATCGAGGCAATGTTGATGATGCGGCCGTAACCCTGCTTGACCATCACCTTGCCGAACTCGCGCAGGCACTTGAACAGGCCGAGCAGATCTGTGTTGATGTCCTTGAAGTATGCTTCGTCCGTCATTTCCAGAATCGGCATCGGCGTGCCGCCGCCGGCGTTGTTGATGAGCTTAAATGTCGACCTTACCGAACTCGGTGAGAATGGTATCCAGAGCGGCCTTAACCTCTTCCAGATCATTCACATCGCACTTGACCGGGAGGCATTTGACACCGAGGGAGCGAACTTCTTCCGCGACCTGGTCGATCTTTTCCTTGCGTCTGAGCAAGGATCGCGACGTCAGCGCCCTGACGGCCATGGCAAATGCAAAAACCTCTTCCGAGACCGACAGATGCGCCGGTGACAACGGCAACTTTTCCGTGAAGATCAAAAACATGATGAAACCTCCTGAATGTTCATATTTGTAATGTGCTGAAAAAAGAATGTCTGTGTGTGCGGTGCAGTCCCTCCTGCGCGGCACGGCTTTCCCTGCAGCAAAAGCCGAAACCGGAAGGGCGGAGCTGCTCGCCTTGCATGGCAAAATAGCAGCAGGCAAAAAGATTGTTTGTCAATTCACGAACTATGTGAACTTCGCGGATTTCATCCCCCACATTTTTCACGGATTTCACACGATGAAAAACGGCACTCGGAGCCGTTTTTGTTAATTGACACAATTTCGACGCTTGGTTTTGTAACAATTGCACAACAAATGTTCTGCGCATAACAGATGCGTGGAAACCGGAACGCCATCTTTTCCACGAAAATGACATTCTGCGACAAAAATGATGAAAACGACATTTGACAAATTATTAACGGTACAATATAATGGACACTGTTTTAGAGAAACTTTCGGAAAAGGGGAGACCGGCATGCAAACGGAAGCGAAAATCGATGTGGTTCGGCGGCTGTGTATCGATGCGATCTTGTATCACCAGGATGCGACAACGTTGCTCAACGCTGTTTATGCAAAGATCCAGATTCCGCTGATTGCTTTTGATGAGACCATTGCGCTGATCGCATATGCCTTCCCGCGGCCGTTCTATTTCAAAGACTGGGACGAGATCGTGGAATACGGCACTTGTCCGAAGCAGAAAGTCCTGCAGAATCTGCGTGACTATCAGGAAGTGATCTACCGCAACCGCGCGCCGACGGTGATCTCCTGGGGCACCTGTGCGCAGCTGCATCAGATTTGCTGCCCGATTATTTGCCGCGATTTCCTCTACGGCTATATTGGCATGGCGCCGCAGGCCGGCAGCGACATGGAAGAAATGTCTGCAATCGAGGCGATGCTTGCCAAGACGCTTGGGCGCATTCTCAATGACGAGCAGCGCACAGACGTTCTCGCGCCGGAGCAGTATGTGAGCCACCTGCTGATGCGGGACAAGCCGGATCACAAGGTGCTCGATGCCTACGGTAAGCATTTTGCCCCGCCGTATCTGTTCGTAATGCTCATGCGTCCGGTTGTAAATGAAGCGGAGCTGCAATATGTCCTGGACATATTTGCCGCACAGCCGCAAGTCATTGGCTGTGCCAGTGAGTCGCGCTATCTGTACCTGCTGATTGCCGGAATGGACAGCGAAACGGCGCGGGTGATGATCCATCAGCATTTGCGAGCCGTTGCGCTGCAGACGGACTATTATGTCAGCTTTTCCGATGTGTTTTACGACATTCGGACGTTGCCGCAGCACAAGCCGCAGGCGACACTTACACAAACGGTCAACACGGCGCTTGGCCGCAGCGAGCACGTCTCCTCCTTTTGTGGAAAACTACGCGGATATTGGCTACTACTGATAGAGCATTATGGGAAGACTGCGGTTTTGCCGTATGTGCTGCAGAAGCTGGCAAAGCTGGACGCGCAGGAGGGGAAAGACTATATTCCAACGCTCTCATGCTATCTCGGCAACTCCATGCATCTGTCCCCAACGTCACACGCGCTCAACCTGCACCCCAATACAGTCCGCAGCCGGCTGGAACGCATCAGCAGCATTACCGGGCTGAACCTGGAGGATTATGATACGTTGATCCAGCTGCGCACAGGCTTGCATATCTATGATCTGCTGCGAACGGAGGGTGCAAAAACGGATACGCACGATCGGAAGGAACGCCTATGAACACCACAGCGACCTGCATCGACTTTGAGAAGATTCTGTTTGATGATCTTACGGCGGAAAAGCCGCTGCGTCAGATCCTGGAGCATGTGCGCCTGCACACGGGGTTGAACGTATTTGTCCTCTCCTGCGATTATCGCCCGCTGCTGTATTCTGCCGATCAGCTTCTGACGGCGTACTTTCCGCATCTGTATGAGAGCGGCGAGGACGTGATCTGTTATACGGGCGATGAGGCGGAGCAGACTGCCTTGCGGGAAATCTTCCACCGGCAGACGGCGGTGGTTTGGAAGCCAAGCTCGGACGATCCGTATTTTACGGTTTTCCACCCCGTCAGAAAGGAAGGGCAGCCGATGTGGCTGCTGGCGATCAAATGCAGTACGGAAGAGCAACTGGCGTTGGCTGAGCAGGCCGCAGCGGCTTTGCGAGTTTGTGCGCGAGCCAGCTTGCGGTCGAAAGCAGCGGCACGACGGCACTCGACGGCGGTGCGGAGACAACTGTGGCGCGCGAGCTGATCGTGTTTGACTCCCCGGCATCCGGCAGCATATCACTGGCGCAGTTTAAGATGCAGTATGGCGCGCTGCTCAGTGGTGAGGCAATGAACCGCTTTCGGCCACCGTTTTCGATCTGTGCATTTCGCAGCCGCGATCCGCAGCAGACGGAGGGAGATTAAGCACGCAGGCGCTTGCGGAAATGAAGGAGCATTTCCCGGACAGCTTTTCCATTGTCAGCCGCGGCACACTGTATGCGTTTTTACGCCTGCGATCGGGCGGGTTTAGTGAGCTGGAGAATTTTTCTTATCAGTTTCAGCTTCGCGCCGGTCTGTCCGACAGGTTTGATACGCTTGAAGAGCGGCACTACTTTAAAAACAGGCGCGGGAGCTGCTGAAGATCGGCGAGCACACGGCCAGCGCGAAGTATGTTTCCGTTCTTTGAAAACTACACACACAGCCTCTGCTGTGCAACGCGGCAGATCGCTTTGGCGCACAGGCGTTTGTTTTATCGGACGTGCAGCGCCTGCGGGAGCTGGATGCTGAGAGCGGGAACAATAATATGCTGCAAACGCTCTGGCAATATAGCCGGTGCTTCAATACGCCGACAGCGGCCGCAAAGGCGCTGTATGTCGACCGCAGCACGCTGCATTACCGGCTCAAGAAGATCTCGGACCTCATGGAAACGGGATCTGGACGTGCCGGCCAATGCGCAGGCGCTGTCGGCGTCGATCTGGCTGCGAGAGATTTATCGCTTTTCCGACGGCGCGGATAAGCAAAATTAAATACGCCGCTCGTAGGCCGCACGATCGCTCTCACAGACGAGGATCGTGCGGCCTGCCTGCGTCAGGCGCAGGTGCACGTGTGCGTCGCAGCTCTCGCGGATGGTCTCGGTCATGCTGCCGCACTGCGGCGCCAGCAGCGGGTGCCCGCCGTCCGTTGGGCGGATCGCCAGCTCCAGCAGCAGATCCCCCTGCCTGAGGCGGACGGTATCGGCTGTCAGCGTCAGGATGCGCAACGCCGCGATAGGTGGCGACGATATTCGCGCCCGCGAATATCAGCGCACAGATGCAGCCGGTGGAACGCGTTGCCGAGAAACGGAATGTGCGCGATGGAGAAAGCATCAGAGAGCACGGCGGCGTGAAGTCGTTGCACTGCAGCCACAGATAGGATCTCGGGAACGAGCGGCCGGAGTCTTTTTCCGCATAACCGCTCCCATCGCGGAACACGTGCGTTTTCCCGTCCACGGTCACGCGGCCATCCACGCGATGCCCCATACTCACCACGCCGTGGCGGCATTGCATTGGCAGATGTGCGAACGGCCCCCATGATGTCCGAGCGCAACGGCGTCCGTCCGTCATAGCGCAGGTCGCCGCTCACACCAGGGGCAGCTGGATATGCAGGCCGGCCGGGGGAGAAGATGCACCCGCCGGTGCGTACCGTGTCGCCCCGGACGTGAAAATCCGGCATGGCAAAGTGCGGGTGCCGTTTGAGTCGATCATCTGCACGAACGGACCGCCGGAGGCCCGGCCGGGGATGAAGGCAAGCATAAGTCGCCGGGCGCGCTGCTTGTAGTACCAGCCCAGAAATCGCCCGTTAGACATGGGCGTCCTCATGGCGGGATTGTCGATGAGCACACCGTCCGGGTGGAAGCGCGAGCCGTGACACGGACAGTCCCAGCTGTGCTCGGCAGCGTTCCAGCGCAGTGCGCAGCCGATGCGGGCAGCGTTTTGCGGTCGGGGATCACGAAGTCCGCGAGCGTTGCGCCGAGGTTGCCCCAGCAGCCGCAGATGCAGTATGTTTCGGTCGGGTGCGTGAACACCGGCGCGCAGGGATGCTCCTGTCCCATGACGGCGTCGCACAGGATTGCCGCCGCTGCCATGGATGTCGTCATGCCCCAATGATGGAAGCCGGTGGCGACATATACGTCCGGCAGACCTGGGCTGTAGTGGCCGATATAGGGGATGCCGTCGAGCGACATACAGTCCTGATTCGACCAGCGGTACCGCTCGCGCACGCCCGGGAACCAGGCGCGTGCAAAGGCCTCTGCGGCCGCATATCCTTCGCCGCTTCGACCCGTCCGATGGTCGCCGCCGCCGATGAGCAGCAGGTCCTGATAGTTGCGGAAATAGCAGCCATCGCCTGCGTCCGCTGCCGTGCAGCCGATCTGCGGCGCATGGTCGTAGGCAATGACGTAGGAACGTTTTTTTGATAGAGCTTCAGAAAAATACCCGCCGCGCCGGTTGATAAACGGGAAATGTGTGGTCACAATGACCTTTTTTGCGTGCACGCGGCCGTGCGCGGTGACGGCCGTCGTGCCGTCGAGTGCCGTGACGAACGAGTGCTCATAAATGCGCAGCCCCTTGGTCATGGCATTGAGAAACTGCAGCGGGTGAAACTGCGCCATGTCCGGGTAGATCACGGCGTCCGCGACCGGCAGCGGCAGCTGCGGGTTTGTGGTATATTCGGCGTCAAAGCCGAGCGCGTGCAGCAGCTCGGCCTCTTCCCGCAGATGATCCTGCCCGGTCAGCGAGTACATGATCGAAGGGCGCGTCTCGAGTGCGCAGTCGATGTGCTGCGCCAGCGCACGAAACTGTGCCAGCGCGTCCAGATTTGCGCGCAGATATTGCTGCGCGCGCTCCATGCCGTATCGTTTGGCGATGTCGCGGTAGAGCGTGTCGTGCTGCGCCGTCAGCGCGGCGGTCGTGCCCTTCGTGATGCCCTTGCCGACCTGCCGGGCTTCGAGCAGTACATTGTCGATGCCCTGCGCAGTCAGCTGTGCCGCGCACAGCACGCCCGCCATGCCGCCGCCGATCACGCACACCTCGGTGTGTACATCCTCCTGCAGCGGCTCGCTCGACGGAGGCGTTGTGCCGTCGGTCCAAAGAAAGTCCATAAGCTCCGGCTCCTTTTGCATTTTCCTTTAGGATTTGCCGTTTTGGCCGGGGTATGGTGCAACAGACGCAAAAATGCCGCAGGCGGCTGCCTGCGGCATTTGCGATTCTTATTTGGCATGTTACAGCGTGTTCTCGCCGGTCTCGAGACCGATGACCTCGTCCACCGGCAGCGAGAGAATGATGCCGTGCGCGTCCGTGCGCAGGCCGCAGGCGTCGCTGATGGCGTTCATGACGGCGGCCTTCTTTTCACGCGGCGTGACGATGACGACGAACTCCTCTTCCTCCTGCATGGAGATGCCGAGCTTCTGGCTGATGCGTTCGGAATTCTGCCGCCGGCCCTGAGGATCGTGCCGCCCATAGCGCCGGCGCTTCTGGCCGCGTCGATGGCGTCGCTGCTGTAGCCGTTGCTGAGCGCGACCCAGATGGCGGCGTAACCTGCGCCGGTTTGCATATCGGACATATCGCTATCCACCCTTTCTTCGATCTTCTGTTCAATGGTTTCGCGCGCCTGGTCGTTCAGGAGCTGGAGCATCGGCCGCTGCAGCCCGTGATCGGGATCGTCAGCACGATGCCGCCGCCGCGTTTGTGCAGCGGGATGCGCTGCTGCAGCGCGTCGAGCAGGTCACGCACGAGGAATTTCGGCAGCAGTCCGATCGTGAGCAGGCGGCCGCTGCCGCTCAGGCCGAAGATGTCGAGCATCTCCGACGGTGCGGTGCCGTACCCCCTGGCATTGATAATAGATCGGAATGCGGAAATTCTGAAACGTCTGCTCGAGCTTGCGGCGGTATTCATGGTTGGTAATGATGAGCACCATGCGGTGCGAGTCGGTTTTCGGAAATGTATCATATCTCTTCGTCCTCCAGGTCGATGACGCCGTCATCGGACAGCAGGTCAGCTTTGTTTTGCGCCACGGCTTTGGATTTATGTACGTAAAGCGACGCCCATGATCTGGATTGCCACTGGCGGGGCGAAGCGCGACGAGCGCCACGACGCCGAAGGCGTCCGTGACGACGTTGCCGCCGATCGCGGTGCACGCGCCCATGGCCAGCGGCAGCAGGGAAGGTAGAGGTCATGGGCCCGCTCGCGACGCCGCCGGAGTCGAAGGCGATGCCTACGAACACGGACGGCACGAACCGCGCGAGGATGAGCGCGAGCGCGTAGCCCGGCACAGGATCCAGTAGATGCTGATGCCGGTCAGCACGCGCACCATGGACAGCATCACCGCGCAGGCGACGCCGATGGACAGCGCCGTATTCATCATGCTCTGCGACACGGTGCCGCCGGTGACGTCCTCGACCTGCTTGTTGAGCACCTGCACGGCGGGCTCGGCCTTGACGATGTAGTAGCCGATGAGCGCGCCGATCGGGATGAGCACCCAGCGGTACGCGCTGCCGGCCGACCCGAACCGAGCAGATTGCCCACGGGGGTGAAGCCGACGTTCACGCCGGTCAGAAACAGGATCAGGCCGATGACCGTGTACAGGAAGCCGACGCCCGTGCGCAGCAGCTGCCGCCGCCGGTAGTAGCGCGTCAGCAGCTGGAACAGTACGCACACCGCCGCGATCGGCAGGATGCTCCAGCAGCACCTCCTCGGCATAGCCCGGGAAGCCGAGCGCAACTGCTGCGCCACGTCGCGCGTCGTGATGACCGGCGCGATCTCTACGGCAGAGTAGGCTGCGTCCGTCGGGTGGTAGAAGATGCCGAGCAGCAGCACCATCAGGATCGGCCCGACGCTGCACAGCGCGACGAGACCAAGCTGTCGTCATCGTGCCCCTGCGTGCTGGCGGATGGCCGACACGCCGACGCCCAGCGCCATGATAAACGGCACGGTGATGGGACCGGTCGTGACGCCGCCGCATCGAACGCGACGGCGAGAAACTCCTTCGGGGAAAACAGCGTCAGCACAAACAGCAGCACGCATACGCGCCCAGCAGGCACTTTGCCAGCGAGACGCGGAACAAAAAATGCGCAGCACGGCCAGCGCCAGAAAGACGCCCCGCCGACGGCGACCGTCCAGATCAGCACGCTGTTCGGGATCGACGCGACCTGGTTTGCCAGTACCTGCAGGTCCGGCTCCGCGATGGTGATGATCGTCCCGAGCGCGAACGCCACGAGCACGATCAGCAGCACCTTTTCGCGCTTTGCCAGCGTCTTGCCGACGCCCTCGCCGAGCGGCGTCATGGACATTTCGGCGCCGAGCTGGAAAAACCCCATGCCGACGATCAGCAGCACGGCGCCGGTCAGAACAGCGCCAGCGTGCCGATCTCCATCGGGACGAGCGTGACACTCAGCACCAGCACGATCAGGGTGATGGGCAGCACGCTCGAGAGAGATTCCTTAACTTTTTCTTTCAGTTTTTCATTCATACGGTTGCGGTGGCCCTCCTTTCATGGGGGGGATTCGGGGATCACTGCACGACCGCATCGCAGTCCGTCAGGCGCGGTTGAGAATGGCCATGAACTCCTCGCCGGTGATGGTCTCCTTTTCATAAAGGTACTTGGCCAGTTCGTCGAGCTTTGCGCGGTTGTCCGTGAGGATGCCGACGGCTTGGCGTGCTCCTTTTTCACGAGCGCGACGACCTGATGGTCGATCTGCGTCTGCGTTTCGGCCGAGCAGGCCAGGGAGGTGTCGCCGCCGAGGTACTGGTTCGTCACCGTTTCAAGCGCGACCATGTCAAACTCCTCGCTCATGCCGTAGCGGGTAATCATCGCGCGGGCGAGCTTCGTGGCCTGCTCAATGTCGTTGGACGCGCCGGTCGTAATCGAGCCGAACACAATCTCTTCTGCCACACGACCCGCCGTCAGCGTCGCAATTTTGTTGATGATTTCGTCCTTGGTCATCAGGTAGTGGTTGCCCTCATCGACCTGCATCGTGTAGCCGAGCGCGCCGGACGTGCGCGGCACGATGGTGATTTTCTGCACGGGCGCGGAGTGGCTCTGCAGCGCCGCGACGAGCGCGTGACCGATTTCGTGGTAGGACACGATGCTCTTTTCCTTGTCGGTGAGAATCGCGTTCTTCTTCTGATAGCCGGCGATAACGACCTCGATGGATTCCTCCATGTCCGCCTGAGACGCGGCGGTGCGGTGGTTGCGGACAGCGCGCAGGGCGGCTTCATTGACGATGTTCGCCAGTTCCGCGCCGGATGCGCCGGACGCCATGCGCGCAATCTGCGCATAGTTGATGTTCGGCTCGGTCTTAATCTTCTTCGCGTGGACGCGGAGGATGGCTTCACGACCCTGCAAGTCGGGCAGCTCCACGGGCACGCGGCGGTCAAAACGGCCGGGGCGGGTCAGCGCGGGGTCAAGGGATTCAGGGCGGTTCGTCGCGGCGAGGATGATGACGCCGTTGCTGCCCTCGAAGCCGTCCATCTCGGTCAGCAGCTGGTTGAGCGTCTGTTCGCGCTCGTCGTTGCCGCCGCCGAACTTGCCGCCGTCGCGCTTCTTGCCGATGGCGTCGATTTCGTCAATAAACACGATGCAGGGCGCTTTCTCCTTCGCCTGCTTGAACAGGTCGCGCACCTTGCTGGCGCCCATGCCGACGAACATCTCCACAAATTCCGAGCCGGAAATGGAGAAGAACGGCACGTTCGCTTCGCCCGCGACTGCCTTGGCGAGCATGGTTTTGCCTGTGCCGGGCGGGCCGACGAGCAGAATGCCCTTGGGCATCGACGCGCCGATGTCCCGGATACTTCGACGGGTCGTGCAGGTAGTCGACGATCTCGGTCAGATTTTCCTTGGCCTCATCCTCACCGGCGACATCGGAAAATTTGATGCCCCTCGGCGGACTTGACATAGACCTTCGCGTTCTGTTTCCGCCCAGGCCGAACATCATCGAGTTGCCGCCACCGAGCTTGTCCTCATCTTCTTTGATTACATACCGCCCGGAGGCGATAAAGATCAGATGGGCCACCCAGCCGAGAAGTCTCATCACGAGCAGCGAGGTCTCGCCTCGACTGCCCTTGAAGGAAACGCCCGCCCAAAAGCCGGGCGGAGAAGTCGTCGTCCGACACCATGGCACCTTTGTAGATAATAAAGTCTCTGCCCTTATCGGTAAAGAGAATGCGGTTGTCCTTGATTGACCTGCCGACCTTGTCCTGCTCGACCGGACAAAGGTGTTGTAGTCCACCTCCTCGATCTTTGAAGCGAGCCAATGGCATGGCAAGGAAATTGAAGAGAAATACCGCGAGTGGCGTGACGGCGTAGTAGAAGCGATGATCAGAGGCTTTTCGGGGCTCGACTCTCCCTTTCATAAGCGTCCCTCCACACGGGTTTGCTGCGCGGGAGGGGCGAGCCCGCCTCGTCGCAGCCGTGGCATTTTAAATCATAGTGGTGCCAGCTTTTGTCAAGCGAGTGAGGGAGAAGATTTTGCCATTATAATTCAATCTTTCGGCACGGAGCGGCCTTATTCTCTAAATAGTAATCACGCTCACGTAAGTTCCTTTTTGTTGCAATTTCGGACGAATGTGATACAATGAAAATGAAAGCGATGTGTTGTGTCCAACAAAAAGTTTGGGAAGGAGCATCCCGGCTATGGCGACATTTACCGTGAAATCTTAACAGACCGTGCAGGGCGGAGAAAAATCAAAGCTCATCCGCTTCCTGCGCGACGAGAGTTGCGTCATGCTGGCGTGCGGCACCTTCGTCCCTCATCGACGGCAAGGCGACGAAGGCCTGCGTTCCCTCGACGGACAAGCAGGAAAGCATCATCCCCATGTCGAGGGTCTTTCTCTGACTGGGGAGAAGGCCGTATTGTTGCCATAGCCTTTCGAGTATTTTGCCGAGCGGTTTTTACATCGGAAACCGAGATACGTCTTGCCGGAGTGGTTTTCTAAAGCCGACAATTTTACAGTCCGCCTCGTCGCACGTGAACATATAATTGCCGGATCATACGCTGCTCGGAGCCGACGGTGTAAAGATCAAGCGCGCCGGTAAAGTCACACTGTTTGCCGTCCCATGTTTTATAGTACTGGCCCAGCATCTCGATAATCCGCCGCAGATAGCGAGCACAGGGATGCCGTCTTCGATGGCGGCGCTTGTTCGGCGGCTCGCCCTTTGAGATCGTGCATCAGAATCTCCTGCTCAAAGTCTTGCCCGCCGCCGATAAAAATCAGGGTCGCAGTCCTTGCAATGAATTTCGTCCCGATAGGAACAGGGAAAACATTAGCCTGCATGCCGCGCCATTCCAGCCGCCGCTGCATACAAAGAACGTTTCCACGGTCGCCGTAGAGGTTCAGAACGTCGGGATATAAATGATAGATGTTCAGTTCCATAGCTTACTCCCAGAATTGCTTGTAGCCATACGTTTTGCTGATCGTGCCGCGCAGAGCCAGCATGGCCGTGTACGTCGGCATGACGAAGACCGGCAGCTTGTGCGCCGTCGCCTCTTCCATCAGCTTCGTAGTCCTTCTGCACATGCAGCTTTTCTCCTTTTCGGGAATCCGGCGTAGAGGAAGCGCAGCGCCATATCCTCTGCTCGCGTGCCGGACAGATAAACCTCTGCAAGCGTATCGCCCATCTCGGTCAGGCGCTCAAAAGCCACGTCCCAGATCCAACTGACATCGCGGCCATCTTGCGTCCGGTCGTTGAGAAGCAACAATACGTAACTGAACGGTAGCGCCACCGA
>VOFK01003917.1_pt1 | contig 18317 bp, 28 predicted proteins | sample 5384121 | NCBI WGS metagenome assembly VOFK01 (sample SAMN12384730, study PRJNA508395) | human gut metagenome | isolation source: healthy gut J | host: Homo sapiens
TATCTGCAAGTCGACGCGAAAATGCGGGACGTGCTCTGCATCCAGACCGGCAAGATAGGCGCCGAACATGAGGGAATTTTGAGACGGAGGGTTGTATCTCACGAGAAGAGGAGCTGGCTTTGTTCCCAGATATGCCGAGCGTTTGACCAGTAAAATGCGGAGCGCTGCAATGTGGGTTTACGTTCACGGCAAAACATTTCCTGCCAGCGAATTCAAGCTCCCAGGTACGTGACGAGCTTACTCGTATCTTAGCTCTGCACGAGGGGCTTTTTGAGCCACGGGCACCCTATGCAGCAGCTCACGAGATGGGCATGATCGGATGGGCTTACCGTTCCTCATCGTTGCCGGGTATTGTTTGTTGGTCGCTTTTTTTTTTTTTTTTGGAATTTTTTTTTTGCGCTAACAACCTCCTGCCGTTTTGCCCGTGCATATCGGTCACGAACAAATCTGATTACTAAAACAGTAGCCTGGATTTGTTCTATCAGTAATCGACCTTATTCCCCCTAATTAAATAGAGCAAATCCCTTATTGGGGGTAAGACATGAAGATGCCAGAAAAACATGACCTGTTGGCCGCCATTCTCGCGGCAAAGGAACAAAGGCATCGGGGGCAATCCTTGCGTTTGCAATGGCGTACCTTCGCGGCGATATAATGGCGGTGCGTTTACAAAAACAGTAATCGACGCAACGATGTGCGCCATTATCGCCTAGTTCATTCGTGACCTTCTCGACTTCGCCGGACTAAGTAGCAATCTCGCTTATATAACGAGCGTGTTTATCGACTACATCGGTACTGACTCGATTGGTTTATCAAACGCTTCTAAAAAGCCGAGGTAGAAGATGGTAATCAATAATCAACGTAAGGCGTTCCTCGATATGCTGGCGTGGTGGGGCGATAACGGACGTCAGAAAACCAGAAATCATGGATTTATGACGTCATTGTAGGCGAGCTATTTACTGATTACTCCGATTACTTGTCACGCTTCAAACCCAAAACTCAAATCACGTTGGCGCCGGACGCTGCCAGCTTCTTTCCGTTGGTGGGATGCCTACCGCAAGCAGCTTGCCTGAAAAGACTTCTCTCCGAAAGTCGGGACGCTGTGGCATTGCAGCAGATTAAGGAGGCGGCGCTTTTATGATTGATCGTGGTGATATCCGTCAGGCAATCGACCGTTGCAGCAATATCTGGGCTTCACTGCCAGGGGCGCTGGTTATGGTCAGTTCGAGCATGAGCTGACGGCCTTGCAAATTCAAAGCGGGCGGGCGAGAGATTGATGTATGAGCAGAGTCACCCGCGATTATCTCCTCTGGTTATCTGCATCATCGTCTGTCATGGGCTGTTAATCATTACCGTGATAACGCCATTACCTACAAAGCCCAGCGCGACAAAAATGCCAGAAGAACTGAAGCTGGCAGGCGGCAATTACTGACATGCAGATGCGTCAGCGTGATGTTGTTGCGCTCGATGCAAAAATACACGAAGGGTTAGCTGATGCTAAAGCTGAAAATGATGCTCTGCGTGATGTTGCCGTCGTCGTCGGTTGCACACATCAAGCAGTCTGTCGGTCAGTGCGTGAAGCCACCACCGCCCGGCGTGGATAATCACCTCCCCGACTCACCGCTGAACGGGCAGAGAGGCTGATCAAGCCACCACCGCCTCAGTGCGTGGATAATGTGAGCAACACACACCTCCCCGAAAATACCCTAAGGAAATAATAAACCAGGCCATTTACAGGCTCTGCTGGGTTTCTGTTTATTTTCTGCGCCGCCACAAATTTTTGGCTGCATCGACAGTTTTCACCCAATTCAGAAACGAAGAAATGATGGGTGATGGTTTCACTTTGGTCGCTACTACGGTTTGTTTTTGAACAGTAAATCTGTTGAGCACAAGGGCCAGCGCAGTAGCAGTAGCATTTTTTTCATGGTGTTATTCCCGATGCTTTTGGTTCGCAGAATCGTATGTGTGAAAATTAAACAAACCCTAAACAATGAGTTGAAATTTCATATTGTTAATATTTATTAATATGTCAGGGTGCGATGAATCGTCATTGTATTCCCGGATTAACTTGTCCCAGCCCCCCGACGGGGAACTACTCTGGGGAGTGTCCGGGAATAATTAAAAACGATGCACACAGGGTTTGCGCGTACACGTATTGCATTATGCCAACGCCCCGGTGCTGACACGGAAGAAACCGGACGTTATGATTTAGCGTGGAAAGATTTGTGTAGTGTTCTGAATGCTCTCAGTAAATAGTAATGAATTATCAAAGGTATAGTAATATCTTTTATGTTCATGGATATTTGTAACCCATCGGAAAACTCCTGCTTTAGCAAGATTTTCCCTGTATTGCTGAAATGTGATTTCTCTTGATTTCAACCTATCATAGGACGTTTCTATAAGATGCGTGTTTCTTGAGAATTTAACATTTTTTACAACCTTTTTTTAAGTCTTTTTATTAACACGGTGTTATCGTTTTCTAACACGATGTGAATATTATCTGTGGCTAGATAGTAAATATAATGTGAGACGTTGTGACGTTTTAGTTCAGAATAAAACAATTCACAGTCTAAATCTTTTCGCACTTGATCGAATATTTCTTTAAAAATGGCAACCTGAGCCATTGGTAAAACCTTCCATGTGATACGAGGGCGCGTAGTTTGCATTATCGTTTTTATCGTTTCAATCTGGTCTGACCTCCTTGTGTTTTGTTGATGATTTATGTCAAATATTAGGAATGTTTTCACTTAATAGTATTGGTTGCGTAACAAAGTGCGGTCCTGCTGGCATTCTGGAGGAAATACAACCGACAGATGTATGTAAGGCCAACGTGCTCAAATCTTCATACAGAAAGATTTGAAGTAATATTTTAACCGCTAGATGAAGAGCAAGCGCATGGAGCGACAAAATGAATAAAGAACAATCTGCTGATGATCCCTCCGTGGATCTGATTCGTGTAAAAAAAATATGCTTAATAGCACCATTTCTATGAGTTACCCTGATGTTGTAATTGCATGTATAGAACATAAGGTGTCTCTGGAAGCATTCAGAGCAATTGAGGCAGCGTTGGTGAAGCACGATAATAATATGAAGGATTATTCCCTGGTGGTTGACTGATCACCATAACTGCTAATCATTCAAACTATTTAGTCTGTGACAGAGCCAACACGCAGTCTGTCACTGTGGGGAAAGTGGTAAAACTGCTTTCAATTACTGCAATGCCCTCGTAATTAAAGTGAATTTACAATATCGTCTGTTCGGAGGAAGAACGGGATGTTCATTCTTCATCACTTTTAATTGATGTATATCTCTCTTTTCTGACGTTAGTCTCCGACGGCGAGCTAATGACCCAAACTGAGAAATTCCCCGGACCCTTTTTTGCTCAAAGAGCGATGTTAATTTGTTCAATCATTTTTGGTTAGGAAAGCGGAATATTGCGGGTTGTTGTTAGTGATTGACTGACGTGGTTTGATGGCGTTGTGATATGTAGATGATAATCATTATCGCTTTTACGGGTCCTTTCGGTGGGTACCAAAAAATAGATGTTGGTGAGTGGTCTTTAGCTAGAGTTTGTGCTTTCAACATTGGTACGATCCTCTTGTGGGCTCTTCTTTCCATTTCCCTCCCTTTGAATTGGCTTGGCAACACTTCTCCTTTCGGTTTAAGTATCCATACCATTCGAATGCTCTTTATCTTTGAAGTGTGTCCATGTATAATCGTGTACTTTTTCAAACCATTCCAGACATTGGTTATCTCCGGTCAATTGATAACTCTTCAGAAGAGATATAAGTGTTTCAATATGTACCCACCAAAGTTTTTGGTCCCATTCCAACTGTTGGGGAGGATAGCCATTACGGTCCATAAAATAATAGATACCTCCATATTCTTTGTCCCAACCATATTCAAGCATTGTAAGGGTTATATTCTTCGCCTTTTCTATCAATTCCGGACGGTTCAATCGTTTGCCTAAATCCATGATGAACCACATTGCCTCGATGGCGTGACCCGGAGTCACTTGGCGGCCTTCAAAGCAATCAACAAGATGACCGTCAGTGTCCACATTCTCAACAATAATTCCTCCCAGTTCCGGGCGGTGGAAAACATCCATCACCTCGTGAATGCACGTCTCCATCGTTTGTTCCAGATAATCGCCAGGCAATAAATGCTCAATCTCCAAGGCAAGGTTGCACAGAATCATCGGCAGGGCGAAATTCTTCAGATTTCTCGTCCCCGGATGCAGCTTGTTCCACTTGCCTTTAGGATTATCCACCTTGGAAAGGATAATATCGAAAGTTTTTCCCTGGCAATGTCTGCATATTCCTGATTACCTGTCGCAAGACTCAATTGTCCGAAAGCCATGGCAGCGAATGTATACGAAAAGATATTGTATGGTTCTACCAATGGTCTACCCGAACGGTCAAGGGAAAATACCAGTTATAGTCTCCATTATGTCCATATTTTTTTAAAAACTCACCACCTTGAACGGCACAATCAAGCCATTCCTTACGTTTTTCCACTTTATTGTAAAGCATAGAGAACATCCACACTTCGCGGCCTTGCAGCCAGATAAATTTATCTGTATCGAAAACCCTTCCTTCACGATCCAAACAGGTGAAGTAGCCACCATACTCATGGTCTTGTGAGTTCTCAAGCCAGAAAGGAAGAACATTATCCAAGAGTTCATCCTTGTATTGATTTGCCAGTTTCTTAAAATCCATACATCTTTTATTATTAAGTTATTAAGGTCTTTTTGTTTTACTATTCCGAACGGGTCCAATATCTTTCAATCTCTTCCAGCGACTTTCCAGTGGTTTCCGGCACGAGTTTCCAGACAATCAGCATATAAGGCACGCACATGACAGCGAACAGGAAGAATGTTCCGGCGGGGGTAAGGTTCTGGAGCATCCATGGAGTGAGCTGTCCGATCAGGTACGTCCGATCCACAAGGCAAATCCTGCAATGGACATGGCCAGTCCGCGCACCTTGGTGGGATACATCTCCGAGAGGAGCACGAATACCACGGCACAGATAGACACGGCACAGCAGAATACATAGAACAGGAAGAAAACGAGCAGGAAGAGGCTGGATACTCCCAGGGAATCTCCGAAGAGGAAGTACAGGCCGATGAGAATCAGAGAAACAACCATACCCGAAACTCCGTAATAAACCAGCTTCTTGCGGCCTACCTTATCAATGATGACAAGAGCCAGAACGGTGGTCAAAGTATTGACTAGTCCTACCAGAACTTGGTAAAATGAAAGTTAACTGTTTGCATAGCTGTATTATGGTAGAAAAGTTTTATCTTTATCGCGTTAAACTAACTAATACCCCCCATTATGAGAAGAATTTTTTATTTACTTTTCCTTGTCTTATTAGGCTATTCTTTTTTGACGTAAAAGCTTCAGACACAGTGTTTATCCATGAAACACAAATCCCGGTTTTGATAGAGCGGCAAGACAATGTTCTGTTCTATCTTCGTTTGGATGCAAAAGGAAAGCAAGATACTCGATGAAGTTGTTTTTAGATTTCAGTAAAAGTACCAACTTAGCGGATGTTCAGGCAATCAAACTCTATTATGGGGGAACAGAGGCCTTACAAGATCAAAAACCAAAAATCGCTTTGCCCCTGTAGAGTACATATCCAGCCATCGACCGGGTGCGACATTGGCGGCTAATCCTTCCTATTCCATAAAAATGTGCAGAGGTCGGACCATCGGAAAAAGTTGTATTAAGAGGTAATTACAATTTATTTCCGGGTGTAAATTTTTTTGGATCAGTTTGCAGATGAAAAAAGATGCCTCTTTGCAGACTAAGATACTCTCTGACTTATGTGCTGTAAAAGTGGATGGGAAAGAACTTTATTGTAAATTTATTTCTCCGAAAGCTATTACTCACCGGATGGCAGTCGGAGTTCGTCATGCTGGTAATGACGGTTCTGCTTCCTTCCGTATTCCCGGGTTGGTGACTACCAATAAAGGAACCTTATTGGGAGTGTACGATGTCCGATATAATAGTAGTGTCGATTTACAGGAATATGTAGATGTGGGTTTGAGTCGTAGCACTGACGGAGGGAAGAGCTGGGGAGAAAATGCGTCTTCCGCTTTCATTTGGCGAGTATGGTGGTCTGCCTAAAGCACAGAATGGGGTAGGAGACCCTCTATTTTTAGTAGATACTCAAACGAATACCGTCTGGGTGGTTGCCGCATGGACACATGGTATGGGTAATCAACGTGCCTGGTGGAGCTCCCATCCGGGAATGGATATAAACCATACCGCACAGCTGGTATTGGCAAAGAGCACAGACGATGGTAAAACATGGTCGAAACCGATCAATATAACAGAGCAGGTAAAAGATCCGTCCTGGGTATTTTTCTGCTTCAAGGTCCCGGACGAGGAATAACGATGAGTGACGGCACATTGGTATTTCCAACGCAGATTTATCGACTCTACCCGTGTTCCGAATGCAGGAATCATGTATAGTAAAGACCGGGGGAAAACATGGAAAATGCACAATATGGCACGAACCAATACAACGGAAGCACAAGTTGCGGAAATAGAACCGGGAGTATTAATGCTGAATATGCGTGATAATAGAGGAGGAAGCCGTGCTGTCGCCCTAACCAAAGATTTGGGAAAAACCTGGACAGAACATCCGTCTTCACGTAAGGCACTTCAGGAACCGGTATGTATGGCCAGTCTGATTCATGTCGATGCCAAGGACAACATTTTGAATAAAGACCTCCTGTTGTTTTCAAATCCGGATACGACTAAAAGGGCGCAATCATATAACAATAAAAGCAAGTCTGGATAAAGGACTTACCTGGTTGCCCGAACATCAAATCATGCTCAACGAAGCAGAAGGATGGGGATATAGTTGCCTGACGATGATTGATAAAGAGACAATCGGGATTCTATATGAGAGTAGTGTGGCACACATGACTTTTCAGGCGGTGAAATTAACAGATTTGTTAGGAATGAAATGATAGATATAATAGCGGTTAAACTATCCGATATGATAAAAGAATAAAACCGTATATTTATCGTGGCGCAAAAAAAAACAACATATTTTGTTAAATTATCAGTGAAATTTGCTGAAAAAGTAATATCTTTGAATCCGTTAATATCTAATGCCCCCACTATGATGATTAATTTGATCGGAAAAAAGGCTCAAATAGCATGTGAACTACTATGCTGTTGCAGTATGGCATATGCGCAGAGCAATGACAATTCGAAGTTGTGGTTTTAAATACAGGTTGGGAGATTTTCCCAGGCAGGCACGGAGCTGTGGCGACCGGCACAGGTTCCGGGCACCGTTCATCAGGATCTTATCAACCATAAACAACTTCCCGATCCTTTTTATGGCATCAATGAACAAAAGATTCAGTGGGTGGAAAATGAAGACTGGGAATACCGGACTGCTTTTACAGTTACCCCCGAACAACAACTGAAACGGGGATGACGCCCAATTGGTTTTTGAAGGCCTTGACACATACGCCGATGTATACCTCAATGGAGCACTGTTGTTGAAAGCCGATAACATGTTCGTCGGCTATACGATACCCGTCAAGTCCCAACTCCGTATCGGAGAAAACCTTCTTCACATCTATTTTCATTCCCCCATCCGGCAGACACTGCCTCAATATAACTCGAACGGATTCAACTATCCGGCAGACAACGACCATCACGACAAACATGTAAGCGTATTCTCTCGTAAAGCCCCTTACAGCTATGGTTGGGACTGGGGAATCCGCATGGTGACCAGCGGCATCTGGCGTCCGGTGACCATCCGTTTTTATGACGCAGCTTCTATCAGTGACTATCACGTAAAGCAACTCGCACTGACCGACCAGCTCGCAAATCTGTCTAATGAATTAGAAATAAACAACATACTCTCCCGGCCACTTCAGGCAGAGGTGAGAATAAATACCTCATTCGAAAGGAAGTGCAGAAAAAAGCATCAGCCAGGCAATCACCTTACAGCCCGGAATCAATCATGTTTCCATACCTTCCGAAGTGGCATCCCCCGTACGTTGGATGCCGAATGGATGGGGAAAGCCCGCCCTGTATGATTTCTCCGCTCAAATCATAGTAGAAGATAAAGTCGTAGCCGAGCAATCGCACCGGATAGGACTGCGTACTGTTCGCCTCGTTAATGAAAAAAGATAAAGACGGAGAATCCTTCTATTTTGAAGTAAATGGTGTACCTATGTTTGCCAAAGGAGCCAATTACATCCCCCAGGATGCACTCTTGACTAACGTCACTACCGAACGCTACCAAACCTTATTCCGCGACATCCGCGAAGCGAACATGAATGTCATTCGTGTATGGGGAGGTGGAACGTACGAAGATGACCGTTTCTATGACCCTGGCAGATGAAAACGGAATACTGGTGTGGCAAGACTTCATGTTTGCCTGCACTCCCCTATCCGTCCGACCCCACCTTTCTGAAAAGGGTAGAGGCGGAAGCCTGCTATAACATCCGTCGCCTTCGCAATCATGCTTCCCTGGCGATGTGGTGCGGCAATAACGAAATACTGGAAGCCTTAAAATATTGGGGATTCGACAAGAACTTCCCGCCCGAAATCTATCAGGAAATGTTTCGAGGCTACGACAAACTGTTCCATCAGCTCCTTCCAGCCAAGGTTAAAAGGAACTGGATGCCGACCGTTTCTACATACACAGCTCCCCGTATTTTGCCAACTGGGGGCGTCCCTGAATCCTGGGGGGATAGGAGACAGCCAGAACTGGGGGCGTATGGTATGGCCAAAAAACTTTCGAATCACTAGATACAGCCCTGCCTCGTTTCATGAGCGAATTCGGTTTCCAGTCCTTCCCGGAGATGAAGACTATTGCCACCTTTGCCGCTCCTGAAGATTATCAGATAGAATCGGAAGTGATGAATGCTCATCAGAAAAGCAGCATCGGCAACGCCCTGATTCGTACCTACATGGAGCGCGACTATATCATTCCCGAAAAATTTGAAGACTTTGTCTATGTCGGACTAGTATTGCAGGGACATGGCATGCGTCACGGACTGGAAGCACACCGCCGGAACCGTCCTTACTGTATGGGTACCCTGTATTGGCAACTGAATGACAGCTGGCCGGTAGTATCCTGGTCGAGCATCGACTATTACGGTAACTGGAAAGCCCTGCATTACCAAGCCAAACGAGTCTTTGCTCAATCCTCATCAATCCTATCCAGCAGAACGACAGCCTCAATATCTACCTGATTTCCGACTGTCCGGACACCAAAGACCACCTGATGTTGGAAATGAAAGTAACAGACTTTGACGGAAAGAAACAAGGCAAGCCTATACAACTCAACACATTGACAGTTCCGGCTAACACTTCCCAATGCGTGTACCGTATAAAAAACGACACCTGGCTATCACCGGAAGAACAGCAACGCTGTTTCATGCAACTGACGCTAAAAGACAAGGCAGGAAACACCCTTGCCGAAACCGTATACTTCTTTAGAAAAACAAAAGACCTGCTTCTGCCTGAAACAACCGTTTCCTGCAAGATGAAACAGAAAAGACGGCATGTGTGAACTGACATTGTTTTCTCCCGCTCTTGCAAAAAGATGTCTTTATTGAAATTCCTTTGCAGGGAGCCCGTTTCAGCGACAACTTTTTCGACCTCCTTCCCGGAGAGCGTAAGACAGTTGTCATCACTTCTCCCCAAATAAAGAAAGGAGAGGAGTTGCCTTTGACAATCAAACATATTCGTGAAACCTATAATTAATTTATTAATAACTTAACACTTAATTTTTTAGTTTATGAAACAACTCTTAAAATTAACCGGATGTCTGGCACTAGCAGGACTTTTTTGCCTCTTGCCAATCGGCGCAACAGGAAGCCAACTACCAGATCATCCCCATGCCACAAGAAATTGTAACAGCTCAAGGAAATCCCCTTCATTCTCGAAGAGCGGTGTGAAAATCCTCTATCCGGAAGGAAACGAGAAGATGCAACGCAACGCAAATTTCTAGCCGACTATCTGAAAACCGCTACCGGAAAAGATTTCGCCATCGAAGCCGGAACGGAAGGTAAAAAATGCAATAGTGCTGGCATTGGGCACGGAGAACGAAAATCCGGAATCCTACCAGATGAAAGTTACCGGTGACGGAATCACGATTACCGGTCCTACGGAAGCCGGCGTATTCTATGGCATCCAGTCCCTGCGCAAATCATTGCCTGTGGCTGTCGGTGCGGATATTGCCATGCCCGCTGTAGAAATCAATGACGCTCCCCGCTTTGGCTATCGTGGCGCCCACTTCGACACCAGCCGCCATTTCTTTACCGTAGATGAAGTGAAGACATATATCGATATGATGGCTTTGCACAATATGAACCGTTTTCACTGGCATATTACCGAAGACCAGGGCTGGCGTCTGGAAATCAAGAAATATCCGAAGCTGACAGAAATCGGTTCCAAGAGGACAGAAACAGTCATCGGACGTAACTCCGGCGAATACGACGGCAAACCTTACGGTGGATTCTATACCCAGGAGCAGGCGAAAGAAATAGTAGCGTATGCTGCCGAACGTTATATCACCGTTATTCCCGAAATCGACCTTCCGGGACACATGCAAGCTGCCCTTGCCGCTTACCCCGAATGGGATGTACCGGTGGCCCGTATGAAGTATGGAGACAATGGGGAGTAGCCGATGATGTGCTTTGTGCTGGAAACGATCAAGTCTTGAAATTCCTCGAAGATGTATATAGTGAATTAATAGCAATCTTCCCTTCAGAATATATTCATGTAGGTGGTGACGAATGTCCGAAAGTACGTTGGGAAAAATGTCCGAAATGTCAGGCACGTATCAAGGCGCTGGGCTTGAAATCGGATGATAAGCATAGCAAGGAAGAACGTCTGCAGAGCTTCGTAATCAACCATATCGAGAAATTCCTCAACGACCACGGACGTCAGATCATCGGTTGGGATGAAATCCTTGAAGGCGGACTTGCTCCTAATGCTACTGTTATGTCATGGCGTGGTGAGAAAGGGTGGTATCGAAGCTGCGAAACAGAAACACGATGTCATCATGACGCCGAACACATACCTGTATTTCGACTATTACCAAGCTAAAGACATCGAAAACGAACCGTTCGGTATCGGTGGTTACCTGCCGTTAGAAAGAGTGTACAGCTACGAGCCGATGCCGGCTTCCCTCACTCCGGAAGAACAGAAATATATCAAGGGTGTGCAAGCCAACCTCTGGACAGAATACATCGCTACTTTCCCTCACGCGCAGTACATGGTATTGCCTCGTTGGGCTGCATTGTGTGAAATTCAGTGGTCCAGCCCTGAAAAGAAAAACTATGCCGACTTCCTGTCTCGTCTTCCTCAACTGATTAAGTGGTATGATGCCGAAGGATACAACTACGCTAAACACGCGTTCGGCGTACAAGCCGAAGGTTTGAACCGAATCCGGCAGAAGGAACGATGGACGTTACTTTGTCTACTATCGACAATGCCCCTGTCCACTACACTTTGGACGGCACAGAACCCACTACTGCTTCTCCCGTTTACGAAGGAGTGTTGAAAATTAAAAGAAAATGCCACTTGTCCGCCAAAGCCATTCGTCCTACCGGCGAGAGCCAGACACTGACAGAGAAGATTGACTTCAGCAAATCCAGCATGAAGCCGATTGTAGCCAATCAACCTATCAATGAACAATACCTCTTCAAAGGAGCTTCCACGTTAACCGATGGTTTGAAAGGAAATAGTAGTTACCGGTCAGGCCGCTGGATTGCTTTCAACGGAAACGACATGGATATGACTATCGACCTCCAGCAACCTACTGAAATCTCAAGCGTGGCAATCTCTACCAATGTAGCAAAAGGAGACTGGGTATTTGATGCCAGAAACCTGTCCGTAGAAACTTCAGATGATGGCAAGACCTTCAAAAAGATTGCTTCCCGAAGAATATCCGGAGATGAAAGAGACAGACAAAGACGGAGTTGTTGACCATCAACTTACATTTGCTCCTGTGACTACCCAATACGTGAGAGTTATTGCTTCACCGGAGAAAACGCTTCCGGAATGGCATGGTGGAAAAGGCAAAAACGCATTTTTATTTGTAGACGAAATCAAAATTGATTAATGAATATAAGAAAAGAATACCCTAAAGTTTGTCTTTTCTTATGGATACTTGGGGATGTGCTTCCATGCACATCCCATTCTGGCACAGTCCGTCATACCTGTCCCCTTAAAAATGGAGCAGGGGACGGGATTTTTACTGTCAGAAAAGACAAGACTTTATACAAACCTGCAAGGTGGAGAAGCGGAACTCTGGGAGAATTACCTGAAAGCATTACCTGTTCAGCTGAAAGAAGCGAGAATGAAAGACAGGAAACAGATGCTTTTCTTATTGATAACTCCCAAGACTCCCCAATTGCCATCACCGGAAAGCTATACACTCTCCGTCACCCCTCAACGAATCGAGATCCGGGCAACTTCGGGAGCCGGATTATTCTATGGAATGCAAACCCTGTTACAGCTGATGCAACCGGCAAGCACAGGCAGCTATTCCGTACCCTCTGTCGAGATAGAAGACACCCCTCGTTTTGCTTATCGCGGACTGATGCTGGACGTATCCCGTCATTTCTCTACCAAAGAGTTTATAAAGAAGCAGATAGACGCATTGGCATATTACAAAATCAACCGTTTGCACCTGCACCTGACCGATGCGGCAGGCTGGCGGTTAGAAATCAAGAAATACCCTTTGCTGACCGATTTTGCGGCCTGGCGTACAGACCCCACCTGGAAGAAATGGTGGAACGGCGGACGTAAATACCTCCGTTACGATGAACCCGGAGCTTACGGCGGTTATTACACCCAGGATGATATTCGTGAAATCTTGGAATATGCCCGTCAGCATTATATCACGGTGATTCCCGAGATTGAAATGCCTTCCCCATTCGGAAGAAGTGCTGGCTGCCTACCCGCAGCTATCCTGTTCGGGAGAACCTTACAAGAACTCCGATTTCTGTGTCGGTAATGAAGAAACTTTCACCTTTCTGGAGAATGTACTGACGGAAGTCATGGAACTTTTCCCTTCCGAATACATTCATGTAGGAGGTGATGAGGCCGGCAAATCGGCTTGGAAGACCTGTCCGAAATGTCAGAAGAGAATGAAAGACGAGCATCTGGCCAATGTAGACGAGCTGCAAAGCTATCTGATACACCGCATTGAGAAGTTCCTGAACAATCATGGACGTCATCTGCTGGGATGGGACGAGATTCTGCAAGGAGGCATCGCCCCCAATGCAACCGTTATGTCGTGGCGTGGAGAAGAGGGTGGTATTGCTGCCGTCACCTCCGGCCATCATGCCATCATGACACCGGGTGCATACTGTTATCTGGACAGCTATCAGGACGCCCCGTACTCCCAGCCGGAAGCTATCGGTGGCTACCTGCCATTGAAGAAAGTATATGCCTACGATCCTGTCCCCGCTTCCTTAACTGCGGAGCAGGCAAAGTTAGTCTATGGTGTGCAGGGTAACCTATGGGTGGAATATATCCCCCACTCCCGAACACGTGGAGTATATGATTTACCCCCGAATCCTGGCATTGGCGGAAACAGCCTGGTCGGCTCCGGAACGTAAGTCATGGCCGGATTTCCATACCCGTGCATTGTCGGCAGTGGCCGATTTTACAGGCAAAAGGATACCATCCTTTCGATTTGAGCAAAGAAATCGGCAGCCGTCCCGAATCTCTTCAACCAGTCAGCCATTTGGCGCTCGGTAAAAAAGTGACCTATAACTCCTCCTATAGCCCCCATTATCCCGCACAAGGCAACACAGCCCCTGACAGACGGCATACGTGGTGACTGGACTTACGGTGATGGTTCATGGCAAGTGATTTATCTCGGACAACCGTCTCGATGTGACGATTGATATGGAAAAAGAAACCCCTATCCATTCCGTTACCGCCGCTTTTATGCAAGTGGTCGGCGCGGAAGTATTCCTGCCGGAGACAGTGATTATTTCCATTTCCGATGATGGAATAAACTTCACGGAGTTGCAAAAACAACACTTTGAAGTAAGTAAAGAAACACCCATCCGGTTTACGGATATTTCATGGCAGGTAGAAGCCAAAGGAAGATACGTACGTTACCAGGCACAGGCCGGAAGCGAATTCGGAGGTTGGATATTTACGGATGAGATAATCGTGAAATAGACATTGTCAATATCATTTATGAATAAAGAGGGAATCTACTCAACCAGATTCCCTCTTTTATTGTTATATTTGTATTATTACCTTAAAAACTAAGAATATGGTACAACACGCTAGACTCATTTTCTACAGCCTTCTTCTTCTGGTAATCCCGTGCGAGAGCACCTGTATTTGGCGCAGAAGATCCCCGTCACGCCCATAGACTCATTGATAACTGTTGGATATGCCACCGGAAGTTTGGCGGAAAACCCTCTCCGGTTCCGTAGAGAAATTACGGAGACACAGATGAATAAAGACCAGATCACGAACCCCTTTGGAAGCAATCCGCGGACGTGTGCCGGGCTTGACCATCCAACGCGGGTCAAATGGTCCGGCAGCTGGATGCAGTACGCCTGCGGGGAACTACCTCACTGACCAGTGGCAATGACCCTTTGATACTCGTCGATGGAGTATTTGGCGACTTGAGTATGCTCACCTCCATTTACCCTACGGATATTGAGAGTTTTACCATTCTGAAAGACGCTTCCGAAACCGCGCAGTACGGTTCGCGAGGGCATCCGGTGTGATAGAAGTCACCACCAAAAAAGGGATGAGCGGCAGGACACAGGTAGCTTACAACGGTATCTTCGGGATATCCACCGTCTACAAGAATTTGAAAATGCTGTCCGGTGATGAATTCCGTCGTGTCGCTTCGGAACGCGGGATTTCCATTCTGGACAAAGGATATAATACCGATTTTCAGAAAGAGATTGAACAGACAGGACTACAACAAAACCATCACATCGCCTTTTATGGCGGTTCCAGTGAGTCCAGTTATCGTGTTTCCCTCGGTTTCATGGATCGTCAGGGAGTCATTCTGAATGAAGACATGAAGAACTTCACTTCCAATATGAACATGAATCAGAAGATGTTCGACGGCTTCCTGAACTGCGAGCTGGGAATGTTCGGTTCCATTCAGAAGAATCATAATCTGGTAGATTATCAGAAAACGTTCTATTCGGCAGCCACATTCAACCCCACCTATCCCAACCATAAAGACCCCGTCACCAATTCCGTGGGACGGAATAACGACTGCCAGCCAAATTACCAATCCGCTGGCATGGATGGAAGTGCAGGATGATGATGCCACTTCGCACATCAGCACGCACGCCCGTCTGACTTTCAATCTGCTGGAAGGACTGAAACTAAACCTCTTCGGAGCCTATACCTATAATATCGTAGAAAATTCGCAATACCTCCCCACTTCCGTCTGGGCGAACGGCCAGGCTTATACAAAGGAACAAAAAGCGAGAATCCTTGCTGGGCAACATGATGCTGACCTATAAGAAAAACTGGAAAAAACATTTCTTTGACGTGTTGGCACTTGCCGAACTTCAAAAAAGAAACCTACACGGGATATTATACAACAGTAAGCAATTTCAGCACCGATAAGTTCGGGTATAATAATCCTTCAGGCAGGAGCGCTCCGTTTGTGGGAAGGCACTAATTCCTACTACGAGCAACCGCGCCTGGCATCTTTCATGGGACGCTTCAATTATACATACGCCGACCGCTACGTACTGACGTTGAACGCCCGTACAGATGCTTCCTCCAAATTCGGAGCCAACCATAAATGGGGCTTTTTCCCCTCTGCGTCCGCGGCATGGGTGATTAGTGAAGAAGAATTTATGAAGCAATTCCCCGTGATAGACAATCTGAAATTCCGTATTGGCTACGGTCTGGCAGGTAATCAGAGTGGGATTTGACTCATACACTACATTGAACCTTGTTAAACCCGAACGGTGTAGTCCCCGTCGGAAACTCCGCCGTCGTATCTTTAGGAGACTTGCGGAACACGAATCCCGACCTGAAATGGGAAGTGAAACATACCTTCAATACAGGTATCGACCTGGCTATGTTCGGCAACCGCCTGCTGCTCTCCGCCAATTATTACAACTCCAAGACGACGGACATGCTTTTTACCTCTACAACGTCAGTGTCCCGCCTTTCACCTATAACACCTTTGCTTGCCAACATCGGTTCCATGCGCAACTGGGGTACGGAAATCGCCATCGGCATCACCCCCTTGAAGACCAAGGATATGGAACTGAATATCAATGCCAATATCACTTTCCAGCGCAACAAACTGCTCTCATTAAGCGGTATGTACAACGGCGAAATGCTTTCCGCTCTCCGAATATAAAAGTCTTGCCAGCCTTGATGGAGCCGGCTTCCACGGCGGCTACAACCACATCGTTTATCAGATGGTGGGGCAACCGTTGGGTGTGTTCTATCTTCCTCACAGCACCGGACTGGAGTCCGACGGAAACGGTGGATATACCTATGGCATCGCCGACCTGAATGGCGGAGGCGTCAGTCTGGAAGATGGTGAAGACCGCTACGTGGCAGGGCAAGCCGTACCTCAAAACGATTCTGGGATCTAACATCAGTTTCCGCTTACAAGCGTTTCGACCTGTCTTTGCAGATCAACGGAGCCTTCGGACATAAAATCTACAACGGAACTTCCCTGACCTATATGAACATGAATATATTCCCCGACTATAACGTAATGAAGAAAGCCCCGCAACAGAACATCAAGGATCAGACTGCCACCGACTATTGGTTGGAAAAGGGAGATTATGTCAACTTCGACTATGTGACGCTGGGTTGGAACGTGCCGATAGAGAAAGTGCAGAAACTGAAGAAATATGTCCGTTCCCTGCGCCTGGCATTTACGGTCAACAACCTGGCAACCATTTCCGGTTATTCGGGACTTTCGCCCATGATTAACAGTTCAACGGTGAACTCCACTTTGGGGGTGGATGATAAACGGGGATATCCGTTGGCGCGGACGTACACACTGGGATTGAGTATTAACTTTTTAATGGAGGAGGAGATGATGAAACAATATATGAAAAATAAAAGTCTTTTTTTGCAGAAAGAAGAACTGCTTTCAAGGATAGCGGAACTGTTTTCAAAGAAGATCTTACGTCCTTCGGGAGTGCTGGTATTCCTTCTTATAACGTGCCTGGGTTTATTCTCATGTAGTAAGTTTTTGGAGGAAAATCCGAAAGATAAGTTACCCGAAGATGACGTTTACAATACAATCTCGGAAGTATATCTCAATGCAGTAGCTTCGCTTTATACATACGTAGGCGGTTATAGCGATAGTCAGGGATTGCAGGGAACGGGTAGGGGAGTCTACGACCTGAACACTTTCACTTCCGACGAAGCCATCATCCCCACTCGTGGAGGTGACTGGTATGACGGCGGTTTTTGGCAAGGACTTTACCTGCACGATTGGGGAATAGAGAATGATGCCATTCAGGCTACATGGGAATATCTCTATAAAGTCGTCATGTTAAGTAACAAATCACTGGAACGGATAGACAAATTCGCCGAAACTCATTCCGCTACGGAACTGCCGGCATACCGTGCCGAAGTACGTGCCATGCGGGCTATGTATTATTATTACCTGATGGATTTGTTCGGACGCATCCCGCTAGTTCAATCCTCTTCCGTAGCAATGAAAGATGTAGTGCAAAGTGAACGGAAAACGGTCTTTGACTTTGTTGTCAAGGAATTGCAAGAGGCGGCTCCTTTGTTGAGCGATGCACATAGCAACCAGTCCGGCCCTTACTATGGCCGTATCACTCGCCCCGTGGTAACTTTCCTACTGGCCAAACTGGCTTTGAACTCCGAAGTTTATACAGACAATGATTGGACGGACGGACAACGCCCGGATGGAAAAAATATAAAGTTCACAGTGAACGGCAGCGAACTCAATGCCTGGGAAACAGTCATCTACTATTGTGACCAACTCAAGACTATGGGCTACAAACTGGAACCGGAATACGAAACGAATTTCTATATTCAACGAACCGTCCGTAGAGAATGTCTTCACTATCCCGATGAATAAAACCTTGTACACCAATCAAATGCAATATCTATTCCGCTCCCGCCACTATCAATCATGCCAAGGCTGTACGGCCTAAGCGGTGAGAACGGCCCCAGCGCCACCATTGAAGCCCTCGAAACTTTCGGTTATGAAACCGCGGAACAAGATCCCCGTTTTGATATTTGTTATTTTGCAGGAATTGTCCACGACCTGAAAGGAAACATAATCAAACTGGATAATGGAACGGTACTGGAATA
>VOFK01002341.1_pt1 | contig 18285 bp, 29 predicted proteins | sample 5384121 | NCBI WGS metagenome assembly VOFK01 (sample SAMN12384730, study PRJNA508395) | human gut metagenome | isolation source: healthy gut J | host: Homo sapiens
TTTTTCGTTATGATACACATTGCTCAACAAATGCGGGTGTATGCTCCGAGCCCAAAGGGCGAAAGTTCACACAGAGACAGAATCAGACATGTGTATCGAATAGAAATGCATTGGATAGCCTCACTCAAGCTGTCCGGATTCACCTGCTGTCCACACAAACTGGATGAAGAATTTATGAATAAATGTACCGAAATCATCCAGAATAATATTGAGGACTCGAATTTTCGGTAAATACACTGGCACAGGAACTGGGAATGAGCCGTACCTCTGTATTTACCAAGATCAAAGGCATTATTGGCATGACTCCCAATGATTTCATCAAGGTCACTCGATTAAAGAAAGCCTGCAAAATGATGGTGGAGGGAGAATATAGGGTTACCGAAATAGGATTCCTCGTCGGGTTCAGTTCTTCTTCCTACTTTGCCAAGTGTTTCCAGAAGCAATTCGGCATGTTGCCGACGGAATTTCTCAAGAAAATAAAGGAAGACCCCTCATCCGCAACAAAATAAGCCGGCAAGCATCCTCCCATTAAGCTAAATCTTAAGATTTACAGATGTAAGAGTAAACATCAACACTGGTAAATCTTAAGATTTTATTAAATTCTCCTTATAATATAAGGTAGGGAGAATCTTTTTTTTTACTTTTGTCCCCGAATATTGTGGTACAAGCCATTATAAAAGAAAGAATTATGCAGAAAAAAACCTTGTCATTGTCGAGTCTCCGGCAAAAGCAAAAAAACGATTGAAAAGTTTCTTTGGGAAAGATTTTAAAGTCCTTTCTAGTTACGGACACATACGCGATCTGAAGAAAAAAGAATTCAGCATCGACGTAGAGAAGAATTTTACACCCAGCTACGAAATCCCGGCAGACAAAAAGGCTCTGGTTAACACACTGAAGACAGAAGCTAAAGACGCAGAAACCGTATGGCTCGCATCCGATGAGGACCGCGAAGGAGAAGCGATTGCCTGGCATCTGTATGAGGTCTTAAAACTAAAACCGGAAAACACAAAACGAATCGTATTTCATGAAATTACGAAAAGCGCTATTTTAAAAGCGATTGAACAACCACGCGACATTGACCTCAACCTCGTAAATGCACAACAAGCACGACGGATTCTGGACCGTATCGTAGGTTTCGAACTCTCTCCCGTGCTTTGGAGAAAAGTGAAACCGGCACTTTCTGCCGGACGTGTTCAGTCTGTTGCTGTCCGCCTGATCGTTGAACGTGAACGTGAAATACATGCTTTCCAAACGGAAGCTGCTTATCGCATCACTGCCGTATTCCTCGTTCCGGACACAGACGGCAAACTGGTAGAAATGAAAGCTGAACTGGCTCGCCGTATCAAAACAAAAGAAGAAGCAAAAAGCATTCCTGAACGCATGTCAGGGAGCAAGCTTTGCCATCGACGATATTACTACCCGCCCGGTCAAGAAAACACCTCCTGCTCCATTCACAACATCTACGTTGCAGCAGGAAGCCGCACGCAAACTGGGGATATACTGTAGCACAAACCATGATGCTCGCGCAACGCTTATACGAATCGGGATTCATCACTTATATGCGTACAGACTCTGTCAACCTCTCGGAATTTGCGACAGCAGGCAGTAAAGACGCTATCATCAAAATGATGGTGACCGCTACGTACACCCCCGTCATTTCGAAACAAAGACTAAGGGTGCACAAGAAGCGCATGAGGCTATCCGTCCTACCTATATGGAAAACCAGTCTGTTGAAGGAACAGCACAGGAAAAGAAACTGTACGACTTGATATGGAAACGCACCATTGCCTCACAAATGGCAGATGCGGAACTGGAAAAGACAACTGCTACCATAACAATAAGTGGCAGTAGCGATGTATTTACAGCCATCGGCGAAGTGATTAAGTTCGACGGATTCCTGCGTGTATACCGTGAATCTTATGATGATGACAACGAACAGGAAGATGAGAGCCACCTACTTCCTCCTCTGAAAAAAGGTCAGAAGTTGGAACACGGCCCTATCATCGCAACCGAACGTTTCACCCAACGTCCTCCACGCTATACGGAAGCAAGTCTTGTACGCAAGTTGGAAGAACTGGGTATCGGACGTCCGTCTACGTATGCACCTACTATCTCTACCATCCAACAACGCGAATATGTGGAGAAAGGTAATAAAGACGGGGAAGAACGGCAGTTTAATGTCATGACATTGAAAGATCGTCAGATTAAGGATGAAAACCATACTGAAATTACCGGTGCAGAAAAGGCGAAGTTATTCCCAACGGATACCGGCACTGTGGTAAATGATTTCCTTACCGAATATTTCCCGGACATTCTGGATTTCAACTTTACCGCCAGCGTAGAAAAGGAATTTGACGAGATTGCAGAAGGAGAAGTGCAATGGACTTCTATCATGAAGACTTTCTATGATAAGTTCCATCCGTCTGTAGAAAATACATTGGCAATCAAGACGGAACATAAAGTAGGCGAACGTATTCTGGGAGAAGAACCGGGAACAGGTAAGACTGTTTCTGTTAAGATTGGTCGCTTCGGTCCTGTTGTACAGATTGGTACTGTAGAAGATGAAGAAAAACCACGCTTTGCACAAATGAAGAAAGGTCAATCCATGGAAACCATCACTTTGGAAGAAGCACTGGAATTATTCAAATTACCTCGTACACTGGGCGAATATGAAGGAAAATCAGTAAGTGTAGGTGTAGGCCGTTTTCGGTCCGTATGTCCTGCACAATAAGGTATATGTATCGCTCCCGAAAACACTTGACCCGATGGAAATTACTTTGGAAGAGGCTGAACAGCTGATTCTGGAGAAACGCCAGAAAGAAGCGGAACGCCACATCAAGACGTTTGAAGAGGAGCCGGAACTTGAGATTCTGAACGGACGTTACGGACCTTATATTACCTATAAGGGTTCCAATTATAAAATTCTAAAAAGATATCGTCCCACAAGATTTGAGTTTAGCTAGCTGTTTGGAACTCATCAAATTACAAGATGAAAAAAGGACCAGCGACCACAAAAAAAAAGGACGATTCGCAAAAAAGAAAAAAAAACTAGAAAAGAGCAAATTATATAATTAAATGTATATATTTGCTCTTTTATCTTTTAATACACAAACTTATGAAGCAAACAATTTTAAAGTATTTAATGATAGGAGTACTTTGTCATATCTTCCATCAGTTGCATGGATAAAGAGCGTGACTTATCCTGGGAGAGAAGGCATATGCCAAAAAGAAGCATACTTCGACTTCAACATGATCCAAGCCGTTGCTTTGAATATCAATTATTGTTTCAAAAGCGACAATTATCGTGTCCTTTTTGACATTTACGATCAAGATCCCATTGAATACTCAGCTGACGGCACCGTGTCCCAAAAGGACATAGAGCCTATCTATCGTGCAGTTACAGACGAAGAAGGCAAATTCAGCGGAGAGATGAATATCCCGGCGGACATCTCGGAAGTATGGTTATCATCGGATTATTTAGCCACCGCATCTCACCTCTAAAACTAACGATTGACGACAGTCGTCGGCTTTCATTTAATCAAGATGCATATATCACTGCCTTACGTTCACAAACGGCATCAAAAACCAGAGGAGTGACCGTGAACCAACATACCTATCTAAAAGAATGGCATGTTCTTCCCGATGCAGACTGGGATAACAACGGAAGACCAACCAATCTGGAGCCTAAAATAAACATACCTCCGGCAGACGTATTATACAACATCAAGTATGTTTTCAGAAAGGTTACAGTCAAAGATGAAAACGGTAAAAGCAAGGTTCTGAACATCAGTCAGAATTATCCGGAGTTTTTTGATGGTTCCATTAAAATGACTTCAGATATTCCAATTGTTAACCCGACCGAAGTGAGCCTTGTATTTATAAACAGCTCTGCTGCATGGTACAATACAGTTGGATATTACACCTATCCGACCAACAATCCACCCCAGAGCGCGAGTGATATAAAACAAATAATTGCATTCCCAAACACCTCTCCTGTTTACAAGACTTTAGGGGTAGGAGCATTAGTGTGTGGAGAAGAAATAAAACTCAAATATTGGAATGAAGAGACACAGGAATACGAAGACAAATTTCCTGCAGGAGTCACAATTGGCTGGTGCCTTCAAGGTATGGGATTCAAGAGCAAACTCACCTCAGAAACAGATAAAGACAAAGTGGGCGATATCATAAAAGGTATGGGGCCACGCTACTCTACCAGGAATCTAAACACGAATAATACACAAAGGACCATATCTCTCCGTGATTCTCAGTCCGGGCAGATTGTAGCAGTAGGATTCGAAGATAATATTGACTTCGATTATGCAGATGCCATATTCTATATTCATACGTCAGAAAAGAATGCTATTGACCCGGCATTGCCTGCACTGCCTGAGGACCCCGAAGCAATCCCCGAGCAATATAAAATTTCCTATTCCGGTACACTGGCTTTTTGAAGACTTATGGCCTAAGTTAGGTGATTACGATATGAATGACGTAATGGTAAAGTACACCAGTACGATGACCCGAAATGCTCTTGACAATCGCATTTACGAAATAGAAGACAAGTTTATCTTACAGCACTGTGGCGGTTATCTGCAAAACGGATTTGGATATCAATTACACAGCTCTCAAACAGCAATATCAAGAGTGTAAAAAAATAACGGGGCCTGATGCCAGTGGTTTATCAAGTTCTATATACATGGAAGGAAAAAGAAACAGAGCCTGGACAGTCTCACCCAACCATATTGTTGTATGACGACATGACAAAATTCAAAAAATATCACTGATGAATCAAAGAAAAAGAATATACTGTAACCATCACGCTTGATGGAGCTAGTGAGAAAGAGGTGGTACCTCCTTACAACCCGTTTATCTTCATCAGTTCCAACGAGGGTAGAGGCAAAGAATTACATCTGATAAATTATCCCCCGACTGATAAAGCCGACTTATCGTTACTGGGAACCGGAAAAGACATCTACAGACCAGAAGAAGGGATTGTATTATGTTTCTGCAGACTTGATGCCGTTTGCTATCAATATGCCGGTAAGTAATCTCCCGGTTCCAGAGGAAGGGAAACGAATCGATCAATCATATCCCAAGTTCTCTGGATGGGTATCATCGAATGGGAAACAAAATAAAGATTGGTACAAATAAAGATTGATACGATTTAAATAAGAGCAGCCCGGATATTGTACGGAATCGCTATCGGGACTTCGCATTGCGAACCATCGATGAAAAAGACATAATAGACATCCGTTTAGAAAGGCGAAAATTACACAGTTCACACAACTTCTTGAATACTTACCAAGAATTCGTGTGAACTGTGTTTTTATTTTAAGCCACAATATTATAGGATATAAGTATTATCCGTTATGAATGGGCTTTCATCATTAAATCTTCGGCTCCCATTTTATCTTAAAACCTTTATTAGGGAATAGCATATCAAACACAATCACGAATATAAAAACAGATGTTACCAAGATATTCATCGTCAATAAAGAAATGTGATAAGGCCAGGGAAGCAGTAAAAGCCAAAGCTATTACAGCAATAATATGTGATAAAGGAAGCATACGGCACGTGACATATTTATAGATACTATTTGCCAGAATATAAACGATTGGTCCGATAATCAGAACAAAAACAACTTCCGCTCTCATTTCTTGTTCGGGATGGGCAACAATCAGTTCGTCTCCTACCGCACAAATAATCAATGCTCCCACCAGTACGATATGAATTGCATTATAAATCAACCCCAGCTTGCCGGGATCTTTCACTTCCTGTATTTTCCGGCTACCGGCTTCACTGCTCACATCAAAGTAAACCCACCACATAGCCAAACTACCAATGAAAGATATGACAGCAGAAATAATCACGAGAGGCGTCCATTCTTCTACTTCACTCAAAGAAGCTCCTGTCATCAATAGAGTTTCTCCAAAAGCAATAATCACAAACAACTGGCAACGTTCCACCAAATGATGCCCTTCAATAGCCCATTCCTTGCTACTGTCCGAACGTCCCAGACGAGGTAAAAAAGCAAATCCGTGCATCGGGGCTGTATAATCACAGATGGCGGCTATAATCCACAGTAGAATTTGCCATTCTCCCTGCAATATGGCACCCGTAATCCAAAAGACGGCAGATATACAGAACCAGCCCATAATTCGCTTAAAATTAGCAGCCAGATGATGATCTCCTAACACCCCGATAATATAAAGTGTTCTCCCTGCCTGTATCAGAACATAGCAGACAGCAAATATCAATCCCCGGTAAGTAAAGGCATAAGGAATGGCAGCCGCCATCACCAGCCCCACCAGCATACTGATAAAAAGAAGAATACGTATCGGCCGGGTATCCGGGTTGAACCAGTTAGCCACCCAGATGGTATGTTGCCACAACATCCAGACTGCAAACCACAGGATTGTTTTTTTTCAATAATCCTTCCCAAGTGAGATTATGAAGCAGATAATGTGAAAGTTGCGTGACCGAGAAAAACATAAATCAGGTCAAACAGCAGTTCGGAATAAGAGACAGTAGCAGTTTCCGTTTCTCTCTTCCGAAGCAATGGATGGGGGAGTAAAACATACGAGGTTCCTTTTTATATATAAAAGAAACCCCCGCAGAAGTCTATTTTGTTCAGAGAAAGTCTTACATTCTGGAAGGAACTTCGATACCCAGCAAATTCATTCCCAAGCGAACAACTTTAGCTACATTAGCAGACAGAGCGATACGGAATACTTTCACTGCCTCATTCTCTTCGCGCAGAATACTATAGTCATGATAGAACTGATTGTATTCTTTCACCAAGTCATAAGTATAATTAGCAATAATAGACGGGCTGTAATCTTCACCGGCTTGTTTTACAACAGCAGCAAAGTCGGCAACCATCTGAATCAGCCCTTCTTCCTTTTCACTCAATTCAATACCAGCCGGAATCTGTTCAGGAATTACGATACCTGATTCGGCAGCTTTCCGAAGTACAGACTGGATACGTGCATAAGTATATTGAATAAACGGACCTGTATTACCATTGAAGTCGATAGATTCTTTTCGGATTGAATGTCATATTCTTGCGGGCATCCACTTTAAGAATAAAATATTTCAATGCACCCAGACCCACAATACGGGCAATATCATCTGCCTCTTCCTGTGTCAAACCATCCAGTTTGCCTAGTTCTTGTGAAGTTTCTTTAGCAGTGGCAATCATTTCCTCCATCAAGTCGTCAGCATCAACTACCGTACCCTCACGGGATTTCATCTTACCTTCCGGCAGTTCCACCATTCCGTAAGAGAAGTGTACCAGACTCTTACCCCATTCGAAACCAAGTTTATCGAGCAAGATAGAAAGCACCTGGAAGTGATAGTTCTGTTCGTTACCTACTACATAAATCATCTTATTAATCGGGTAATCGGCAAAACGAAGTTTAGCCGTACCGATATCCTGAGTCATGTAGACAGAAGTACCGTCACCACGGAGAAGGAGCTTATGATTTCCAGTCCTTCGGCAGTCAGGTCGGCCCATACGGAACCGTCTTCTTTCTTGTAGAAGAAACCTTTTTCCAGACCTTCCATTACCTTTTCTTTTCCTTCGAGGTAAGTATTGATTCGTAATAGATCTTGTCGAAGCTGACACCCATCTTCTTGTAGGTTTCGTCGAATCCTGCATATACCCAGTTGTTCATCATTTCCCACAATCCGCGTACTTCCGGATCACCGGCTTCCCACTTCACCAACATTTCGCGGGCTTCCTGCATCAATGGAGATTCAGCTTCAGCCTTTGCTTTCGCTTCATCGTCATTCATTCCCTGCGCTGTAAATTTAGCCATCAGCTCCTTTACTTCCGCTTTTATAATGCTTATCGAAAGATACATAATAATCACCTACCAGGTGGTCACCCTTCTTACCCGAAGTTTCAGGAGTTTCACCGTTTCCGTATTTCTTCCATGCCAGCATGGACTTACAGATAGTGGATACCACGGTCGTTTACAATATCTTGTTTTGACTACCTTATTGCCGTTTGCCGCTACAATGTTAGCCAATGCGTTGCCTAAAAGGTTATTACGCACGTGTCCCAAGTGAAGCGGTTTATTTGTATTCGGAGAAGAATATTCAATCATCACCAATGGAGAAGCGTCAGTGACCTGCACTAAGCCGTACTGTTCATCTGCCTGAATCTCGTTCAGCAACTCAATCCAGGTAGCCGACGCAATAGTCAGATTCAAAAAGCCTTTTATTACATTAAACGCTGCTACAGCAGGTTCGTTTGCCTTCAGATATTCACCGATTTCCTGTGCCGTTTGCTCCGGTCCTTTTTTGACATCTTCAGAAAAGGGAACACTACCAGCGTCAAATGTCCTTCAAATTCCTTCTTGGTTTTTGCAACTGCACCATCTTCTCAGGGACTTCCTGACCGTAAAGTGCTTTTGAGTCCGTTGATGACGGACGCTACAAGTTTATCTTCTATCTTCATAATCAAGTTATTTCTTGCGCGCAAAAGATAAACAAAAAAAGGAGACGCATCACGTCTCCTCTCTTAATTTCTTTCAACTATCTATCTTATTCAACAGCTGCAGATAATTCAGCACCAGCTTTAAATTTAGCTACTTTCTTTGCAGGAATAGTAATAGCCGCCTTTGTAGAAGGGTTAATACCAGTTCTTTCAGCTCTTTCGCTTACTGAGAAAGTACCAAAACCTACGAGAGATACTTTGTCACCAGCTTTCATAGCATTAGTAACTGAAGTGATGAAAGCATCAAGTGCTTTTTTTGCATCGGCTTTGCTCATTTGAGCTTCAGCAGCCATTGCGCTAATAAGATCAGACTTATTCATAATACGTAAAATGATTAATTAATATATATGTTACACAAAAGATTATCCCACAATGGATTGATTCCACAAATATAGCCGAACAAAACAACATATCAAATAAAAACATAAAAAAAACGCAGCAAATTATTGAAAAAGAGCTAATAGGAAGCGTTTTTCATGCTTTAAAACAGAATTTATTCGTACTTTTGCGTCTATTATCTAAATATTCAGAAATTAAAATGATGCCAACTGTAACTAAAAACCTGATAATTATCAATGTACTAGTATTTTTCGGGACAATCGTAGCCCAACGTTACGGCCTGGATTTAACGAATTATCTGGGATTACATTTTTTCCTTGCAAGTGACTTTAATCCGGCACAGCTTATCACTTATATGTTTATGCACGGCGGATTCAGCCACATTTTCTTTAATATGTTTGCTGTTTTTATGTTCGGACCGATTCTCGAACAAACCTGGGGACCCAAACGTTTCCTCTTTTACTATATTCTCTGCGGTATCGGTGCGGGACTTATCCAGGAAGGAGTGCAGTATATTCAATATGTAACGGAGCTTAGCCAACATACGCACATTAATAATAGGCTATGGCGTTGTCCCCCATAGAGAGTATTTTCTGAACATGATGACCACCGTAGGTGCTTCGGGAGCCGTTTACGCCATATTGCTGGCATTCGGTATGTTATTTCCCAATAACCGGTTGTTTATCTTCCCGCTGCCATTTCCTATCAAAGCGAAGTTCTTCGTTATAGGATACGCCGCGATTGAATTATGGTCAGGACTTGCCAATAGCGCCGGAGACAATGTCGCTCACTTTGCTCACCTGGGAGGAATGTTATTTGGATTGATCCTGATTATGTATTGGAGGAAAAAAAAGTATAATAATGGGACATATTATAGCTGATTTAAAAGAAACATTCAGAAGAGGAAACACTTTCATCCGACTGATTTATATTAACGTAGGAATCTTTGTGATTGGCACGTTGATTAACGTTTTCTTGCGACTGTTTGAAGTAAGTACCCCCGATATATTCGGTATATTTGCCCTGCCGGCATCCTTTATCGGATTTATTCATCAGCCGTGGTCGTTATTTACTTATATGTTTATGCATGCAGGTTTCCTGCATATCTTGTTCAACATGCTCTGGCTGTATTGGTTCGGAAGTTTGTTTCTCTACTTTCTTCTCGGGAAAGCATTTAAGAGGACTATATGTATTAGGAGGTATCTGTGGAGGTTTACTGTATATGGTTGCCTACAATGTATTTCCTTTATTCAGTTCGCAAGTGACGGGTGCAACATTGGTAGGAGCATCAGCTTCCGTATTAGCCATCGTAGCTGCTACGGCTTATCGTGAACCAGATTACAGGGTGCAACTTTTTTCTTTTCGGTGCTATCCGTCTCAAATATCTGGCACTGGTTGTTATCGGAATCGATGTATTATCCATCACCTCAAGTAATGCAGGAGGACATATCGCACACTTAGGTGGTGCACTTGCCGGACTCTGGTTTGCAGCCAGCCTAAGTAAAGGAACTGATTTGACTTCCTGGATCAACTGGATTCTGGATGGTTTCACTTCCTTGTTTCAAAAGAAAACATGGAAACGGAAACCGAAAAATGAAGGTACACTATGGAAACAGTGCCACCGGTCGCGAGAAGGATTATGATTACAATGCCCACAAAAAGCACAGTCTGATGAAGTGGACCGTATTTTGGAAAAACTAAAGAAATCCGGTTACGACAGTCTGACAACTGAAGAAAAGAAAAGCTTGTTCGACGCAAGCAAAAGATAAAGGAATGGAACATATTGGCAAATTTGTCGCATATCTGATACTTGCTGTCAACGCTCTCTTCGTGGGAACGTTGATATTAAGCGCTTATAGCCCTTACCTTAACCCGAAAATAAACCCACTTGCTTCCAGCTTGGGACTTGCATTTCCGATATTCCTGACGATTAATCTGATTTTTATCGGCTTCTGGGCATTTGTCAATTACCGCTATGCGCTCTTGCCTGCCATCGGTTTTCTAATTTGTATTCCGCAGATACGGACTTATATTCCTTTTTAACTCCACCACAAAAACATACCGGAAGGAAGCATCAAAATCCTATCCTACAACGTAATGAGTTTCAACAATTTGGAGAAGAAAGATGGAAAAAACCCGGTATTGTCTTATCTTGTAGATAGTAACGCCGATATTATCTGTCTGCAAGAATATAACACCGCTACCAACAAGAAATACCTGACGGAACAGGACATTAAAAAAGCATTGAAAGCCTATCCTTACCAATCCGTCCACCAACAAGGGAAAGGAGACGTGCAACTTGCCTGTTTCTCTAAGTTCCCCATACTCTCGATACATCCCATCGAATATGAAAGTAATTATAACGGCTCCATGAAATATGTACTGAATGTGAATAACGACACTCTTACATTAATCAACAACCACCTGGAATCCAACAAGCTCACCAAAGAAGACAGAGGGATGTATGAGGATATGATTAAAGACCCGAATGCCAAGAAAGTAAAAACCGGACTTAGGCAATTAATAAGAAAACTGGCGGAAGCATCGGCTATCCGGGCTACACAAGCAGATTCTGTGGCTAAAACCATTGCAGAAAGTAAATATCCGACAACCATAGTATGCGGCGATTTCAACGACGGTTCTATCTCATATACCCATCGCATCCTGACTCAAAAACTAGATGATGCATTCACACAGTCCGGTAAAGGATTAGGTATTTCCTACAATCAGAACAAGTTCTATTTCCGCATAGACAATATCTTGATCAGCCCCAACCTGAAAGCCTACAATTGCACGGTAGACCGGTCTATCAAGGCATCAGACCATTACCCGATCTGGTGCTATATCAGTAAACGATAAGAACTGAAAACTCTAATAAAAAACACTTATGATGATTAAAAAGACACTAACCATTTTAGCAGTAAGTTGTATGATGTACTCCTGTGCTACGAAAACAGAAAGCAATCCTTTCTTTTTACAGAGTTTCAAACCGAGTATGGTGTTCCTTCTTTCGACAAGGTTAAATTAGAGCACTATGAACCTGCCTTCCTGAAAGGGATAGAAGAGCAGAATCAAAACATCGAAGCTATCATCGAAAGTCCGGAAATCCCGACATTCGAAAATAAACAATTGTAGCTTTGGATAACAGCGCACCCATCTTAGACCGGGTAAGCATCATTTTCTTCAATATGACAGATGCGGAAACTACTGATTCGCTGACCGCACTTTCCATCAAACTGGCACCGGTTCTTTCGGAACATAATGACAATATCTCCCTGAATGGGAAACTATTCAAACGGGTGAACGATGTCTACCAAAAGAAAGATTCATTGAACCTGACGTCGGAACAAGAACGTCTGCTGGACAAGACTTATAAAAGATTTATCCGTTCCGGAGCGAACCTTGGCGAAAAGGACCAAACTCGCCTCCGCGAAATCAACAAGGAACTTTCTACCTTGGGTATTACATTCAGCAATAATGTTCTGAATGAGAATAATGCCTTCCAACTTTTCGTTGACAAGGAAGAAGATCTGGCAGGATTGCCTGAATGGTTCCGCCAAAGTGCGGCCGAAGAAGCGAAAGCAGCCGGACAACCGGGAAAATGGTTGTTCACCCTGCACAATGCCAGCCGTCTGCCTTTCCTGCAATATTCTGAAAATCGCCCGCTCCGGGAGCAAATATACAAAGCTTATATCAACCGCGGCAACAACAACGACGGAAACGATAACAAGGAAAACATCCGTAAGATCGTTTCTCTCCGCCTGGAAAAAGCGAACTTATTAGGTTTCGACTGTTATGCAAACTTCGTCCTGGATGAAACCATGGCAAAGAACGCCAACAACGTAATGAGCCTTTTAAATAACCTCTGGAGCTACGCACTGCCAAAAGCAAAAGCAGAAGCTACCGAACTTCAGAAATTAATGGATAAGGAAGGAAAAGGAGAAAAACTAGAAGCATGGGACTGGTGGTATTATACCGAAAAACTACGGAAAGAAAAATACAACCTGTCTGAAGAGGATACAAAACCTTACTTCAAACTGGAGAATGTACGCGATGGCGCTTTCGCCGTAGCCAACAAATTATATGGCATCACCCTAAGCAAACTGGAAGGCATACCAACTTATCACCCTGATGTAGAAGTCTTTGAAGTGAAAGACGCAGACGGTTCCCAGCTCGGTATCTTCTATGTAGACTATTTCCCACGTCCCGGAAAAGCGGTGGTGCATGGATGAGCAACTATCGTGAGCAACACGGAACAACCCGTCCGTTGGTATGCAACGTTTGCAGCTTTACCAAGCCGGTAGGCGACACCCCCTCTTTATTGACCATGGATGAAGTGGAAACCCTGTTTCACGAATTTGGTCACGCTCTGCACGGACTGCTGACAAAATGTGAATACAAAGGAACATCGGGAACCAACGTGGTACGCGACTTTGTAGAACTTCCTTCTCAAATCAACGAACACTGGGCGACTGAACCCGAAGTGCTGAAAATGTATGCCAAACATTATCAGACAGGAGAAGTGATACCCGATGAAATCATCGAGAAGATACTGCAACAGAAAACTTTCAACCAGGGCTTCATGACTACCGAGTTACTGGCCGCCGCCATTCTCGACATGAACCTGCACACGATAACAGATGTAAAGAATCTGGATATGCTTGCATTCGAAAAAGAAGCGATGGACAAGCTCGGACTGATCCCCGAAATAGCACCGCGTTATCGCGTGACTTACTTCAATCATATCATTGGCGGATACGCAGCCGGATACTACAGTTACCTATGGGCCAACGTATTGGACAATGATGCTTTCGAAGCCTTCAAAGAACATGGTATTTTTGATAAAAACACCGCCGACCTGTTCCGCCATAACGTATTGGAGAAGGGAGACAGCGAAGATCCGATGATACTTTATAAGAATTTCCGTGGAGCGGAACCAAGCCTGGAACCACTACTGAAAAACAGAGGAATGAAATAATTCAGCAAAAAAGCCCTTAAACATCAAATATTTGAGGGCTTATTACACATGAATGTGAAAAAAAAACTATATTTGCAGCCTTGTATACGGCAAAAAGAACTTGTATACGACAGAATTTAACTGAAAATTAAATTAAAAAAGTAATCATCATAAATTAAAAGTAAAATGCAAAACAAAGGATTTGTAAAGGTTTTTGCGGTACTACTCACGCTGGTATGTGTGTTCTATCTCTCCTTCTCCTTCGTAACACGCCATTATACCAACAAGGCGAAAGAAATTGCGAACGGCGACCCGAAAGTGGAACAAGACTACCTCGACTCTCTCCAATGAGAAAGTGTGGTTGGGTAACTGGACGCTGAAACAATGTCGTGAGATGGAGATTAGTTTAGGTTTGGACCTAAAAGGTGGTATGAACGTTATCCTTGAAGTTTCTGTACCTGATGTTATCAAAGCATTGGCTGACAACAAGCCTGACGAAGCTTTCAACAATGCATTGGCAGAAGCTGCAAAACAGGCTGTAAACAGTCAGGATGATATCATCACGCTATTTGTCAGAGAATACCACAAAGCTGCTCCTAACGCAAAACTTTCCGAACTTTTCGCGACACAACAGTTGAAAGATAAAGTTAACCAGAAATCATCAGATGCAGAAGTTGAAAAAGTATTGAGAGCAGAAGTAAAGGCTGCCGTTGAAAACTCATACAACGTGCTTCGTACCCGTATCGACCGCTTTGGTGTTGTTCAGCCGAACATCCAAAGCCTGGAAGACAAAATGGGACGTATCATGGTGGAATTGCCGGGTATCAAAGAGCCGGAACGTGTGAGAAAACTTCTCCAAGGTTCTGCCAATCTGGAGTTCTGGGAAACTTATACAGCTAGAGAAGTTCTCCCTGCCATGCAATCTGCTGATGCTAAATTGCGCGCTGTATTAGCGCAGGAGACAGGTGCAGACTCTACCGCTGTAGATTCCACCAAAGAAGCTCCGCTTGCAGAAGCTACTCCCGGCCAAGAAAAGCGTAAGTGCTGCCGACAGTCTTGCTGCTGCCCTGAAAGGAGATGCTACAACTACTGAAGATAATTCAACAGCTAACCTGGCAGAAATTAAAAAGCAATACCCTCTGTTGGCTATCCTGCAGTTGAACTCTAGCGGACAAGGTCCCGTGATCGGTTACGCTAACTACAAAGACACTGCTGATATCAACAAATATCTGGCTATGCCGGAAGTTAAAGCAGAACTCCCGAAAGACCTTCGCCTGAAATGGGGTGTTTCTCCTTCTGAATTTGACAAGAAAGGACAGACGTTCGAATTATATGCTATCAAGTCTACCGAACGTAACGGTAAAGCTCCGTTGGAAGGTGACGTAGTAACAGACGCGAAAGATGAATTCGACCAATACAGCAAACCGGCTGTCAGCATGACAATGAACTCTGACGGTGCACGTCGTTGGGCACAGCTGACCAAACAGAACATCGGTCGTTCTATCGCTATCGTTCTTGACAACTATGTATATTCTGCACCAAACGTAAACTCTGAAATCACAGGTGGACGTTCACAGATTACAGGTCATTTCACTCCTGAACAGGCAAAGGACTTAGCAAACGTATTGAAATCAGGTAAGATGCCGGCTCCGGCTCTCACATCGTACAGGAAGATATCGTAGGTCCGTCATTGGGTCAGGAATCTATCAATGCAGGTGTTTTCTCATTCGTTGTAGCTTTGATACTGTTGATGATCTATATGTGTATGATGTACGGCTTCATACCGGGTATGATTGCCAATGGTGCATTGTTCCTGAACTTCTTCTTCGTATTAGGTGTCCTCTCCTCCTTCCAGGCAGCATTGACAATGTCCGGTATTGCCGGTATGGTGTTGTCACTAGGTATGGCAGTGGATGCGAACGTACTTATCTACGAACGTACTAAAAAGAAGAACTTCGTGCCGGTAAAGGTGTGAAGAAAGCACTTGCTGACGGTTATTCCAACGCATTCTCCGCTATCTTCGACTCGAACCTGACATCCATCATCACAGGGTGTCATTCTGTTTAACTTCGGTACCGGTCCGATCCGTGGTTTTGCTACGACATTGATTATCGGTATTCTAGTATCCCTTCTTCACCGCTGTGTTCATGACCCGTAATAGTTTACGAACACTTCATGAACAAGGACAAACTATTGAACCTTACATTCACAACCCCTGTTTCAAGAAACTTGATGACCAACACACGTTTTGATTTTATGGGAACAAACAAAAAATCCCTTATCATCACTGTAGCCATCATCCTCGTTTGTATCGGTTCATTTGCCATGCGTGGTTTAAGTCAGAGTATCGACTTTACCGGTGGACGTAACTTCAAGGTACAGTTCGAGAATCCGGTAGAACCCGAACAGATTCGTGAATTGATCTCCAGCAAGTTCGGTGATGCTAACGTTAGTGTTATCGCTATCGGTACAGATAAGAAAACTGTACGTATCAGCACCAACTACCGTATTGAAGATGCAGGAAACGATGTTGACTCTCAAATCGAAGCATATTTATATGAGACTTTGAAACCTGTGCTGACTCAAAAACATCACTCTAGCTACCTTTATCGACCGTGACAATCACACTGGTGGTAGTATTGTAAGTTCTCAAAAAGTGGGTCCGAGTATCGCAGACGATATCAAAACAGGTGCCATCTATTCCGTAGTACTGGCTTTGATCGCTATCGGTCTGTATATCTTGATCCGTTTCCGCAACATCGCTTACAGTATTGGTTCTATCGTAGCTCTATCATGCGATACCATCATGATTATCGGTGCTTACTCATTGTTATGGGGTATCGTTCCATTCTCACTGAAATTGACCAAACGTTTATCGGTGCTATCCTGACAGCTATCGGTTACTCTATCAATGACAAGGTGGTAATCTTCGACCGTGTACGTGAGTTCTTCGGCCTGTATCAAAACGTGACAAACGTCAGTTGTTCAATGATTCATTGAATACTACACTTGCACGTACTATCAATACATCATTAAGTACATTGATCGTATTGCTGTGTATCTTCATCCTTGGCGGTGATTCAATCCGCAGCTTTGCATTCGCAATGATCTTGGGTGTTGTTATCGGTACATTGTCATCACTGTTCATTGCATCTCCGATTGCATACAACATGATGAAGAACAAAAAAGTCGTACCAGCAACTACGGAAGAATAATAAATCCAGAAATAGAAAAAGCCTCTTCCGAACATTCGGTAGAGGCTTTTTCTATTGATTATTAAAACAAATAGAAGCTATAAGACGTTCATCTTAAAAGAAGCCATTGTTAAACTCAAAACCAGATACGATATGAAAGCAAAACAAAACAACTTCTCACAGATTCTTCGTAGTAGCCCCGAGGGGAATCGAACCCCTATCTAAAGTTTAGGAAACTTCTATTCTATCCGTTGAACTACAAGGCCGCTTTTATTTTGGTTGCAAAGATAACGGTTTCTGTCGATTTAACAAGAATAAAAATGCAGGTTCCTTTCAGATATTTCAAATAATTGGCGTCAATAGGACAATAAAGTAGGATTTATTTTGATAATTCGATTAACTTTCCGACCTTTGCACTCACAAATTGAAAGTAAAATCAGTTTTTAAATTAAATATAGTAATTAAAGTTATGGCAGACGAAATGATGGTTAAAGAATTGGAGGAAGTAGTAGTACGTTTCTCCGGCGACTCCGGCGATGGTATGCAGCTGGCCGGCAACATCTTCTCGAACGTGTCGGCTACGGTAGGAAATGACATTTGTACATTCCCTGACTATCCGGCAGACATCCGTGCTCCGCAAGGTTCGCTGACCGGTGTTTCCGGTTTCCAGGTTCACATTGGTGCAGGACAGGTGTACACTCCAGGAGACCGTTGCCACGTATTAGTAGCGATGAACCCCTCCGCACTGAAAACACAAATCAAATTCTGTAAACCGCAAGGACTTATCATCACCGACTCCGACTCGTTCGAAGCCAGAGATCTGGAAAAGGCACAATTTAAAACCAACAATCCCTTTGAAGAATTAGGGAATAAAACAGGAAGTATTGGAAGTTCCTATCTCTTCCATGTGCAAAGAGAGCCTGAAAGACTCCGGATTGGATAACAAATCGATTCTCCGTTGCAAAAATATGTTTGCTCTCGGATTGGTTTGCTGGTTGTTCAACCGTAACCTTGCTGCTGCTGAAAAAATGCTGCGCGAGAAATTCGCCAAGAAACCCGAAATAGCAGAAGCTAATATTAAGGTATTGAACGATGGCTTCAACTACGGAGCAAACACTCATGCTTCTGTCTCTACTTATAAGATTGAAAGCAAAGTCCGAAATCAAAAGGACTTTATACAGATATCAACGGTAATAAAGCAACCGCTTACGGACTGATTGCCGCAGCTGAAAAAAGCAGGTCTGGGGCTCTACCTGGGTTCTTATCCTATCACTCCGGCAATACGTAATCC
>VOFK01004266.1_pt1 | contig 18285 bp, 26 predicted proteins | sample 5384121 | NCBI WGS metagenome assembly VOFK01 (sample SAMN12384730, study PRJNA508395) | human gut metagenome | isolation source: healthy gut J | host: Homo sapiens
ATCGTTCAAGTATAAATTAATTGAGTTCTATGAGACGTATAATGGTTTGAATGGTAGTATTATAATGTTTTTCCTTAATGTGTACCTCTACATTTGGGATCCTTTGGAGAAACATTATGATTTAATCGAAGATAGTGATTGGTTGGCTGATTTGCTTTGTTTGTATTTAATTATTTCTTTCGGCATAGTAAAATAGAGAAGATAGGATACGCTATATCTGTAACGCTTCTTGCTCTAGCTTATTTTGTTATTCCAATATAAGTTGCGTTTTGTGAAGTATTGCTTAATGAATGCGGAGAAGATGATAAGCTACTAGAAACAACCAGCTTATCCAAGAGGAATAAGCTGGTTGTTATTACATACTACAGATTGTCAAGTAGAAGTACATCAAACAAGATATTTTATATGTGTATAATAGATTTATAGATGCTATGTTAGTGGATAGAGAGTCAATATCTGTAGCGTAAAATTTGATTATAAAGGCAAATCTCTAATCAAAAAAGGACTGTCAGCAGTACTTGAATTGCTATGATGGTAGAATAGTAAAGGAGCTTTGTTGTTTAAGGTATTCTATCGTGTCTTTTTTATAGGTGATAAAACTAAAAGACTCTCTTGTGTAAGAGTAAAAATAAGATTGTAAAAGAGATTACTGTAAGAGGAAATCCTGTAACTATTGAAAGTATTGTGTAGTTAATAATGATTATTTGGAAAATGAGAATTTATAAAACACTAATGAATAAAGCATTCATTTGCCTGCTAATAACGGTATTGGCAGCTTGCAAAAAAGCACTCCTTACTCTGATGAAACTACAAAAGTGACCTTCGTCTGCTTTATCCGTTATTAACCTTGCATCCGCATATGAGAAACTTTGGTCTATGACGGATGAACTGAACAAACAGAATATGACTTTTGGCGGCAGCACAACTTCCTTTTGTTGGCTTCTTACGGGTAGACGGTGCTATGTATCGTTTTATGGGTAATAAAAGAACTGCCGATGCAAGCCATCGCTCCGATGGCGCTTGATCACGAAAAGTGGGAAGGAAAGTTCACTTCATTAGTACCTGATGAAGGATGGGAGCAGCCGGACTTTTGATGATAAGTACTGGCAATTGTCAGAAGGGGCATTTGGTACGCCTGGTATGTGGGAAGCAAGAACACAATGGACTTCTTTCAATATTTGGGTACGAAGAGAGGTTGAAGTTGATCCGTAACTTTTTGGAACATAAGAAGATATCTACTTGCGCTATTCTCATGATGATGTATTCAATTGTACATTAATGGGAAGCAATTGGTAAATACCGGATATGACTGGGGAGCAAACTTTAAAGTGGAAGTTCCGGACTCTATTCTGCAAACAATGAAAAAAGTGGAAAAGCGTTGATTGCCGCTCATTGTGAGAATCGTGTGGGAGGAGGATTGGTAGACTTCGGACTCTTTGCCGAGGAACCGGCTATGCCTAATGGAAAGGGTAGCTCCCATCTCTTATGAAAAAAAAGAGTGGACGGGGAGATATACCATGGAGCAACCTCAGGAAAATTGGGAAGCCAAAGAGTTTGACGATTCAACATGGACAGAAGGACAGGCAGCCCTTCGGTACGGATGATCAGCGGAATGTGAATACTCCCCTGGTTCTCACCTAATATATGGGTGAGACGCGAATTGACATTCGACCCGGCATTGGCGAAAAACAAGCAACTGTATTTGCGCTATTCACATGATGATGTATTTCAATTGTATGTGAATGGAATGCAGTTGGTCAGCACGGGATATGAATGGAAAAGTGATCTTAGGGTGAATATTCCGGATTCCATAGCGGAAACAATGAAAGATGGGAAAGCCGTGATTGCTGCTCATTGCGAAAACCGTATGGGAGGTGCATTGGTTGATTTCGGACTATATGCAGAATTGAAAGAAGCTGAACAAACGTCTGTTGATGTGCAGGCAACCCAGACACATTATACGTTTGAATGTGGGGATGTGGAACTGAAACTTAGCTTTTACTGCTCCTTACCTGTTGGATGATCTGGAGACGCTTGCCCGTCCCGTCAATTATATCTCTTATCAGGCTAAGGCGTTGGATGGTAAGGAGCATGATGTTGCTGTCTATTTTGGAGATAGATCCACATAAGGCATTTGTGCCGGACAGTCTACCCAAATGTATGAAAAGGATGGACTGTCTCTTATGAAGACAGGACAAGAGAATCAGAAATTGTGGGTAGATCAAAGGAAAAAGGCGGACGATCGTGGGGATATTTCTATTTGGGAACAAAGGATGATGTAACCTGTGCACAGGGAGATGCAGCCGAAATGAGGGCATATTTTTATGAAAGAGGAGATCTGAAACAGATGAGAAAAGTCTGCCGAAAAACGATATGCCGCCTTTTGCACAGAAACTGGATGTGGATGGTGATTTTCCGCAGCATCTCACTGCTGCTTTCGACGGACTGTATACAATGGCTTTATTTTGGAGAGGATCTGAGACCTTATTGGAATAAAGATGGAAAAACAAGCATAGAAGATTTGCATATGCGGACGCGGAGGAGGACTATAAAGAAGTGATGGCAAAAATGTTATGCATTTGACCGTCAATTGATGGCAGATGCTTACCTCGCCGGAGGAAAAGAATATGCCGAACTTTGTGCTTTTAGCTTATCGTCAGTCTGTTTCCGCTTTCCAAATGTCTGAAGATTCGGAAGGTGAGTTACTTTATTTTACTCCACAGGTGGGGCCTGTGGATGAGTATTATCCGGCTTCGCCACTTTATCTCCGTTATAATCCTGATTTGGTAAAAGCGATGCTTAATCCATTTTTCTACTACAGTGAAAGCGGAAAATGGGGAAAGCCGTTTCCTCCGCATGACTTAGGCGGATATCCTGCTGTAAACGGACAGACGATAGGCGGTGATATGCCTGTGGAAGAAGCAGGAAACGGCTTGATAATGACTGCTGCTATTGCTAAAATGGAGAAGAATGCTTCGTATGCGGAGAAACATTGGAGGAAGACATTGACTCAATGGGCTGAGTATTTATTGGAAAATGGAACAGATACCGGTGATCAGCTTACTACGGATAATTTCGCAGGAAACTGTCCCCATCATACTAACTTGTCTGCAAAAGGTATTTTTAGGTATTGCAGCATACGCACGTCTGGCGGAAATGTTGAACAAGAAAGAAGAAGCGGAGAAGTATATGGATGCTGCCCATGAGATGACGAAAGAATGGGGAAAAGGCTGCTTATGCAGGTGATCATTATCGCTTGGCTTTTGATCAGCCGGATAGTTGGGGGATGAAGTATAATCTGATATGGGACAGGCTGCTTGGCTTGAATCTTTTCCCAGAGAGAGTCATTCAGAAAGAGACGGATTTCTATCTTACTAAAATGAATGAATTTGGATGTCCGTTGGATAGCAGACATAGTTACGCGAAAGTGGATTGGACAGTATGGTCTGCTTCGTTGAGTGCTGACCGTATGCGATTCCGTAAACTTATGTTGCCGCTTTTATAAGTTTATGAATGAGACGACAGATCGCACACCAATGGCTGATTTGATAAATACGGATGGGAAAACCATAGTAGGATTTACGGGGCGTACTGTAGTAGGTGCATATTTTATCAGGTTGTTGGAAAAGGAATAATTAGAATCTTGATGTCTTTTTAGAAGGTATATTAGAGCAATATGATATAGTTGATTTATTATTTTAAATAAAAAACATTATGAATATGAAAAGTTTATTTTATTTAGTTGTTACTATGGTAGTAATGATTGCATGTACAAATGAAGAGTTTGATGCTAATTCAGAAGTTAAGAAGGAAGAAGTTAAAACAAAGATTGCATCATTAGCTGAAAAATATGATGTAAACGTCGATTTTTTTGAGATTAATCCTTCAGAAAAAACTGAAAATGAGATGTCATTAGAAGAAATAGAAGAATTGTTTCGTGATATAAAACAACTTAGAGAACACCCTGTTGAATTAAAGATGTATAAGGATAAAGAAGAAAAAATGGCTGTATGTTTTATTCTACTAAAGAGCAGAAACCTAGTGTGCCGCTTTGCTAAAACACGTAGTGAAATTTATTCATTCAGTGATTGGATTTGGAATCTTACATGGTTTAGTGTAACTTTGATCGAAGATAATAAAAATGTAACAGTAATGACAGATATAACAGGATTATCAATTTATACGTATTCTCAATCTTATGCAGTGGCTATGTATCAGGAAATGCTATATCATTTAATAGTACGGGGAAAATTAAGGCAACTATAACTCAGGTTGTTGGCTTTAACCTTTCTTATGTTATTAATTCTTCAGGGACATACGATAAGAGTGCGGGAAAGGGAAGTGTTACAGTTTCTGCATATTAATGATTATTGAAAATAAAAATTATGATTATGTTCCAATGTTTTTGAAATTGCTTATGTTTTGATTTTGTTGATTGGGATATTGGTAGTGTTGAAAAAGTCATCAACTTACTAAACCATGTAAATATCTATGGGTCATTTTGGTTTTGTTATTTAATCTGTTAGGCATAATTGCCTTTTGATATGGAAAACAGTATCTTTAACAAAAACGAGCAATAGTGGATCGCACGGAAATGTCTGATTTGATGTATAATATGAATCGGTAAACTTTTTTTCTCTATGTTCTTTGTAAATCCGGGATGGATTGAATAGACCATTGAAACTGGTTGTTTTTTCTTTGATTTAGCTACCATTATTATTATGGTGGCTAAATTTTTTTAACCTGATAAAGATACAGAAGGAGTTTTTCTTTGCATAAATGCCATTCTTGTTTCCGTCTATAACCATAAAAGATGTTCGAAATGGAAGTTTTTAGGGGTATAACCCTAAAAAACTTCCGATTAATTATTTATATTTGTGTCTATAACCCTAAAAACTTCGGATGTATGATTAATCGTGAACTTTATATGGAGCAAATCACTCCTTTTATTGATAAACCATTTGTGAAAGTGATCACTGGTATCCGTCGTTGTGGCATTAAGTCTGTCGTGTTGCGTTTAATCCGTGAGGAATTTTTACGAAGGTGAGTATCTGAAGATCATATTATTTATATGAACTTTGAAAGCTTTGAGTGGATGGATGTGAAGGAGGCGAAGGCACTGTATACTTATATTCGGGAAGTTACGAAAGTTTCGGGAAAATATTATATTCTTCTGGATGAGATTCAGGAAGTTACAGATTGGGAGAAGGCGGTAAATGCATTCTTGGTAGACTTGGATGCTGACATTTATGTGACTGGTTCCAATTCACGTTTACTGTCTTCTGAGTTCTCCACATATTTAGCAGGAAGATATGTTGCTTTTCATATAATGACTTTGTCTTTTAGGGAATATCTGTTATTCCATAATGTTCCTTTGGCAATTTCTGCATCCGACCGTAAAAGCGGAATTTCTGAAATACCTTCGCATGGGAGGATTTCCGGCTATTCATACAGCAAACTATGATTATAACGCTATTTACAAAAATAGTGTATGATATTTATTCTTCTGTCATTCTGCGTGATACTGTGCAGCGACATGGAATCCGTAATGTAGAAATGCTCGAAAGGATAGTAAAAAAAGTTTGTTTTTGATAATATCGGGGAATAAATTGAATGCCAAGAATATTGCCGACTATTTTAAAAAGTCAGCAACGAAAAGTGGATATCAATACGATTTACAATTATTTGGATGCTTTAAATAATGCTTTTTGTGATACAGCGTATTCCACGTTATGATATCAAAGGTAAAAGAAATATTGCAAACTAATGAAAAGTATTTTTGTAAGTGATCTTTCGCTCATCTATTCCGTAATGGGATATCGGGATAGATTAATAGGGGAATGCTTGAAAATCTGGTCTGTATGGAATTGAAACGTCGTGGATACGAAGTATACGTAGGCAAGCAGGATGAAAAAAAGAAGTTGATTTTGTAGCCATTAGGCGTGAAGAAAAAGTTTATATACAGGTTACTTATCAACTAGGTTCACAAGCAACCATTGATCGTGAATTTGCACCCTTGCTGGCAATTGATGATCATTATCCCAAATATGTGGTTAGTATGGATGAATTGTGGCAGGATAACATTGAGGGGGTTAAACACCGTCACATAGCAGACTTCCTACTCGACAGTGGTGAAACCAAGACGGACTAAGTTCTAGCCCGTCTAATAATTCTAAATAAAAGTCCGATAGCCTCTTCTATCTCTTTCAGCATAATATACTCCTCGGCTGTATGTGAGCGTGAAGAACGTCCCGGACCGATCTTTACCGACGCAAAGGACATTAATGCCTGGTCAGATAAAGTCGGGGAGCCGAAAGGAACGCGTCCCATTTTCACTGCTTTCTGTACGAACGGATGTTTTTCGTCAATCCGTGAAGAGTTGAGGCGGAACGAACGGGCTTTCGCATCGCAGGAAATATGTTTCTTGATTTCAGCAAACAGATCTTCGTTAGAGTAAAGTTCGTTGCTTCGGATATCAACAACAAACGTACATTTATCGGGAACCACATTGTGCTGAGTGCCTGCATTGATGACCGTAACGCTCATTTTTACCGGTCCGAGCAAGGGCGATTCCTTCTCGAAACGATAATCGCGGAACCAGGCGATGTCATCCAATACTTTTATAAATGGCATTATCTCCTTCATTGCGTGCAGCGTGTCCGGCTTTGCCTGTCGCAGTTACATCCAATACCATCAATCAACTTTTCGGCAATGGCAGGCTGCATTTTGTTGGTTCGCCTACAATGGCAAAAGAGACGGGAGGCAAGCCCGGCAATACACTTTCAATTCCGTCCTTGCCCGGAAACTTCTTCTTCGCTAGGAAGCCAGATAGATGAGATTGTAATTTTGAGAAGTGCGACATAGTTGCAGGAACACCTGTAAGAGCGAAACAACACTGGCTCCGGCATCGTTACTGCCCAGTCCGTACAATTTTCCGTTTTCCTCGCGGGGCGTGAAAGGGTCTTTGCGCCAGCCGTTTACAGGTTTCACCGTGTCGATATGAGAATTGAGAAGGATGGTCGGTCTTTTTAAGATCGAACATAGGGCTGAGGCACCAGACATTGTTTCTTGCGTCCGGTTTGCAACCCTTCGGCTTCGATATAATTTTGCAGGAAATCAGCTGCTTGCGTCTCTTCCCGACTGATGGACGGAATGCTGATTAGTGATTTCAACAGGCTTACAGCTTCGGCTGTCATGGTTGGAATATCGTATTTCATATACAAACTTGTTAATTTAGAGCTTAATATTTGCACAAAGATACTCGTTTTGCGCAATAGTTTCAAATAAAAACTAATACCTTTGTACCATATTTATCAATACAAAGAGTATGACTTATCATCATTTATCTGTCTTGGTTCATCGTCAGGCTGAAAAGTATGGCGACAAGGTAGCCTTGAAATACCGCGACTACAGAGACAGCACAATGGATTCCAATAACCTGGAATCAATTCTCCGGAACTGTACGGCAGGCTGCTAATGCTTTCGTAGCACTAGGAGTGGAGGAACAAGAGAATATCGGTATTTTTCACAGAATAAGCCTGAATGGTTCTATGTCGATTTTCGGTGCATTTGCCAATCGCGGGGTTACTATTCCGTTCTATGCAACGAGTTCGCCCGCACAGGCACAATACATTATCAACGATGCGCAAATCCGGATATCTTTTGTTGGCGAACAGTATCAGTATGATTCTGCATTCAGCATCTTCGGCTTTTGCTCTTCGTTGCAACAACTGATTATTTTCGACCGTTCGGTAGTAAAAGGACCCGCGTGATGTCTCTTCCATCTATTTTGATGAGTTTATGGCAATGGGCGAAGGGTTGCCGCATAATGAGGTGGTAGAAGAACGTACCGCACGTGCTTCTTACGATGATCTGGCTAACATCCTTTATACTTCCGGTACGACGGGGAACCTAAAGGTGTGATGCTGCACCATTCTTTGCTATCTGGAGCAATTCCATACGCATGACGAACGCCTGACGACAATGACCGACAAGGGATGTTTCTATGAACTTCCTCCCGTTGACACATGTGTTCGAGAAAGCATGGAGCTATCTCTGTATTCACAAGGGAGTGCAGATATGTATCAATCTCCGTCCGGCAGATATTCAGACTACCATTAAAGAAATCCGTCCGACACTGATGTGCAGCGTTCCCCGTTTCTGGGGAGAAGGTATACGCCGGTGTACAGGAAAAAGATCAGTGAAACGACAGGATTGAAGAAGGCATTGATGCTGGATGCGATTAAGGTCGGCAGAATCCATAATCTGGATTATCTCCGTCAGGGAAAGACTCCTCCGGTGATGAACCAGCTTAAATATCAGTTCTATGAAAAGACCATTTATTCTTTGCTGAAGAAGACGATCGGCATCGAGAATGGTAACTTCTTCCCGACAGCAGGTGCTGCCGTGCCCGATGAAATCAATGAATTTGTTCATTCTGTAGGAATCAATATGGTGGTCGGCTATGGACTGACAGAGTCTACGGCTACAGTGTCAATGTACTTTGCCGGTAGGGTATGACATCGGTTCGGTAGGGTGGTATTACCGGGACTGGAAGTGAAGATTAATGAAGATAATGAAATACTGCTTCGTGGTAAGACGATCACGAAAGGATATTATAAGAAAGCGGAAGCCACTGCTGCCGCTATTGACCCCGACGGCTGGTTCCACACGGGGGATGCAGGTTATTTCAAGAACGGACAGCTTTTCCTTACAGAACGTATCAAGGACTTGTTCAAGACATCTAACGGAAAGTATATTGCCCGCAGGCGCTGGAAACCAAACTGGTTATTGACCGCTATATCGATCAGATCGCTATTATCGCAGATCAGCGCAAGTTCGTTTCTGCCTTGATTGTGCCGGTGTACGGGTTTGTCAAGGACTATGCGAAGGAGAAAGGCATTGAATACATAAAGATATGGCTGACTTGCTGCAGCATCCTAAAATTATCGGTTTGTTCCGTGCCCGGATAGAGACCTTGCAGCAACAGTTCGCTCATTACGAACAGATCAAACGTTTTACATTGCTTCCCGAACCTTTCAGTATGGAACGTGGAGAGTTGACGAATACGTTGAAGTTGAAACGATCAGTGGTTGCTGAGAATTACAAGGAACTGATCGAGAAGATGTACGAAGAGTAACGACAGATGATCAATGATAAACGGTGAACAGGCCGCATTCCGCAGGCTGTTCACCGTTTTTTATGTATCGGCCGGCCGATACAAGTACATCGTTTTTCAGTAACCGAAGATTTGTTGCTGAGTAAGTTCTTCAATCGGACCTACTGCCTTCAGCTTGTTCATATCAAGGTCTTTCTTATCTCCTAAGATACAGTATATACATACGTGCGTCCTTTCACCCATTCCTTCTGAAAATCAACGATATCTTTCAATGTCATCGTCTGCACGTCATTGTAGAGTTTGATGCGAGGGTCTACATTCTGTCCCAGATCCTGTGCATTGATGTAAGTCCAGATAATATCGCTTTTTGATAATGCGGTCGGTACGCATACGGTTGATCAGTCCTTCTTTTGGCCAGTTTGAAGGCTGCTTCGGACTCCGGCATATTATTGATAATATCGTTAAACGTATTGACAGCATCAATCATCTTGTCATTTTGCGTTGCAATCTGGGTACGTATCGTGTATGGATACTTCCAGATAGTTTGGCGGCAACATGCCGGCCCATGCGGAATAAGCCAGTCCGCGTGTCTCATTCCTGGAAGACGATAGAATTCATGCCGCCTCGAAATATTCATTATATAATTCGCGGGTAGGTTCGATAGCCGGATCATATTTTTATCGAGATTGAAATTTGCGCCATGTATATCTGCTTGGCTTCATAAGGAGCTATCAGTACTTTGGTTGTCGGAGTTTCAAGATAAGGATATTCGTTTCCTGCAGGAATATCTTTCAGAGCAGCCGGTACCTGGTGATATTGGTCGATGGTGGCCAACAGGTCTTTGCTGCTGCTAGGCCCTAATACAGGATGTGCGGTGTTTGTAAGTTGTTCTGATTATGAATCCGGTCTACCAGTTCCATTGTGGATTCATGCTGATGAGTTCTTCTGTCAGCACGTTGGTGGCAGGAGATCTGCGGACCGTTACATTGCGTAGTTCATCAGGCGGGAGAAGTTCTTTCCCTTGGTTCAGTTTGGCATCTGTACGAGCTTTCAGAATATCTTCGACCAGATTTTCGTAAGCTTCCTTGTTCACTTGTGCGTCTGCAAGTAATTTTTCGAATAGCTGCATAGCGGCGGCATATTCTCATTCAGGCCGGAGGTACTACATAAGTACGTTCGTTGCCCGGGGAAACGTAGAAAGTACAAGCCAGACGATAAAACTCGCTTTTTCAGTTCTTCCGGTGTCATGTCAGAAGTCCCCAGATATTCGAGGTAGTCGAAAGCAGTTCCCAGTGCCTTGTCGTTGTTATTGCCCATATCGAATACGTAGATGAGCTGGAAGAGGTCGTTGGCAACGTTCTGCTTGTAAAGTACCGGGAATATCGGACTTGGCGGTCAGCTGGCTCCATATCCTTCTTGAGAAGTCAGAAATACGGGTTCGATTGGTTTTACTACACTCTCCTGTATAGGAGGTAAGGAAAGGACTTGTCACATCCCGGTTGGACACGATAGGAGTAATTTCCGGTTTCGTCATTTTCTTCTCGTTCGGGTCTTTGCCTTGCTTCTTATAGATCACAGCATAATTATCTTCCTTCAGATATTGGTTGGCAAATGCTGCGATATCCTCTTTGGTCAGTTTGGCCATGCGGTCGATGGCGGTTACTTCGTCTTCCCAGTTTGTGCCGTCAATGAAGGAGTTGACAAACATATCGGCACGTCCTTCATTGCTTTCCATGCTTTGCAGTTCGTTGAGCCTTGAAGTTGTTGATGTTGGCTTGCAGCATCTTTTCGTCAAATTCTCCGGTACGGGTTTCTTGATTTCACTCAGCAACAGGTCTTTCACTTCCTCAGTGTCTGTCCCTGCTTGGGCTGTCCGCCTAGTATCAGTGCCGAATAATCAGCCAGTCCCATCGGATAGCCGTAGCTGTTCAGTACTTTCTGCTGCTGGTTCAGATTCAATTCAGGTCGATGAGTCCTGCCTGCCCGTTGTACAATACCTGTGAGACAACTTGCAGGATTTCAAAGTCTTTGCTGGATGCACCGGGGGAATCTCCATGCCAATGCTACGCTTTCGGCATCCGGACCTAACACTTCTTTCACGATGGGTGCTGCGATAGGATCTTCTTTCGGCAAGTCCAGTTTCGGAAGTTCCGGATTAGGCTTTAAGCTACCGAAATACTTGTCGATCATGGCAATTGTTTCATCCGGGTCCAAATCTCCTGACATACAGATTGCCATGTTGTTGGGAACATACCATTGTTTATAGTAGTTCTTGATATTGGTGATAGAAGGGTTCTTCAGGTTCTCTTGCGTTCCCAGTACGGTCTGTGTGCCGTAAGGATGTTTGGGGAAGAGTGAGGAGAAGATAGCCTCCTGTACTTTACTGTTATCCGGGTGAGAGACATGTTTTTTTTTCTTCGTACACTGCTTCCAGCTCTGTGTGGAAACCGCGTATGACGTTATTCTCGAAGCGGTCTGCCTGAATCTTAGCCCAGTTTTCTATCTGATTGGAAGGGATATCTTCCTGATAGACAAGTTTGGTCATACCACGTATAGGCATTGCTGCCGGTAGAGCCCGATAGCAGCCATCAGTTTGTCATATTCGTTAGGAATAGCGTATTTGGACGCTTCGTAAGAAAGGCTGTCGATGGTGTGGTAGATTGCCTTGCGTTCCGCTTCATCCGTTGTTTTGCGGTATATCTCAAACTGTTGTTCTATCAGGTCCAATAGCGGCTTTTCTGTGGCATAATCCTGTGTGCCGTATTTGTCCGTACCCTTGAACATCAAGTGCTCAAAATAGTGTGCAAGTCCGGTCGTTTCTGCCGGGTCGTTCTTTTCCGCCCACCCGTACGGCAATGAATGTCTGAATGCGCGGGGTCTCCTTGTTAACTGTGAGATAAACTTTTAATCCGTTGTCCAGTGTGTAGATGCGGGCTTTTAGCGGGTCATTAGGCACTGTCTCGTAGCTATACTTCTGTGGTGAGCTACAACTGCAGATCACTAATGCGAGGAAAAGTGATAAGCATGAAAGTTTCAGTAGTTTGTTCATAATGTGACAACATTTTAGTGACAGAAACAAAGGTAGCGGAATTTTTCTTACCTTTGCACCGAAAATAGAAATTTGTAAATTGTAAATGATAAAATTGTAAATCACATGATTACTATTGAACAACTTAAAGACGTGAAAGAGCGCACTGATGCGCTGAGGAGGTATCTTTGACATCGACGGGAAGAAAAATTCAAGTCGAAGAAGAACAATTAAGAACTCAGGCACCGGGATTCTGGGATGACCAGAAGAGAGGCAGAAGCCCAGATGAAAACTGGTGAAAGACCTGCAAAAGTGGATTGATGACTATAACGAAGTCAAGACGCTGGCAGATGAACTGGAACTGTCATTTGATTTTTTATAAAGAAGAATTAGTGACCGAGGGAGATGTGGACGCGGCTTATGCGAAAGCCAGTGAAGCGGTAGAAAGCACTCCGCACTCGAACTCAAGAATATGCTGCGTGATGAGGCCGACCAGATGGCATGTGTGTTGAAAATCAACTCCGGTGCAGGTGGTACAGAAAGTCAGGACTGGGCATCAATGCTGATGCGTATGTATCTGCGCTATGCCGAAACGAACGGTTATAAGGCTACTATCGCCAACTATCAGGAAGGGGATGAGGCAGGAATCAAAACCTGTACCATCAATATTGAAGGAGATTTTGCTTACGGTTATCTGAAAGGAGAGAACGGCGTTCACCGCCTGGTACGTGTTTCTCCGTACAATGCGCAGGGAAAACGCATGACTTCGTTTGCTTTCCGTGTTCGTCACTCCCGCTGGTGGACGACAGTATCGAAAGTGAATATCTTGCCCGCCTGCATTTTCATGGGATACATTCGAAGCGGTGGTGCCGGTGGTCAGAACGTCAATAAGGTGGAATCCGGCGTTCGTCTGCGCTATCAGTACAAAGACCCTTATACGGGAGAAGAAGAGGAAATCCTTATCGAGAATACCGAGACTCGCGACCAACCCAAGAACCGCGAGAACGCTATGCGTCAATTGCGCTCTATCTTGTATGATAAAGAATTGCAGCATCGCATGGCGGAACAGGCGAAAGTAGAAGCCGGTAAGAAGAAAATCGAATGGGGATCGCAGATACGTAGTTATGTATTTGATGACCGTCGCGTAAAAGACCATCGTACGAACTACCAGACTTCCGACGTGAACGGTGTGATGGATGGAAAGATCGACGATTTCATCAAAGCTTATCTGATGGAATTTTCATCGCAGGAATCATAAAAACAAAAATTAGCGAGTGTTATTTTTGGAAAGTTAAAAGATTTGTTTTTACTTTGTTAGCGTTGAACTTTAAAGCTAGCATTTATGGGTAAAAAGTAAAAGAGAAAAGTAGCACATAGTAAGAAAGAGGAGGAACAGGCCCAGCGGGTAGTCAAGATAGTATTTGTTTCACTGATTATTCTGGCACTGATTATGCTGATCGCATATTCCTTTTTTCGGCTGATTGATTCACCACAGGTTACGCAGTTTTGCATGGATGGAGACAGTAAACGTTGATCTCTCGACGGTGAATGTCCATGCTGACCAGGGTAGTCCGTGGTGAATTCTTTTTTTTGTAATACCTTTGTCATTCGCGTAACAGTATTGTAATCTTTCTGTAATTTCACTGTATTTCTATTGTAATCTCTCCGTATTCTGCACGTCGTACCTTTGCCGCGAATTAAGTAGCAAGTAACCGAATGAGTAGAATCACAACAACCGTCGCTATCTTTTTACTGGCGACAGCAGCCTATGGACAGGCCAAAGAAGATGCCGGGGATGGCAAACAACTGAATAAGCAGACATGGAACTGAAAGATTATCTGCCCGGAAATTCATGGAACGATCCGGGGAAATATGAGTTCCAGACAGAAACAAATGAAAGTCGTTTTGAAGTGCGCAATGCCCGTTTCAGTGTTTCGGGAAATGTACATCCTATCGTTGCTTATAAGGCGGAAATCGACTTGTCCGATGAAGGCTCCATCAAGATGCTCGATGCGTATACCCGTGTGTTTCCTGTCAAAAACCTGAATTTTACGCTTGGTCAGATGCGTGTGCCTTTCACGATAGACGCCCATCGTTCGCCTCATCAGCAGTATTTTGCCAATCGTTCGTTTATAGCCAAGCAGGTGGGCAATGTGCGTGATGTCGGTTTCACCGGTTGCTATACGCAAAAGGAAGGTTTTCCTTTTATCCTTGAAGGAGGGTTGTTCAATGGTTCCGGACTGACCAATCAGAAGGAGTGGCATAAGACCCTGAATTATTCGATAAAAGCCCAGTTGCTGCCTAATAAAAACTGGAATCTGACTCTCAGCACCCAAATGATAAAGCCGGAGCATACACGTATTAATATGTATGATGCAGGTATCTACTATCAGAATCGTAATTTCCATGTCGAAGCGGGAGTATTTGTATAAGATGTATGGACACGAAGCATTTAAGAATGTTCATGCGGTCAACAGCTTTGTGAATTACGACTTGCCGTTGAAGAAAGTATTCAATAAGGTTTCTTTTCTGGCCCGTTATGATATGATGACGGATCATAGCAATGGTCTGGCGGATAGCGAGACAGGCGCTCTGAAGATAAACGCCTATGCCCGTCATCGGGTGACAGGAGGTATCACGCTGAGCCTTTCCAAAGCCTTTATTGCCGATCTCCGGTTGAATTTCGAAAAGTACTTCTATAAGAAATCCGGTGTTCCCAAAGAGTCGGAGCGAGATAAAATCGTCATTGAGTTTATGACGAGATTCTGATTTTTATGTTTACTTTTGTGCCATGGCACAAGAAATAGAACGTAAATTTTTAGTTACCGGTGATTTCAAACCCTTTGCATTTGCCCAAAAGCCGAATAGTGCAGGGATATATGCAGCGCCCGCGGACGGACGGTGCGGGTACGTATTCGCGACGATAAAGGTTATCTCACGATCAAAGGGGCCTCTAATGCATCGGGAACCAGCCGTTATGAATGGGAAAAGGAACTTCCCCTGTCGGAAGCCGAGGAACTGATGAAGCTTTGCGAACCGGGCATGATTGATAAAACCCGTTATCTGGTTCGTTGTGGCAATCATGTTTTCGAGATTGATGAGGTCTATGGCGAGAACGAAGGGCTTATTGTGGCCGAAGTGGAGCTGGAGTCAGAAGATGAGGCTTTTGTGAAACCGGAGTTTATCGGTGAGGAAGTAACCGGAGATATACGCTACTATAACTCTCATTTGATGAAAAAGCCGTATCAAACGTGGTGAATGTTAACAAATAAGCCGTATATTTGTTTTTAGTATTAAAAAGAACAATGTATGGAACAGTTGTATAATTATTTACCGAGAGAACTGGTTACTTTTCATCTTGGTTACCCTATTTTCTTTACTTATCGGACTGTCTCAGCGTCGCATTAGCCTGAAGCGTGAAGGAGAAACAACGCTTTTCGGGACTGACCGTACATTTACTTTCATTGGTATTTTAGGCTATCTGCTCTATATACTCGATCCTGCAGATATGCGCCTGTTTATGGTGGCGGTGCTGTGCTCGGTCTGTTGCTGGGTTTGAATTATTACGTCAAGCAATCCCAGTTTCACGTTTTTGGCGTGACGACCATTATCATTGCGCTGATAACTTATTGTTTGGCTATCGTGTCATACCCAGCCTTCCTGGTTCTATGTGATGGTGGTTGTGACGGTACTTTTATTGACAGAGCTCAAACATACCTTTTACGGAGTTTGCCCAGCGGATGAAGCAATGATGAGATGATTACGCTGGCAAAGTTCTGGCTATCAGTGGCATCATACTGCCTATGCTGCCGCATAAGAATCTGATTCTGATATCAACCTTTACTCCTTATTCTATCTGGTGGCGATCGGTCGTCGTATCGGGTATCTTATCTATCCTACTTGTTAAAGCGATATAGTGTTTCATGAATCAGTGTTGGTTTCCGGTATTATCGGCGGCGGACTGTATGAAAATTGCCGCTACCATTTCGTGCACTGGCGCGCGAGCCAGCGCTGCGCGGGAGGCGAGAACAGTATGTAGCTGCCATGACGCTTGCAGTCAGCATGATGTTTCTGCGGATTATGACACGATACTTATTTTCAGTAGAGAAATCTCCTCTACCCATTTATCCATATCTGTTGACTATGGCTGTAGTCTTTGGCTTCTTGTTGCCTGGTTTTATCCATTCCGGCAAAAGAAACGACCGGAAGACCAGTCTGCGCTGAAACAGAAGGGGATGATAGTAGCAACCGTTGGAATTCTAAAGTTGCTTTGATTTTTGCCGTACTCTTTTGTGATTATTCACTTTCTTAACTCACTATACGTTAGTGTATGCGGGGCACAGGCGGATTGGCCAAATCTCTTTGTCTTTTTGTTTCCGGTTTTAGTGATATAACCTTTATCTTAAACTTGTTGCAAAAATGTAGTGTGGCTGCATTGATAATTACTGCTTGTAAGTATGGTGGCTATCATTAGCAATATAATGGTAAATATAAACTTATGCTTTATTCTTTGCAGGGAAGGGAGCAATTTCGTCCTGATTTTGGAGTGATCTGGTGTGGTAATTGCTTGTAACCCTCGTTTTGTTGCTGCTCTTTTATATTTAAGAAATAGAGTAATAGGTTCTTTCATAGGCCAAATTCTAATTTATTTTTTGTCGAATATAAAATATATCGATTATGGTTCGATAAAAATAGCTCTATTTGCTGCAGATATAATCGATACTGTAAATGGATGAAGCGAACGATAAAGGGATTGATAGCCGAATATCAGCAGCTTTGCAAAGAGCGTGTCATTCGTGAAACGTGCGGTGACTCTATCTGACAACTTCACCATGTCTTTGTAGGTTTACGTCGGGTTGCAAATCTTTTATTTGATGTATCAGCAGATACATCATTTAATAGAGACAGAGCTCAATCGGAAGAGATTCTTTCTACTTTGAGGATGAGCTGAATAGTTGGGTATACAGAACATCTTGATATGATAAAGAGATGTTATGAAGAGATGTATTCTCATCGTCCTATATAGATGAAATACAGATTGTACCCATTGGGAACACTCGTCCGACGGCTTGCCGATCAGAAGTACAGGGCTTTATGTAACAGGGAGCAATGCCAAGCATGTGCTGAGTAAAGGATATAGCGCTACTTTAGACGCTTTTATGATTCAATACGCTCCATCCTTTCTCGTTTCGTGAGTATTTGCTGGCCCACGGTGTTCAATTAGATAAGCTTTGGGATTTATAAGAACCGTTCGGAGTGTGTCCTGGACATTTCGATACTTACTTTCGTTTTTTGGTGGTTTACCCGAACTGTTAGTGGGAGGGACAAGAGAAACGACAATGGCTGAGTAGTTCTTTTTGGAAGATATTCTTCGGTGATTTAGTGGCTCGTTATTCTATTCGGAAATGATATGGCGTTAAAGGTACTCATTCGAAAACTGGCTGAAAGCGTGAAGCAGCCTTCTTCTTCACTCGTCTGGCTAATTTGTGGTATCTTCCACAGGCAAGAAGATACCACTGATACTATTATAGACTATTTGAATTATCTGGAAGATACCTTGGATCATGTTTTCTTTAGAAAACTACGCTAGTAAGTTAGCCGTACAAAGTCCAATAAAAAAAATATTATTTTATGGATAATGGAATACTTAGGTCTGTTTTTAATGGATCCGAAACTTTTTATTGGAAAATCTCGTGGCAGTTACATTAAAAAAAAAAAACGGCGGCGATTATCATCGGAATATAGAAGTAGACTTTTATTCGGATGAAAGGTCATACAAGTATCATAGTTTAAAAAGATCCGGAGACTGAAAACGAGAAGTGAATGCCTTACCGAAAACTCTGCGTGAAAATGGCAGTGGATGATCTGTGTATTATTACCAGAGACGAAGAGGAAATGATCGTAGAAGGAGAGAAGACGATCTTCGGGTTGTGCCGGTGTGGAGGTGGTTGCTGGATGATGAAGCGATGAATAAGTTGGCTCCTGATTTGTAAAGATGCCTGATACAAAAAAATTGTGACCAAATATTAAAAAGAGTGGTAAGCCAGATTAATGTGCACCCTCTTTATTATATTTAAAAAATCACATGAAATCTTTTATCTAATGATTAGCAATACGTGTAACCGAACGGCAATACTGA
>VOFK01001967.1_pt1 | contig 18282 bp, 24 predicted proteins | sample 5384121 | NCBI WGS metagenome assembly VOFK01 (sample SAMN12384730, study PRJNA508395) | human gut metagenome | isolation source: healthy gut J | host: Homo sapiens
ATCATTGTACTTCGTTCCAGTTACGTATTGCTTTTGCTGGTAATTGCGAAATTACGTCCGTCTGCTGTTCAATTTGCTTCCGCGCTTCACCTGCAATCGAACCGCCACGGCGTGCCACATCGCGGTTTTGCTGTAAGCCTTCTGGCTGCTCAGTCTGGGAGATTTCTTTTGTGGACACTTCTGCCAGCATATTCAGCACCAATTCCAAGGTACTCATGTTATCCCGCAGGCTTTCCTTTTTTAGCCCTTTCAGGTTCTTATACTGCCGGGTACTCATACCACTCCACGCGCGGGTGATTTCGTCGGTCAAAATCGCATACTCCGCGTTTTTCTCGATGCCGCGGTCTTTCCATTCATCCGTCAGTTCCTTGCGGGCCGAAATTGCCTGCAAGCGCTGATTGATCCATTCCCGCGTGTATCCTTTCCGTTCATAGGTAGAAACCAAGCGTTCCGCAATGCGTTCCGGGTCCAGCGTTTCCTCTATGCGCTCCCGCCCAACTTGCGCTAGCCACAATTTCATAGGTTCCGCCTTGGGGGATGGGATAGACTGGATGATGCGGAACAGCTGCTGTGTGTTGGCTATGTCTGTTTTGTAGCGTTTACCGTCCTTTGGGGATTTCATTTTCAGTTGGTTACAATCTGTTACCAACTGCCCCCCCTCGTCTTTCAGCCTCTTTTTGGTGACTTTCCAGTAGTTACGCGCCGTGTCATAGTCCTTTGCATCAGTCAGCACGGATACCACATCCACAACGGAGAAATACCATTCCTCGTTTTCCTCGTCCCACGCGGTACGAATCGCCTGATCTTCAAAAAGCTGAAGCTGCTCATTTTCATTCATCGCAACGTTCCATCCTTCAAAAAGATTTCTATGGATAGCATAACAAAACCTGCGCAGCTTTGCAAGAAAAACTCTTTTGTGGGTTTTTACTTTGTCGGGTGACAGTGTCGGGCTGTTCGAACCCTCGGCACTCCAAGACAAAAAGCCGTTTGTACCTGTAGTTTTGCTCGGCTGATCGTCTTAAACACTTAGGTCGATAGAGGGATTTGTAAATGATTCCTCAACAACTGCTTTAATTTTGGCAATTTTAATATACGCATTACGTTTTTGTCAAACGCTCGTTCAAGAGAATCAATATATTTGACCTTTACATCCTCCGTTATTTCTGGAATTGCAAATGCTTCAAAAAAATCGGCTCTAAGGTGAAGCATAGTTGAAGCAATAACAAACCATTTCTTAAAATATGACTTGCCATATTTACTGGAAAGAAGCAAAAAACTTACCAATATCTTTCATCCATATTTCGTGGTCTATACTTTACAAGACCACTTGAAATAATTACCTTATTATCCTCTTGGATAATAGCTACTTCACCGGTTTTTCCATCCTTAGCAAAGATTATATCTCCGCGTTTAATGTCTTGCTCAGTTGAGATAAAAAAAGATTCTGGGCAATAACAATCAGGCTCATAATCCACATCAAAGTTGATAATATCACTTGTCTTTATATAAAGGAATGCCCTCTTCCAAGTAATTGGCACTTCCAACCTCGTTACCCTTTACTAAGATTCTCTGAATCAAATTCAATGGTATTGATTCCATTATTAAGCGCAGCGATAGTTTCCTCGATATCAGGACGATAGAAGTTCGGCATCAGCATGCGCTTATCAAATGACCCCGGCTTTACCACAAATCCAAACTGAGCTTCATCTTTGAAAGCGAGACGGTAATCTTTGTTGAATTCCGATATGATTTTCTGAATACGAAGTACTGCATAATAATAACTGTCGATTGCATCTATATATTCCTGCATCAAGGCATCATATTTACTATCGTATTTCATAACCTTTAGATTGGCAATTTTCCCTTGATTCATAAATTTTTTGCTTTGTTATAGAATATGTTCCCCGTACCTGTATTCTATTAATTTGAGAATTAAGGTAAATTGTCAAAAAGGCAGCTTTCCTTTTGGCGATGCCGTGTGTAACACAACACTATTCTGACTCATATTCATTTCTGCAATAGTTGGAGGACACATTGCAGCTTTTACCCATAAATTTGCCAGTCATAGTGTAAATTATATCATAAGGATGGGTAATTGATCGTTTGATAGTTTTGTTATGAAAACCTTCATTGATCAACTGTAAATCATTTGCATTTATATAATGCCTTGAAACAGCTGAAGTTTTGATAAAAGGTACTCCATGATCCTTGTAGAAGAAATATGCCGGTGGAGTAGACCCCCTTTTATATCTCCAACTATATACTGAGACATCGTTGGACATGTTGACATTCCTTCTTTTACAAACAGATACTTTGGACTATAATTTCTCGGATAAAATGATCCTGCTGACAATTTTATGGGGTTAGTTATAAATATTTCGAGATTTGACATGTTTCACCAACCTCCTTGTGATTTCAACAAAATCATCATCTATCATAGCGCTCCCATCAACAATTACAGGGTCTCCGTTTTCATCTCGTACATAAATTTCTTTTCCCCTTCTATCATGACCACATGTTTTAGCAATCGCCATAAATGTATCAAATGTCTGAGGAAGTCCCTCTCTTTTCTTCTTTTTTCAAAATGAGAAGAGATGTTTTTGTATCGGTAGATGGTAAAAAAGGATTCGACAGGGCAGTCAATAATGGCGACAATATCAGCATTATTAAGAATATATTGACGCACGTATTCCAATCCGTTATTTCCTAAAAATTCCATCAGGAAGAACTATGGCCATACGACCACCTGGTTTTAACAAATCCAAGCAGCGTTCAATAAAAAGAGAATATCTGGGGTTCTGCTTTCATCAACTTTCTTAGTTTCAATCCAAGTGCCATCCGCTCTTTTTCCCACTTATGACCAAGATGATAGTGCTCTAGGATTTTCTTATCATCAATCACGCATTTTTTACCAAAGGGCGGATTGGTCATTATGATATCAATTTTACCCTTAGCAATTTTGTTGGTGATTTTATTCGGCCATTGGTCAAACGGTGTTAGTGAGTCAAAATGGAAAATACCTGTATGCCCATCATCATTGAGTACCATATTCATTTTTGCTACTCGTGACAAATCAGGATTAAAGTCAATGCCACGAATATACTTATCTGCATACTCTCTAAATAATCCAACGACATTCAATGTTGGACGTTTTTTATGCAAATTCTCATATTGTTGGCGGATATTTTTAGCGCCATAACCAAGAAACCGCCAGAGCCACAGGCAGGATCGCATACCGTTTCATCTATTTTAGGCATTATAGCTTCAGTTGCCATAAAAACAATTTCTCTCGGGGTGAAGAACTCGCCATGTTCACCACGAAGGTTTGCGCCTACAAATGTTTCGAACGCAACACCCTTAATGTCCACATTTGTGTCTAATAGAGAATATTTTTTGCAATTCTGCAATTGCAAAGCAAAGGCACCTGTCATTTAATTGAACTTCATCGTTTGCTTCAAAAAATGTTATCCTCTTGAAAACGAAGTTTGACCTTTGCAAACAATTTATCAATACGTTCTCGAACATTGCTAAGACCGTTTTGTGTCTTTTGTTCTTCAGGAGTAACATAAAATTCACATTTTTTCAGTAAACAAATCCTTCTCGTCTTCAATTTTACAAAAAGAATTTTAAGTATTTCCGAAAAACGCTTGTCCTGAGTTAATCCTTGATTACTAAAAAAGTAATTATTACAACGCTTAAAAACGCCTTTCAAGTCTGTGCATTTTGCCAAATCAGACTTATTATACTTACCGATTGAGTCAACACTTTCCTTATATTTAGGAATATCAGGTAGTTCAGTATAGCGATTAGAACGAGTAGCATCTTTATAATAGAATAAAATCCCGTCGCCATTTGTCCACGTACCAAAGCTGGCAGTAGTCGCAGACATATAGCTCCACAGCTGATCCACGCCCTCTTTTTCATCTTTTTTTTCTTTGTTTCGACAATCCAATAAATATTGTCTTGAGACTTTTTCTTCATCATTAAAAACAACGATGTCACATCTTTTTTGTCTGTTGAGCCCACCTTGATGGGATACTCAACATCAATATGGCTTTGGATATTTATATACATCCAAAAAGAATGCGGCAATATTCCTGACGTACATACTCTTCCGCTGTTTCTTTTCTCATTTTTCCGGTAATCAAACACTTGATTTTACCTTCATCTACAATAATTTCTTTGCATAATTTTAGCTCTCCTTACTATTATCAGGGATAAAGTACAGCACTTCACCGACTTCACAGTTTAACGCAAAACATATTTTCTCTATACTTTCCAGCGAAACATACTCGTTTTTTTCTTTAGGCGAGTTATAATATTTGCACTAATACCAGCCATATCTTTTAATTGAGTATTAGAAATCTTTTTGTCGATCATCAAGTGAAACAATCTATTATAAGAAACTGCCATGCCGCACCTCCAACCGTTCACCATTTCTGTTTATATTATCACGAAATCGTGATTGTTTCAAGTCTTTTACACAATAATTTTCCCCCTCGAATTGGCTGCGAGGAAATTGAAAACATTCTGAAAACAGCGGAAAATTATCCTATACTTTTCAAAAAAAGTTTCCCTCTCCCCTGCCGTAATTCAGAATTTTGCGGGAAGATGAGGCAATAAAAATGTCCAACAGTCTGAAAACCGTTGGACATCTTTATAAAAAGCAACTTGAAAATCGGCTGTCGAAATTGCCATTTTTCGATGACACAGCAAAGGAGTAAGCCTGTGACATCTTTTTTGTCACAGGCTTACGGTCGGGTGACGGGATTCTCCCGCGCCCTCGCAAACAGCCCGCCGGGCTGCTTTGCGCCCCGCTGCGGCGGGGTCGGGCTGTTCGAATCCTCGGCACTCCAAGACAAAAAAGCCGTTTGTACCGGGACACGGTACAAACGGCTTTTTGGTCGGAGTGACGGGATTTGAACCCACGGCCTCTTGGTCCCGAACCAAGCGCGCTACCAACTGCGCTACACCCCGGAAAGAAAAACCGCAGCAGCCAGAAGCTGCTGCGGTGTGGTTGGGGATGAGGATCGAACTCCCACGGGCGGAGTCAGAGTCCGCTGCACTACCATTATGCGAATCCCCATCGCATTTTGTGTCTTGGGCGTCTGCCCTCAACGCTCATATATTATAGCGTGCCCCGCAGGATTTGTCAACGCTTTTTTCAAAAAAACTTCAAGATTTTTAAAAAATCTTTATCCGCCCTGCACAGCCTTTTTCTCTGCTTTCATGGACATTTGCCTGCAAATGGGCTATACTGTTTTCCATAGGGAGGGGTGCTTATGGTACAGGTCGATCTCATCACCGGGTTTTTAGGCTCCGGAAAGACAACATTTTTACGCAAATATGTACAATATCTTATTCAACAGGGACACAATGTCTGTATTCTGGAAAATGATTTCGGTGCGGTGAATGTAGATGCCCTGCTGCTGCAGGACCCTCATCGGGGGAGCGCTGCGACATCGAAACGATCAGCGGCGGCTGCGACTGCGACACTCCATCAGCGCCGCATGCGGACCAAGCTGATCTCGATGGCGATGCGCGGCTTTGACCGGGTGGTCATCGAGCCAAGCGGCATCTTTGATGTGGACGAGTTCTACGACATCCTGCGGGACGAGCCGCTGGACCGCTGGTACGCGCTGGGCAATGTCGTTGCAATCGTGGATGCTCGGCTTGAGGACACACTCTCCCCGCAGGCAGAGTATCTGCTGGCCTCGGAGGCTGCCAGCGCCGGGCTTGTGGTCATGAGCCGCGCCCAGCAGGCAAGCTGCGCGCGCAGGCCGAGGCGGTGGTTGCGCATCTGAATCGCGCGCTGGCAGCCTGCCGCTGCCCCCGCCGCTTCGGTGACGATGTCCTCTGCAAAGACTGGGCCGCGCTGACCGATGCGGACTGGGAACGCATCGACCGCTGCGGCTGGCAGCAGACAAGCTATGTCAAGCTGCACTTTGACGAGCATGAGGCGTTCACCTCGCTGTATTTTCTCGAGCTGGGCCGCACGGCGAGAACAGCTGCAGCGGGCCGCACGCACGCTGCTGCAGGGCGCAGGATACGGCCATATCCTGCGCATCAAGGGCTTCATTCCCGACAGAGGTGGCTGGCTGGAGCTGAATGCCGCCCGGAATGCAATGACCCTGCAGCCGATCCCAAACGGTCAGGAGGTACTGATCGTCATCGGCGAAGGGCTGGATAAGGCTGCCATCGAGGCGGTTGTAAAGCAGTTGTGAATATTTATAGCACCTGAAAATATGCAAAGCCCGTATCCTTCGCGTTGAGGGATACGGGCTTTGTTGTTATTCAGCGCACATTTTGCAGACGGTGCGGTTATTCTTCGTCAAAAACCTTCGTCCAGTTGTACTCTTTTCTTGCAGGGCGGCCGCTGTCATTCTGGTCCCTGCGGGCAGTATACGCGCCGATCACGGCGGAGGGCATCAGCAGCGCCTTCTCGACCTCGGACTGAAAGACCAGCTTCGGATTCTTGATCTTGGGATTCTTCATCAAATCCTTCCAGTAGGTGTCATAGTCCATCATGACCGCCATCGCCTCAAACAGAATGGTCAGGCTTTCATAGCGGGCGATGACCTTATTGAGGGCATCCAAAAACTGCATGTTGGCCTTGCCCTCCATCATTCCGTCATCCTTGCCCTTGACATTGCGGCGGCAGAAGTAGGCTGTCATCTGCAAAATATCCTCAAAAGCCTCCATCTGGCCGGTCGTCAGCCTTGCCGAGAGCGCCTCGCGGTCTATGTAGCGCAGCAGGGCTGCCGTGATTTCCTTTTTTGTCGCAGCATCGTCCGGTTCCAGCTGATTCACCGGCTCGGCGTCTGTTTCCACAAAGTCAGTCGTCTCCACGATATCCGGCGTTTCGGGGTATTCGTCCTCCAACTCCTCCGGCATACCGCCCACGACATAAAGACGATAGTTTTCCAGATCCTCAAGGATCGCACGGGACAGATACGGCAGCGGCGCGCTCTTGGTGTGTGCCACCGGGATGACCTTGGCGGCATAGCGGGTCGCAGCCCCTCAAACCAGCGGCGCAGGCCGCCGCAGTTGTCGATGACATTGTTCATCGTCTGGAAGAAATGCGCGTTGCCGCCGTCAATCATCTTGTCATTGCCGCGCGGCGTTCCGGCCATCTTGACCATGGCGCCGATGATGGTATGCACGGCCTCCATCTCATCGGCGGTCAGTTCTCGTGCCAGCTTATCCAGCTCTGCCTTGACCTCCAGCTCCTGACGCAGCATTTCCGGCGTAGCACCGTAGGAATACGGGATTGTTGTCTCAGGCACCGAGACATACTCCAGCGTCAGGACATTCGGGTCATCGTCCAAAGTGCCGGTCTCTGCCAGCGTCAGCTTGTTTTTCTTGCTGCGCACCTTGCTCGACATGGATTTGGTGATCTCGTTCAGCTTATCATCCGCGACCTGCTTGTCCACCGGCTCGATCGTGACGGCGATGGCAATGACGCGCTGGCGGTCTTTTTTCGTAGACCTCATAGTCAAAATAAATGTCGGTGTGTCCGTTGATCTCACTTTTCGCCTTGTCCAGCACCGTGCGGCGGACATGGGCCCAGTTGGCTGCGTTGCAGTCCACCTGCTTTTTCAGCGTTTCAATGTTCCAGACGAGCGGCTCGCCCTTCTGCTTTTTCGTCAGGTAGAGATTCTGGTAGCTCTTGCACAACTCATAAATCTTCAAGCTATACTGGCTCTTCATCGGGAGCGTATAGGTGATGTTCATCGTTGTGTAGAACTCTTTGAGCTGAATCAGGTGCGGCTTGAGCGACTGGTCCAGCGTCAGCACGATCTTGCCGGTGCCCTCATCGATCGTTGCGCTGGAAAGCCAGCGGAACATCGTGATTTTTTGGGTGCCTGCCAGACGGATCCACTGTACCTTGGCGTTGGCAATGTCCTCGATATTCTTTTTGACCTGCTTGTACATCGAGCCGTTGTGGGGGTCCACGCCGCAGAGCTTGAGAAACTCATAGATCGACATCTCATAGCGTGGCAGCTCGGTATCCGACGGCTTGATCATGGCGAAAATGTGCAGCATCAGCTTTTGCTGACTCAGCGAAAGACTGTACATTGCGTTCTGGATCAGGTCGTTGGATTTCCGGACGATCGTCTGGCTGCCGCGGCCGCTGTAGGTAGCGACCGGGGCGGTGCTTTGCTTTTTGCCGTTTTTTGCGCCGGCCTTGGCCGCAGTCTTTTTGGTGCGGCCGTTTTTGCTCCCTGCCTTGGTGGCCGAGGGGGTGGGTGTGTAAGAAGCCATGCTGAAAACCTCATTCTCAGGCATTGCCGTACAACACCGCAGACGGGACTTGTACGGGATGCCTTTACACGCACTGAAAAATACACATCCCAAACCCGCAGCCATCCTGCTGCACGGGCCGGAAATGTGCTTTAAATAACAACAATTTTCTAAAAATCTAAAAAAGCATGCGAATTTCCCGAAAAGTATCGCGCAATTCGTTAAGCGTATAATACCAGATTGTGCGCCGGGTGTCAATTATTGTAACATTCAGCACATTTCTTTTTCCGCGCCGGAAATATGCGTTTTTTGTTTTTGGAAATTTTAGGCTATATTTATATATATTTAGAAATAAGGTATAGCTATGTCGAAAATTACAACAAAACTGTGCGGTGGATTCCAACCCTGCTGTGCGCTGTCTAACAACCGGGCTGTGTGCTGCGCTACAATGTGCCGGCGGTAACAACGCAAAAAAATATTTTTTGCGCAAAAATTCTGCGGTCGCAATTTTGGGTGGGATTTTTGAAAAGTGTCAGGTATAACAACCACAAAAAAGAATTTTTTTGAATTGTGCTCTCTGTTACAATACCGGCGTGGAAAAGCCGCTCTGCAAAAAATGTGCTGCGTTTAACAACCCCGGAAGAAAAAATCCTGCAGACCGGAATTGTGCTGCCGATAACAACCGCACCCTGCATACGGAAAAACTGTGCTGACCGTAACAACAGTGAATGGAAAAATACAGCTTTTCGTAAAATGTGCCGCAAATAACAACACCCGAAAAAATGATTTTTGGAATTGTGCTTTGTATAACAACAATAGACCGGCGTAAAAGCGTTCTTTTTTACGAATTGTGCTGTGGATAACAACCCTGCCGAAATTCTACAAATTGTAAAATGTGCGTAGAATAACAATAGAGAAAATCGCAGAAAGCCAAAATCCCACACGGGCGAATTGTGCTGTCGATAACAACTGCATTATTTTCAGGCATAAAATGTGTGCTGAATAACAACAGGGGGCAAGGCAGAGCAAAGCTGCAAAAATGTGTGTGGGATAACAACTCTGCCGTGGAAATCCCGACGGGAGCGGCCGAGTGAAATTATGCGCTGGATAACAACAGCGGGGCGGCAAACTGTGCGCGCTGCTCCAATCAGGGAGGGGGAAAATTGTGTCCCGGATAACAACATTGAGGGGGTGCGCCGCCGCAGAATTGTGCCGTGGATAACAACAGAGCGTGAGAAAATGTGCGCGGAATAACAACCAAAGTCAAGGCGTTCGGCCGGTGTGCCCTCCCCTATATGCTGGGGCAGGGGCGGTCCATCCTGCCGGCAAAAGCACACTTTGGAAAAACTGCAGATAAAAATTGTTCCCGGCGCTTGACAAACGCGGCGGAATCCTTTATAATATCATTTGTCAATCGCACATGGATGATTAGCTCAGCTGGTTAGAGCGCTGCGTTCACATCGCAGAGGTCGAGGGTTCGAGTCCCCCATCCTCCACCACAAAGCCGCAGATAGCAGTATCTGCGGCTTTTATTTTTGTCAGCAAACACAGGGCGCGGCTTTTTCTCCGGCCTGTGTACACGGCAAAGAAAAGCGCGCCCCAGACCGCGAAAAAGGCGGTTTGGGGCGCGCGCTTTTGTATAGGGGTTACTTGCTCAGCTCATCGGCCAAAGCAGTGATCTGAGCCTCGGAGGCATCGTTCAGGGCACCCTTGACGGTGACGGTGGTGTCGGCAAAGGTCAGGGGCCTTGCTGTTCTCGAGCATCTTGCGCATGACCTTGGCGGCCATCGGTGCCCAAGAACCGTTTTCGATGAAGGCAACGGTGCGGTTCTGGTAGTTACGCTCGGTCAGGTGGTTGATGAAGTCCTTCATGAAGGGGAAAACATCGGCGTTGTAAGTAGGTGTTGCCAGAACCAACTTGCTGAAGCGGAACGCCTGCGCCACGGCCTCGGCCATATCGCAGCGTGCCAGATCCATCGAGACAGTCTCAACGCCCTTGGCGCGCAGCGCCTCGGCCAGCTTGGCAGCGGCCTCAGCGGTGTGGCCGTAGATGCTGCTGTAGGCGACGAGCACACCCTCGGTCTCGGGGCGGTAGGCACTCCAGGCGTCGTAGGCGGCCAGCACATCGCCCAGCTGCTCCTTGTGCAGGACGGGGCCGTGCAGGCTGCAGACGGTCTCAATGTCAAGGCCGGCGGCCTTTTTCAGCACGGCCTGCACCTGCACGCCGTACTTGCCCACGATGCCGATGAAGTAGCGGCGGGCCTCGGGCAGCCACGGCTCCCTCCACATCGAGCGCACCGAACTTGCCGAAGGCGTCCGCGCTGAACAGTACCTTGTCGGCGTCATCGTAGGTCATGATGACCTCGGGCCAGTGGACCATCGGGGCAGTGACAAAATGCAGGGTGTGGCGGCCCAGTGGCAGGGTGTCCCCCCTTCCTTGACAACGATGCGGCGGTCGGCATAGTCGGTGCCGAAGTAAGCCTTCATCATGTTGAAGGCCTGCGCAGAGGCAACGATCGTGGTCTCCGGGTAGGCCTGCGCAAAAAGGCGGCCACCGAGCCGGAATGGTCCGGCTCCATGTGCTGCACGATAAAATAGTCGGGCGCGCGCTCGCCCAGTGCAGCGGCGATCTTTGGTGATCCACTCGTCGGTAAAATGGGCATCGACGCTGTCCATGACGGCGACCTTGTCGTCGCAGATCAGGTACGAGTTGTACGCCATGCCGTTGGGCACATCGTACTGGCTCTCAAACAGGTCAACAAGGTGGTCGTTGACGCCGACATACAAAAATATCTTTGGTGATTTCCATAGCTGCAAACCTCCTGATTAATACGGTTTCCGGTTGTTATCTCAAGCATAGTATAGCATATTTTTAGGAATTTGTCTCGGTCTTTTCAAAAATAATTTGAGAAAATTTTTATTGGACGGCATTTATAGGGCGTCGGGGGTGCCGTCCTCTGCAATATGGTTTGTAGGGAGGGGTCTTGACCCCTCCGTGCGGTGTTATTGCTGCTGCAAAGCGGCACGGACGGCATATATGCTGCACCTACGGACTTGCCGTGAGTTTGCAGTGGACATATATGCCGTCCACTGCAGCGTAGCGGCTGCCGCCAAGTTTTGCGGAGGGGTCAAGACCCCTCCCTACAGAGCCGGATGAAAGCACGGGTAAAACAAAAAGCTCCCCGCCGATAAGGCGGGGAGCGCGGGGATGCTTACCTTGGATTATACGCGGGTCTTTAAGACCTCATGCTCAGGCACGGGGGCGTCAATGGGGGCGCGGGTACCCTCGACCCACTGGATGGCCTTCTTCGGGCACTTGGAAACGCAGGTGCCGCAGCCGTTGCACTTGGTGTAGTCGATGGCGGCCACATTGTCCTTCAGGAAGATGGCCTCATTCGGGCAGTTGCGCACACAGAGGCCGCAGGCGATGCAGCCGACCTTGCAGGTCTTGTTGACCAGAACGCCCCCTTGTCCTTGTTGGAGCATTTGACCGCAGGCTGCGGGGCGATGGGCTTCATCTGGATGACATGGCGCGGGCAGACAACGGTGCAGGCTGTGCAGCCGGTGCATTTTTCGCGGTCAACGACCGCCACGCCGTTGATGACATGGATGGCGTCAAACTTGCAGGCGCGGGTGCAGTCCCAGACCCAGACACCCATAGGCACAGGCGCTGGGACCGCCGGCAATGCCGTTGGCAGCGGCGCAGGTCTGGATGCCCTGATAGTCAAAGCGGGTGCCGCAGTTTCTCGCCGCCCGCACAGATGACGGTGGCGCGCAGGCTGGGGCGGTCGTCGGTGGCATTGCCCATGATGGTGTTGATGGCGTCGGTGGCCTTATCGCCGCCCGGGGCACACTTGAAGGTGGGGGCGCCGTCCTCCACGATGGCCTTGGCGTGTCGGCACAGCCGGCGTAGCCGCAGCCGCCGCAGTTGGCGCCGGCCAGACACTCTGCAACCTGCGCAATGCGCGGGTCCTCATACACGGCCATGAATTTGGAGGCCAGCACAAGGATCACGCCGCCGGCCAGGCCCAGCACCACCACGACAACGATAGCAAATACGATCGGGTTCATTCTCTTTATTCCCCCTTTCTCAGAATATCGCGTTGATGATGTTTTCGACCAGACCACCGAAGCCCATAAAGCTCAGGGAGGTGATGGCGGCGGAAACCAGCGTGATGGGCAGGCCCTGAAGCTCTCCGGCGGGTTGGAGTTCTCGACACGGGAACGCACACCGCAGAACAGCAGCATGGCTACGAGGAAGCCGACACCGGCACCGGCGGAGCAGATCAGAGCCTCGGCAAAGGCAAGGCCGAAGCCGTACTCAGCGACAACGGAGGAGTAGTCCTGCACAGCCAGAATGGTGACGCCCAGCACACAGCAGTTGGTGGTGATCAGCGGCAGGTAGACGCCCAGACTCTGGTAGAGGGCCGGGATATACTTGCGCAGCGTGATCTCGATAAGCTGCACGAGGACGGCAATGACGAGGATGAAGATGATGGTCTGCAGATAGCCCAAGTTATAGGCATCCAGCAGGAAAATCTCCAGCGGGAAGGTCACGGCCGTGGCAATGACCATGACAACGATAACGGCGGCGCACCCATGCCCACGGCGGAATCCAGCTTTTTGGAAACGCCCAGGAACGGGCAGATGCCCAGGAACTGCACCAGCACGTAGTTGTTCACGAGGATCATGCTGAAGAAGATGGTGGCAAAGGTTGCGATATGAGAAATCATTGTGCGGCACCCTTCCTTCTGTTCTTCTTTAGCGGCGTCAATTTTTTCCAGCATAACATCGCCGCAGCTCTTGCGCTCGATGGGCTTGTTCAGCTTGCGCTCCAGCCAGACACAGCCGGCCATCAGGCAGCCGAACACGAAGAAGCCGCCCGGGGCTGGAGTTCATGACGGTCATGCGGTCAACGCTCTCGGGATGATGGTGATGCCATCCATGTACCGCTGCCGATGATCTCACGGATAGAGGACATGAGAGCATCGTCAGGATGTAGCCGATGCCCATGCCCAGTCCGTCCAGTGCGGAGTCCACGCAACGGTGTTTTTGCAGGCGAACATCTCGGCACGGCCGAGAATGATGCAGTTAACAACGATCAGCGCCAGGATAGACGCCCAGCGCCTTATACAGGTCGGGGATGAACGCCTGCAGCACCATCTGCACAACGGTGACGAAGGTGGCGATGATGACGATGTAGCACGGCAGATGCACCTTGGCCGGGATGACCTTGCGCAGAGCCGAGATAACGATGTTGGAGCAGACCAGAACAAAGGTCATGGCCAGACCCATGCCCACGGCGCCGGAAACGGTGGTGGTGACGGCCAGTGCGGAGCAGCAGCCCAGCACCAGACGCAGAACGGGGTTTTCACGGATGATACCGGCCGTAAAAACCTTCCACTTGCTCGGTTTTTGTTCATCTTTACAGCACCCCCTTGATCTCATTGTTGTAGCAGTCGATGGCTGCATTGATGGCGTTGAGTCGCACCGTTGCTGTCCACGAGGGCTGCATGTAATCTGCTCAGATATATCTGCATACTCTCCTTGATGCCAAAACCAAATTCTGTATGCATTCGGATCGTCGCCATACGACACGATTACTACTGCAAGAGCGCCGCCGACGCTTTTACTGAGCAGAAGAATACTCAGCATCTTCTTTTTGGCGTTTGTTTCCCTCTGTTTTCCTTTACCAGTTTTACTCCTGTTTTACCTCTTTCCACGCCACTGTAAAGGATTATACTGAACAGTTAACAATTTTATCTTATTTTAATAATAGATAAATTTTTTTTCTGAAAGTCAACCAATGATAAAATATGATTTTCCAACATTGAATTCTTTTTTTATTTTCAAAAACATAAAAAGCCCCCCAAAAGCCGAATCCACACTCCCATGGATTCGGCTTGTATATACACTTCTATTTTCATTTTGTATGAAGCGTCAATCCAGCAATCACAATATCTACACCGAGCTTTTGCCACATTCAGGCACAGTCATGGTTTTTCGTGCCTCGCCCCACCTCTGTCCAGTATATTTGGATAGGTCTTTCTGTTGTCATTTGTCTCACGCATTTAACAGTCTTTGCCTTTCTCACTGAGACTCCATGTGTCAACCACAGTATCCAACGCAGAAATGCATCATTCACTGTCAGGAAAACTGAGAACTAACATCATCTTCTGAAAGGCAAAGTTTGCACATCGTCACAGATACATATCACAATCCTCAGGCGGCGGCCTGTCAATGTGGCAAAGCCCTCCCGGAGTATCATGCGGCACATTATCAAATATCATCACAATAGAAAGTACAAGCAAGGGGAATTAACCGATACTCAAAAACAACAAAACTCCTCAGCTCATCTTACCAGCCGCATAACATCGCAAAAATCCCAGTAAACGATATTTCTCAACGACTGCTCACCGATACCTCATGCACTCTAGCAGTTATCATTAAACAACTTTCTTTTATGCGAACCAGGAAGAACCAGACATCAATAAAGTTTGCAAACACCGATAAACCACACCGTAATATTCCCACCGCGATAACAAAACCATGGCCACCGCCAATCTCAGATGGCGCTTCATTGTTTCGATGCATCAAAATTGAAGCGCCAGTCCCGATATAAACTCAGTGATTCTGAATATTTTCCGAAACAAACTATAGTATGTTTCAAAACACCGTCGACGACAACTTCGACGGTGATGCATGCCATGAAACTTCACACTACCGATAGCCTGTCGTGATGGACTTCGACTTAATTGACGCCGTCTCATTGACTGAAAGCCCATGGCGCGGCGGCTGGCTTTATGCGAGGAAGCGGTGGCGCACGCCGCGAGTCCCAGGCGCGACTGCTATAATTTTTAGCGACCGGTATTAATACTTTGGAAGGCAATATCGCAAAGGCATACGCATGATGATGGTCATTAAAAACCGGCCAAGATACGTTGCTTTATATTGTCCATGTATGTCCGTGCCGCCACAACGGCGCTTTATGATGGGTCAAATTACTAATAGCAAGGCGAAACTGAAGTTCAGAATGACACCAGCTTAAACTTTTTCTTTTTGCGAAGCATACCTAACTGAATATCAACCCAGAACTTTTAAGCGAAAGCGATGTCTGAAACAAATTAGCCATGATCATCTCATCTTATTTGTTTGTCCCGGCGTATTACTCGCGCTGCGGATTACGAGCTGGCGAGCAGCCGTAAACGTTACGATCGCGGGGATAACCTGACAGGCGGTGTCTCCGTAAGAAGCGGTTTGCGCCTCAGCAAATTGTCATTGTCGAACGAACCCTGGCAATTATAGCGCCAGCGTATTGCTCGCGAGACAATTGTTGTGATAAGCGGTGTCTCGCACCGAGCTGTAGAATGCTTAATTGAGAGGTGGCTAATGTTTCATTTTCATAATTTGTCTCAAGATTATATATATTTTAGTGACTATTTTGTAACTGTGTTGTCTGCAATGTTCTGACCAATACAATGGCTTAAACAACATGGCGCATTCTATGCGGTGACACTCATACCGCTCCTGTTGCAAATATCGGGGAATAATTCAGCAATGATGTTTTTAGATGCTTTTTCAGTGCCCCGACCAATTTCTGTCACGCAGATATATTGACGAACTCTCTGTGCCGCTTCTTAAGTTGCCGATGCGCATGGTGCTGGCATAGCCGTAGCCGTTTACCTTTCTGAAGGACTGCACCTGCATAGAACAGCTGAATGATACAAGCATGGCGGTCGCTATCATATCGTACCTGTGTGGTATGAAGCCGACCACAAACAGTATGATTATCTCTATCATCACCACTATCTGACGCCAGTGGATGCGCTTTGCCTTCTTATATCTATGCCCGATTCTCTCTGCCACAAGCACACCGAGTGCAAATGAAAGGATTGGGAAAAGATACGATAGTCCCTTCATCCATTCACCTATCATCAGATGCTGGCTCATCAGCACCACGTTTCCTGTCTGCGCATTCGAGAACACCTTGTTTCTCACGTTGTAGGTGTAGGCATCCTGAAAGCCTCCGGAAAGTGCCAGAATAGCACTCAGCAAAAAGGTCTCTGATGTCTGAATCCTTATTTTTTCTTTTTCAGTCATTTTTTCGCCTCTTTTTCTCATATTCGCTGTTAGCCGCCACACCCTCGTGTGACCCACAGCAATTACATATTTACAGCAATCCACACGGTTTATTATTATAGAAAAAAAAAGGGCGGATATTTCAATACCCGCCCCAAATATACAGTGTATTAAATTTTGCACAATACCCAAAATATATATTGGATATACATAATAGATATACATGATAGCTATACCAGATACTTTTCTTCAAACTCAGATACCGGTACCGGTTTTTGAGAAATAATATCCCTGAAACTCATGACATCCCATCATTGTAAGCATATCAAGCTGCTTTTTTCGTCTCCACACCCTCTGTGATGACGTCCATGCCTATCTTGCCTGCAAGCGTGATGATACTCTCTAATATATCCTGTCCCTTGACCTCGTTCTCAGATTTGCGAAGGAAGCCCATATCGATTTTCAGTACATCAGCACTGATGTCCTTTAGCATGTTGAGTGATGAGTAACCGCTTCCGAAATCATCAATCTCCACCCTGAAGCCTACGCCCTGAAGCTTGTGGATAATATTCATATTCTTCTCAAAATCGGTCATCAGCGTTGTCTCTGTAATCTCCAGATGCAGATTGGACGCTGCTATGCCATATTTATTAATCTCAGCCCTGTAAAGGTCTCATATATATCTATAATGTAAAAAGTCCTTTGTAGATATATTTACAGATATATGATAGCTTCCATAGCCTTTTTTTCCTTCCACTCTGCAAGCTTTTTGCGCTGCCTTCTCCCATATATATATAGGTCAAGCTTGTAAATGAGACCTGCGTTCTCTAAAAATATCAATAAAAGCATACGGTGTCAGGATGCCTCTTGATGGATGAACCCAGCGTACCAGCGCTTCTGCGCCCTTTGCAGCACCATCACGTTTCACCTGTGGCTGTAAGTACATGACAAACTCATCATTTTGCAATGCCGGCTCAAATTCACCGAGCAGACGTCTCTGCTCTATTGATATCTCAAGCAGATGTTCATCATAGTATGCCACACAGCAGTCATAATTATTCTTTATGGTGTCTGCCGCTATATTAGCCTTGTCTACCATAATGCTGACAGCCTCATCCCTGTCTCTTATCTCATACACACCCATGTACATATGCAGATGGAAGGAATTGCCAGTAAACTCACACTGCAGTTCTTTGACTGAATCTGCCACTCTTTTTTCATCAAACTCTTCTCTTGGCAGACACAGCACGCAAAGCGGTCATTCATAAACCTTTGCACAAATGGTCACCTCAGATGGATTCGATGAGCTTCGCCTGCTTTATGAGCACCTGATTTGCCCTTCTCCATTCCAAATATCTCATTTGAATTTGAAATCCTTTATATTGCTGCAAATCAGGTAGAAGGTTGTGTCATGATACTTGTTCACCATATCGTGCAATATCCTCATAGAACTGGTCACGGTTCAAAGTCCGGTCAGACTGTCATGCGATGCCTTGTACTTTTCCTGCTCCCACGACTCATACATCTGTGTGCGGTCATTTGTATACAAAATAATCACATATAACGCGATTGCTCTCATCATATATGCTTGTAGGCAATCTCCTTTTTTCACCGTTTATTTCAATATCTGTTGTCTGGAAGGTCATACTGTCCCTTCTGTCATCTCCTCCCAGCTTTTTCAATCCACTGACTATATTGCCATAAACAGAACATATTGCCGCCATGCCTGTAAATAGCTCCATCAGGTCATTGTAATATATACACCGCGCTTTCTGTCATAGCAGATGATACCATTGTTTACCATATCGCGGACCACAAGAGGAGCATATTGCTTTCTGTAAAAGCTCTCATTCACGGCACATGGCTGTATGTCCAGCATAGTATGATAATAGCTATAGCACCATATATAATCATGGTGGTCATATATGGAGTCGAGACCACAACTGAGTAGCAATGTCA
>VOFK01002222.1_pt1 | contig 18254 bp, 32 predicted proteins | sample 5384121 | NCBI WGS metagenome assembly VOFK01 (sample SAMN12384730, study PRJNA508395) | human gut metagenome | isolation source: healthy gut J | host: Homo sapiens
CATTGTACTTCGTTTCAATTTACATGTTGCTTTTGGCTGGTTGTGCGCGAGCTGAAAGGCTCATGAACACCTGATACAAGCGAAACTGGACCACTTTGCTATCCCGCCAGACGTTACTGACCGAGGCCGCACTGCTCTACCGCAATAATTTCGGCTTTACGTCACCATCATCCGGGCTGCGAAGGCGCCTGCCCGGCCCAAGCACGGAAGCGAAGCCGGCACCTCGCAACCCGCACACTTTGAAGGCGGTAGCCACTGCAGAAAACCAAAGACCTGCTGGCGAGGCGAGACATCTCGGAACCGTACGAGATTATCATTTCATCGAGGAATTTAGGGCGTAGAGCGTACGAGCTGGCGGCGACCGGATAGGCAGCTGAGAACTGGCGTGGGGATGGAACGCTTGCCCGCCGTCGGGGAACAAATTGCTGAGGCCTCGTGCAGGAGAGGCTACTCATCATAGCCGGAGACAGCAACAGAGCTGCAATGGCAGACAATAAAACAGCTGGGTGGAGAACCAGGGAGGAGATTGAGCACTCTCCCAGAACACACTGGCAGCATCACCACGGGCGACTGAGGGAAATTCCGCGACACGTGAACGGTGACGGTAAAAATCACACAACGACCATGCGATGATTGGTAAATACCCGTCTTTCTGACTTCACGCTCGGCTTTGGGCTACAAAGAACTGGGAGCTGGCATTGAACTTGCTTGATGGGACAAGGCGGCAATCAGATTTGCAAGGACGGCCTGGCTGGAGCCAGGTTCAACTTTTGTAAAGAACAACACGGTTGCTGGCGTTGAAGGGACCAGCAACACCCAGCCGCTGCTGAACACCAAGCATACCATCAACAACTCTGAACTCAGTATTACATAGAAGACAGGCTCACGTTCCTTCCGCATCCAAACGTGTACTCTGGCACAACAACTTCGACAAGGCGCTGATTTCGAAGATAGGCATGCGAGCGCTGGCTCTACGTGAACATACAGAACTTCAGAAGACGTGGAAGCACAACACCGGATATACCGGAACTGGGGCTGGAGCGCCATCGCCTTCGGGGTGGACAGCGACGGCACCGGATATCGTGCCGGCGATTTATACGTTCAGTTTAATCCTGACGTTCTAAAAGGCGCCTAAAAGAGTAACTGAAGCCTCCCCGACTCCAGCTAAGGGAACGGGGGATAAGAAAAACTCTGTTATGAAACTGATAAAGGCGTTATTTACATTGCTGGTGGGTTGCAACAGCCACTCTCACTGACATCACCGCAAGCGACTTCACTGGACCGCGATCCGGGGCGGTTTACGAGAAGATGACTCTCCCAGCGCCGCTTGTCGGCGGAAAGATATTCAACGTCTACTACGTCGCTCGAGCATGCTGCCGGTATTCAGCTTTAGTGCACTGGTGCGCAGCAACACGAGAGGCAGTGACGCCGGCGACCAGCAACAGCAGGCCGCCATGTGGGACGACTTCCGGGCTACACTGCCTCAACGGGCCGCTCAGCGCTCTAATGACAGAACTACAAAATCATCTACCAGTGCAACGAAATCACGGACGACATTGAGAGAGAGTATGGCGGACACAAAGGACGACACCGAAGCCATCACGCAACCGCGGCGAAGCGCTCTTCTTCCGTGCCTGAGTGCTACTTCAACCTGGTACGCGCCTCACGGCGCGCTGGTCACCATCAAGGTAGTGGAAGCCTACCGATGCCAACCCAAAGACCACGGCCGAAAGATATACGAACAGATTGAAACAAAAAGACTGACCGAAGCCAGAAGAATGCCTGCCTGCGGTGGGACAGCGACTACACGGACGGCTGACACGGGCTCCTCACGCACGCACCTATATGATGCGAACGATTGGGACAATATGTACAGCCTCCACCGAAGTGATAAAATCCGGGCATCTCCTGAATACCCAGTCGACAAAGTCTTCACCGTAGAAGGGAAACTGCGGCGAGAACATCTTCGAACTGCAATGCGAAGCCACCGATGCCATGAAAGAGGACATAAAAGCATCGGCAGCCAAGTTCTGCCAGTGCAAGGGTGCGCGAGCCGGCAGAGTGGGACACGGGATGGGGCTGGCACATGGCCACCAAACTGATGGGAGAAGCCTTTGAACGGGCGACCCGCGCCGGAACGCCATTGCTCTACTTCCGCCGCAGCACGGACAGGCCCATCACACCGGAGAATACCAACCAGCCTTATGGCGAGTCACCCGTATCCACCGCCATGGGTGCCTACTTCAACAGAAGGCCTACACGGACCCGACACTGCGCGCAAAACAGCCGTATGGGTTTCTGGGTAAACATCCGCCTCATCCGCGCTATCCGGACGTGCTGCTGATGGCTGCCAAGCCGCCAACGAGAAAGGGCTAACAGGGAAGCCGCCGGGTATCTGGAACAAGTACGCGCCCCATGCCCGCGGCACTGGCAGACGATGCTTCGAAAGGTAGAATCACCACCGGTCTGTGCTGCGTGACGCCATTCGCCACGAACGCCGCGTAGAGCTGGCACTGGAACCCGACCGCTTCACGACCCTCGTGCGCTGGGGCATTACCAAAAAGTGCTAAAGCTGCCGGAAAAAATTACGGGACAAGAATGCGCTGCTGCCTCTGCCTGAACAGAGATAGACAAATCGAACAGGTACTGGTACAGAACCCCGACTATTGATACCGGCCAAAGCACAGCCGACCCAATCAATAGCCGGGTTATTTCATAACTTTGCACAATCAAAGCATTGCTACTGCAAAAAGAGCTGCAAACTTTTGCAGTGGCACTGCAAAAAAAGATGTATTGCAGTAGCACTGCACAACAGTTGCAGTGAGATCGCTGCAAAGCAGTTGCAATAGCGCTACAAACCGTTTGCAGTATCCTGCAGAGAAATTGCAGCACCGTTGCAAAGAGATCCTTAGCGCCACTGCAATGAAGTGACGGCAATCTAAAACAATGAAAGGGCACAAACAATTAATTCAAACAATTGAAGAAAATTTTCAAATAACAAGTCTGCTGCTCGCGACCCGCTTTAATAGGCGTCACCGTTAAAGGCGCAGGGAAGTCTCCACAGGACATGGACCCGCTTCCATCGACGCACTGATGCGCCAGGGATGACTGTGGAAGAGAGAAAATCAGCCAGCCTCAGCCTACCCGTGACCGGAGAAATCACCACCGGTCAGGCGAGAGCAACGACGTGGCCAAGAAGATTGAGCAGAGGCTCGTGGGAGGCTTTCAATCTGAAAGGTGGCCGGGGCGCGACATTTAGAGGCTTGGCCGTAAGAGAACTCCCGCACGGGCATCCCACAGAACTGCGGCATGGCAACTGTCGAGAGCGGTAATGTAACTGTAAATTCAAACGGTGACGCGATAAAATCAGACGAAGATCCTGCATATGACGGCGACGTGTTAGAGGGTGGAACTGTTAAAATTGCAGACGGTACAGTTACATTGACAACTGGAACGACCACAAAGGACGGCACAACATCAACAAGTGACGGTATTCAAAGCATCAATGCTATGTGCTATATCGGGCGGTACAATAAACATCACATCAACAGGCGATGCTATAAAAGCGAACGCGTCAAGTATTGATGGAGATAATCCGACAATCGCAGACGGTGACGGAAGTATCAATATTACAGGCGGTACAATCAATATTTCAGCAGGTGAGGACGGTATAAAGGCAGTAAAGAGCGTTAATGTATCAAACGGCGAAATTACAATTATAAAAGCTAAAGAAGGCATACAGGTAAATGAAGTTACATACGAATCAGACGGAACAACCGTAAAAGCATATGTAACGGGAAGTATAGGAATAAGTGGCGGAACATTTAATATAACAAGCAGTGAAGACGGTATTCAGTGCGGTACGGGTAACATTACAATTACCGGCGGTGATGTAACGGTTGATTCAAAAAATGGATTGTATTCAAGCTGAAAATATTATGAATATCTCTGACGGTACATTTAATTTGAAATCATACGGCGGAGCACCTGCAACGGTATCTTCAAATAATTCATCTACAACAGACAGCTGTAAAGGTGTTAAAGCAGGAAGTCTTGTAAATATCAGTGGCGGTACATTTAATATAAACACATATGATGACGGCATACATTCAAATAACACTGTTCGTATATCGGGCGGTGATATAGATATTGCCGCAGGTGATGACGGTGTACACGGCGACAGCTATTTGTATATGACAGATAATGCAGATATAGACATAACAAAGAGTTATGAGGGTATTGAGGCTGCAAAAAATATATGTACAAGGCGGTAAAACGTGTATCGTGTCAACCGATGACGGTGCAAATGCGGCAGGTGATGAGCCGACAGAGAATGCAATTACTCTAAGCAGTGATGATATAGCCGAATTTGCAGGGCCGGGCGGTTTTGGCGGCGGAAACCAAGGACCTAACTGGGGCGGTGAGGACAGTTCAAGCTACGGTTATCTTGAAGTTTCAGGAGGTCTGCTTTATATTGAAGCCGAGGGTGATGGATTTGTTGACTCAAACGGTGACGGCGTAATCACTGGCGGTATTGTACTTGTAAACGGTCCCTACAAGCGGCGGTAACGGCGTATTTGATGTAGGTGACAATAACAATACTTTGACGATAACTGGCGGTATTGTAATCGGTGCAGGTACATCTGATATGGCTGTTACACCTACTAAAAGCGACTAATTCGCAGTATTATGTTGTTGCATCAGGTTCATCATCGTCAGGCGGCGGTGGCGGATTTGGCGGACATAGCAGTAGTTCATCAAGTTCTGGATTTTCAACACAAGCGACAGGCAAGGCATTTAAGCTTACAGATTCAAGCGGGAATGAGATAGTAACTTATGTACCGTCAAAGCAATATTCTTGGGTGCTTGTGTCAACACCTGAAATGTCAAGCGGCACATATACTCTAAACTATGGCGGTTCGGTAACAGGCGGAACGTTCACAAACGGAAACTACGGCTTGGTTACAGACGGAGCATATTCGGGGTTCAAGCACAATTTCAAATTGTCAGCTAAACAATAATACATTGACGAAAAAAAAGCAGTTCATATAATATGGACTGCTTTTTGTATGTAAATGTATTATTTTGGTTTACAATTTATGCAACATATGTTATTATAATAGTAAGAAGTGCTACTGCAATGATAAAATGAGGTCAAGCGTATGAAAAAAATAATTAAGGTAATATCTCTATTTTTAATAATAGTTGTTTTCGGTGAAGTGTCATATGCCTCGGAATATTTAAACAACGTTGAATTTACCCAAAAACGTATGGACGAAAATATAACATGGAGTGGTAGAGAATGGATTACGGACAAATATCCTCCCCGCATCTCTAAAAATGCTATTGAGTTTACTGATATAAGAAGAAAATAAAAGCAGTTAAGAATAGGTTGCAAAATAGTCGTTATATTTATGTATGGACGGGAAACGATTATTTAGTATATCGTAGTGACCATGACTACAAAGGATATGATAAGCAAAAAGTATTTGTATAGACTTTTTCAGCTGATTTTCAGCAAATATTAAATACATATGAAATTCAAATTGGATAAATTATATGGAATTTGTGGATGATAAAATTTTTATAGCAACAGAAAATGTGTTCCCAAGTGTAAGTGATGGGCGTGTTTTAGGTATAAATAGTAGCGAGTTCGAAATATATTATAGCTATGATTGTGATGAATGGACAAAGGTTGATTATGAGGACAACTATTATATTGATATGCACAAGATAAATAATAAACTGCTTATAGATAATTATTTGTATTCTGATGGAAATTTTGATAAGGTAGTATATGAAAACCATTATTCAAGACCAACGTATAAGGTTGGAGAATTTCTTTGTGAAGAAGATAAAAAAAGAATGAAAAAAGAAGACAGAAGATAATACAGTATTAGCATTTTCAAATGATGGTGTATATTGGGTGTATATGGTTATAGATAAAAAAATGGAAGGTATTCAGGATATGTTTGTAGTAGGAGATGAGATAGTAATAGAAGACTATCGTGACTATTATGTTGGTGATAAGGAAGACGTATTTTTTTCACAGCTGCGTGAAAAATTGCCTAATAATCCTGTTTATGTGAAGTTTAACGATGATATTCTCGGCTTTGATGAACCGCCGATTATCGAAGACGGCAGCACGCTTGTACCTATGAGATTTTTTTGTTCGAGCAAATGGGAGCAGATGTTGAATGGGATAGCGAAACTCAGACAGCAACAGCAACGCTTGATAATAAGGCAGTAACATTTTCAATAGATAACGTCAACGCAAGAATAAATAATAAACCCGCTAAAATGGACGTGCCAGCAAGACTTGTAAACGGCAAAACAATGGTACCGCTACGTTTCCTTTCGGAAAATATGGGATATGACGTAGATTGGGACGCCGATAGCAGAACGGCGATTGTGAACTCATAATTGCCAACGACAAGAAAATGTGATAATATTAATGTATCATTACACAAAGAGGTAAAAGGATATGAAAAAGAACAGCATTTTCTTCACATAACGAGTTATATGTTCAATATTTGAAAAGTGAAAACAAGCACAATATGTCTGTTCAACATTATCATGATACTTACAAAATATATTTGCAGTTATCGGGCAAAAGGTACTTGTTTTACGACAACACATGTTACACGTTGGAACGTGGTGATTTAAGACTTACAAAAGTACACAGTATGCTCATAAATACTATATGCCGATAGAAGAAATTACGGAATGTACAGGCTTTTTTTTTATCAATACAGTGTACGTGAGTGTTTAAAAAACGTATACAACAAACCACTGAGAACATTTAGAAAAAATCAAAGATACTGTAAGGGAATATGCCGAGCTTGAAGGACTTGCGGAAGATGAGGTGAAAGACCAAGAGGATTTTCACGGAGATATTGGTTTAGCACCGGCGGAAACAGCAAAAACGCTCAAAAATCCGAAGTCATTAAAAACGGCAGGATTTATGCCCGAAGAAGATGCTTTTGCTTGAAGAAATAATCAGCAAAATAAATGAACGGTTTGACGGTTTTTTTTCGGAGGGCGACAGAGTTATCGTTGAAACTCTTTACAACAGGGCAAAAGGAAAACAAGAAACTAAACCGTCAGGCACAGAAAAATGATGAGGAAGTTTATACAAAGTCGATATTCCCTGAGGTGTTTAAGCAGGTTGCACAGGATGGTTATATAGAACAGATGAAGGCGTTTTCAAAATTGTTTGAGGATAAACGTTTTTATGACACGGTTATGGCAACATTGGCACAGGAAACATACCGTCATTCAAATGACTGTGCCTTATAAAAATATTCAATCGCCACAACAGATATAACGCCTGTAGGACTGAACTTTAAAGCCGGAAAAGCTTATTCAAAAAGCACAATTTGATAATATTAAAATTTATACAGTAAAAATCTCCGATGAATAAATATCGGAGATTTTTTTTTATACCAAGGTTATGAGATTATCATTGTTAAGTAAATCGTCACATTCAAATATACTTAAACCGTGCATCAAAGCATAAATTATAATTCCGTCGCGGCGGTCGCGTGAATCAAGAATAGCAAATTTTGCAATACGCAAAAAGCAACTGTGTTTCTTCAAAAGTCAAGTGCATACCGAATGAAATCGCAACGAGTGTATCACGTTTTGCATTTCTTTTACCGTTGAAAATTTTATAAACATATTCACCGATACCTGAATTTTTAGCGACTTGTGCAACGGTTATATTTTTTCGTTCATCAATTCGTTTAAATAGTCAATAAGCGATTGTGATAAAAAATCTTGTTCATGCAAATCAAGAAAAGTCTTTATATCATCGGCATTTTTCAAGCCGTCGAGTAATTCTTGAGTTATGGTTTTCATTGACAATCCTCCTAACATTGTATTATACTTACAGTATAGTATAAATCGACATTATTTGCAAGAGGGGAGCAGACGAATTTGGAAGATTTTGTTTTAGAAAAAAGTATTAAAGAATGATGACAGGCAGAAAATCGAGGTGATTTCTTTACAATCCGAAAACAAATCAACGATTTATAAAGCGTTCTGTAAATGATGATATTAGATATATCTATAAAATGCTTCAAAAATCAATAACAATCATATTCCGAAGATATATGATGTGGAATTGACGGATAAAACCGTTGTGATTGAGGAGTTTGTTCAAGGTATAACATTAAATGAATTTATGGAAAATCACTTTGAATTTGCAAAAGGTCAAATAAATTCGATAGCCAAACAGCTTGTATCTGCAATGGAGGCTTTGCATAAGTGCAGTATTATACACAGAGATATAAAGCCCGACAACATAATTATGAACTCTGAAGGACATATTTGGCTGATAGATTATGATATTGCAAGAATTGTAAACAACGAAGTCAGAAAAAGATACAACAGTTTTTGGGAACGGTCGGATATGCACCTGTTGAGCAATTTGGTATGATGCCTACCGATTATAAAACCGATATATACGCATTCGGTGCAACAATAGAACAGCTTATGAAATATTTCAGGTGAGAAAGGCAGACTTTTAGGAATTGCTCAAAAATGCAAACGTTTTTGATCAATGCAAAAGATACCAAAGTATCAAACAGCTTAAACGAGCTATGTCGATGCAATTTATTAACGGTGTGACAATCGGTTTGACCATTTTAATTTTGTGCATAGCGGTTGTGTGCTGTGTGTTTGTGATTAATTTAAAGACACATATAGAAAATAGATATGACGATTATATCGGAACGTGGCATAATGACAGCAATATTTCGCTTGAGGTTTTGAGTGTGGATAATAACATAATGACGTTTAATTTAAAGCAACAGCAGGATAACGGCGGTATATACAGTCTAAATAATGTTACGGCTGAGATAAATAATAATACGGTTGATTTTCATACAGACAACACTGACGGAACGCTAAAATTAAACGGTAATGAAATAACCGTCAAAACGACGCCCGACACGAAATCGTCAAGTTCGATAAATGCGGATGAGATTTTTGGAAAAAAGACATTCAGATTAATGTAAACGGAAACAGAGTTATACTTGAAAATAATCCTGTGCTTATGATTGACGATGAAATATATGTTCCGTATGATACATTCCCGCGTGAGATAAAAACTTGACGCATATTATGACTGCGGAACTTGGGCAGGTGACAGCGAAAAGCGAATTACAATAATGAATGATAAGACCATAATATTCTTTTCGTCATTTGATGATATGGATTGGAATTTGTATGTGACTCATGATGAAAAATATAAAAACATCGTATCCGTACGAGTATGAGCAAATAACAATATCTTCTTGTCAGCCTGCCGAGATAAACGACACAATATATATTCCTTTGAAAATATTTGCCGAGCAATTCGGTGCGGAAGTTGAATATGATAAGGCAAAAAAAGAACTGTGAACGTTAAGGCAGATACAAGCGGAGAGTGTAAATCGATTAATGACATCTTGTCAATACAGGCTTTCACAAGCGAACAGGCATACGATATGGCAAAGACGAGAAAGTATGATAATTTGTTGAGTACGGACGGAATGCCGCATTATAATCATAAAGGTAAATATTATATGTTTTTTGACCGGAGCGTCCTCAACGGTTGATGTGTATTACAACGGAATGTTGGAAATAAATTAAAATTGGACAAAAAGTACAAGACTTTCTATATGAATACCGATATAATGAAAACGGTAGATATAGAAAGTCTTTTTGTTATTTCATCAATATGTTCCGCAAGAATTTTAACGGTTTTGCGAAAAAGAATTGTAGGCTGACGGATTTAAAGAACGAGCAACCGAATCCATTTGTTCAAGAAAATTGTCTGATTTGTTTGCCGAGTCTATTAAAAGATAATCTATACTGACATTTAAAACCGTTGCGATACAAAAATAATGTATCTAAAGAAAGCTTTCTTGTACCACGTTCGATATGCCCGAGAAAACCTGTGGAAATGTCGCATATTTCTGCCAATTTTTCTTGGGTGTATCCGCGTTCTTTGCGAGTAGATTTAATTTTTTTGCCGAGATTGACGTAATTGATATTGTTCACTGAATCGCCTCCTTTATATTATTTTAATATAATTTGTTGTTCATTGACACAATATACAAGACGTAAAAAACTTGACAAATAGACAAAATATGATATAATACTTATAGAAATATTAAAATTAGGGGGATAACGATGAGCAAATTTTGCATAAAATGCGGAAAAGAATTGGTTGAGGGTACAAAGTTTTGTACAAATTGCGGTGCTGAAATTGCAAACGAAAATACGCAACCGGAGAGTACCAATCAAAAAGGTGGCAAATGAGGTAAATCAGCAGGTAAATCAACAAGTGAATCAACAGCAAAATTACAATCAAAATTTTAATTACCAAACAAACTCATATGCACAGAATGACACGGAAGAAAAAGTTAGGGCTACGGTAAAGAAAAATATTTGGTTGTGAGATTAATAATAATGACGATTACTTCAAGGTTGAAAAGAAACGTTCGTCATGTATTTATGCAATTATCGGTGCTATATCTGTTGCACTTGTAATGATTCCGTTTTATGATAAGTGGTTTTGGTTTGAGGACGGATTTGAAAAAAGCATTACTTCATATAATGTCAGTGTTATCGGTTGTGACTATAATAGCGGCAGTGCTGATTTGCATTTTTTCACTAATAAAATATTTTTCATACAATAAAGAAGTAAAAATGTACAGAGCGGCAAATCCTACATTGCCAAAGTACGGTGCAAATTTAAAAGTAACAATACCTGTTTTGGCAGCAGCTTTTTGTAGCTTGCCTTATATTATCGCCTATTATGGAAGACATTGACACAAAAGCATATAATGTATATCATGATAAAGGATCTTCAAAATCAGTTAGTACACAATATAGTGATTTGGTAGAAGAACGTGCATCCGGAGAATGGCAATTTAAATATACAATTAAAGAATATGTTAATAAATTCAACAAAGTAACAAATAGCGAGATATCTGTGAAATCGGCTGAGTTAAAAAAAATCGGACAAACTTAACTCATATATATGGAATGATACGGGTGGCTACACAATGATTACAACGTACAGTGATAATGATAAGATATTTGCTATAGATTTTAATGTGGATTCAGAATATTATGAAGAATATTATGATGATATTGTTGATACAGTAATAAGTGCTTTTTCTATAATTGATGATGAAGTTGACACAGATAAAATTGAAGAAATGCTTGATAATGCAATGTATATAAAAAGGATATCAAGATTTTTATTGTAGTAACGGAATTAAGTATATGGTAGATTGCAGTGAAAGCTCCATAGATATTTCAACGTTGCCGGAAAAAAATGTCACCGGAAAAATAGTCAGATGATTTGCGGAAGTAAAATGCAGGGCGGATGTAGACAAATGTCGGATTATGATATAACACTACAATTTAAGTAAATAAAAAAAAAATAAATCAAAATAAATTATTAATTTTTTAGAGGGAAATAACATGAACAAATTTTTGTACAAATTGGCGGACATGAGTTAAAAACGGAGGAGAAATTTTGTCCTTCGTGTGGTTTTAATACAGAAAGTGTGAACCAAGCAAAGGAAAGTGTATCTAATACACAGAATGTGAATTCATATCAGAATACAAATCAATATCAAAATGCAAACGTATATCAAAATCCGAATAATGCAGCTTTTGGTAATGATGATATAACTATGAAAAAAATATGCTTGCACAGCTTTCGCAGAAAAAATCAAACAAATGCGCTTATATGGATAGTCATAGGAGCGTTGCAAATAATAGGCGCAATTTATATGTTTGCTTTTTATGATGCATCAATTTCACATTAGCTGTTATGGCCATAGGAATTTTAAATATAGTAGCAGGATACAAAGATTATAAATACAGTAAGGAATTGCTCCAAAAGACCTATTGCTATTATATCAAGATATGAAAGCATGACACCGATAGTTATCTCATTGATTTATAATGTTCTGTTCGGTGGGTTAATCGGTGTTGTTGGTAATATATATGAGTTGACCATACGAAATTTTGTTATTGCAAACAGAGAAATTTTTCAAAAGAGCAGAAAACAGAAATTTTTAATGATTTAGAAAGAGGTATATTATGCAGACCTACGATTGGCTATCTCAGGGAGAAAATATTATATTTGAAAGTGCAGCGAGTAAAGTATGGAACGTCAAAGGTATAAATTTAGGTGGCAATAAAGGCGGAAAGCTAATACTGACTGATAAGCAGCTTGTTTTTCAAGCATATGTGTTCAATATAGGGACTCGTTTAGATAAAATACCTCTTGAAAATATTACAGGTACGGCAAAAACATTTAATCCGTTAGTGCCAAATCAAATATGATAAAGGTCGAAACTCGTTTAGGGGAAAAATTTGAGTTTACATTCTGGAAAAAGATAAGGAGAAATGGCTTGAAATAATCCCTAAAGCGGTAAGTGAATTTAAGAGCAGACAAGGTAATACAATAAATGCACAAAGAGTAAGCTGTAATGAATTCAAATGCTTGCAGTGTGGATACATCGGACAAAAATGCTTTTCGCTTTTGTCCGATATGGCACTGAATTTGTAGAAAAAGAGAAGATACTGTTGAAGAGAAAATATCTTGTCCGAAGTGCGATGTGGCTCTCGATAAAGGTCTGAAATTCTGTTCTAATTGCGGAGCAAAGCTGATGAAAGAGTGCCCTAAATGCGGATATGATGTTGAGGACGGAGTGAAATTTTGCCCCTAATTGCGGTTCATTGATTGGAGTTGAGCATAATTGCCCCAAACTGCGGAAGGGGTATATGAAGAAGGTCAAAGATTCTGCTTTGAATGTGGAACAAAACTAATTAATGATGAAGAAAATAGTAATTAAGATGATAAATTATTTGTTTAAATAATCATATTTTGTCTGTTGCATACATTTTTAAAGGAAAAGAAAAAAATGGCTAAATTTTGCGGAAAATGCGGAGCATTAGTGGAAAACGGAGGTATGCCCGAAATGTGGAGCAGAATATCAAGGGACGGCACCGTTTGTACTATATAAATGCAGAGAAAAGGCGAGAAATAAAATTAAGATACACATTATTATTAATTGTATTTTATGGATATGTATCGGAGCATTACAGCTTTTTTTGATATTTATTACATTCGAGGAATGTTCAATATTGAAATATTTAAATATATTCAGTATCAGCACGCATTTGGTGCGTGGAACATAGCAATAAGCATATGTGAAATATATGCCTCGTATGACATAAAATCAAAAAGCGAGTATGTTTGTATCCAAATGGGAAAAAAGTCTTGTAATTATATTGATTGTATGTATTTTAAATTTGCTTATAGGTAACTATATTGGATTTGTGCTAAATCTACATATGTTATATATAAGACATATAATCAATAAAAAATAAAATGCTGTTAATTTCAATTTGAGGAGGTTTTTAAAATGGCAGAATCGAGAGTATTCAAACTAATGAACGGAGTAACACTTGAAATGCTTGGAGAGGCGGTCGAAGGCTTTTTAAGAGATTCAAAAGGTATGCAGACTCAAGCGGGACAAACAACAGGTGGATACCTTATACAAGGTAGACAGGAGGCTGACGGCTGGAAGAGGATATCCGGTACAGACCAAGCGATTAGTGTACAGATGTTTAAAAGCAGAAAATGTTGTAAATGTCACTACGGGATTTGGTAAATGGTCAGATAAAATAGGTGCCGGAGTGGTGAGGATATTTTGTTTTTGCACCACTTGCAATAACAGCGGCAATAGGTGCATTTTTACAAAAAGAAATTGCCTGGTGAAATTTTTTGACTTCATAGAAAAATTCATTCTAAGCGGTGGTCAAAGTGCGGCTATCGGAATGAGTGTCGGAAGAATGTTAAATCAAGATGAAGTTATCTGTAAACACTGTAAAACAGCAAATCAAAAAAGGCAAGAAATTCTGTTCTAATTGCGGAGCAAAGCTGATGAAAAGAGTGTCCTAAATGCGGACATGATGTTGAAGACGGTGTGAAATTCTGTCCTGATTGCGGTGCGTTGGTTGAAGTTGAGCATAATTGCCCTAACTGCGGAACTACATACGAAGAAGGTCAAAAAAATTCTGTTTAGAATGTGGAACAAAACTAATTAATGATGAAGAACAATAATTAAAAAGGAGAAATAAAAAATGAAAAAAGTAATATCGATTATACTAACAACAGTAATGCTTATGGCGGCAATGGCAATACCTGCATTTGCAGATCAACCATATTATCCTTGCTATGAGGAACATGGCACATAAAAGAAGTAGCGGAACACCGATTGAATTACAGATAAACAAAGCAGGTGACGGCTCAATGACAATCCACTTCCAATACGGACAATTTGCCGTAACAACATATGGGTCAATATACGGTAAGAAGGTTAAATCAGACTATTACGAAGTATGGGACGGCGGCGATTTTATTGTAAAGGGGAACAATTAACCTTGACTTAGGTGATCAAGGTATTTGGCTTGATTGGCATGGTTACGAAAACGGTCGTGATTGCGGTACAACAGGGTATATGTTCTATAAAGATAATTTCAAGTACACAAATATAAGTGATTCAGATGTCAAAGTTGTATTGAATGGCGAACAATTATCGTTTGAACAAAAATCCGTTATTTTAAATGACGGTGTATTAGTTCCGATGAGAACGATATTTGAGTCAATGGGTGCTGAAGTTGATTGGTACACCGAAAAAAGGAAACAGTAACAGAAGTGCAACAGCAACATTAAATTCTAAAAAGCATAGTGTTTGAGGTCGATTCGTCATATATGAGCATAACCGCCTTAAAGAACGGACAAGCTACGGATACTAAAAAGATAACTCTAAACCCGCCTACTGTACTGTACAACGGATATACAATGGTTCCTGTAAGAGCTGTGTCAGAAGCGTTTGGTGCATCGGTTAACTGGGACGGTGACTCAAGAACAGTATATATAAATAACTGATACAAAACTCCGATGTATTTCACATCGGAGTTTTACATCATGCAAAAAATTTATGCAACAGCATAGATTTTAACTTCGGGATTGCCATTCAAAGTGGTTGTAAACCTACAAAAAAAACATTATTTTTGAGTCGGGGGGGTGAACATATTCTTGGACAATTTTATGCTGATAATTCAAGGCTATGTCTGTACTTTCAAGGCTCATTTTTTTGTATGTGTTTATTTGTTTAAAAACAGTACCGTCTGCAAGGGTTATTGTGTGACCGTTGAAGTTTATTGTACCGTTGTTTTCAAGACTTGTTACAGTACAGTCACCTGTCAAAGTCCAAGTACTGTCGGAGTCGATTGTAACAACTGCATTATTATCAACAGCAGTGCCGTTTTTGTGCGTTGTCAATGATGTTTATTGTACCTGTAAAATCAGATGAATCGGTAAGAGTCATATTAAGAGTGGAAACGGTATCTACTGCAATATCGCCGTTAAGCGTTTGATTTGACGCGGTAAATTCAACTTGTGCGCCGTTTGCGCCTGCTTTGCCCCAACCTCTTGCAGCGCTGTTACCTGTAACACGCATTAAATAAGCGTCAGCGTCTTTGTTGGTAATATCAACGTTTGACAAATTGATGATTGAGTGAGTATTTGTAATATAGAACATATCTCCGTTATTACCTGTCAGAGAACCGCCTGTCATATCAAATTCGGATGTTCCGACTTCTGCGTCTCCTGACATTGATTGATAAATCATAACGTTGTGTACGTTTTCGTCAGAACTGCTGCCTTCCGTAGAACTCATATTGCCCGATACGTCACAATTATTAAGCTTGATTGAGTTTTTACCCTCAATTACAAGTGACTCAGAATTGTTTGCGGTAAGAGTGGCATTTGAAACAGTTATGTCGGATGTTGAATATGCGGCAGGGGGAGTTGTAACCGTTTGAAGTATAAGTACCCTTGTCAACAACCACTGTACCGCCGCCTCTGTCCGAACGAATTGCTGCGGCAGAGTTACCGCTTGTGTTTACAGTTAGGTTTGTAGCATTTGTTGTACCGCCGCCTGTTGTCTGAATACCTCCGGAATTATCGGCAGTTGTTGTAATAGTTGAATCGGATACGTTTACAGTTGTGCCTGTGCCGTAACTGAAGATACCGTTACCGTTTTGTGCAGATGAGTTTACTGTTGCATTTTTTTATTGTAACATTAGCACCGTTTGTTGCAAAGCAATGCGGCATTTTGACCGTAGAAATCGCCGTCCTCTGTATTTGACGAAGAACCTGCCGACTTGTCGACTGTTACAGAATCAAGTGTAACAGTTGCACCGTCAACACGAAGTGCGTTTTCGTCATCACCTGTTGAAGAATATGATGTTGATGAATATGTTCCGTCCTCAGTGATTGTTGTAGCAGATGTGCCTTGTGTTACTGTATCCGAACCGCCAAATCCGCCCAGCATATTACCGCTCGGTGGTTGCATACCGCCTTGATTAGCACTAGGATTGACGGAATCAACTGCGTTAATTAAAATTACGGCTGTTTCCGCACGGATAAGTGACGAAAGCGGTCTTAATGTTTTGCCGTCGCCCTCGATAATTCCTTTACCTACAAGTGCTTTTACTGCATTTTCGGCATATGCTGAAATTTCAGAACTGTCAGTATATGATGATAAATCATCTAGAAGCCGATAAATCATTGCCTTTGTATTGCAAATAGTTATATAAAAATACCATCATTTGTTCACGTGTTAAATCGGCATTTGCGTCAAAAGTCCAACCGTTGTTGTCGGAGATGATTGATTTTTCTTTAGCCCAATCTACTGCCTCGTCATACCAATTACCGCTTGTCTGTTCGCTGACTGTATTACCGTCTGCTCTGTAAAGCATCATAATAATCTGAGCACCTGTAACGGAGCTTTCAGGTGAAAATTCTATATCACTCATACCGGAAATAAGTCCTTTTCCGTATGCTTGTGATACTACATTATAATACCAAGCATCACTTGCAACATCGGTGAACGGAATTGATACATTCATATCACCTTGCGGTTGTTCGCCGTTAGGCATTTGCGGTGGCTGCTCACCGTCGGATTGATCTCCGTCAGGTTTTTGCAGGTGGCTGTTCGCCCTGTGACTGTGTCGGCATTTGCGGTGGCTGTTCCGTAGTATCGGCAAATGCCTCAGGCATTATCGAAGTAAGCAAAGCCACTGTGATTAATAGAGTTGTAATTTTTTTCTTTAACATTTTGAATTTCTCCTTTATTTCGTTTCCATAATTGAAGTATAAGACAGAAACCTTAAAAAAACATTAAAATTCAAAAATAATTATAAATTTTTTTTATAATCTATTTACATTAAAAAATAAACATATATAATGAAGTAAAGATTTTACAATCAACAAATTATTTGTTTGGGGGAAAATATAATTAACGGAGGGTGATTATTATGAAAAAGTTATACAAATCTGATGTTGACAGAAAGCTCTGCGGTGTTTGCGGAGGAATAGCGGAATATTTGGGGATTGATTCAACGATAGTGAGATTAATTTGGGTTGTGCTTGTAGTTTTCTTCGGAACGGGAATTTTTGGCATACATCATTGCCGCACTTGTTATTCCCGATTATCCGAATAAAATAATATAATAATTTTGCGGAGGAAAATATGAATATAACACTTATTCGTTCCAATAAACGAAAAAACAGCACTACATATAATTCGGCTGAATATCTTATATCTAAGCTGGAAAATGTTGATAAAGTTTATGAATTTACTTTGCCGGAGGATATGCCACATATATGTTGCGGGTGTTATGCGTGTATAAAAGGCGATGAGGAAAATGTGCGGTGGATATAAATATTTGAAACCTATATTAGACGCATTTGATGATTCAAGTCTTATTATATTTTGTTCGCCTGTTTATGTAGGTCATATTCCCGGTCAAATTAAAAGTTTTCTTGACCATTTTGGATACAGGTGGTTGGTTCATCGTCCCGATTTTAAAATGCTGAAAAAACGAGCCGTTATAATTGCAAGTGCAGGCGGCGGGAGGCTTAAAAAGCAACGGTTAAAGATATAAAGGACAGTATGGATTATTGGGGAGTCGCAAGGACTTATTCTGTCTATCAAGGTGTTTGGGGATATTTTTGGGACAATATGCCCGATAAATTTAAAAATTCACTTTTGAAAAAACTTGATAAAACAGCAAGAAAAATAAATAAGACTTCGAAAAGGTCACTATGTCATTAAAAGTTAAAATGTTATATAAGCAATACGTAACTGAATTGAAGCACAATTGAG
>VOFK01000731.1_pt1 | contig 18241 bp, 29 predicted proteins | sample 5384121 | NCBI WGS metagenome assembly VOFK01 (sample SAMN12384730, study PRJNA508395) | human gut metagenome | isolation source: healthy gut J | host: Homo sapiens
CATTGTACTTCGCGTTTCAGTTACGTATTGCTGGAGGGTATCAGGTGTTCATCTTGCCCACTGGTGAGGGGACATTGATACCCTGACGAGCAGGCCGTCACGGCCTACGCCAAAAAGCTGCAGGAGGAGACCTTCCCGGACCTGCGGGTGTCGGTACTCCACGGCAAGATGAAGCCCAAGGAAAAGGAGAAGGTCATGGAGACCTTCGCCGCCGGGGGGAGCGATGTTCTGGTGTCCACCACCGTGGTGGAGGTGGGCGTGGACGTGCCCAACGCCACCTGCATGGTGGTGGAAAACGCCGACCGGTTCGGCCTGTCCCAGCTGCATCAGCTGCGGGGCCGGGTGGGCCGGGGCAAGGCCAAAAGCTACTGCATCCTGCTGTCGGAGCATCCCGGCGAGGAGACCCGGCGGCGGCTGAAGGTCATGACCCGCACCAATAACGGTTTTGAAATTTCTCAGGAGGATCTGCACCTGCGTGGCCCCGGCGATTTCTTTGGGGAGCGGCAGCACGGCCTGCCTACCCTGAAAATTGCGGATCTGGCCTGCGATATGCAGCTGCTGGAGGAGGCCCAGTCTGCCGCCAGAGCACTGCTGCGCCGGGACGGGGATCTCTCCCGGCCGGAGCACCGCCCCCTGCTGGAGCGTGTCCGGGAGCTGTTCCACGATACCGCCGACTCCATGAACTGATGAGAATAAATGAGGAAGAGGGAGGAGCTAAAAAGGCTCTTCCCCTCTTCTTGCCATTTGCTGCACCCAAATGCTGCACGAAAACCACCGCCCTGAAAAATAGCTGACTCCCACGGACAGCTTTTCAGGACAGGATGACCCCATAGAAAATTTTTCCATATGTTGGTATTGCGATCTCTCAAAACCAATATTGGCGCATCTGCTCCAGAAATTCTCTGGTGATGGGATACCCGCTATGCTCCCCCGATGACGGAATCTATGCCGCAATACGGGCAGATCGCCGTACCGCCCACGTCCTCGATCCAACTGCTGATCTCCTTTGGGGGCGAAAAATTTTCAGACAATAAAAGCAGCCGCATTTCCTGTCCTGCAACAGCCGCTTCCGGTGGCCGGCGGAAAATTCGTGCGCCTTTATATAGTCGATGGTATAGTCGATCATATGCACCTCCGGCATCCGCTGAAAGGCCCTGCCTCACTCCTCCTGCAGTGCCGCCTGATACAGCTCGTTGCGGGAGAGACCTGTGTCCTCCGCCACCCGGCGGACGGCGTCCTTCATCCGCTGGCCCTCCTGCCGCAGGCTCTGCACCTGCCGCACTCCCTGGTCCAGAGTCACCGCCGGGGCGGCGGCTCCTTCGGCTCCCGCCACCACCAGCACGTTCCCCCCGTGGCTCCTTCTCCCGGTACAGCGCCACAGCGCCGGACAGGGTGGTGCGATGGTCTCCTCGTGGAGCTTGGTCAGCTCCCGGCACAGGGCTACGGGCCGGTCTCCCAGCAGCTCCAGCATATCGCCAACGTGGGCCGCAGCTTGTGGGGAGCCTCGTGGAACACCATGGTCCGCCCGTGGGCCAGCCGGGTCCAGGGCCTCCCGCCGCTCCTTTTTGTTGGCGGACAAGGAATCCCTCAAAGCAGAACCGCCCGGTGGGCAGCCCCGATACCGCCAGAGCGCACACGGCGGCGCAGCAGCCGGGGATGGCCTGCACCGTGACGCCGTTTTCCCCCGCACAGCCGCACCAGATCCTCTCCGGGGTCGCTGATGGCCGGGGTGCCGGCGTCCGTCACCAGCGCACAGCTCTCCCCGCCCAGCAGGCGCTGGACAATGGCGGGGCCGGCGGCGGCCCGGTTGTGCTCATGATAGCTGACCAGGGGCTTCCGGATGTCAAAATGGTTCAGCAGCCGCAGGGACACCCGGGTGTCCTCGGCGGCGATGAAGTCTGCCTCCTGCAGGGTCTGCACCCCACGGGGGGACAGATCCCCCAGATTGCCGATGGGGGGTGGCTACCAGATATAATGTTCCGCTCATAGCGCTTGCTCCTCCTCACGAAAATAGGCACGGCGATGCTCTGCCGTCTCCCGGCCGTCGGGGCCGTAGAGCAGCAGCGCAGGCTCTGCCACGCGCAGCCCGGCTTCCACCCCGGCGGCACTCCAGCAGCACCAGACCGGGGATCCCGGCGGCGTCGTGCTGCACCATCCGCAGCCGCTTAGGCTCCAGCCCGAAAGCGGCGGGCCATCTCCAGCAGCTCCGCCAGCCGTTCGGTGGGGAATACTACGCAAGCGCCCGCCCCACCGCAGTAGCCAACCGGCGGCCCGGCACACATCCTCCAGCGTACACACCACCTCCGACCGGGCGACACTCCGTGTCTCCTGCGGAGACACGCCCCGCCTTCGGAGGGAAATAGGGAGGATTGGACACCACAAGGTCGAACCCGCCCATCGGGGGCAGGTCTCCCAGCCGCAGGTCCCCCTGCCGACACAGCAGCCGCTCCTGCCAGCCGCTGCGCTGGGCGGTGCGCCGGGCCAGACGGCAGGCGTCCTCCCGCAGCTCCAGCCCGGTGACGGTGAGGGACGGCTCTCGTGGCCAGCAGCAAAGCGCCGGGCCCCCCGTCCCGGTAAAAGTCGCAGGCCCGTTCCCCACGCCGCAGGACGGGAAAAGGCCCCCCAACAGAAAGGTATCCGTGGAGGGGCGGAACAGACCGTCATCCCAGTAAAAGCCCTGATCGCCCCGCAGCCGGTCCCAGTGCTCCATGTGTACCCCTCCTTTTCTCTGGGCAGAGATACTTATGATATTCTCCACCATCCGTAAAATGGCAGCCGGTATCCTGCCGGAATCATTGATAGTATTGTACCACGGGGGCGCCTCCGGCGCAAGACAGCAAAAAACACCGGAGCATCCGCTCCGGTGTTTTTCGTCCCTTGCTATGTAATTATTCAGCAGGATTGATAGCGCCGTTGGGGCAGGTATCACTGCAGGTACCGCAGTCCAGGCAGGCGTTAGCATCGATCACATAACGATCGTCACCCTGGGAAATAGCACCCACGGGACAGACGTCTGCGCAAGCGCCGCAGCTGACGCAGCCCGGAACCGATCTGATAAGCCATGGGAAGCACCTCCATTAAGATTTGTACTGTTATTGTATCATGAAAATGAAAAAAAGCAACCCCTTCCCTATGGAAAATTTTGTTTTTGCCGATTTTTGCGGCGATCAGGCGAAATTGGACAAAAAACGGACAGAAACAGGACGGTATCCGGACAGGAAAAAATGCCCGAAAACGGGACAGCCGGACAAGGCTTTTGTCCAAGAGAGACTGCAAAAAATGCCGGGAGACATTTTCTCCGACCCCGGTACATAGAATGGAGGGTATGGAAACGGAGAGGAGTGGAGCCCATGGGCGAAAGCCCGATATCGACGATCTGATCTTCGGGGACGAGCGCCCGATAAGTCAGCGCTGAAAATGGAAAAACAGGACGCCCCGTATCGGCGTCCTGTTTTTATCATTTAGCGGTGAGGAGGTAACTCATGCCGCTCCAGAGGGTGAAATAAAGGGTCACAGCTGTACCCGATTCTCCTTGGTCCAGGTGGTGAGACCCAGACGGGGATACCGATGACGCAGGGTCTCGATCTCCTCCGTGCTGCCGCCCATGAGGGAGATGCGATCGACCTTGGCCAGATCGGCGGCGGGCATCGTGTGGTTGGAGGTGGCCCCGCGCCTCGCAGTGGTAGTACTTACCATCCGCCATCAGAGAGATCTGGCTGCTGCCGCAGACGGCGCAGCGATTCATTTTCGTAACCAGTGCCATATTCAAACAACTCCTTTCTCTTACTGTCTATACTTTACCACAGGAAATGCAATTTGTAAAACGCATCATTTTCATCTGAAACATGAGAGTTTTTCATACATTAAACATTGTATACAATCTGGATCCACGGGCAGAGGCAGGCCGTTGGCGAAACAATACAAAAGGCGAAAAGAGCGCTCAAAAAGGGAGGCTTTCGGAAGCTGCATAGATACCTGAGAGGGGACGGGGAGAGGGGCAACTGTAAGTATAGCGGGACGAGGGACGGAACATAGCTGGCGAAAGAAGAGCGGGGTCGTTGGGAGTATGGAGGGGGAGAGCTGGGGGGGGACCGGCGGACCTGTGCAGGAAAAACGATGGAAGCCAGCGGTGCTGGGGCAGGAAATATGTGAAAAGAAAAAATAACTGGATGCGGTGAGGAGTGGTATACAGGAAAGGGTGAATATAAATGGGTGATATGCGGCGATAATGTATATCACCGGCAGACAGACAGAAGAATATACAAAGAGTGCATACAAAAAAAGTGCGTCGCTGCGTGACCATTCGCAGCGACGCACTTTTTGACCCGGACGGCATGAAGAAGGAAAAGAAAGAATCTGCCGTCCTCGACCCACTCAACGGCTGGGGGGACACGGTCCGCCGCAACCACATGGCGGACAGGATCATCCAGCCGGAGGACTTCCGATCCGGTGTTGTATGATCGTCCTCTTCACGGTACACGCAGAGATATGTACCGAAAGCCCTCTGAGATGGTCTTAGCATACCACAGGAGACGGCAGACGTAAAACGAATGATTCTCATAAAAAGCATGAGAGAATTTCATAGATGGACAAAAAGCGCCGCCTGCCTGATGGCGGGCAGGCGGCAGAGGAGGCAAAGGTTCAGCCGTGGGGGGACAAATCAAGACCACTATGGACTTGATGGAAAAGAAATTAACTGGTAAAGGTTCAGCTGTGGGGGGGTAAATCAACGGGGGATAGGGGGCGGCACACTGCGGGCGGTAGGAGCCTGATGCCGTGCCGCAGGGTGGGTCAGCGAACACTTGCACGCACAGCCAGTGCAAAGCAACGAGATCCAGAACGAACGATCCAGCCAACATCCAGTCCAAAAACATAACCGGGTCTTCCTTCAGATCATTTTTAGAGCCGAGGTTCCCTGGAAGCGGTTGGCCAACCTGCTTTTTACCACCGATGAACGAGGGCAAGCGCGGTTTTGAGGGACAGAAATTCGCCCATACTGGGGGGCCCCTTGACCATACGGCAAGTATGGTCGAGGGGCTTTCCTTGGCTGAACGAATTTCTGCTCCGACAAAACTGCAAAGCACCTGCCAGCGATGGGTTTTCGAGTGTTTTTTGAGATGCAGGTGGGTCAGCGCCCACCACGGTGAAAAGCAGCGGAAAGACGCACTGCCAGACATATTTGCCCTCGTTCATCGATGGTAAGTTCGTTGCAGAATATCATGCTCCTGCAAATAAGCAAAGAGAATGAATTTCATTGATCTTATGAAGAAAAAGTTTGCATATAGGGGCGGGATATGGTATGCTGGAAAGCGAGGAGGCGAGGAAATGGACTTGACCAAATATCAGGTATTTCTGAAAACCGTGGAGTGCGGCAGCTTTACGGCGGCCGCCCAGCAGCTGAGCTTCACCCAATCCGGCGTCAGTCACGCCATCAGCGGGCTGGAGGAGGAGCTGGGGGTAACGCTGCTGAGCCGCAGCCGGGGGGGCGTGACCCTGACGGCGGACGGTTGGGCGCTGATGCCTTATATTCAGGAGATCTGCCGCCAGCAGCGGAGCATCGAGGAACGGGCCAAGGATCTGCAGGGATTGGAGACCGGCGTGGTGCGGGTGGCGGTGTTCACCAGCGTGTCGGTGCAGTGGATGCCCTACATCCTGAAAAGCTTTCGGGAGCAGTATCCCAACATTGAATTTGAGCTGCTGCCCTCCAACTACAACACGGAGATCGCCCGGTGGATCCAGGACGGCACGGCGGACTGCGGCTTTCTGGTGCTGCCCACGGAGGCGAATCTGGACTGCTGGCTATTGCAGCGGGACCAGTGGAAGGCCATTGTGCCGTGGGATCATCCGCTGGCGGGGCGGGAGCCGTTTCCGCCGGAGGCACTGACCCAGTATCCCTTCATTCTGCTGGAGGAGGGGAGATGACTACGAAATTCAGGAGGTGCTGGACACGCTGGGAGTGCAGCCCAATGTGCAGTACCGGTGCAGCAGGATCAGGTGATTTTGGCCATGGTGTCCTGCGGGCTGGGCATCAGCATCATGGAGGAGCTGATGCTGGACCGGAACGAATACCCGGTGGTGGCCTGCTCCTTCGCCAAGCCCTTTACCGGAACATCGGCATCTGCGTCAAGGACAAGCGGGGCCATCTCCCGCTCCACCTACCGTTTTGTGGAGCATGTGCGGCGGTGGGTGCTGGAGAAGTACAGCGGATGAGCCATACGGCAGCCGGTGACAGGGCGGGGATACACCATATATATAATAGATACCCGGATTTTTCGACAGGGCGGGGAGGCGAGGCTTGCTGCCGGAACCAGAACCGTAACTCATCAGAATAGGAGGCGAAACCATGGTTTTTATTGTCGTGATCTCATCGGTACTTTTGGCCGTTTGCACCTCATTGAAGCCGATCTATCTTCAAAATGCCATTGATGCGGTGGACGCAGGCGCAGGCGGCGCACTTACCATGTTTCTGTGCTATGCTGCCAGCATCTTGGGCATCCTGCTGTTTGAGACGGCCAGCAGCTCAGCACGGGGAAATATCGGAACAGCAGACTGTTCAGCCTCAAGCGGAAGGTCATGGCGCATATTGTTTATATGCCGCCCCGGAAGTTCCAGGAGGAGCAGGGGCAGAACTATGTCACCACGCTGAACAATGAGATCGAGATGCTGGTGGACAGCTACTATGTCACCCGCTTGGAATTGGCCTACAGCATCCTGGTATTGATCACCTGTGTGATCGCATTGCTGTATATCAACGGCTATCTGGCCATCATTATCATCGTTTCCACCGTGTGTCCCATTGTGGCCTCCGCCGTGCAGGGGAAGGCGCTGGAAAAAAACGGACCAATTTCTATACGATGGCCCTGGAAAAGCTCAATGTCATGATCGGCAATCTGATCCACGGGTACCCCACCATCAAGGTAAACCACATAGAGCGGGAATATCTGCAAACGCTGGAGCAGGACAACGAGAAAGCCGCCCACGCAGAGTTTGCCAAGGCGAAAACAAAAATCCGGGTGAATATGATCATCGGCCTGCTGTCCTATATCGGCGAGGCCGTGATGGTGGGATTCAGCATTTACGAGATCTCAAGGGGCGGCTGTCCGTGGGCGCTTTGGTGGGTGCGCTGCAATTATCGGAAATGCTGGTGATCCCCCCACCAACAGCATTTCCTATCAGATATCGGAAATGCGGAGCGTCACCGGTATTCGCCAGAAGATCCGGCAGCTGCTGTCTGTCCCTGACAGCCTTTGCGGCTTCGTCGGCAGCTCCCACGATCGAGTACATGGAGCTTGACGATGTGTCCTTCCGGCATGAGGAAAAGGTCATTCTTTCCCCCATGCGAATTATCGGTTTGAGGCAGGGAAGAAATACCTGATTTTTAGGCGAAAACGGAAGCGGAAAGAGCACGCTGTTCAAGCTGCTGACCGGGCTGGAAACAGAGTATGAGGGGCGTATCTCGGTGAACGGAACAGACATCCGCCAGCTGTGGCCCCTCTTTATGACCAGATCGGCGTCGTGCTTCAGGACGCATTTATCTTTGACGATACCTTTCTCCGGAATGTCACGCTTTATCGCCCTGCATTGCGGGAACGGGCCGTATCGGTGATGCATTCTCTGGGAATGGACGCCTTCCTTGCGTCCCATGATCTGGATCAGGTATTCCAGAACACGAAGGGCAATCTGTCCGGCGGAGAGCGGCAAAAGCTGGCGCTGGCCCGTGTGCTGACCGAGAATAAGCGGGTCATCTTCCTGGACGAAGCCACTGCCAATATGGACAAGGGCAGCAGCCAGAAAATTTTGTCCCAGCTGCTCTGGACGGACGGCTTGACCGTCATCAGCATCGAACACAAGGTGAGCCCGGAGATCCTGCCGCTGTATGATACGATCCTTGAACTAAAGGACACGCACTTGGAAGAAAGGGCATAGGGCAATCCGGCTGCCGGGGGAGATGAAGGCGGAGATGCGCTTTTACCGGCGGGTGGAGAGGCAGGCCTTGACAAGCGGGCGTCCGGCAGATACAATAAAAAGTTCAGGAGCGATCCGTGAAAAAACGATAACAATATAAAGGACTGAGAGAAATTATGGCAAAAGACCAGAGAAATGTGGAAGCCATCACCCCCATGGAGGTGGACTTCGCCAAGTGGTATACCGACATCTGCCTGAAGGCGGAGCTGGTGGACTACGCCTCCGTGAAGGGCTTCATGATCCTGCGGCCCTATGGCTACGCCATCTGGGAGAATATCCAGCGCATTATGGACGGTATGTTCAAGAAAACCGGACACGTCAACGTGGCCATGCCCGTTCTGATCCCCGAGAGCCTGCTGAAAAAGGAGGGGGAGCTGGTGGAGGGCTTCGCCCCGGAGGTGGCCTGGGTCACCATGGGCGGCAGCGAGAAGCTGGAGGAGCGTCTGGCCTTCCGCCCCACCTCGGAGACTATGTTCTGCGACCACTGGCACAACGTGCTGCAGAGCTATCGGGAGCTGCCCATGCTGTATAACCAGTGGTGCTCCGTCATCCGCTGGGAAAAGACCACCCGCCCCTTCCTGCGGTCCCGGGAGTTCTGGTGGCAGGAGGGCCACACCATTCATGAGACGGCGGAGGAGGCCATCGCCGAGACCGAGCAGCAGCTCAACTGCTATGCCGACTTCTGCCGGGATGCCCTGGCTATGCCCGTGGTCAAGGGCCGCAAAACCGACAAGGAAAAGTTCGCCGGTGCCGAGGCCACCTATACCATCGAGGCCATGATGAAGGACCGCAAGGCCCTGCAGTCCGGCACCAGCCACTACTTTGGGGACAAGTTCTCCCGGGCCTATGACGTGACCTTCACCGGCCGGGACAACAAGCTGCAGTACCCCTTCCAGACCAGCTGGGGCTCCACTACCCGCCTCATCGGCGCGTGCATCATGACCCATTCCGACAACAACGGCCTGGTGCTGCCCCCGGCGGTGGCCCCCATCCAGGTGGCGGTGGTGCCCATCGCCCAGCACAAGCCCGGCGTCCTGGACGCCGCCCATGAGCTGAAGCAGCGGCTGGAGGCTGCCGGTCTGCGGGTGAAGCTGGACGACAGCGACCAGTCCCCCGGCTGGAAGTACGCCCAGTATGAGATGAAGGGCGTGCCCCTGCGGGTGGAGATCGGCCCCAAGGATATGGAGAAGCAGCAGTGCTGCATGGCCCGGCGGGACACCGGCGAAAAGACTTTCGTGCCGCTGAGCGACCTGGAGAGCGCCGCGCAGACCCTGCTGCAGGACGTTCACGACAACCTGTACGCCATGGCCGAGAAGAACCTGGAGGACAACACCTTCGACTTCACCTCCTGGGAGGAGGTCCGGGATATGGCCCAGGGCCGCGGCGGCTTCGCCCGCACCAAGTGGTGCGGCAGCCTGGAGTGCGAGCTGGCCATGAAGGAAAAGGCCGGCGTGTCCAGCCGCTGCATGCCCCTGAAGCAGTCCGGCACCGTGGGCAAGTGCCCCGTGTGCGGCAAGGAATGCACCACCGATATCTACTGGGGCGTGGCGTATTGATGATGCCCTTGTCGGCATGAACAAAAACCGCCAAAAATTTCGTGAAAATAATAGAAAAAGTCCCTTGACAAAAGGGACTTTTTCTATTATGATGTACCGGTACGCGTGCGATGGGTGGTATACACCCGGAGGCGTTTACACTGCGATGAACCGGGAGATTGCGGCCCATGGCCGGTAACTTCCGGGGAGTATGTCCGATCATCGGGCGGCTGAGAAGTTTCTGCACGTCAGCGTAGATCGCTGCGCCAGAAGGACACCGGCCGGATTTTGCGCCGGTGTTTCTTATGAGCCGGAATGATACGCACGGAACGGCGTATAAGAAATCTCTCGCCGTACGGCAGTTGGTCACGCAATCAAAAACCGTACGAAATAATGGAGGAACGAACCAAATGGCAAAAGAAATGATCCGCATTCGTCTGAAGGCCTATGACCATCAGGTCATCGACCAGAGCGCAGAGAAGATCGTCGAGACCGCCAAGCGCACCGGCGCCACCGTGTCCGGCCCCATCCCTCTGCCCACCAAGAAAGAGATCGTCACCATCCTGCGCGCTACCCACAAGTATAAGGATAGCCGTGAGCAGTTTGAGCGCCGCACCCACAAGCGTCTGATCGACATCACCAACTCCACCCCCAAGACCGTGGAGGCCCTGATGGCCCTGGATCTGCCCGCCGGTGTGGAGATCGAGATCAAGCTGTAAACGCATCTCCTTCATTTAATTACCCCGCCGGGAGGAGCCCGGCAAAGCAAATTTGCTTGCTGCCCAGCCATCCGCTGACTTGCGTAAGGCGGATGGGGGTTACGTCGGCAGAGCAAGCGGTCCGACCCCAATGCGGACTGAATCTATGCCGACCAATAACCTTTAAGGAGGATCATACATGAAAGCAATCATCGGCAAGAAGGTTGGCATGTCTCAGATCTTCGACGAAAACGGCAAGGTCATCCCCGTCACCGTCATCGAGGCGGGTCCCTGCACCGTCGTCCAGAAGAAGACTTCCGATAAGGAAGGCTACAACGCCGTTCAGCTGGGCTATGAGGACATTCCCGAGCGGAAGCTCACCAAGCCCGAAATGGGCCACCTGAAGAAGGCTGACGTGGCCCCCAAGAAGTACCTGCGCGAGTTCGACCTGGAGAACGCCGCTGAGCTCAACGCCGGCGACATCGTTAAGGCTGACACCTTCAAAGAGGGCGACTTTGTAGACGTGACCGGCACCAGCAAGGGCCACGGCTACCAGGGCGTCATCAAGCGCTGGGGCGCACAGCGCACTCCCATCAGCCACGGCGGCGGCCCCGTCCATCGTCACGCCGGCTCCATGGGCTCCACCACCGATCCCTCCCGTATCTTCAAGGGTAAGATCGGCGCTGGCCAGATGGGCGTCGACCAGGTCACCATCCAGAACCTGGACGTGGTCAAGGTCGACCCCGAGCTGAACCTCATCGCTGTTCGCGGCGCCGTTCCCGGCCCCAAGGGCGGCCTGGTCCTCATCAAGACCACCGTCAAGGTCCACCGCGTCAAGAACGTCGAGTCCGGCATCAGCAACAACCCGCAGAAGGCTTCCGGTCGTAATCCCCAGAAGGCTTCCGCCCGTAATAAGTAAGGAAAGGAGTGCTTGTAATGTCTACTATCAAAGTGTTGAACATGGCCGGCGCAGAAGTCGGCACTGTTGAACTGTGCGACAGCATCTTCGGCATCGAGCCCAATCAGGCCGTCGTGCACGAAGTGGTGAAGAACCACCTGGCCAACTGCAGCCAGGGCACGCAGAGCGCTCTGACCCGTGCCGAGGTCTCCGGCGGCGGCAAGAAGCCCTGGCGTCAGAAGGGCACCGGCCACGCCCGTCAGGGCAGCACCCGTGCTCCCCAGTGGACCCACGGCGGCATCGTGTTCGCCCCCAAGCCCCGCAGCTATTCTTACGTTCTGAATAAGAAGGTCAAGAGACTGGCTATGAAGTCCGCTCTGTCCGCCAAGGCGGCCGCAGGCGAGATCATCGTTGTCGATTCCATCAAGCTCGACAGCATCAAGACCAAGGACTTCCGTGCGTTCCTGAACGCCGTCAAGGCCGACGGCAAGTCCCTGGTGGTCACTCCCGCCAAGGATGAGGTCGTCGTCAAGAGCGCCCGCAATATCCCCGGCGTCGAGACTGCCATGGCCGGCCTCATCAATGTCTATGACATTCTGAAGGCCAAGTACCTGGTCCTCGACAAGGAAGCCCTTGCAGTAATCCAGGAGGTGTTTGCGTAATGGCTAACGTATACGACATCATCATCCGCCCCATCATCACCGAGCGCTCCATGGAGGCCACCGCTGACAAGAAGTACGTCTTCGAAGTGGCTCCCACCGCCGGCAAGATCGAGATCAAGAACGCCGTGGAGCAGATCTTCGGCGTGAAGGTGGCTAAGGTCAACACCATCAACTACGATGGCAAGACCAAGCGCGTCGGCGCCGGCCGTCCCGGCGCTCGCAAGAGCTGGAAGAAAGCCTATGTCCAGCTGACCCAGGATTCCAAGACCATCGAGTTCTTCGAGGGGGTATGGTGTAAGAGAAGGAAGGAGTGTAAGAAATGTCTATCAAAACTTTTAAGCCGACCACCCCTTCCCGCCGTCATATGACTGTCTCCGGCTTCGACGGCATTGATAAGCACGCCAAGCCCGAGTCCAGCCTGACGGAAGTCCTGAAGAAGAACGCTGGTCGCAACAGCTATGGTCGCATCACCGTCCGCCATCGCGGCGGCGGCGACAAGCGGAAGTACCGCATCATCGACTTCAAGCGCGACAAGGTGGATATGGAAGCCACCGTGCTGCGCCTGGAGTATGATCCCAACCGCAGCGCCAACATTGCCCTGGTGCAGTATGAGGACGGCGAGAAGCGCTACATCATCGCCCCTGTGGGTCTGACCGCAGGCGACAAGGTGCTCTCCTCCGCCTCCGCCGATATCAAGCCCGGCAACTGCCTGCCCATCGCCAACATTCCTGTGGGTACCGTGATCCACAACGTGGAGATGCACCCCGGCAAGGGCGCCCAGCTGGTGCGCTCCGCCGGCGCCTATGCCCAGCTGATGGCCAAGGACGGCGACAACGCCCAGATCCGTATGCCCTCCGGCGAGGTCCGCATCATCCGCACCAACTGCACCGCCTGCATCGGTCAGGTGGGCAACCTGGAGCATGAGAACGTCCAGATCGGTAAGGCCGGCCGCAAGCGCCACATGGGCTGGCGTCCCACCGTCCGCGGCTCCGTCATGAACCCCTGCGACCACCCCCACGGCGGCGGTGAGGGCAAGTCCCCTGTGGGCCGCCCCGGTCCTGTTACCCCTTGGGGCAAGCCCGCCCTGGGTTACAAGACCCGCAAGACCAAGAACCGCAACGACAAGTTCATTGTCAAGCGTCGTAATGTGAAGTAAGGGAGGCAAAGAAATATGAGCAGATCTATTAAAAAAGGCCCGTATGTTGCCCCTGAGCTGCTGAAGCGGGTTGAAGAAATGAACAAGACCGGCGAGAAGAACGTGCTGAAGACCTGGAGCCGCAGCTCCACCATCTTCCCCGCCTTCGTCGGCCACACCATCGCAGTCCACGACGGCCGCCGTCATGTGCCTGTCTATATCCAGGAGGATATGGTCGGTCACAAGCTGGGTGAGTTCGCTCCCACCCGCACCTTCCGCGGCCACGCCAAGTCTAAGTAAGGAGGATGCACTGAACAATGGAAGCTAAAGCTTATTTGAGATATGTCCGCATCTCTCCCCGCAAGATCCAGATCGTCTGCGATCTGATCCGCGGCAAGGACGTGCAGACTGCCATGGCCATCCTGATGCAGACCCCCAAGGCTGCCTCCGAGCCCCTGATGAAGCTCCTCAAGAGCGCCTGCGCCAATGCGGAGAACAACTTCAGCATGGACCCCGAGAAGCTGGTGGTCACCCAGGTGTTCGCCACCCCCGGCCCCATCCTCAAGCGGATGATGCCCCGCGCTCAGGGCCGCGCCTATCGCATCAATAAGAGAACCTCTCACGTGACGCTGGCCGTCGCTGAGAAGAACTGAAGGGAGGAGACAGTTTATGGGACAGAAAGTTAATCCCCACGGCCTCCGCGTGGGCGTCATCAAGGACTGGGATTCCCGCTGGTATGCCCGCAATGAAAAGGTGGGCGACCTGCTGGTCGAGGACAACAAGATCCGCGGCTACCTGAAGAAGCTCCTGTATGCTGCCGGTGTCTCCAAGATCGAGATCGAGCGCAGCAACGAGGTCGTCACCGTTTACCTGCATGTGGCCCGCCCCGGCGTGGTCATCGGCAAGGGCGGCGAGCAGATCGAGCGGTACCGCAAGGACGTTGAGAAGCTCATCGGCAAGACCGTGAAGCTGAACATCGTCGAGGTTCGCAACCCCGATATGGACGCGCAGCTGGTGGCCGAGAACATCGCCGCTCAGCTGGAGAAGCGTATTTCTCACCGCCGCGCCATGAAGAATGCCATGGGCCGCGCCATGCGCGCCGGCGCCAAGGGCATCAAGTGCAACTGCTCCGGCCGTCTGGGCGGCCGCGAGATCGCCGGCTCCGAGCACTATCACGAGGGCACCATCCCCCTGCAGACCCTCCGCGCCGACATCGACTACGGCTTTGCCGAGGCTGCCACCACCTACGGCCGCATCGGTGTGAAGGTCTGGATCTACAAGGGCGAGATCCTGTCCCAGGCCCTGCGGACCACCCCCCGCACCCTGGACACCAGCAAGCCCTATCAGGAGCGCCGTGAGCGCCGTGGCCGCCGTGACGGCGACCGCCGCGGCGGTTTCCGCCGCGATGGCCAGAATGGTGGCTTCAACCGTGACCGCCGGGACGGCAACCGTCCCCAGGGCGGCTTCCGCAAGCCCGCAGAAAAGAAAGAAGGAGGCGCTCAGTAATGCTTCTGCCCAAGAGAGTTAAGTACCGCAGAGTACACCGTGGCCGCCTCACCGGCAAGGCCATGAGAGGCAACAAGGTCACCTACGGTGAGTTTGGCCTCGTCGCTGTGGAGCCCGCGTGGATCACCAGCAACCAGATCGAAGCAGCCCGTATCGCCATGACCCGCTATACCAAGCGCGGCGGTCAGGTCTGGATCAAGATATTCCCCGATAAGCCCGTCACCGAGAAGCCGGCCGAGACCCGCATGGGTTCCGGTAAGGGCTCTCCCGAGTACTGGGTCGCAGTCGTCAAGCCCGGCCGTGTCATGTTTGAGATCGCCGGTGTTCCCGAAGAGGTCGCCCGTGAGGCCCTGCGTCTGGCCAGCCACAAGCTGCCCATCAAGACGAAGATCGTCAAGCGCGAGGATCTCGAAGCACAGGAAGTAGGTGAATGAGATGAAGGCAACTGAAGTACGTGCAATGAGCGTGGAGCAGCTGAACGAGAAGCTACCTCCCTGAAGAAGGATCTGTTCTTCCTGCGTATGCAGCACGCCACCAATCAGCTGGACAATCCTCTCAAGATCGCTGAAACCAAGCGTGATATTGCCCGCGTCAAGACCGTTATCCGTGAAAAAGGAGGAGAAGTAACATGGAAGAGAAGAGAATTTCCTCCCGCAAGGTCCGTGTGGGTAAGGTAGTTTCCGACAAGATGGACAAGACCGTCGTGGTCGCCATCGAGGACCGCGTCGCTCATCCTCTGTATAAGAAGATCGTCGGCCGCACCTATAAGCTGAAGGCCCACGACGAGGAGAACGCCTGCGGCGTAGGTGATATTGTCAAGGTGATGGAGACCCGCCCCCTGTCCAAGGACAAGCGCTGGCGCGTGGTCGAGATCGTCGAGAAGGCTAAGTAAGGAGGTAGCCGAGTATGATTCAGTCAGAGTCTTATCTGAAGGTTGCCGATAATACCGGCGCCAAGGAGATCAAGTGCATCCGCGTCCTGGGCGGTTCCAAGCGCAAGTACGGCAACATCGGCGATGTGATCGTCGCCTCCGTGCGCAAGGCACCCCCGGCGGCCAGGTGAAGAAGGGCGAAGTGGTCAAGGCTGTCATCGTTCGCAGCGCCAAGGGCGTTCGCCGTGCCGACGGCACCCTATGTCCGTTTCGATGAAAACGCCGCCGTCCTCATCAAGGACGACAAAAAACCCCAGAGGTACCCGTATCTTTGGGCCCGTTGCCCGCGAGCTGCGTGACAAGGACTATATGAAGATCCTGTCCCTCGCTCCCGAAGTAGTTTAAGGAGGGGCCGAAAAATGAATAGTCTGAAGATCAAGAAGAACGAGACCGTTGTCATCCTGTCCGGCAAGGACAGGGGCAAGACCGGTAAGGTCCTGGGCACCGTGCCCAGCGAGGGCAAGGTCGTTGTGGAAGGCTGCAACATGGTCACCTGCCACATCAAGCCCCGCCGTCAGGGCGAGGAGGGCGGCATCGTCAAGCGCGAGGCCGCTATCTACGCCAGCAAGGTCCAGGTGGTCTGCCCCAAGTGCGACAAGGGCACCCGCGTGGCCTACAAGGTCACCGATGGCAAGAAGGTCCGCGTCTGCAAGAAGTGCGGCGCTGAGCTGTAAGAAAGGAGAGAGTAAAAAATGGCACGTCTGAAAGTTAAGTATACCGAAGAAGTGGCTCCCGCTCTCTTCAAGAAGTTCGGCTACAAGAGCACCATGCAGATCCCCAAGATCGAGAAGGTGGTCGTGAACGTCGGCTGCGGCGAAGCCCGTGAGAATCCCAAAGTTCTGGAAGCTGTCTGCAAGGACCTGGGCCAGATCACCGGCCAGAAGGCCATCATCACCATCGCCAAGAAGTCCGTGGCTAACTTCAAGCTGCGTGAGGGTATGCCCGTCGGCGCCAAGGTCACCCTGCGGGGCGACAAGATGTGGGAGTTCCTGGATCGTCTGTTCAACGTGGCTCTGCCCCGTGTCCGCGACTTCCGCGGCATCAGCGCCAACGCCTTCGACGGCCGCGGCAACTATGCCCTGGGCGTCAAGGAGCAGTTGATCTTCCCCGAGATCGAGTATGACAAGATCGACAAGATCCGCGGCATGGACATCGTGATCTGCACCACCGCTCAGACCGATGAAGAAGCACGCGAGCTGCTGACCCTGGTCGGCGCTCCCTTTGAACGCTGATTAGGAGGAGAAACACCATGGCAAAGAAGTCTATGATCCTGAAGCAGCAGGCTCCCGCGAAGTTCTCCACCCGTAAGTACAACCGCTGCAAGCTGTGCGGCCGTCCCCACGCCTATCTGCGTGACTACGGCGTCTGCCGTGTCTGCTTCCGCACGCTGGCTTACAAGGGCGAGATTCCCGGCGTCCGCAAGGCTTCCTGGTAAAATTTTTCCGTTATACTTCGTTGGCTCGGCTCGGCGTACACAAAGTACGCCGTCGCCTCGCCGCCTCGTCTAACGAAAAAATTCAAGATTTTTCCGCCATACTTCGTTGGCCCGGCCCGGCATACACAAAGTACGCCTTCACCCTGCTGCCTCGTCTGGCGAAAAAATCCAACACCGATACTGTCCCTGTAAATCGAGGGCAGTATCCCGCGTGAGAGTTTCTCTCCGCAAAACCGTGTCCAAGAGCGTAGGTGACGCTCTGGCAATATAGGATGGCGAAAGGTCACTGGTAATTAAACATCGCTGGTCATCGGACGGTGCCCAAATTATCAGTGATACCTCGCTGCCTCAACAGGGGCGACCCTGTAACTCTAAATTAGGAGGAAACATTTATGCACATCACTGATCCTGTTGCTGATATGCTGACCCGTATCCGCAACGCCAACAACGCCAAGCATGAGACCGTTGACGTTCCTGCCTCCAACATGAAGAAGAGCATCGCTCAGATTCTGCTGGATGAGGGCTATATCAAGGCCTATCAGGTCGTCGAAGACGGCACGCAGGGGGTGATTCACATCACTCTGAAGTACAATGCCGGTAAGGAGAAGGTTATCTCCGGTCTGCGCCGTGTGTCCAAGCCCGGTCTGCGGGTGTATGTGGGTGCCGATGAGCTGCCCCGTGTGCTGCGCGGTCTTGGTATTGCCATCGTATCCACTTCTAAGGGCGTCATGACCGACAAGGCTGCTCGCGCGGCTCATGTCGTCGGCGGCGAAGTCCTTGCGTTTGTTTGGTAAGGAGGGTATTGAACAATGTCGAGAATTGGTAGAATGCCCATTACCGTCCCCGCCGGTGTGGAAGTCACCATTGCGGAGAACAACGTTGTCACCGTCAAGGGCCCCAAGGGTACTCTGACGCAGGCTCTGCGTCCGGAGATGATCCTGGAGCAGGACGGCAGCGTCATCCACGTCAAGCGCCCCTCTGACGACAAGCTGCACTGCGCTCTGCACGGCATGACCCGCGCTCTGCTGCACAACATGGTCGTCGGCGTCAGCGAAGGCTTCAAGAAGGAACTGGAGATCAACGGCGTCGGTTACCGCGCCGCCAAGGAAGGGAAGAACCTGGTCATGAACCTGGGCTATTCCCACCAGGTCATCGTTCCCGAGATCGACGGCATCACCATTGATGTCCCCTCTGCCAACAAGATGGTCATTCTCCGGTCCCGACAAGCAGAAGGTGGGCCAGTTTGCGGCGGAAGTCCGTGAGAAGGCGTCCTCCCGAGCCTTATAAGGGCAAGGGCATCAAGTATGTCGACGAAGTCATCCGCCGCAAGGTCGGTAAGACCGGCGCCAAGAAGTAAGGAGGTGTGCCGTAATGATTAAAAGACCCAATACCAACGCTCAGCGTCTCAGAAGCGTCATAAGAGAGTCCGCTCCAAGGTGTTCGGCACCGCCGAGAGCCCCGTCTGAATGTTTTCCA
>VOFK01002625.1_pt1 | contig 18237 bp, 25 predicted proteins | sample 5384121 | NCBI WGS metagenome assembly VOFK01 (sample SAMN12384730, study PRJNA508395) | human gut metagenome | isolation source: healthy gut J | host: Homo sapiens
AAAGTGCGAAATATTGGCTTTCCGTCTTAAATGAACTGAAAAATCGAGGGGTAAAAGATGTTTTGATCATATGCGCCGATGGACTGACCGGCATCAAGGAAGCAATCGCTACAGCTTTCCCTAAAACAGAGTATCAGCGCTGTATCGTGCATCAGGTAAGAAACACCCTGAAATACGTTCCAGATAAAGATAGAAAAGCTTTTGCTACAGATTTAAAAACCATCTATCAGGCTGCTGACGAGCAGAAAGCTCTGGCTGCTTTAGACCGTGTGACAGAAAAATGGAGTCCGAAATATCCGAATTCCATGAAACGCTGGAAGGACAACTGGGATGCCATATCCCCGATTTTCAAGTTCTCAACAACCGTCAGAAAGGTCATTTATACGACAAATGCGATAGAATCACTGAATTCCACATACCGGAAACTGAACCGCCAGAGAAGCGTATTTCCAAGCGATACAGCCCTGCTGAAAGCCCTGTATCTGGCTACGTTTGAAGCAACGAAAAAGTGGACAACAAGAATCCGGAATTGGGGGCAGGTCTACGGCGAATTGAGTATTATGTATGAAGGACGATTACCGGAATAGTACATTTGCTGAAATAGTACATTACATTGTAAACCAAGACAGGCGGAAACTCCGCCTGCTCTTGACATATCATTTTCAACTGTTATATATAACTAAAGGGCAAAAAGCTCTGACAAAGAATTTTTTGCCTTTCATTATCATAGAAGAATCTTATTTACAGACTTTTTCTCATAGTCTTATCTTTGTGGCAATAAACTTCTAGTAACCCAGGTGGGAATACCGGCAACTCTCTGACTTCCACAGGGATTTTAAGTACCTGTTCTCTTTTTCGCATTTTGCTCTCTATTCGGTATTAAAGTACCACTCTGTTGTACTCAAAGCTGATTGTGATATTTTTTAACCATTTTGAGTTTGATATATTTTAATATGTTAAAAAATGCGGCAGCACAAATGAGAAAAATAGGAAAAAAGACTGCAATTTATGAACGCCATCCTGCAATGCATGCACAGCCTCTTGTTATTTTGATGGAGGTAAGTAAAATAAAATCATCAGTTTTTGCAAGGTAAAAGCCATAGATAGAGCATGATTGAAAAAAAAGTGAAAAGAAGTTTTTGGTCAGAATTATCCGGACAAAAAATATGTGGTTTTGGGAGAATTACTTAGATGGAAAAATTATCTTTGAATAAGAACTGGATCTGTTATGTGACAGGAAAAAGGGAGACAACAATTTGCAACAGATGTGCCGCATGATGCAATGCTTCTTGATGAAAAAAGTGAGACAAGTGCTGGAGGTGTAAATACGGGATGGATTGAGGCACAGGATTATACTTATGAGAGAAATTTACATATATCGGAAAAAATGGAATGGAAAAAAACTGCTCTTAGAGTTTGAAGGGATATATCGCAAAGCGACTGTCTATGTAAATCGGAAAAAAGCCGCTTATCATGAATACGGATATACAGGATTCTATGTGGATATCACAGAGTCTGTGAACTATGGGGCAGATAATGAGATAAAAAGTAACTGTAGTAAACAGTGACCAGCCGAACAGCAGATGGTATTCCGGAACGGAATTTATCGTCGGTATGGCTTTACATATTTCCGACGGAGCATATTTTACGGGATGAAATTCGTGTAAAAACACTTGATTATCAGAAAAAAAAAAAGATTGCGGTAGATGTAAAGACAACTGGCGTGGGAATGCTCTGTACTGAGATATTTGATGGAGAAAAACTTATTGTTTCCAAGACAATACAGTCAGAAGATACTGTGGAAAACGCCATTTGTGATGTAAAAGAAAAAACTGTGGAATATCACACAGAAATGGTACTTGAACAAACAGAACTCTGGAGTCCGAAATATCCGAAACTCTATACTTGTCGGGTTACATTTGGTGAGGATATTCAGGGAAGTAAGATTCGGAATCCGTACTGTTACTTGTGATGCAGAGCACGGCTTTTTGCATCAATGGGAAACGTGTCATTTTAAGAGGGGCATGTATTCATCATGATAATGGATTGTTAGGTGCGTGTGCATACGACTTTGCAGAACGCAGAAAAATCCGTATTTTGCAGGAAAATGGATATAATGCAATCCGAGTGCACATAATCCGTGCTCAAAAGCAATGTTAGATGCATGTGATGAATTTGGTATGCTTGTAATGGATGAGTATATTGATGGCTGGTATATTCATAAAACAAAATACGATTATGCAGATATAATTTTAGATAATTACAAAACAGATATAGCTGATTTAGTTGCAAAAGATTATAATCATCCTTCTGTCATTATGTATTCTACTGGAAATGAAGTGTCAGAGACTGCACAGAAAAAAGGGAATTAAGCTTTGTGAAATCTGACAGAGACACTTCATGTACTGGATGGTACACGACCTGTTACCTGTGGAATCAATATTTTCTTTTTTAATTTCTTAAGTTCGATGGGATTAGGTGTATACAGTGACAAAAAGGCAGATCAGACAGCAAAGGATGTAAAGAAAGAAAAAATCTGTCGGCAGCGAATTTTTTAATGAACTGGCAGGAGTTTTAGGAGCCGATTTCATGAAAACAGGTGCAACATTGTATCCATGTTATGTGAAGACAGAAGGATGCTTTTGCAAAAATGGATGAGGCTATAACTACGGAATCAAGCGTTACCGTCATGATTTGAAAAAATATCCGAATCGTATTATTTTAGGCAGTGAAACTTTCTGCGCAGATGCATATAAGTTTATAGAAATGGCAAAAAGAAGAACCGCGAATTATAGGTGATTTTGTATGGGCTGGCATGGATTATCTTGGAGAGGTAGGAATTGGTTCATGGGAATACAAAGAATATGCAAAGCGTTTTTGATAATGGACCTGGATGGGTAAGCGCAGGTTCCGGAAGAATTGATCTTACGGGAAAACCATTGGCTGAATTGACTTATACGAAAGTTGCATTTGGTCTGGAAAAAAATAGGAATTGGCGTTGTCCCGGTGCATTATGCACATGAAGCTCATTCTCCTTCCGCATGGAAGATGAGTAATGCAATAGAGAGCTGGTCTTTTGAAGGATGTGAGGGAAAGAAAACTTCTGTGGAAGTGTATGCCAGAGCACATCATGTTTCACTTTATGTAAATGGGGAATGTGTAGGAACAAAGAATATAAAGAAAGATTGTAAAACAAATTTTCATGTTGCGTATCACAGTGGAGAATTAAAAGCGGTTTCTTACGATGAAAATAATTGCAAAATCGCAGAAAAGATTTTTGAAAACAGCAGATGCAGAAACTAGATTGACTTTAGCACCAGAACAGGAAATTGTGAGAGAGGATGATCTTGTTTATATCAGAATGAAGTATACAGATTTCGAGGGTGAGTGGAAGCCAATGATACGTGGCAGCATTAGAGTAACTGTTGAAGGTGGAAAAATTCTTGGTATTGGTAGCGCATGTCCATATTATGAAAGAAGTTATCACGGAGATACAGCAGATACTTATTATGGAGAAGCAATGGTGATTGTGAAACCGGATACAGCAAAGGAACTTTTTGTTAAAGCAGAAAGTCCTTATGGGAGTGCAGTAGCAAAAAGTGCTGGTAATGAAAAATAAAGGAAGCTACAGCGTACATTGAGGAGGTGTGCCATGCGTAAGAAATGGGAAGAATTTGAGAAAAAAACATGAAAAAATCGCAAAACTTCTGATACAGTTGTTATATTTCTGGGTTTTTAGTATGGGAGTTACAGTCTTACAGTATCTGATGTTTACATTTTTCCCTTACATGTTCGGTATTGAATATGCTGGACAAGAATTTATGTGGCCTCAGATTCCGATGCATGTATTTGGAATAGATTATAAAGTGGAATATTTTAGGCTATGAAGTTGCAAGAAATGCAGCGGGAGAGGTAATCATCGGCGGTGGACTGGGATATTTTATCAGTTATGAGCTGGGAACATTTTGGCACAGTGTGTCAATTTTCCTTTACAAGAGAAATATTACGTTTAAAAGTCATGGGAATATTGCATGGCAGAGATTTTATGGTATTTTATCGCATGGATATTAATTTCGCTTGTTTGCAATGGGATTAATGGATTGTGGATGCCGATTGCACAACATTTTTTGCACCGGCAGTCTATAATTTATTAGTTACATTTATTACGGGTGGAGTATCCATGGTTATCTATTTTTTGTATTCAAGATTATTTTCCCGTAAGGAGAGAAAAAAGGAGAGAAAGTAATTAATCTTTAAGGAAAAAGAAGAAATCTGTTATAATAGAATGCAGAGTATGTTTGAAACAAGCATACTCTGTAAATTATTTTTATATGACAGATAGTAATATGGGGAGCGGATATGAGAAAAATTGCAATAGTGGACGATGAGCAGGAAGAAAGGGATTCCTTACAGGAATGTTTTTGAACAGTTTCAAAAAGGAAAATGCCATAAAACTGGAGATAAAACTTATTGTTCTGGAGACGTATTTTTGCAGCAATTTGATGCATCGTATGATCTGATCTGTCTTGATATTGACATGGACGGAACTAATGGAATTGACACGGCGAAGAAAATCAGACAGAAAGACAAAGAAGTTCTTATTTTCTTTGTAACCAATATGGCTCAGATGGCAATCCGGGGATATGAGGTGCGGGCGCTTGATTTTATAATCAAACCAGTGAACTACTATTCTTTTGCCATGAAGCTTTTGAATGCTTTAGATATTATTTCTAATCAGCGGTCAAAAAAATATTGTACTGACAACACCAAGAGGAATGCAGATTATTTCATCGGATGAACTGTTTTTTGTGGAAGTAGACGGACATTATCTTTTATACCACACAAAACATGGAGAATTCTGTCAGAAAGCTTCGTTAAAAGATTTGGAGCAGCAGTTGGAAGGACTCTCATTTAAACGGTGTAATAATTGTTATCTTGTGAATTTGAAATATGTAAATGGTGTGGAGAAAGAAGATGTAATTCTTCAAGGTGAACATCTTAAAATCAGCCGTCCACGTAAAAAAAGAGTTTTTACAGGCACTCAAAAAAAACTATATGGGAGGAATTGAGATATGATGAAATATTGGTTAAATGTTTCCTATATGGTCGGGTTGATTTGTGCGTGTCTTCTTTTCTTAAAACCTGTGAGGAAAAAGAAAACATTTCGTACTGATTGCAACGGTTTTTAAGTATAAGTATGTTGATTTTGGTCGGCTTTTTATAATGAATTTGTGGGAAAACCGGATTCAGTAGCTGGAGAAATTTTCTACTGGGCAGTTTATCTGATAATAAGCATTTTATTTGTATGGATATGCATGGGGCAGTCTATTGTGCAGGCGGTATATTGTTCTACTTGTGCTTTTGCAGTACAGCATATATCTTATAGTCTTATGCAGATATATAATCTTGCCGGAGGAAAGCAAAGGTGGTAAGTGTAGGGTGCTATGTGCTGGTTTATGTAATGGCATATTTTTTCTGTGCAAAAAAAAAAATACCGGATAATGGAAGATTTGTGGCAGACAAAAATTGGTTTTTCCGTTGACGACGATTATTGTAATTATATGGTTGCTTGGGATTCTAGAGGGAGCAAAAGGTGGCTGGGTTTGAGGTTGGCAGATGGTATCGAATGATTCTTTGTGGTATGGACTGTCTGTGCTGTGTGTATGCATTGATTGTTCAGATCAATCAGAAAAAATCTGATTCAGCTTCATCGGGAGTTAAATGGAATTAACACGGCTCTTTATTTGCAAAACAGGCAATATAAAATGACTGCGGATACCATTGAAAATATTAACCGGAAATGCCATGATTTAAAACATCAGATTCGTGCATTAAAAAGTATGGATGATGGAAAAAGAGAAAAATGAGTATCTGGAAGAACTTGAAAAATGACATCATGATTTATGATACTGCGTTAAAGACAGGAAACCGTGCACTTGACATTGTATTGATGGAAAAAAGCATTGTTCTGCAAAAAAATCATGATATTTGCTGGACTTGCATGGCAGATGGAGAACATCTTGATTTTTATGAGGGTAGAAGATATTTATGCAATATTTGGAAATGCATTGGATAATGCTATTACAGCAGTCATGAAAGTGACAGATCCGGATAAGCGTGTCGTAAGTACAAAATTAATCATTCAGAGTGATCTTATGGTAATTCAGGTTCAGAATTACTATGAGGGAAAGCTGCAATTTGAAAAAAGGTCTTCCGCTTACAACTAAGAAAAACAAGGCAGATCATGGATACGGTATGAAGAGTATCCGTTATACTGCTGAAAAAATACAATGGAACTATTACTGTTCAGACAAAGAATCAGATTTTTTATGTTACAAATCTTGATTCCGGTGCCGAACTCTGCATGAGCCAGATGAGGCACGGCAGATTGTAAAAACAAAGATACGGATTTTTTTTTCTTTTTGCCATGATTTTTTTTTTCGGTTTTTTTTTCTTCTTTATAACGATCTACTTTTTTGCCGACTCATGATAAATCTCCGACTTCTTATACTTTCTTTTACCATACTGCATTTTGTCAGAAAAATTAATGCAAATTGGCATCAGAAATCATACTTAAAAAATAAAAAATTCAGTAAAGATAATTTGAATTTACAGAATATGTACCGATAAAGACAGGATATGCATAATATATTGAGCTTTTTATTGCTTTTCTCTTACAATGATTACAACGTAATGGTGCACACATAGCGTAATTTAAAGAAAGAGAGGAAAATTATGGGAACGAGAAATAAAAAAGTAATCTGGCATTTCGAGGATTCGCCAGTGTATCAGCATTTTTGTTGGCTTTACTTCTTTTGGAAGTGTATGTGCGGAGAGTTACGCCTCACAGGTAAATTCATTTTTGGGGGTAAAAACGACAAAGATGGTATCTGATACAGATACGAGGATTATTTATGCAAGTTCGTATGGGGATTTTACAGAAGACAATTTAAAAAGTTAGAGGCTGATGTTTACGATCATCGAGCGAGAGGAAGAAGAAGGTGCAGTATTATTATCGAATGATGGAACACTGCCATTGGAAACTGGGAAAAAGTCAGCTTATTTGGGTTTGCTGCATATAATCCGCTATATCACACTTCAGCAGCAGGATCGAGAACATACAAAAAATGGGGATTTGACTGTTGACTTCTATGAAGCCTTGAGCAATGAAGGATTCGAGATAAATGATACATTGTACAATGCCTATAGCAGTATGGAGCCACGAACAGGTGAGGGAGGATTTCCACCTTGGGGTGATGGTATCAAGAATTATATGGGAACAGGCAACTGTGAAGCACCTAAGAGTATTTACACGGAAGAAGTATTAGATTCACTGGATGATTATAATGATGCGGCAATTGTCGTACTTGCAAGGGAAGCGGGAGAAGGACGTGATATGCCGGTCAGCGAGGTGGATGAAACCACAGGAGAGACAATCAGCAGTCTTGCATTGCATCAAAATGAAAAAGATATGTTAGAGATTGTAAAAAAGAGCATTTTGATAAGATTATTGTGGTTATCAATACAACTTATTTTATGGAGTTGGATTGGTTAGATGATTATAATGTAGATGCATGTTTATGGATTGGTTCACCTGGAAATACTGGATTAACTGGTGTGGCAAAAATACTGGATGGCGAAGTAAATCCTTCTGGACGTTTAAGTGATACATTCGCAGCCAGTTCGTTGTCTTCTCCGGCAATTGTGAACGCATGTGGGAAATGCTCCGACATGGTCTAATGTTGATACCATGTATGATGATGGCATTGTGACGGATGAAAGCACACAGTATGTGACTGTTGAGCAGGAAAAATATTTATATAGGTTATAAATATTACGAGACGAGGTATGCAGACTGCATTACAGGAAGTGGAAATGCAGCTTCAGATGTTGGCTGTTTCCGCTCGGCAGGTGCATGGAATTATGCGGATGAAATGTGCTTTACATTTGGATGGGGAATGTCTTATACGGATTTTTGAACAGCAGAATCACAGGGTAGAGTATGATGCAGAAACCGACCAGTATATGGTGAATGGAAGTCCGCAATATAGGTGAAAAACCAGGAAAATGTGCAGTTTTAGTTTATGCACAGACTCCATATGGAGAGTATGAGCGTCTTAATGAAGTGGAAAAGAGTGCGATTCAGTTTGTGGGATATGAAAAAGAGCAGTCTGTTAGATCCAGATGGAACGGAGACTGTGCAGGTGCCAGTGGATCGTTACCTTCTTGCAAGTTATGATCAGAATGGGGCAGAAGGATATATTCTAAGTGCAGGAGATTATTATTTTGCAGTGGGAGAGAGTTCTCACGATGCATTGAATAATATATTGGCGGGTGCAGGGATATGTCGGAATGTTTAATCGATGGAACAGAAGACGTTACTTTGAATGAAAGTTGTGTTTATAAGTTCACTGATGGGATTCCGGACAATGAAAAACCAGATACAGACAGTTATGCGTATAGCAAAGCAACTGGGGAAAGAGTTACAAAAAAACCGTTTTGGTGAACAGGACATTAACTATTGGTCAGAGGATACTGGAGTTAACGTTACTTATCTCAGTCGTTCAGACTGGGCAGCAACATTCCCGACGGAGGCAGTCAGTGTACCTGTAGTTGGAGAAGAAATGAAAACAAAACTACAGGGAGAGGTATACCAAAAAGCAGAGGATGCACCTTCCGCTTCAGAAATGAATCAGGAGAAGCAGATAATGGAATTACATTTGCAATGATGCGGGATGTCGATTATGATGATACTGAAACATGGAATGCATTTTTAGACCAAATGACAATTGAAGAAATGGCATCTTTTATTCCCAAATGTACAGGGGACTTCAGAGATAAATTCTATTGTGCTTCCTCGAAACACATTCCAGTGACGGATGCAATGGATCAGATGCATCATTCCCCGAATTATTAGGATTTGGAACGGATGAGGAAAAGAACTGAATTCGTATACTGAATTTGGAGGTAATTATACCTCTGTTATTGCAGCAAAGCTGGAATAAAGAACTACAGGAGGAAAGAGGATTTCTTCAAGGTGAGGAAGTTTTATTTCAGGGGGATGCAATGAGGCATGGACTGGTGGACTGGATTTGAGACGTACTCCGTTCAGTGGAAGAAACGAGGAATATTATTCTGAGGATTCTAATGTAAATTATTATGTTGGAACGATTGTTTTATCTGCAGAGCAGGAACGAGGAGTTATTGCAGGACCAAAGCATTTTTGTGGAAATGATTTTTGAAACTCAGAGAGGTGGTATTAGTTATTTCTATCGTGAGCAGGCATTCAGAGAAGGATCATTGAGAGGATTTGAGGGAGCAATGCGAAATGATCTTGGTGGTGTTTTTGGGCGCAATGGAAATTTATGGAAGACAGGGATTGACATATTCACCTGCTTGCGCAGCACTGAATTACGAAGTTGTAAGAGGCGAATGGGGGATTCAAAGGACATTTGATTACAGATGCGGCTGTGACAGATTATGCTTCACATTTTGTAGATCAGTTGATGGGATATACAGATATGATTTGTTTTGACTTTGATAAGGTTTCGGACCTGTGATTGTGGATTATCTTAACCAGACCGATGATGGAATTGTCCTTTTAAGATTGCGTGATATGACGAAAAATACAATTTATGCATTCAGCCATTCAGCAGCAATGAATGGATTGTCCGAGGACAGCAGAATCGTATCAATCACACCGTGGTGGAGTATTACATTAAAAGTATTGATTGCTGTATTTGCAATTATGACAATTGCATTTATAGGATTATATGTACGAGGTGAAGTGAAAAAGAAGTTCTGATGCAGGAAAGGAGGAGAAAAAGTGAAATCATTAAAAAAATAGAACAATAGGTTTTTATATTCAGGCAGCGATTCCTTTGTTATGTCTTGTGTCACTGGTCGCCTATCTGGTATATGCGTCTGCACTTGGAAAATATGACGTAAAAAGTAATACTGGGGTTAGGAATAGGATGCGCTCTGAGTACAGTACAATTTTGGGTTAAAACAGGTATCATAGAACTGATTGCTTCCATTATTATTTCTGTGACGCTATTTTATTTCGTCACGCTTACGGAAACCGTAGGAAGTTATGCAGACTATTTGAATAATATTGTTGCGTTTGGACATTCAGAATTGATTGGTCAAATGAATGTGACAGTCATTATCACAGCAATTACCGAAATATTGGAGGAATTGTTGGATGCTTTGTTAGTGGTCAGAAGAAACAAAAGAATGAATGAAAAAATAGGTAACTGAAAAAGAACCGAGCCTGTGAAACTTTTTCTGTAAAATAACCATCATAAAGGTCCTTCTATGATAAAATAAATATCATTAGGAGGGCCTTTTATTATGGCAAGACAAAAAGAAACCTGTACACAGAGTACAAATGACCGATGGAAAAAGAAATATCATTCGTCAGCTTCTCGAAGAATACGATATTGAGACTGCTGAAGATATCCAGGATGGATGATCTGGTAGAGAGTATTAAACAGGAATGGTGTGTTGACACCTGTTTTAGTAAGGCCAGATAAGAATAATAGTTATGAGATGATATCCGGGCATCGAAGAATGCACGCAGCGATAAAAGCAGGACTGGAAACAATACCGGCCATTGTGCGGGATATGGACGATGATGATGCAGTAGTAGTAATGGTAGATGCTAATATTCAACGAGAAGAATTGCTTCCAGTGAAAAAGCATTTGCATATAAAATGAAAATGGATGCTATGAAAAAGACAGGCAGGAAGACCATCAAAAAAATTCCACCCAAGTTGGGCGGAATTTTGAAACGGCAGAATTGATAGGAAAAGAAACCGGGGAAAGTAAAAATACAATCGAGGTTTATTCGTTTGACTGAATTAATCCTGAATTACTTGATTATGTAGACAAGAAGCGGCTGCCCTTTACCGTTGCGGTTGACATTTCCTATATTGACAAAGAGATTCAAACATGGTTATTTGAATACATCAAAGAAAATGGTACGGTTAAAGCAGAAGTTCAGGTAGCGGCACTCCGCACAGCACTTGAAGCAGAACCGATGACGCAGGCGAAAATGATTTCCATACTGGTAAACAGCCAGCCTGGAAGGAAGCAGGAACAGAAAATCACGTTATCAGAGAAAAACTGAGAAATTACTTCTCTGATAAAGTATACGGCGGAGGATATGGAAAGTGTAATTTTGGAACTTCTGGATCAATGGAAGAGAGGTGAGATAACAGTATGAATTTTGAATACTATTATGGCACTCTCAAGGCTGATCAGTTCAGTTTTATCCGGATTCCAAGAATATTATTATTAGATGAAGCATTTTTCCGCACTGTCTTTATCAGCTAAAGTCCTTTACTCGGTACTTCTGGATAGAATGGGACTGTCAATGAAAAAAAATAAATGGCTTGACGAAGAAAACAAGGTGTACATTATTTATCAGATCACGGAGATACGGAGTGACTTGGGATTCTCTAAGAAAAAGCAATGGATTATCTCACAGAATTGGAGAAAATCGGACTGATTGAAAAGAAAAAGAGAGGCTTTGGATTGCCGAACATTATATATGTTAAGAGCTTTATGGCACATCAGAGTAGTCAAAGAAGTAATGAAATGAGAACTTCACAGGAAAAAGATTTGGTACATAGAAGTATCGAAAGGGGAACTCCCTGAGGTGATGAATAAGCACCTCAGAGGTGCCGAAACAGATACCTCAGAAGTGCCCCAAAAACGGACTTCAAGAGGTTCCCAAAACGGTACCTCTATATAATAAGACTTATATGAATTATAATAACCAGAGTAATATAAAATCGAATCATATCAAATCAGATGGCGATAGGATTCGATGTGATCAAAAAAGAACAGACAATCAATGCTTATGCTGAACTGGTAAAGAAAAATATTGATTTTGATGTTTTACTGCATACATACAGCAGAGAGCAGGATCGGTAGAAGAAATATATCAGCTGATTCTGGAGACCGTCCAAACTGAAAAGAATATGATACGGATCGCCGGCGAATATTATCCGGCAGGCTTTGTGAAGGGAAAATTACTGAAACTGAATTATTCGCATAAAGAATTTATTCTTTCAGTGAAACACACAGCAGTATCTTCTAAGCTTCCATTAGGTTCAGATCCACTTGGAAACATTGCCCGTATTAACAATTTATTGGAAAGTTATCCGAAGAAACTGGCAGATGCGGAGCAGAAACTAGAAACAGTAAAAGAACAGCTGGAAAATGCAAAACAGGAAGTGGTAAAGCCATTTCCAAAAAAGAGAAGGAGCTGAATCAGATGATGGAACGTCTGTCAGAGTTAAATGCACTCTTAAATATGGACGAGCAAGGAAGTTCGAAGAGCCTCGAGAACAGTGGGAAAGCAGAGCATTCACGATAAACTGAATGCAACAAAAACAAAAAGGTCAACAGGAACATGATCATGATAAACCAGCAAAGGGAAATGATATTGATCGTAGTTGACAATAGAGAAAAATAACTGGAACTGGAGGAGCAGAATTATAATATGGTTGATAATGTGTTGAACAACGGATTTGGAGAGAAAGAGCGGGAGAGAAGAAATCAGAAAAGCAGCAGAGAGCTATATCAGCAGAAAACGGGAGCAACTATCACATTCTTTGCAGCTGTATGTGAGGAGTTTCCGTCTATGGGAAATTATTTTGACGGGCTTACCGTTGAACAGGTCACGGACAGATATAAGCAGATCTTGGCAGATCCGAGATTAAGCTATATGGGAAATGGAATGGGATTTGAGTTACACGATTCATCCCTTCCGGATTATCTGGATGGTCCGATGACCTTAATAAAAGGGCATACGATTTATGCGGATAACATTGATTCAATTTCATATTACCGTGAGCATCCATTGGTTCTGGAAGCAATACAGGAGCTTAGAGAGCGGTTCCCGGACTTCAAATATTTTATGACAGCCCAGAAAAAGCAGGATATTTATCCGGAGCATATGACAGCGGAAGCAATCGCTTATGCGCTGGTAGACCTGGCAGAAGACTTTGATACTTATGAGTTCCGGGATAACGTTGATGATAAGGAAATACTGGTCAAAAAGAAATAGAATATGATCTGTATGCAGGACGTGGGAAAAAAGAATATTCCGGATTTTTAAAAAGATGTGATGGACGAAAGTGATGAATTAAAGTACAAAGGCACAGGTTCTTTTGCAGAGAATCAACGATTATTCCATTCGGAAAAAAAGGATTTAGAGCCAATGGTAAAAAATTGTATTTAGTGAATACAGAGAAATGGAAACCGGAAAGTATCTGCCGTTTAAAGAAGCAAATGAAAAACTTGAGCATTGGATCAGACTTTCTTGAAGGAAAATCAGGCAAATGATAAATGGGATGACCTGTATTCGGTTGGATATATGGTGCTTTTGTTCTATAGATTCAGAGATTCACAAGGTAACAGGAAAGATCATGCTGGGTACCGGTGAGGGCGATATCATTGAACATATGAAAGGAATCGAAGATCAGCGAGATGTCCAGGAACACATCTTACCTTACCTGTATGAATATTGTGGACTGGTGGAAAAATCTCCTCGATATAGCTACAGAAGTAAATGAGAAAGAGTCAGCAGCTAAATCATAAAGAGGTACAGTCAGAAGCCGTTACTGTAAAAAAACTCCGATAGATCAGCAGGAGAAAAAAGAAATCCATCCATGATCGTCTAAAAAGAGAACAAAGAAAAACTTGGTCAGAAGTCGGGAAAAAGATAATCTACAGAAAGGGGTTGAGCTGACTTAAGGAACGAAAGCTAAAATAGATGAGAGGATACCAAACTTGAGAAAAATCGAGTACGGGTATCCTTATTTTTTTGCTTAAATGGATTGCTCCGGATTTTCAGAGGATAATTCTGGAAGAATATTAGCATCCTGGAGCATAGAGGAAAAGTTGCTTTTGTACAATATGCAGAGTTCGCTGATCTGCCCTGAAGCTGTGTGTGAGTTCTTTCTGGGTAGCTGCCAGTTCTGTTTTCCAGTTGCTGAAGCTGCTTCTGCAATTTTTTCCTGTGAGGGCAGTTTTTTATCCCAAGATCAGATAATTCTGAAGGGTAGTATCATGCAGCTGGTACTCTGCCCGATGTTGTTTCTGATATGCTTTTTTATCAGGAGCATCTTTTTTCAGCAAGTAAAACAGTTCTGCAATGGCGGTAAACATCACAGCGTTTTTTTGGAGCAGCCGTTGTGCATCCAGCTGTTTATTCAGAGACTGTATTTTGGATTCTGTAGCTTGAATTGCATCAGCGGAATCAGCTACATGATTTTTAAAATCTTCATAATTCAGTAGATTATGTTCAGATAGATAGTTGAAAGTCCGGGCAGCTTCTTTCAGATTATTCAACTTTGCCCAGTGTTCAAATCCTGCTTTATTATGATCGGACAGGTAAGTGGTCATTTCAACGAAAAGCCGGACACGGTTATTTTTTTTCTGAGGAGTGCGAGCCTTGCAACGATTTTTTTTTCAAGACGAACCAGTAAATGATCATCTGCATAATAGGTTCCCAGTGTCTTCACATTGATAAAGTTGACAGCTCCTGGCGCACGGAACGCCAGGTACTTTCCCTGACGAGTTTCATAACCGGCTTCTTTTCATCTTCAAAAGAAATTCATCGTAAGTCACAGATGTCCAGATGGCACGGTCAATCTGATATTTTAGTTTTGCCTTCCAGCTCTGTCCTCGCTTATATTCCATATCTTCTTTATAGGAACGTCCGGCTTCAGAAGTTGGCATAGAAGCAGACAGCCCATGTTCTTTGCAGATGCGGTTACTGATCTGGCAGATCTTATGGTAGGTGCGTTTATTAGAAACATATTTATGATAATCCGTGAAGCTGGTAGCATTAAAAAAGCAAGTGGCTGTGAATATGTTTTTTATCTGTATGTGTGGTAAGCACATATTCATATTTTCCCTTCAGAACAGAATCTGCGATTTTGGTGCTGACCTCATGGGCAAGTTTTGGATCGGTGAGATCATTGGGGATGATAGGAAATGATCATGTGCCAGGCGAGGTTATCTCCCTTTTCCATGACATTATTTTTTTCCCATTTTGCTGTCATGGCAAATTCCAGATCCGCAGTTTCCGGAGAACAGCCAAACGAAGAGACGAGTTTTTGTTCATCCGTCTTATCTGGATTCGTGATATAGGCCACAGCCTTTTTCACTGTAGATTTGATTGAAAGATCTTAATGTAAGCCATATCTTTTTTCACCATTTCTTTTTCAGCTCTTCTATATCTTGCGGTGTGGCAGTACCTACGGTGTTTTGTAACTTTGGCAAGCTGGTTGATGTTCACACCAATCTTGTGCATTTCCCCGATACATTGCTTTCAAATAAGTGGTATCTGTATTGACAATCATGCCATCAATCGCCATCTTACGCAGATACACGCTCATGTTAGAGGTCTTGGATAGAATCATCCTCTTGCGGATCATCTTCTTTTCCTCCGGAGTAACCCAGAGCAGTATCTGTACATCTCTTTTTCTGTTTGCCATATAAAAATCTCCTTTATGTTTTCATAAAATCGAGCGAAGCGAAGATTCCAAAAGTGGGGGAGGGTCCCGCTTTTTGAGGGCGAATGCCCGGCAGTGTATATACACTGCCTGTCCCTGCTATTCTTAGCTCTCAGATATTAAATACAAAAAATCAAAGAAATGTTTATCTTCAGAAAAAAATTATGATCCGTATGATGCCGAAGAATATGATAATGCAGATGATTTCGCAGAAGAATTTGGGGATGGAGATTACGATGAGGGGTATGACGATGCTTTTATGATTACTGGGAAGAAAGAGATTAGGTGAAAATGGAGAACGAACAGATAGTAATAGAATTAAAAGAACTTTTGTATATGGAATTCAGGCGATATTTATATCGAAGGAAAGCAAATGTAACCGCCCAGAGTATCTTGCTGGCGATCGGGTATAACATAAACAAGCTTCATCATAAGATTCAGGCAGGAAGGACAGGGCGGCATTTTATTTCCACTCAAACAAACCGCCTGATTTTGACAGGTCAAAAGTAAATCCTGAAAACGAACCTTTTTCCAGAAAAAGGTTTATTAAAGTTCGCCTTCTTGTAGAAACAGAATGAAAGGAGAGAATATTTCGCCTTTTAAAAACGGCAAAAGATGCTGCCGCACCTATGATTTCTAATCATTGATGCGACAGCCCGACTATAAGGAGATTTCCTTAACCTTCAATGGCAATATAACCATCTTTTTTCTATTTTCTCAGGTGCTTTCTTTGGCACGGACAGTTTCAGAATACCATCTTCATATTTTGCATGAATGTCTTCTTCGCTTACTGCATCGCCTACAAAAAGCTTCGGCACATGCTGCCCGCATAGCGTTCACGCCCGATATAATTACCTTCTTTATCTTTTTTCATCTTTATCCAGTCCCTTTGCAGCAGAAAGTACCAGATAACCATCTTTCAGCTGTACCTGAATCTCGTCTTTCTTAAATCCCGGAAGATCGACATCAAGTTCATAGCTGCCGTCGGTCTCACGGATATCTGTTTTCATCATGTTCTGTGCATGTTTACCATAAAGTGGATTTTTCTTGCCCCAAAACTCATCGTTAAACGGGAAGTTCATCCAGTCATCATCAAATAAGATTTTCTCCAAAAATACTAGGCATTAACATAAGTCATCTCTCCTTTTCATGACAAACAAATCTATATTCAAGTCTTTCGGCTGTTACTTACAATTATATTTAAAGGGTACTGCCCGAAATCTTCGGGCAACACCACGAGCTTTTTTATCAATCAGATGTTATCATTATCATTCAATGGTTATATATTTTCGGATCATTGGAAACTGGTTTTGCTTTCTCTTTCTTCGGAACAAACAGTTTCCAGGATACCATGTTTGTATTCACCTTTAATGTCTTCCTGAGTCACTTCTTCGCCTACATAAAAGCTTCTGCTCGCAGGCTCCTGCGTAACGTTCACGTCTGATGTAGTGTCCCTTCTTCTTTATCTTCATCGTCTTCATCCAGACCTTTCGCTGCACTGACTGTCAGTAACCATCTTTCAATGCAACTTTGACTTCATCTTTCTTGAAGCCAGGAACATCAACAATCAGTTCATAACCTTCCGGTTTTTCCTTAATATCTGTCTTCAGGGAGATTCTGTGCTCTTCTTCCGTACAGCTTCTTTTTTCCGCTTTCTTCTCATCTTTGTCATCATAATAGAATGGTGTAAAGAAATCATCAAAATAAGTTTTTCTCCAAAAATACTAGGCATTAACATAAGTCATATCTCCTTTCAAAAGCTCCCTAGATCTTCACGATCCAGTCTGCTGTATTATCATTTCTAGTTCTTCGAACATCTGGAATACCTTTTTCTTTTATCTCTCTTCCTTTGTTCTATCCGTAATATAACACGTATTATTAGCACTGTCAAGAGGTGAGTGCTAATTTTTGCGAAGATTTTGTGAATCACTTAAATGAAAAAACTAACTTCCACCTTTAGTCTGTTTTGTTCTACATTAGAAACTGGGGTGGAAGTTAGTCTTGCAATCGTTTATTCTATAAGAAATACCAGGGCTCCTCCCTGGTCATATCCTCCAACTACCGGAAATGGGATATTTTTATTGTATAGGAGGATTCATTTATGTCTACTAAAGCTACTGGAAACAAAAAACACCTTACCCTTGTTGATCGTGCTGCCATTGAACATGGTATCAGCCGTGGGAAAAATTTCACGCAGATTGCCTGCAGAATCAACAAGGATTCTTCTACCATTTCCAAGGAGATTCGGCGTCACCTTTTCCGGGTTCCTCATTTTCAAACGAAACCCAGCGAAAGCGCTCAGAATGCGAGCATTTTTCAGAACTGTGAGCAGCATATCTGCGGAATCAGACTTGTAATTCCTTATGCTGGAAATGCCGCCCTAGCGCTGTTCCATGTATTGTCGACTTTACTCCCCAGACTCTGCGAAAGTTAACCCCCAAATTGTTAATGACTGTCCTCAGATACTATAACTGCGACTTCTATTTCTACAGGGGCCAGTACGCCAACGATATTTACAGTGAAACAAAATCTTCTTCACGGTCTGGAATTAACCAGACTCCACGAGTCCCTGGAACAGCTGGACCGTCTGGTTTCCCCTCTGCTTCTGCAGGGACAGCCTTTGTCCCCATATCTTTGCATCTAATCAGGAATCTGTCCCCTGTTCTATAAGGACCCTCTACAACTAAGCTTAATACGTAACTTG
>VOFK01002848.1_pt1 | contig 18237 bp, 19 predicted proteins | sample 5384121 | NCBI WGS metagenome assembly VOFK01 (sample SAMN12384730, study PRJNA508395) | human gut metagenome | isolation source: healthy gut J | host: Homo sapiens
TTATAGTTAGTCGGTCGCACTTGGTATTATGTTTCTCTGTTTAATGTTAACATATTATTTATTGATAACCAACTCACATACGATAGCTAATCCATATCATGTGCGGTAGCTATCGCACATTATGTGAGTTAGTTATCGCACTATATGCGCCAATCAATATCATAGATAGAAAAGCATGATTGCGACATTCAAATATACAGAGAGAGAACATAATACCCAAAAAAGAAGGTGCATTGTATTCATTTGTATAATAGAGTATTATGGGAAAAAGTGACTATGAGTTACTTACTCTATTGATGTTTCTTGAATCTACTTTCGAGTTACTGCAATCATTGCAGACGAACACAATAAACATTTTCTCTATAAAAAATAATATCCGCGGGTGCATAAATTAATTCGTCCGCCTATAGGCAACGTTTCATCCGGCGATAGGCAAACGAAACGTCGGCTATAGGCAAACTTGCGTCCGGCTATAGGCGGACGATTAATTTATGCACTGGAAGGGATTATTCATTGCACAAGCCGGAGCTAAATTTAGCATAAGAATTCTTTATCCAATAAACCACTTTTAGATTTGTATGATTTGAATTTATATATAGACAGTGTAGTTCATTTCTGTACCGGTTTGCTCATTGTTAAATCATTTAGCCCATTATTAAATCATTCAACCCATTTTAAATGATAAGCAAGAAGCAATAATTCAATTGCTGACTTCTATCAATTATTTGATTAGAACACATTTATAGGATATCTATCAAATTAAAGCTCCATTTAGTTATTCTTCAATGTCCGAACAACTAAATGGAGCTTTATCATCATATTTCTAAGAACCCTAAATAAGGAAAAGGATAAACCCATTATTATTTAGCGCTTTCCTCTTTTCCCTTACTATATTTTTCTCTTTCTATTTTCAACAATTCCTCAAACAATTTCACAGCTTGCTCCATTGAAAAAGTGATTGAGATTTTCCACATGAGTGATAGGACCTATATTAGATGCGCTTACATGGCAGTTCTCATAAAAATTGTTTGTGTAGTATAATACAGTTTCTTCTGTAAATTTCTTTAAGCCTTCTTCTGTAACCCCCAATGCAGTAGCCACTTGTTTAACTTCTCATCATCTATCTTTTTCCGATTGCTCCATTTTTGGAAATAGCCTGTTTAGTCACCCTAGCAACTCCCCCAAATCAGTCTGCGTCATACCACGAAGACGCCGTATTCTGTTCTATTTTCCGTCCCAAATGCGAATTGTTTGTATAAGATTCTGTTTCCATAATATTTATTTCTTAGTTAAATTAGTTAATCAACTAATAATAATCACCTTTTCTTTAATAATTCAATTTTCTCTTCTCACTTTGCAGCAGACGTTCATACAATTCCACTATTTTATCCACTGGATTGAATTGTTGTGCGATTGATGTAGAACCTTGTTCAAAGGTGTTGTCTCTGATATTATTAATATTATAGATAGCCTTTCTCCACATCAAAGTCCTTATCACTTCCTCAGATTATCCCAACACAGAAGCAATTTGATTTAAAAGACCTTCTTCTATTTCTTCCTGTTTTTCAATCTTTGAGATGACCTGCTGGTTTACACCAAGATCAGCCGCTAGAGCCTTCTTGCTTCATACCAAAGTAAACACGGATCTTTTGCAGATTATGCTCCGACGTGCCTCCTGTTTGCTTTATCTTTTACTTCGATATCCATATTATTGTTCTTTAAGTGATTACATTGAGACAAAGATAGTAAAAATCAACCCAAATCAAATCAAAGTCAACTTTATTTTTTTCAATCCCCAGTTCTATATGCATAATTTTGTCCTGTCAGTTTTTACTGACAGGAATCGTGGCGCCACATTCAAAAACAGTAACAGAATAATGTTCAATTGGCATTGACATTCTGAACAATCATCATTTAACCAATAAAATCTAATAGCCTATGGGGTAAGTAAAGTCGTTACAATCGAGACATAGCTTTAAATTGTCATTCCGAAAATTTAGCTATCCAAAAACAAATTAGTAAACATACAATTAAACAAAAAGCATGAAATCATTTTCTGATAAAAACAAACATAGGGGTAGAATAATCCCCTAAAGACTGTTTATAGAATGTATTTTTACCTATTATTCTTATTAATAGGTTCATTATCGATACTTGGATCAACACGGGCTTATTGCCAACAGAGCAGAACGATCTCTGGCGTAGTGAAAAACTCTCAAGGAGAGACGATAATCGGAGCTAATATTGTAGAAAAAGGCACAAGTAACGGGACTATTACGAATGTAGACGGACTGTTCACACTGCGCGTAGCACCCAATGCAATATTAAAGGTATCTTATATGGGATACACGGAACAGGAAGTCAATACACGCAACAAGAACAAGGTGGAAATCATACTGACGGAAGACGCCAGACTGATTGATGAAGTAGTGGTGGTAGGATACGGATCGGTCAAAAAACGGGATCTGACAGGAGCGGTAACCTCTGTCAAGAGTGCCGCGGAGGTACTGGCTGCTCCTACCAGTAATGTGATGGAAGCTCTTCAAGGTAAGATACCCGGCATGGACATCACCAAAACATCGGGACAGGTAGGAGGTGATGTCACTATCCTGTTACGTGGTTCACGATCCATCTATGGCAGCAACGAACCGTTGTTTATTATCGATGGAATCCCCGGCAGCTATAGCCAGGTCAGCCCGTCAGATATTGAGAGTGTAGATGTATTGAAAGATGCTTCTTCCACCGCTATTTATGGTTCCGCAGGAGCAAACGGCGTTGTCATTATCACCACCAAAAGAGGAAAAGAGGGAAAAGCTACCGTAAATTTCGATGCTTATTACGGATTCAGCGGTTCACCCAACTACAGACATGGGATGACACGGGATGAATGGGTCACCTATCAACGGGAAGCATATAAATATAAAAACGGTGACTATCCCACCGATATGTCCGCCCTACTGGGAAAACAGGATTTTATAGATGCATACAACGATGGCAAATGGATAGACTGGATAGATGAAGTTTCGGGCAACACGGCTACCACACAGAAATACAGTCTTTCGGTCAGTAGCGGCACTGAAAAGACAAAATTATTTGCTTCAACTTCCTACAACCGGGAGGAAGGTTTTTAGTAACGAGAATCTGAACAGATATTCGTTACGCCTCAACCTGGATCAGCAGATATTTTCGTGGGCAAAGGTGGGCTTTACTTCCAATTTAGTCTACCGTGACTTGAACTCCGGCGTGAAAAACACATTCACCAAATCTCTCTCCGCCATCCCGCTGGGTGATGCTTATACCGAAAGAAGACGAGATCAATCACGAATACATCACGGGCCAATATTCCCCGATGAGTGATTTCATAGAGAATCAGTATGTAGACAACACCCGTTCCACCTACCTGAACATGAGTGGCTATGTCGAACTAACTCCCGTCAAAGACCTGACTTTTACCAGTCGTGTCAATGGTACTTTGAATCACTCACGCCACGGGCAATACTGGGGAGAGAAGTGTAATGCCAACCGTCCGTCTTATGCAGGTTCACCGCATGCTTCCATCACCAACAACAATGCCTGGAATTACACTTGGGAGAATATTCTCGCTTACAACACAACCATCGCCAAAGACCATAATCTGGGAGCTTCACTGATTACTTCCTGGAATAAGAACCAGTCGGAAAGTAGCATGGCTGCCGCCAGCGGACAGATGGTAGACCAATGGTCGTTCTGGCGGTTGACTTCGGGTTCCTCCCCACATGTGGAATCGGACTTTGCACAGACGCAGAAAATGTCTTTTGCTTTCCGCCTCAACTATTCATACAAGGGTAAATACCTGTTTAACTTCTCTACCCGTTGGGACGGTGTTTCACAATTTTCTACCGGACATAAATGGGATGCTTTCCCCGCAGGCGCACTGGCGTGGAGAATATCGGACGAGGCATTTATGGAAAAAGACACGTAGTTGGCTGGACAACCTGAAACTGAGAGTGAGCTACGGTATCACGGGTAACTCGGGAGGAACCACCGCATACAGTACCACAACACAAGCATACGTATATACCGCTTCGGGAATTTCCATTAACGGGAAGATCGTTCCTTTCACACAGTACTCGGAGACTTACGGCAGCGCCGATCTCGGCTGGGAAAAATCATACAACTGGAATGTAGGGTTGGATTTCGGTATCCTGAACGGTCGCATTGACGGATCGGTAGAATGGTTCAAGACGACAACCAAAGGATTATTATTCAAGCGTATATTGCCCATTACCAGCGGACTGACCGGATGGGGATCGCCTCTGGCCATCTGGCAGAACATCGCCCAGACCAGTAACCAAGGTGTGGAAGCAACGATCACTTCGCACAACATACGGAATAAAAGGATTTCACCTGGAACACCACTTTATCCGTCACCTGGAACAAGGAACAAATAGACGAACTACCTGACGGTGACCTGATTGCTGAAAACCTGTTTGTCGGTGAACCGATTAAAGCCATTTACGGATATAAATATGCAGGAATCTGGGGAACCGATACCCCGCAGGAGACATTAGATGCCTACGGCGTAAAACCCGGCTTCATCAAGATAGAGACCTTAGACCAGAAAGGTGACGGAGGCGTACATAAATACAGCACGGAAGACCGGCAAATTCTGGGACATTCCAATCCGGACTGGATCATCGGATTCAACAATTCCTTCACCTACAAGAATTTTGATTTATCTGTCTTTGCCATGGCACGTTACGGGCAGACAATCAACAGTGACCTGCTCGGCTACTATACCGCAGAGCAAAGTGTTACCAAGAATCAGCTGGCAGGCGTAGACTACTGGACAGAGGATAATCAGGACGCCTATTTCCCCCGTCCCGGAACGGCAGATGAGCGAAAAAAACCGTATATCCTTCATTAAGAGTACGCGACGGTTCCTTCATCAAGATCAAGAATATCACACTGGGATATACGCTCCCTGTAAACATTTCCCGCAAGGTATTGATGGAGAAATGCCGCATCTACGCTACGGCCTACAATCCGTTCATCTTCGTAAAAGACAAGCAGTTGAAAGATACTGATCCCGAAACCAACGGTTCGGATGCATTCCCTACCTACCGGCAATTTGTTTTTGGCGTTAATTTGACATTCTAACTAAAGATTATAATCATGAAAAGTATATATATAAAATTCATATTTTGCAGCGTACTGCTCTCGGCCCTGTCTCTACACTCCTGCACTTTGGACGAATACAACCCGGGCGCATTTACCAAAGAGGCTTTGGCTACTTCCATCGATGGATATGAAACCCTGATTAACCAGTGTTATTTTGCCATGGAAAGGTTTTATTATGGTGCTGCCGACTGGATGTCACTGACTGAAGGTGACACCGATCTTTGGACGTATAAAGCCAATGAATCAACAAGTTACACACAGTGGTTCTGGTTTTTCGCAGGAACATCACCCAATACGACTTACACCAATAATTGGTGGAACGGGACATACGACGGTGTGGGAGCCTGTAACGAAGCTATCGCATTAGGAGACAAGCCTCCCTACACCACAGAAGAGGAACGGAATGCAAGTTGCCGAAGCCCGCTTCATGAGAGCTGTCTATTACTTCAACGCAGTGGAACAATTCGGAGCAGTGACGATGCTCACAGAACCCGTAGTAACGGAAACACTGACTTACTCCCCCACCCGCACCGATCCGATGACTATCTATCAGGAAGTTATTATCCCCGATTTGAGATTTGCATCCGAATGGTTGCCAACAGGTACGCATGCAACTACTACCACCCGACAAAGAAAGCCGCTCTCGGTTTTCTGGCTAAAGCCTGCTTACAGACGTACGAATATGGAAGCACCGAATATTTGCAGGAAGCTCTGGATACAGCCAAGAAATTGATTACCGATTGCGAAACTGGCGGTGGGAAATACAATACGTATATGTATCCATCGTATAGCGAGGTGTTTAAAGAGAGTAATAACTGGGAAAACAAGGAAGCGCTTTGGAAACATCGCTGGTATGCAGGCACGGACGGACACGGTTCGAGCAACGGTAACTACAAGTTAAACCGCAATGACGAGTATTTCTTATGCAATATCAATAAGTTCGGTGCTCGTGAAGATAATCAGGAAACACGACTGACCTGGGAAGGCTCAATTACCGGTATCTTTATGCCCACGCAGCATTTGTTGAGTTTGTATGTGCAGAAAGACGGCACGTTAGACCCCAGATTTCATGAGTCATTCACTACCCAGTGGAAGGCGAACAAGAATTATACTTGGGACGAAAGTGCCGTACACATGTATGATAAGGAAGAAGCCGTCATCGGCAAAAGCCCTGAATAAAGGTGACTCTAGCCATTAAATTCATCATGCCGCAAGACATGGATTACGCTACAGAGAAGCAAAAATGAACATATTTCAGATCATTTGCTGATTGATTATCAATCATGTATATAGTGATAGAGACAACATAATGTGAACATGAATTATGCTTATACAAATGTAACAGGGAATTACAAGAATGACGGTACCAGCGAGAATCAGTTCCGCTACTATTATCCGTCACTAAACAAGCACAACAGCAGTAACTATTATGTAGCCAATGCTTCCAAACAGAGAAACGGTAATCTGAATGCAACATTTATCATGCGTATGGCAGAAGTTTATTTGATTGCGGCAGAGGCTGACATTTATCTGAACGGAGGAGCGAATGCCGCCAAATACCTGAATAAAGGTTCGTGAACGTGCCGGAGCAAATCCGTTAACGGGCAACATGACGGTTCGTGACGTATTAGATGAAAGAGGCCGTGAACTTTGCGGAGAATGTTGCCGCTTCTATGACTTGAAACGGACAGGAATGTTCAAGAGTTCCGATTATCTGAAAGATACTCACCCGGATCTCGCACGGTTCTTTGATCCGAATTATGCGTTACGTCCCATTTCTACGACCTTTACCGCTACCATTATTAATGGCAGCGAGTATCAGAATCGGGATATTAAATTATAATACCCATATACCCAATCATTATCGGTACAATGATCCATATAGCCACACTATTGACTGTACCAACGATTGGGTATATTTTCCACACCTTCCACATTTCCTCCACACCTCCTCCCAAATATCCATTTTTCAACTTCGCTGTTAATCTGTATCTTATCTTTTTAAGAAATTCTTTATACCCCATTGGTATACACTTTGTATCGACCTTACAACAAATGTGTTTTTTTTTTAAATATAAAAGTATGAAAGATTAATCAAAGGTTAACATTATGTTTTTAGCTTACTGTTTAGTTTGTTGAGTATTTCGTATGCATCCGCTCAGCAACTGAACATATCGGGCGTTGTTATATCATCAGAGGATAATGAACCACTTATCGGCGCCACCGTCAGTGTAAAGGGAAATCCCACCAAAGCGAGTGATTACTGATATCAACGGTCAGTTTCAGTTGTCCGTTGAAGCCGGAACCAAGATGCTGGTCGTATCTTACGTGGGAATGAAAACACAGGAAATACGCGTCCCCCGAAAAGAGAAAAAGAACTCAAGATAGTACTTTATCCCTGAAACGATGGATATTGACGAGGTAGTAGTAACAGGTTATGGTAATTTCTCCAAATCTTCGTTCACGGATCAGCCAACACACTGCGTACAGATATGCTGAAAAGAAGTGCCAGTGATGAGCGTTGAGCAAAAAACTGCAAGGTATGACTACCGGCGTGCAAATAACCAGCAGTTCGGGTCAACCGGTGCCAACCAAAAGTATTCGTATCAGAGGAATGGGATCGTTTAACGCTTCACAAGAACCTTTTGTTTGTCATAGATGGAGTCCCGGTTACTTCCGGAAGTATGAGCTCCGGCGGTCCTGATGCAGCATATATGAACAATTCCAAGACCAATATCATGAGTACGCTGAATCCTTCGGATATCGAAAAATGTGACTGTCATCAAAGATGCGGCAGCGGCTTCCCTGTATGGTTCCCGTGCTGCTAATGGCGTCATTTTGATTACAACTAAAAAAAAGGAAAGGTACCGGAAAGGCACGTGGATTTGAACGTGTCAGGCGGTTTCTCTCATGCGGCTGTCGACTTCCGCCCTACCTTGAATGGTGACCAACGTGAAGAACTTCTTTATGAAGGATTGCTGAATTATGCAACAGAACAACGGTTGGAGTCTCCGGCTGAATATGCCAGTTCCAATATCGGCACGTATGCGTATAAACCGGCTATGGGATACACGGACTGGCGAAAAGAACTGCTCCGCACCGCTACACATCAGAGTTATGAAGCTTCCGTCTCCGGCGGTAACGACCGTTCTACATTCTATGCCTCGCTCGGCTACAACAGTCAGGAAGGATTGGCCAAAAACTCCCAGTCTGGACCGTTACTCTGCACGTTTGAACATGACGCAAAAAGTCGGCAAATACGGAGAAGTAGGAGCAAATATGATGTTCTCACAAATGAATCAGGAGATGAATGAAGAACGCGGATCATCTATCAACCCTTTCCTGTGCGTAGCTATGACCATGACACCCTCCATGGTGGTACGTGATGAAGAAGGGAACTACGTAGGAGCTTATGACGGCACCAGCCCTGAACCCGTTGCGTGATATATTGACCGATTACAACCGCGTGCGTATGACACGTATGTTTTTCAACCGGTTACGCAGCGATAGAGCCGGTCAAAGGTCTCAAACTAAAGGAAACATTAGCTATGATTATACCATCCAGAAGGATTCACGCTACTATAACCCTCTGAGCTCGGCAGGTCCTAAAAGCGGAAGCGACGCCCAGACAGCCAAAGGCTTCATTGAATACGGCAAACTGATCTCATCGACCTCACTGAACTATGTGCGTACTTTCGCCCACAAGCATCACCTGAATGTATTGGCAGCTTATGAAATAGAAAGTTACCAGACAGACCACGCTTCGGGTGAAAAGTCCAAACTGCCCAGTGATAAACTGACAGAACCGGATAATGCCGCCGTATTGAACAGTTTCAAGTCTGCCACTCAGGCCTATCGGATGATTTCATATCTTTCACGACTGAATTATGATTATGACGACCGTTACTACATTGCCGGCAGTTACCGCCGGGACGGTAGTTCACGTCTTTCACCCAACAACCGTTGGGGTAATTTCTGGTCTGTATCGGGCATGTGGCATTTGGGCAACGAGAATTTTATGAAAGCCGTAAAAACCGGTTCTGAGTGATGTCAAGATACGTGCTTCGTATGGTGTAAACGGAAATCAACCCGGCTCATACTATGGCTACAAAGGGCTGTACAGTTATGGCGAAAACTACATGGAGGCAGCCGGATCTTATGAATCGTCACAACCTAATGATTTGTTGACATGGGAAAAAATTACAGTTTGAACCTGGGTATCGACCTTTCATTTATTAACCGTATTTTCGCGAGTCTGGAATATTACAACCGGGATACCAAAGACTTGCTCTACAGCCTCCCCCATCAGCGCCACTACCGGATTTACCAGCTATTTGAGCAACATCGGACGCTTGAACAACAAGGGAATAGAATTTGAGTTGCGTACGCTGAACGTTGTTTCCAACGACTTTAACTGGACCAGTGTTTTCAACCTGAGCCATAACCGAAATAAGATTGTTTCACTCAACGGACTATTGGATCAAACGATTGAGGGAACATGGTTCATCCATAAAGTAGGTCTCCCCTATCATACGTTTTATGTAAAAAGAGTTTGCCGGAGTAGACCCACAGACCGGTTATGCCCAATATTACCTGAACACTAAAAATGAGGACGGAAGCTACAATCGCGAACTTACCACCGACGCTGACAAAGCAGAATCCATTCCGTACAAAACAGCCACTCCCCAAAGTATCGGGAGGATTCACCAATATTCTGAATTACAAATGGATAGACCTGACTTTTTACGCTGACTTATTCATTGGGCGGCTACTCGTTCGACAAACTGGGAACTTATATTGAAAACGGCACTAGCTCCATCTATAGTTCACGATACAACTTACCCGCATATATGATGAACCGTTGGCAGAATCGGAGATCAACAGACATTCCCCGGTTTTATATAACGAATCGGCTACTTCTACCAACTCGTCCCGCTATATCCATAGTACCGATCATTTACGCCTGAAGAAACTTTACACTCGGCTTCCACACTGCCCAACCAGTGGACGCAAAACTGATGATTGACAAAGTACGCATATATTTCTCGAGGAAACAACCTGCTGACCTGGGCCAAATGGAAACAGTATGACCCCGAAACACCCGTCAACGGCGAAGTCTTTTGTGAGGCTCCTGCTATGCGTACTTTCAGTTTCGAGCACAATTATCATTCTAACACACATGTCATTCTAACTAAATAAACAGCATAATGAAACGAATTCATATATACATACTTACAGCAATGGTTTTGCTAAACAGTTCCTGCTCGGCAGACTGGTTAGACCTTAACACTACCAGTTCGGTAGAAACAGGACAGGCAATCGTAACACTGGACGATGCCCAAATCGCTCTGAACGGAATTTATCGTCTGGCATCCGGCCACAGCTACTACGGAGATAACTATTGGTATTACGGTGATTGCCGTGCCGCCGATGTACAGGCACGTATAACCAAAAGGAGACGAAACGCGTATCTCCCTATTTATGAATACAACGTGCTTGCTTCCCGATAATCTGAATATTGTACTGCCCTGGAACACCGTTTATAAAAAGTAATACGACAGACGAATAATCTGATACAGAAAATTGAGTCGGGCAGTATTCAAAGCAGTGATACCAAAGAACTGAACCGCATTAAGTCGAAGCGCTGGTCATGCGGGGACTTTCTCTCTCTTCAACCTGACCCGGTTGTTCGGAATGCCTTATACGAATGACAAGGGGGCTTCATTGGGAGTACCCATCGAAACCCCTCCCCCTGTCCGATCCCACGCATAAAACCGTCACGCAATACTGTAGCACAATGCTACGAACAGGTAGTCAGTGACATGAGAGCAATGCACTCTCCGGATTGACACAAAGAGACATCCAATGGTTATATCAACTACTGGGCAGCTCAGGCATTACTATCGAGAGTCTATCTGAATATGGGTGAATATCAGAAAGCCTATGATGCCGCTACGGATGTTATCAACAACAATGGCGGACGTTACCAGCTTTACAGTTATGAGGAATATCCCAATGTATGGGGACAGGATTTCCAGTCGGAATCATTATTCGAACTCTACATCACTTTATCCGAACCCTCTGGAGGTACAGGCGGTGAGGGTGCTCCGATGGTTTATGCCAACGAAGCAACAATCGACTGGAATAATCTGATCTTGTCGGAGGATTTTCTCAACCTGCTGAATGAAGATCCCAAGGATGTACGCCATTGCCTGACAAAGGAATCTGTTATAGAAAACAACACCGGACTTCCGACTGCCGCCAGGCACGAGAAATCTATCTTTGCCAAATTCCCCGGTAAGACCGGAGATGATCCCAAGACCAATAACATTTGCATCATCCGCCTTTCCGAAGTCTATCTGAATGCGGCTGAAGCGGGACTGAAAAAAGGAACGAATCTTGAAGAGGCACAAAGTTATCTGAATGACATTATCAGCCGCCGTACCACGGATACGAGTCAACAAGTATCAACAGAGACTTTCACTCTGGACAGAATTCTTAAAGAACGCAGCAAGGAACTGGTTGGAGAAGGGGAAATCTTCTATGACTACTTACGCAATGGCCTGGCTATTGAACGCAAAAGGCAGTTGGCATCTTGAAACTCTGAAAGCATTTAACGCACAAAAGATAGAAGCTACCGATCTGAGAATAGCTCTGCCTATCCCGCAAAGTGAGATAGATGCCAATCCGAATATACAGCAGAATCCAAGATAACCAACGTCTATTGATGTATATAATTTCCGGAATAAACTGGCTATATTCACATATTTAACCTGTCCCCTGATATCAAAGAAGGTACATTTCATAAAAACTGAAATGTACCTTCTTTTACCATTCAACACAGTCCTCACTCTCCCGCTTCTTTCCTCCTTAGTAAACGAATCGATAAAACAAAGCCCTTTTTCACCTGCATCTATTGTGAGCAGAATTGTTTTTCCTATTTTTGCACTTGACAGAAAATTATTAAGGGCTACTTTATGAGGAATATTATAGATAAGATGAACTCTTTGTATCCAATTTCGGATGAAACGATACAAATACTAAAAAGAAAATACAGTATTATGTCATTTCCAAAGAGACATCAACTGATAGAGGCTAACAAGTTTTGCAAAAATCGGCTTATTTTTTATAGAAGAAGGGATGACCCGCTCTTTTCTGGCTGGTAAACGGAGAAGAGATAACAACTTCTTTTGCATGTGAAGGGGCGATTGTCTTCAGTATGGATGAATTATATTATAATAAGATGAGCGAAAATTTGTGGAAACCCTTGAGGATGTTGTACAAAATATCACTGACGGATCTGCTCCGGTTGTTTGAAACCAATATCGAACTGGCAAACTGGGGAAGAGTGATTCATCAAACGAATACAGACGCCTGCACCGTTCGCTACAAAGACCGCCTTACCCTGTCTGCTAAAAGAAAGATATGAAGCATTCAAGCTTCAGTTTTTCCTCAAATAGTGCCAGCGGATACAATTAGGATACATCGCCTCTTATCTGGGCATAACACTTTCAACACTCAGCCGCCTCAGAGCATACAAATAATTCTCATACATGGTAAGATTTTTTGATGCAGGACAAATTTTTAAACCTATAAAATCCGTATTTTTGCGGCTTCTACAATGACTAATACTAATTTGAACAATAATTTAAAACATGCAAAAAATCTCTTCTTCTGCCTTTGCAGACTCTAAACCCCATTACGTACTCCCTTGACGGACTGCGAGGGGTTGCGGCCCTTCTGGTTATATGGTATCATGTATTTGAAGGCTTTGCCACAAGTCCCATCGATCAGAAATTCAATCAAGGATATCTGGCTGTCGATTTCTTCTTTATTCTGTCGGGCTTCGTTATCAGCTATGCTTATGACGACCGTTGGAAAAACAACGATGACCCAGAAAGAGTTCTTCAAACGCAGGTTAATCCGTCTGCATCCGATGGTTGTTATGGGAGCCGTTTTGGGCGCTATTACATTTTGTATACAAGGCTGTGAGCAATGGGATGGCACCCGTGTTTCCATATCCATGGTCATGTTGGCCATGCTCCTCAATCTTTTCCTGATCCCGGCTGTTCCGGGTACAGGTCCCTGAAGTCCGTGGAAACGGTGAGATGTATCCTTTGAATGGTCCCAGCTGGTCTTTTTGTTCTTCGAGTATATCGGTAATATTTTTGTATGCCCTGTTTATTCGCCGACTGTCTACCAAAGCACTTACGATACTCGTTGTGATAGCAGGAATCGGATTGGCGTCCTTCTCGATATTCAATCTTTCCGGCAACTATCACTTAGGGAGTAGGCTGGTCGATGATCGACTATAACCCTGATCGGAGGTTTTCTACGCATGCTGTTTGCATTCTCTATCGGATTATTGATGTCACGCATCTTTAAACCTGTCCACATCAAAGGGGCTTTCTGGATGTGCAGCGTGGCAACTCTCGTTTTTACTTTCCATGCCCTACGTTGGCGGTCACACTTCTCAGTGGATGAACGGCATTTACGATGCTGTATGCACCATTCTTATTTTCCCGCTACTGGTCTACCTGGGTGCTTCGGGAAAAACTACAGATAAAGGCACAGCCAAGATCTGTAAATTTCTGGGAGATATATCTTATCCGGTATACATCATCCACTATCCTTTCATGTATCTGTTCTATGCCTGGTTGTGGGTAAAGAACCACATATTACTTTCTCCCAGTCCTGGCCGATAGCCCCTGGTCGTGTTCTTCGGAAGCATCTTGCTGGCTTATCTTTGTCTGAAACTATATGATGAGCCTGTAAGAAAGTGGCTGAGCAAGAAGTTTCTGGCCAAAAAATAAGAATAGTATCTTTTAAAAAGAAACAATCATCTCACCTTGATAAGAAAGAATGCTTATCAAAGGTGAGGCTATTTCTCATCTTTTGGCAAAGTCCGACTAAAAGAAAAATAGAAGGTAAATAACAATGGCAGTTTACTCAAAACAAACAATAAAAAAAGCATTACACCATGCTTGATGCAATGCTCCCCATTAAATCAATAAGTATTACGAACTATCCAAAAGAGAAAGTCATATGACTTTCATTATAAACCTCTACCAGTCCATTCTTGCGTTCAATAAACACTTTGTTTTCACGTGCCAGCCAACCGACTGCCAAAGCCGCTTTTCTACACTAAGATTTACTTTTCGGGCAAGTTCGGGATGGAAATTCCATCGACTTCATTGAGAACATGCCAAATCTTTCCCGCATGTTGACACCTACAATTTTCTTATCCATGGAGTAGTCTTTTTTTAGAATTAATACAAAAGGGGAAACTAACTCGTCTAAGGGACAACGCTTTTTCACTATAAACTAAACCCAAAAAAGATACCTTTTCATCTGTTTTGAATGTTATCTTGATTATCGAGGATAGGTATAAAAAAACGTGAGCCTTTTCTTCCCAAATGTAGCAACAGGAACTACCAATCCCTTACAACAAATGAGAAAAGAACGCCCACGCAAAAGTATATATGTAATAATGAAGCGTGGCGTTCAGCCATTTTACGTGTTGTAATATTTTCCGAGGGGTAAAAAGGGGTGGGTTTCGTTACTACGTAAAAAAGCTTAGAACGCTTTTTCAATATTTAGTCTCAATGAACGCACCTTTCAACGGCTATACAAATATAGCAAAATTTTATATTAAAAGATTACATTCGTCCCTTTTTTTTTTTGCTTTGCGACTACTAATTTATCACATTTCTTAGCATTACAACTACAATAGAGTCTCTCTCCTCATCAAATCTCCCTTCCACTTAAGCGCCCTATTTATTTGCCGGGTTCAGGAGAGATTCTTAACCACATTTGCTGTAAATGTTTTACTTCAGGGCTGCCTGAAAGTAGGGCTTTTAGTTCAACTACTACATCTGATTAAACAAATCAGAGACTAAATACCCTTCGGCCTCTGTTGTAGAAGTAAAACATGAAGTACCTGCATCTTCCCCCCTTACAAGTAATTGCTTGAGCTGCACCGGATATTGTATCCAAAAACGGTTGACGATACTTTGTGTACACAGCTGCGGCAGCACAGATCGTTCTCATTTACTTTAAGAGTTGTTATTTCCAAATAAGCTCCACAGTTTTTCTGTTGCCATAATCTTTTTGTTTTTAAATTAACACTGCAAAGTTAGAACTACCGGCATTGGTATTCAATGGGGTTTTTAAGAAAATGAATGGTAAAAATTTGAGGAAGGCTATTTCATACTTTCAAACTCACTTCCTTAATTTACCATTAAATATCTCTTTTTTACCATTGACCTGACATAAAAACAACTTATCTTTGCAAGCAAACTTATATCCATCAATTGTATTACTAATACCATATCCGCTAATGAAAAAAGACAGAAACATTTCCTCTTTATCATTTGGAAGAAAAGACACCTGCCAGTATTCAGTTCGAGCTAATGAAAATGCCGGATTTTTTCTTTGAAAACGGCGACAATCCCAAGCAGCCGCACATACATGGCTTTTACCAGATTATATGGTTTCAGAAAGGTACAGGAGTCCACTATGTTGATTTTAAGGAGTATTCGGTAAGCGACAATACGTTGTTCTTTATATCACCCGGCCAGATACATTATTTCGACAATAATCAGGAAGCTGAAGGAGTGATTATTCATTTCAATGAAAGTTTTCTTTTCAGACGAAGGAAGCAGCGAAAATGTATTCCTGAAATATAATGTCTTCAATGCCTTCGATGCTGTTCCTTATTATAATGTAACCCCGGAGAATATCCAACGTTTGGCTTATATTACAGAAGAAATGGAGACTGAAAGCCGGAATATAAATACATTTGCCCATAAAGACTATCTAAAAAGTATTTAGTAAAAATGTTCCTGATCTACATACAGCGTATCGGACAAAGGGGAACAGGCATCCCATTGTGTATCAACAATTCGTCCAATCGTACTTTTGTTCAGTTCCGTCAAACATTGGAGCACCACTACCGACACATACACACAGTTAAAGAATATGCCAATTATCTAAACGTATCGACTAAAACTCTGACTAACTGTGTTTATGAAAGTTCTCATAGTACACCATTGAAGATTATCAATGACCGAGTGATACTGGAAGCCAAACGTCAACTGCTTCATTCCAGTCTAAAGATCAAAAAAGAAATCGCTTTCTATCTGGGATTTGAAGATCCATCTTATTTCGTAAAATTCTTCAAACGACAGACAGGATATTTACCGGCAGAATTCAGAGAATACATTAAACAACTTATGAATATAGTATACAAAGAGACAAAAGACTTCACAGAACAAGAGGTAGAAGAACTATTCTTGTCTGTAAAATGGTTATCGGGGAAATATCCCGAACGGCTAATTAAAGCATTAAAATCTTCGTCATTAGTAGTAACCGCATGGGATGGAACCAATTAGTTGGCCTCATCCGTGCACTGGATGATGGAGAAATGGTTGCATTTCTCCATTATTTATTAGTACACCCCGATTATCAGGGAATGGTATTGCCGGAAAGCTCCTAGATATTGTAAAGGAGAAATACAGAGATTACCTCTACCTCAACATCATGCCGGATGAAAAGAAAAAATATTGTTTTCTACGAGAAACATGGATTCTCGTTATTAGAGGAAGGAGCGGCCATGCAAATCAGGCATTTATAAAAACGATTATTTACTGCCAATCATTTTATTTCTGATTTTTTTGGCTATAAATCAACCTATTTCTCTGGCTGATCGTCCACACGCCATCTACGAACCGTACATTCTTTGTATCATCATCTTCCACATTCCATGCATAACCTCCTGATGGCAGGCCACGTCTTTCCAGAATTTCATTGGGTTGATCATTAGAAAAAAGAGAAAAGCTCTCTACCGTGTAGAATCAGGGCTAAAAACAATGAAAGCAGAAGCGTCATTGCAATCAACCGCTTCCGTACGGATTCTCTTTTTCGAACAAACGAATACAATCCTGTTGCACCTCACACCATACATATCCGGCAGAGCCGATGCAACCATGCTCATCACGGTCACCTCCTACTATCGGAGATTGCGGATACTGAACCAGCTTAGAAGCCTGCATTCCCGGTGTGTATTTTCCTGTATAGAATACCTCCAGAGTATCATTCAGAAGCAGACCATTGACCTCATCTTTTTACTCGCATCCATCGTACTGAATGAAAGTGTATCATTTTTTATTTGTAACAATCGTTACTGTATTCATAGTCGCATCACAAACGACACCTTTTGAACTTGTTGCCTTTGATGAACAACCTCCCATCATGCACAAAACTCCTAATGCTAATATTGCTGTTTTTCATATTTTTTAATTGACTGTTTGTTTCTAATTCAGTGCAAAAGATAAAGGTTATATGGAAAATATACTATCATCGCAAGCTGAATTAATGAATAAACACCCATTTATACTATATCTTTCCATATAAGTATCATTCAGTTGATTAATACGATAATTATTGTAGTCGCACGCAACATTGCCATGTTTTGCCGAGACAGGTAGACGAATACTCAGAAGAAAAGGCATTGGATATTCTGCAATATATCCAAACTAATATCTACCAACCTGATAAAATCAAGACCAAAGTTATCAGCAGGCATTTTGGCATTTCGGCAAAAATTACCCAGGTCGATATTTTTAAATTATAAACTAAAATTAGTAGAAGATCGATTATTACATAACGAGATGCGGATAAGTGAGATTGTTACAGAATTAAGGCACTAGATTCATCGGAGAACAAGCACATTGTCGATATTTGCATTCCGATAAAACTTCTTTAATGAATAATTTACTTTACCGGGTAAATCGAAGGAGCTCTTCTCCTCTAATCAGAAAAGAAAAGTCCTTCGACAAGTTTTTGGATAGCATAACAATCAGAACGATCTAATTATCAGATTTACTTTATAGTTTGAAATAACAGGCTATTGCCATTGATGTCCATCCATTCCGCCATCAAGCAATAATATGCCGGATAGTCAGCCGGAGTTATCAATTGCTTTTTCAGTTTCAAAGTACGGATGATCTCTATTTTATCCACCGCCTTTTTCACTGCAACTTCCATGCTACCGACAGGATTTTTCCATCTTTTATT
>VOFK01002035.1_pt1 | contig 18224 bp, 29 predicted proteins | sample 5384121 | NCBI WGS metagenome assembly VOFK01 (sample SAMN12384730, study PRJNA508395) | human gut metagenome | isolation source: healthy gut J | host: Homo sapiens
GACATGCATTGCTAAATATTCAGAAGGGTTATCTATTGATGAAGATATAATATATTTAAACAAGTATTTTAAAACCCATCCGCCTATAACGCTGTGTAGCAGAGTATTATGAAAGCTCCCAGCACGCCTAATCCCGCCTACGAATCCCCCATCCGTTTTTTATTTTATTGCATGCGCCGATAGGATTCAAACGTGTGTTTCTTCCTATAGCCATTTCTGACATAAGTATAGGAGCGCCAAGTAATACTAAAAAGGATCACGTATGCTATAATAAAAAATACCTCCGTCGTTCATTCCTACAACATAAGGGAAACTTCCACAGGTTTCCTAATCCTACTGCCGAACCGGCCGCAGCCATAAGAAAACCGAAGTTTGATGACCACTGATCGCGTTTTTCATAATAATTTTATTTACTCCATTCATTAACGTTATACTTTCTGCATTATTTTTATGCAGTTATTGTAAAGTTATTAATTTAATTTTTAATTTGATATAATCTCTTTTTCTTTATTTGAAAAAATGTGATATAATAAACGTAAAAGATTTTTTTAAATTTATTTTATAGGGAGAGAAATCATGTCATCGCTATCATTTTACGAATTGAAAAAAGGAAAAGCTTTAAAAAAATATTTCGGAAGAATGAATGAAAAACAGAAAGAAGCAGTATTTGCAGTAAACGGTCCGGTTCTTGTTCTTGCCGGAGCAGGAAGCGGAAAAACAACGGTTATTGTAAATCGTATTGCAAATATGATCAATTTTGGAGACGCTTATTATGACGACTCTTATCAGGGCAGTGCAGAGGATTGCCGCTTCCTTGAAAACTATATAAACGGCAGAGACGCCGATCTGGAACAGCTTAGGGGAAACTATTGCAGTACGTCCTATAAAGCCATGGAATATACTTGCCATTACTTTTACAAACAAGGGCTGCGGGCGAGCTTAAAGAAAGGCTTCGTACCCTTCTGGGAGAGGACGGAGATAATATCAATGCGGCAACATTTCATTCCGCATGCGTTAGAATATTAAGACGTGAAATTGATAAGCTAGGATATCAGAGCAGTTTTTACGATATATGATTCTGATGACAGTCAACGAGTTGTCAAGGCATGTATGAATGAACTTGGAGTATCGAAAAACAGTTTCCGCCAAGATCTGTTTTGTCTGAAATAGGCTTTTGCGAAGGACAGGCTTATGGAGCCTGAAGATATGGCTGAGGACGCTGCAAATGATTACAGAAGGACAGTTATCGCAAAAATATACCGTGAATATCAGAAAAAAAATTATTTGCTTCAAATGCTGTGGATTTTGACGATATTATAAAGCTTACAGTAAAAATACTAAATGATTTTCCCGAAACTCTGGAATATTATCAGAATCGCTACAAGTATATTATGGTGGACGAGTATCAGGATACGAATCATGCGCAGTTCAGACTGGTAAGTCTTTTTCTTCAAAAGCATAATAATTTATGCGTTGTAGGCGACGACGATCAGAGTATTTTATAAATTCAGAGGAGCTACGATAGAAAATATTTTAAGCTTTGAAAAACAGTTTGTCGGCAGCCGAGTAATAAGACTTGAACAGAATTACCGTTCGACTCAGACTATTCTTGACGCGCCAATTCAGTTATTAAGAATAATTCCTCAAGAAAACCAAAAGAATTATGGACGGACAGCGGTCAGGGAGATAAAATAATATGGTATAAGGCTCAGGATGAGCGTGATGAAGCTTCTTTCGTAGCTTCGAAGGTTATGGAGTATGTTAAAAACGGCGGCAGATTTGGAGATAACGCCGTACTTTATAGAATGAATGCCCAGTCTAATCTCATTGAACAGGCATTTGTAAAAAAGCGGAGTTCCCTTATCGTGTGTTCGGAGGTATGAGATTTTACGACCGTAAGGAGATAAAGGATATTACTTCTTATATGGCAGTAATAAATAATAATAATGATTCCCTGAGAATGAGAAGAATTATAAATGAACCTAAAAGGGGTATAGGCGATAGTACACTTGCCCTTCTTGACGATATTACCGGAGATTTGGGTCTGACGCCTCTTGAAGTAATGAGGAATGCCGACGAATATCCTATGCTTGCCAAAAAATCTGCGGCTTTAAAGAAAACTGCGGCTATATTTGATTATCTTGCTGAATTTGCGGACGAAAATCCTTTGGACAAATTTTTTTTGATGAACTCCTGAAAAAAACAGGTTATCTGGAATATATGAAAAGTCTGGGGAGACGAAGGCATCACAAGACTTGAAAATATTAACGAACTTAAATCTACTATTATTTCATATATGGAAGATGCAGAAGAACCTTCGCTTAACGGAGTTTCTTGAAGAAATCGCTCTTTATACCGATATTGATAAAATGGACGCGGATGCGGACGCCGTTGTTATGATGACTGTTCATTCAGCAAAAGGACTGGAATTTACAAATGTTTTTGCAGTGGGAATGGAAGACAGGATTTTCCCTAGCGGAAGATGCTTTGACAGTGAAGAAGGAGCTTGAAGAAGAAAGACGTCTTGCATATGTTGCAATTACAAGAGCAAAAGAGCGTCTGTTTTTAAGCGGCGCTTCTCAGAGAATGCTTTTCGGAACAACACAGCGTAATTTCACATCAAGATTTATAAAAGAAATTGATAAAAATCTTATTGAAAAGAAAGATAATACTATTGTCGGCAAATCGGACAAGCCTCCTGTACAGGCGGTTAAGTCAATGAGCTTACAGCAGCAGACTTGCAAAAAATAAAAGTAAGTCTGTTCCTTCGGCTTCGGCGGCTTTATATTCTGCCGGAGAAAGAGTAAAACATAATATTTTCGGAGAGGGACTATACTTAGTGTGAAGCAAATGGCAAGCGATGCTATGCTTGAAATTGCATTTGAAAAAGTGGGTACTAAAAAATTATGGCAACATTTGCAAAATTACAGAAAATATAAAATATCAAAAAATTATACCCTCCGGAAAATTATCCGGAGGGTATTTGTTAATGCTCAGGAATTGGAAGCATCCACAGCCGCAGTTATCATTGCGGCCGCAACCGTTGTTGTTGAAATTACCATTGTTACCCGCGAACAGAACAAAAAAGAATTAAAATAATGATCCACCAGCAACTACCATTTCCTGAAAAACCGCATCCACAACCCATAATTAGCAACTCCTTTAATAAATAAAATGTATTGAAGCGGAAACTTTATTGTTTGAATCCGTTTCATAGTACATAATATGTTATAGTGAAAAATGTGTTACAGTTTTATCGGAAGAAATTAAAAATTAATTATTTGAATTACATCGACATATATCGCATTGATTTTCGTGGCAGACTTATTAATGGATTAATATGAAAGGTGAGTGGACTGATGAATAATAATTTTGAGATGTTTACAAGAAGAGCAGTAAATTCTATTGAAACGGCAATCGAAGCGGCGTCTCAGATGGGGCATACTTATGTTGGTACAGAGCACATTATATTGGGGTTTGTTCAGGAGGGCGGAAATATTGCGGCTTCTGTACTGAAATCAAATAATATAACGCTTAATGATATATACGATCAAATAGTATTGTTTATCGGCAAAGGTGAAAAAACACATCTGACATATGACAATTTTACTCCTGCATTGAGAAGAATATTTAACAGTGCAGCCAGCTGCTGCGGAATCGTCGGGTACGAAGCTTGTAGGTACTGAGCATATTTTTCATGTCGCTCTTAAAGGAACCCGGCTGCGGAGCAATGAGTTTTCTTAGGGCAATGGGAGCAAATCCGGCAAAGCTTTATAATGACTGTGCAGGCGCATATACAGGGGAGATACCGGCAGAGGTTTTAAAATACAGTCAGCCGGACAGAAAACAAATTCCCACACTTTATAAATACGGAAAAAGTCTTACAGAGGAAGCTCTTGAAAGAAAACATGATCCTCTTATAGGACGGGGAAAAAGGAAATTGAAAGGGTTTTTTACAGATTTTAGCAAGACGCAATAAAAATAATCCATGTCTTATTGGTGAAGCCGGAGTAGGTAAAACAGCTATAGTAGAGGGATTAGCACAAATTTTTGTAAGCGGAAAGGTACCCGACGAGCTTAAAAAATAAAAATATTTTTTCATTGGATCTTACCGCAATGCTTGCCGGAGCAAAATACAGAGGAGATTTTGAGGAGAGAATAAAAACATGTATTGAAGAAGTAATTAATGTTGGCAACGTAATACTATTTATAGATGAAATTCATTCTATTGTAGGCGCCGGTGCGGCAGAGGGAGCAATTGATGCGGCTAATATTATTAAACCTCAGCTTGCAAGGGAGAGATACAGATAATCGGCGCTACAACTATAGAAGAATACAGAAAAAATATTGAAAAAGGATTCTGCTCTTGAAAGAAGATTTCAACCGGTACTGATAAGCGAACCTGATGAAGATCAGACATTTAATATATTAAAAGGTCTGCGTGAACAATATGAAAATTATCATAATGTAATAATAAGTGATGAGGTTATAAAATCTGCTGTGAATCTGTCTGTTAGATATATAAATGACAGATTTTTTGCCTGATAAAGCAATCGATATTATTGATGAGGCGGCGTCAAAGGCTAAAATACGCGGAGCAAGGAAGGAATCATCAAGAGAAAAAAAATGATGTCTTACAAATGACAGATGAATTTATTACATTAGAAAGTATTGAAAAGGCATTTAAAAAGAAATCAAAAAATTCCGCATTGCGTCCGGTAAAAATTACAGTTGACGATACGGCAGGCGTAGTTTCAGAATGGACGGGGATACCTGTAAAAGAGTATTTCAAAGGATGAAGAAAGCAAATTATTAAATCTGGAAAGTAATCTGCGAAAAAAGAGTTATCGGACAGGAAAAGGCGGTTTCTGCTATTGCCAAAGCAATAAGACGAAGCAGGACAGGTTTAAAAAAGAACCGAATAAGCCTATAGGTTCTTTTTATTTTTATGGGTCCTACAGGGGGTAGGTAAAACAGAACTTTCAAAAGCGGCGGCAGAATTTATTTTTTGACAGTGAAAGAAATCTTATTAAAATTGATATGTCCGAATATATGGAAAAGCATTCTGTTTCAAAGCTTATAGGAGCGCCTCCGGGATATGCGGGATTTGATGAAAGCGGTACTCTTACCGATAAAATCAGACGTAAGCCTTACTGTGTTCTTTTTTATTTGATGAAATTGAAAAAGCGCATCCTGAAGTATTGAATATTCTTCTGCAAATTCTTGAAGACGGAGTTCTGACAGATTCTAAAGGCAGGAAAACTGATTTTAAAAATACACTTATAATTCTTACTTCCAATATAGGTTCTGAATTAATGTCTGAAAGCGTCAGACTGGGATTCGGAGAAAATAATGATTCTGATGTCAACAGTAAGGTTAAATCTGAATTGAAAAGGCAGTTAAAGCCTGAATTAATTAACAGACTTGATGAAATAGTGATATTCAAACCTTTGGAGAAAGGCGATCTTAATGCAATTACCGTAAAGATGCTGAATGAATTAAAAGTTGAAAAGAGCTGAAAAAAAAATAGGTATAAAGCTGAATTTTGACAGTAATGTTCCTGATGAACTTATTAATGAAAGTGAAGTAAAAAAATATGGTGCAAGGTATATTAAACGTTCTGTTTCAGAAAAAATTGAAAATCTTATTTCTCAGCAGCTTCTGGAGGGTCATATAAATAAAGGTGAAGAAATTGAAGTTATTTATGACGAGGGAGAATTTAAGCTTTGCAAGTCCGCTTGTATATAATACTAATCCTTCGTGATTAAATTAGTATAAAATAACAAAACTCTTGCGAATATTGTATGAAATCGCTAACGGAGAATTTAATATTATGTACTGCCCACAGGCTTTGGTCTGTGGGTTTTTTTTAACGGGTATTAAACCTGAAAAGTATAAAAATATAGGACATTTTTTCGAGCAGTGCAAAAAAAAAGACGGTTAATTCCGTCTCAATTATTTCTCTGAATAAAAAAACTTTACATAATTTTTTTCTGACTATTTTATTTTTTCTTTCCTGATAGTCATATAAGTTATAAATCTCATAAATATAATAAAAGATTTCGCAAAAGACCATAATTTGCGAAAATTTCTATAATACACTATCCTTTTATTATAGCATTTAGTAATATAAAATGCAATAGCTTTTTGAAAAAATTGGTATTGGAGGAGAATATGGACGGATATAATATTTATTTAAGACAAGCTGGTCGTTGGGAAGGAAGAATTTCGCAGGGCAAAAAGGAGAATGGCAAACGAAAGTTCCTTTATATTTTTGGAAAAAGTAGGGAAGCAGTTAGAAACAAAATTGATGAACTGAGAAAAAATTCTATCCGCAAACACTTCAAAAACAGTCGATGAACTTTTTGGTGAGTGGTATAAAAAAGTATATGCTATAGGGTTAAGGAGTCAACCCTTGCAAATTATCGTACGAAGGCATTGAACCATATACTTCCCGAATTTGGGCATATTCCGGCATCGGATATCAATTCCGATAAGATGTATTCTTTTTTATAGAAAAGAAACGAAATGAGGGTTTATCAAACAGATATATAGGTGATATTATCGTACTAATGAAATCAGTTTTTAAATATGCTGTTAAGACCTACTGTATCTATAATCCTTTGGAGGGAGTGTCACTGCCGAGAAAGAAAACCTCTGACATAAGGCTTTTTTAGATAAAAAAAAAGAACAGCTTTGTCTTGAAGAATATGTCTCTAAAATCCACAATTCAACAACCTTAGGCATAACTCTAGCCATGACAACAGGTATCCGAATTGGTGAACTTTGTGCACTTCAATGGAAAGACATTGACCTTGAAAAACGTATTCTGACCGTCAGTAAAAACTGTTCAGAGAATACAACTTCACGAAGCAGACAGAAAGACTAAGCTTATAATAACAGAACCGAAAAGTGAATCTTCGAAGCGTATTATACCGATACCCGAAGCTGTTGTTGCTTTTCTCAAAGAAATGAGAGAAAATGATGAAGATTTTGTTGTTTCGGGTAACTTCAAGGGGGTAATTGAGCCGAGGACAATGCAGTATCGTTTTGCTAAAATACTCAAAAACGTTAATTTGCCGTCAGTTCACTTTCATGCTCTGAGGCATATGTTTGCATCAAATTGTATAAGACTTGGCTTTGATATCAAGGCACTTTCTGAAATACTCGGTCATTCAAGTGTTGAAATAACGCTTAACCGCTATGTTCATTCGTCATTTGAACAAAAACTGAATATATGAACCGTATAACTATTTGTGTATAAACAAGTTTATCGTGAAATATGGTCTTTTTGCGAATTTTAATAATTGGTTATGAATGTATTATATCCAATTATATATCTGTTATGAGACAATACCTGGCCAAATTCGGGGGAAGCTGTGATTAAAAAGGTGTTATTTGGAGGAAATGAGTTTTTTATGACTAGATTGAATTATAAAAAAGTACATATCCAATTTGATGAGATAAAAAAAAGCTTTATAAGAAAAGTTGAATTTATTTTTTGAAATTATGATTCTTTCATTTATTTTTTTTTTCTTATATGGAAATTCATGTATCATATACCGCTTTTGAGTGGCGGAGGTTATATTCTTATACTTATATATGCTTTTTATTATGTTTATGCTTTTTTTGTATTCGGATGCTTTTAAATTCGGATATATGAAGTTTACAGATATAATTATATCACAGGGATTGTCAATAATTATTCTTAATTGTATTACATATTTTCAAATATGTCTTATAGCTCATAATATGATATCTTTTTTCCTATAATACTTATGACTGTAATTGATATTGCAGCAGCGTTTTTATTATCGTTAAGTTTTACTGCAATATATCATAAATATTGTGTTCCGAAACATATGATAATGCTTTATGGAAGAGAAAATTCACTTCTTCTGAAGAAAAAAAATGGATCAGAGAAAAGATAAGTATTGTATTGAACGTATGATATATTGTGATGATTATACTTTTGAAGAAATTATTACAGAATTTGAAAATTACGATGCTGTTATTTTAAATGACATTAAGGCAGAATTGCGCAATAAAATTCTTAAATACTGCTATGGTAACTCAATACGTGTATATTCCGTGCCAATTTTATCTGATGTTATATATTCAGGAAGTAAAAAGATATAACCTTGTTTGACACTCCTCTCAAGCTTATTCATGGATATGGTTTGAGTTTGGTGCAGCGTTTTGTAAAGAGAACTATGGACTTGATTTTTGTTTAACAGCCATGATACCGTCATCTTTTATAATGCTTATTGTTGCGGCGGCTATCAAACTTGAGGATGGTGGAACGGTATTTTACCGTCAAAAAAAACGTGTAACACGAAACGGCAAAAAAATTTGATATTTTAAAATTTCGTTCTATGATTGAAGATGCTGAATCTGACGGAAAACCACATCCTGCCATAGATAATGATAACAGAATCACAAAAGTTGGAAAGGTGATTCGAGCATTGCGTATAGATGAGCTTCCGCAACTGCTTAATATAATTAAAGGCGATATGTCAATCGTAGGACCGCGTCCCGAACGTGTCGAGCAGTGTGAGATTTACAGAAAGGATATCCCTGAATTTGAATTTCGCAACAAAGTTAAGGGCGGTCTGACAGGATATGCACAGGTATATGGTAAATACAATACAACAGCTATAGATAAACTCAGACTTGATTTAATGTACATTGAAAATTATTCATTTGCACTTGATATAAAGATAATACTTATGACCTTACGTATACTGTTTAAAAAAGAAAGTACAGAAGGTTTTTATGAAGCTGATAGCAGGCTTAAGGAAAAAAGAGAAAGAATTATTGAGGAAGTGAAAGGAATATGAATTACAGTGTTTTTAATGTCTGTATATTATAAAGAAAATCCGCAATATCTAAAGCAAGCTATTGATAGTATGTTAAATCAGACATTGAAGCCGGAACAATTTTGTAATTGTTGAAGACGGAAAAATTAAATGATTTTTTACATAAAATGGTGATGTTATATAAGGAAAAAGTACAGCGATTTATTTACCGTTATTGAACTGAAGGTAAATGAAGGGTTGGGTATGGCACTTGATATCGGACTCCAGCACTGTAGAAACGAACTCGTTGCAAGAATGGATTCTGACGATATTTCGTTACCTGAAAGATGCGAGAAGCAGGTTAAGCTTTTTTGAATCAGATGAAAATCTTGTGATAGTCGGTTCAAATATTGATGAATTCTGGGATAATCCGACAGAGATAAAATGCTCACGTGTTGTACCATCAGAGCATGAACAAATTGTTAAAAAAATAGGTCGTATTCAGCCATTTAAGCATCCGACAATAATGTATAAAAAATCTGAAGTTATCAGGTGCGGCGGATATGGAAAAATCAGAAAAACAGGATAGGGATTTATTTTCCCGTATGATTAATATGGGCTGTAAAGCAAGAAATATAAATGAATCTTTATTGCTGTTTCGTTCCAATGCCGATAACTATAAAAGAAGAAAAAGCTGGACTTATTGTAAAAGTAGTACAATTGAAGTAACATATGCAATATGGAAACGTGGGCATTGTTCGATTACGGATTTAATTTATGTAACAATAGGTCAAATGATTTTATTTTTTGCTCCCATGCCTGTTATGAAATTAATTTCGGATAAAATATTGAGGAGAAAAATAATATGAACATTATGTTTATTATACCACGTATGGGCGGCGGGGGGGCGCGGAGAGAGTAACCGCACATATTGCAAATTATCTTTCAGAGAATGATTATGACGTTACCTTAACAACTTTTATTTCCGGTGAATCGTTTTATTCATTGAATAAAGAGATAAATTATATTGGTGCGTCCTGCAATGTAAGTAAAAAATCTGTATTGCGAAAGTTTAGTATGATAAAGGAATTGTTTAAGGCAGTAAAATATATATCAAAAAATAATTGATGATATAAAGCCGGATGTTGTGATTTCAATGCTTACTACTGCTGATATTATAACTTATATGGTAAAAAGTATGGAAAATATCATAATTTCAAATGGATTTCTTCTGAACGTGCTGCCCCTTCTGAACGAAACATTATTTATCAGCGAATTCTGAATAAAATATATCAAAGTACGGATATGTTTGTTTGTCAAGGGAACGTCATGTTTGATTATTACAGCTTTGTTCAAAATAGATGTATTATCGCTAATCCGTTGTTTTCATTAAAATTACCTGAAATTATTGAAGAAAGAAAGCCTATGGAAATTGTTGCATCAGGAAGACTTGACCCACAAAAAAATTTTTTCTTTGTTGATAGAAGCTTTTAGTATGGTACTCAAGGAAATAAATATTAGTGTAACCTTAAAGATATATGGAGAAGGACCTCAAAGAAATACTCTTCAAAGTCAAATAAACGAGTTGCAGTTAGGTGATAAAATAATTCTTGAGGGAAGCGTCAGTGATTTGCATGATCGTATAAATGGTGCGACTTTATTTGTTCTTTCTTCAAATTATGAAGGATTTCCAAATGTTTTGTTAGAAGCTATGGCCAATGGGACTTCCGGTTATTTCTACTGATTTTCAAAGCGGAATTGCCCGTGAATTAATTGGCAGTGAAAAAACGGAATTATAGTTCCAGTCGGCGATGTGAGAGCATTGAAAAGCGCCATAGTAAAAATCTTGAACAATAAAATATATCGTTTAAAAATGCGTAAAAACAATCCTTATGTGAGAGAACAATATAATATTGATACTATTATAAAAAAAATGGCTTAAAATTATTGAAATGAGATGAAAAAAATGAAAGATAAACTAATAAAGATACTTAAAAAACCCAGGATACATTTTTATTGCACTCAGTCGTCTTGGTTTTTCAAGAAAATGAATGATGAAAAATATCTTTGCATTGTTTACAAAATTAGAACTGGAAAAACGTTAAACCTTGAAAATCCGAAAACTTTTAATGAAAAACTTCAATGGTTAAAGCTTTATGACAGAAAAAAAATCGAATATACCACAATGGTTGATAAATACGCAGTAAAACAATAATGTTGCCGATAAGATAGGTGAGAATCATATTATTCCAACACTTGGAGTATGGGACAAATTTGAAGATATTGATTTTGATAAGCTTCCGAATAATTTTGTTTTTAAAATGTACACATGATTCGGGTGGACTTGTAATTTGCAGAGATAAATCGAAGCTTGATATGAATGCTTTGCAAAAAAGAAATTAAATAAAAAGTCTCAAACGAAATTATTTTTATGCAGGAAGAGAATGGCCTTATAAAGACGTAAAGCCGAGGATTATTGCGGAAAAGTATCTTGAAAAAAAAAGGGAAAACTGTTCCGGAAGATTATAAGGTATACTGTATAAATGGTAAACCAATATATATTGTTGTTTTTCATAATCGTTTTAATCATGGTGAAGAACTTAGTGAAACGGTTTACAACACTGCGTGGGAACCACAGCATATTTCACTTGATGAACATTTTAAGGTAAGTAATATTGTTGAGTCGGTTCCGGAGTGCCTTGATAAAATGCTTTTGAAATATTCTGAAATATTATCAGAAAATATTTGTCAATCCAGAATTGATTTTTATATAGTAAATAATCATTTGTATTTTGGTGAAATAACGTTATATACAGCTTCGGGATTTCAAAAAATGATACCGGAAGAAATGGATTATAAACTTGGACAAATGATAAAATTACCGAATAGGAAGGAAATAGAGTTGGTATAGTGGGGGGATTTTGAAAAGAATCATGTATATATATATTCTGATATTTGTTTTTATTGCATACTTTTTTCATGATTGAGAGAATGATTGAAACACGTCATGCAATTACATTTAATAGTTTATCTCACTCCAATTTAGAATGGAAAAGATTTTTTCAATTTTTATTTCTACTTATTATGTCTGTACTTTGGTTCATCTCAGCTTTTCGTGATGAACATATAGGGTCTGATCACGGAAATTATGTAGATGCATTTCATAATATAGAGAAGAATGGTGATGCATACTTTACTGAGAAAGGGTATGTGCTTTTTAAACAAGATAGCCATAATAATAGGCGGTGGGACTGTTACTTTAACAATACTTGTAACCACTCTTATTTTATTGAATTTTATTATCTATATAAGAAAATATGTATCACCTGATTATTATATCTTTTCCATTTTAGTTTTTGTGTTCCAGCCTTATCTCTACATACAATGCTCTTTTTTAATATTATGCGTCAAGGGTGTGCCATTGCAATAGTTTTGCTGTCAATTCCTTTTTTACTTCAAGGAAAATGGGTGAAATACATATTTACTATTTTAATTGCTTCTACCTTTCATTCTTCAGTGTTAGTTATGCTTTTTATTGATTTTATTCAGAAAAATTGATTTTACACCTACTTTAATACGGAGATTGGCAATAATTTGTTTGATTATGAATCTTCTCAATGTTGGAACGTTGGTTTTTAAGATTATTTCTCGTTATAGCTTATATGAAACATATGACGCATCTTTGCTGAATTTTAGACCGTATGTGTTTGCCATTAACATTCATTGTTTTGTATTTTACTTCTATTTACTCTGAATTATATAAAAGTAAGGAAGAAAAAGTTCTTGTAGATTTATTTATTTTGAGCTTAGTATTTCTTATATTTGCTGTTCAAAATGATATGCTATACCGTGTGTATATTGTATTGGCTTTTATCTCTATTCCGGGAATAACAATTATTTGTAAAAACTTAAAAGGAAAAAAGAAACTATATAGAATTATGTTTTGTCGGCTATTACTCTTTATTCTATATTTTCTATGTCTCTCTTTGGTATATCAACAATGATACTGCATATATGCCTTTTAAATTTATTTTTGAGTAAGAGGGAGAATTTATTATGCAAAAAGTAAACGACTTTATATATGACCCATTAAATTTTTTTCCTGTAGTTACCCAGAAAATAAAAATTGTGAGGCTGAAAATAATATGAGTGATTCAAGAATAAAAAATTCAAAAAGGAATTTAAAAAGTGCAATAATTCTACAGATTATAAATTATTATTTTACCTTTTGTTGTACGTACGCTTATTTTATATAAACTTGGTGAAGAATATCAGGGACTTAATGGCTTGTTTACATCAATTCTTCAGGTACTTAACCTAACTGATCTAGGTTTTTTCTTCAGCTGTCGTTTATATTCTATATAAACCTATAGCAATTGGAGATAATGATACAGTTTGTGCATTGATATCATATTTAAAAAAGGGTTTACAGAATAATAGAATTGTTATTCTCGCTATAGGATTGATATTGCTTCCTTTTTTTAAAATTTCTTATTAAAGGTTCGTATCCTGATGAAGTAAATATTTATTTATTATATCTTATATATCTTTCTAATTCTGTTATCTCATACTGGTTATTTGCATATAAAACTGCATTGCTTCTTGCAATGCGGCGTGCGGATCTTACAGATAAAATATCGAGCATAATTAAAAGCAGTATGTTTATTGTACAGGCTGTAGTTTTATTTGTATTTGGTAATTATTATGTTTATGTTATATTTTTCTTCCGATATTTTCGATAATCAATAATTTATTAGTACAATTTGTTTCAAAAAAAATACTTTCCACAAATCACTCCGCATGGAAAAATATCTGAAAATATAAAAAAGAAATTACAAAGCAAGTCAAAGGTGTCTTCTTTAATAAGTTGTCTAATGTTTGCAGAAATACGATAGATACAATTGTAATTTCGTCATTGGTTGGACTAACAAGTGTTGCGATATATAATAATTATTTTTATATTTTTACAGCAATATATGGAGTGTCGCTGACAGTTTCAAATTGTATGCAGGCAAGTGTCGGAAACAGTATCGCAACGGAAGGCGTAGAAAGAAATTATAAGAATTTAATAAAATTTACTTTTTATTTTTTCATGGTTTACAAGTATGTGTACTATATGTTTATGTTGTCTTTATCAGCCTTTTGTAAAAATATGGATGAGTGGCAACAAAAATTTGATGCTTTCTGATTGATTTTAATATGTTTTTGTTCTGTAACATATTTTTTATGTAATAACATCATGCAATATAAGAAATTTATACGTAAGTGGTTCGGGTTTGTTTTGGGAGCTGAGACTATCATATTTTATGGAAGCGGCAGGAAATATAATTTTAAGCTTTGTGCTCGGTTATTATTTCGGAGTTACGGGAGTTTTACTTGCAACAATAATTACCATTGTGCTGTTTAATTTTCTGTCAAGGAATAGAGTGTTATTTAAATCATATTTCCAAAGAACAATAAAAAGAGTATTATATCGACCATGTTTTATATTTATTTGTTACAATTGTAAATTGTATTTTTAACATATACAATATGCTCGCTTATTCATATAGAAGGAATGGCAGGATTAATAATAAAGCTTCTAATTTGTCTGTCTATACCAAACGCTTTAAACTTACTTGTATATTTTAAAACCAAGCGTTTTAAAGAAGCTTTTAAATTTATTAAATCTGTATTTATAAGAAAAAATAAAATTTAGTTTCAGAGGTGCAAAAATGCAAAATTTAGACAATCAAACAATTCTTATAACAGGTACGGCAGGGTTTATCGGCAAAAAGAACCTTACAAAGGAAATTATACATACCGCAAGCAATGTGACTGTTATTGGGCTTGACAGTGTAAATGATTATTACGATGTTTCACTCAAGGAATACCGACTAAATGAAATTGAAAATCTTGCAAAAAGAAAAGAGTGGCTGCAATTGGAAATTTATCAAGGGAAATCTTGCGGACAAGCTGCTTATAGATACAATTTTCAGCGAATATACTCCAAAGATAGTTGTAAATCTTGCTCGCACAGGCGGGTGTACGCTATTCTATAACAAATCCCGACGCTTACATAGAGTCAAATATAATCGGTTTTTACAATATCCTTGAAGCTTGCAGAAATTATCCAGTTGAACATTTGGTTTATGCAAGTTCGTCAAGCGTTTATGGTGGAAATACAAAGGTTCCGTTCAGTACTGATGATAAGGTTGATAATCCTGTATCGCTTTTATGCCGCAACAAAAAATCAAATGAGCTTATGGCACATGCATACTCAAAGCTTTATAACATCCCATCAACAGGCCTTCGTTTCTTTACCGTTTATGGACCTGCGGGACGTCCTGATATGGCATATTTCAGCTTTACCGAAAAACTTGTTAAAAGAGAAAATCAAGATTTTTAATTACGGCGACTGTAAGAGGGATTTTACTTACATAGACGATATTGTCGAGGGAGTTAAACATGTAATGGTTAATCCGCCCGAAAAAAAAACGGAAATGACGGACTTCCGATACCACCGTACAAGGTATATAATATCGGAAACAGCAGTCCAGAAAATCTTATTGACTTTGTTCAGATACTCAGTGAGGAGCTTGTAAAAGCTGAGGTGCTTCCACAAAATTATAATTTTGATATGTATAAGGAGCTTGTGCCAATGCAGGCAGGTGATGTACCTGTGACATATGCCGATACATCAGACCTTGAAAGAGATTTGGGTTTTAAGTCGAAAAACAAGTCTTCGTGACGGTCTGAGAAGCTTTGCCCAGTGGTATAAGGAATTTAACAGCAAATAGGAGATGATAAAATGAAAATAGCTGTAGCAGGAACAGGATATGTCGGGTTGTCATTGGCTGTTTTGCTTGCACAAAATAATAGGGTTTATGCGGTTGATATTGTTCGGAAAAGGTAGAAATGATAAATAACAGAAAGTCCCTATACAGGATGATTATATCGAAAGGTATCTTGTCGAAAAAGTGCTTGATCTTACAGCAACCCTTAACGCAAAGGAAGCTTACTCTGACGCTGATTTTGTTGTTATTGCGGTTCCGACAAATTATGACAGCAAGAAAAAATTTCTTTGATACATCGGCTGTTGAAACGGTAATTAATCTTGTAATGGAATATAATCCTGAAGCTATAATGGTTATTAAATCAACAATTCCTGTTGGATACACAAAAAGCATACGTGAAAAAACAGGAAGCGGAAATATCATTTTCAGTCCTGAATTTTTTACGTGAAAGTAAAAGCGCTTTATGATAATCTTTATCCTTCAAGAATTATCGTGGGAACAGATATGGAAGATGAAAAACTTGTAAAAGCGGCACACATATTTGCAGATTTACTTTTTCTGAGGGTGCAATTAAGGAAAATATTGATATTCTGTATATGGGATTTACAGAAGCTGAGGCTGTAAAAGCTTTTTGCAAATACTTATCTTGTGTTGAGAGTATCATACTTTAATGAACTTGATACTTATGCTGAACTTAAAGGTTTGAATACACAGCAAATTATAGAAGGCGTATGTCTAGATCCTCGTATAGGAACACATTACAATAATCCGTCATTCGGATATGGCGGATACTGTCTGCCAAAGGATACAGAAGCAGCTTCTTGCTAATTACAAGGATGTACCTGAAAACCTGATTGAAGCCATTGTTGAGTCAAATAAGACTCGTAAGGACTTTATTGCCGACAGAGTGCTTGAAAAATCAGGTTGGTACAGTACGGATGATGAATTTGACACAGGTATTGAAAAAAAATATGTGACGATTGGTGTTTATAGGCTTACTATGAAGTCAAACTCAGATAATTTCCGCCAAAGTTCAATTCAGGGAGTTATGAAAAGGCTTCAATCAAAGGGAGCAATAGTTATTATATATGAACCGACTCTCAATGACGGAGATACATTTTTTGGAAGCGTTATAGTTAATGATCTTGAAAGATTTAAGAAGATATCTGATGCAATTGTTGTGAATCGTTATGATAAATGTCTTGATGATGTATCTGATAAGGTTTATACACGAGATATCTTTATGAGAGATTGAAAGGAAATAAAAAAATGAAGAATAGTTATACTATAAAAGAACTTATCGGATTATTTCTGAACAAAATCTGGATTATTATCATTATAACAATAGCAGGCGGAATATTATCATTTGATTTTCAAAGATGTTTCTCCCATTTGAATATTCATCCCATGTTTCTATGTATGTTCAAAGTTATACAGGAATTTTCAGATCAGATGGCTGATCAGAATAATATCAGTAATTCCAAACAGCTTGTAAATACATACATGGAAGTATTAAAGGACGACGCTGTTATGGCAAAGAATTGGTGAACTTCTTCTGGAGCAGTTTGATGAAGTAATACTTTCTGAAAATTTCACGTTTAATATGTCAGGTGAGATTGAAACTGAATCACTGCGCAAATGTATTGAGCTTAGTACTGTAACGGATACATCTGCCGTTAAGGTTATAGCAACTGCGAAAATCCTGAAATTGCAGCTTCAATATGTAATAATCTTACATCAATAGCGCCTGAATATGTGGCAAAAAGCGGTAGGTGTGGGTTCTATTAATACAATTGATAAGGCAAAGGTATATGAAACACCTGTTGCGCCTAATGTTATAAAAAACACATTAATTGGTATGGCGGCCAAAGCATTACTGATAGTAGTAACGATTATTCTTATTATAGATTATTTTGACAATACTGTCAAGGATGTGGCATTACTTGAGAAAAATACAAAAAAAGCTATTATTGGTGAAATACAAGAATTTGCAGTGGAGAGAAATGATAAGTCTTCAAAAGATAATTACAGCAAGCTTACGGATAAGGATATTCCTTTTTATATTGTTGAAAGATATAAGTCTATCAGAACAAATGTAAATTTCTCTCTTGCAACATCTGATAAAAAAATATTTGCTGTATCTTCGGCGAATCCGTCTGAGGGCAAGTCTATAATTTCCGCAAACATTGCTATTGCGCTTGCACAGGGCGGAAACAAGGCACTTCTCATTGACGCAGATATGAGAAAAGCGGTTCAGCATAAAATATTTGAGATTAAAAATAAAAAAGGGTCTTTCAACAGCTATCAGTAAAATGAATAAGCTCGATGAGTGTATTCAAAAGAATGTAATGGAAAATCTTGATGTAATGACATCAGGACCTCTCCCACCTAATCCGTCTGAGCTTTTAGCATCTGAAAATATGTTAGCTATACTTGATGAGCTTAACAAAAAATACCAGATAATTATTATTGATACACCGCCTGTTAATGTTGTTACAGATGCAATGGAGCTTGCAAAATGTGTATCGGGTATTGTTGTTGTATTACGTTATGGAAGAACAACTACGGAAGACATCGAAGCAGTTGTAAAGAAAATGGAATTTTCAAAGGTCAATATGCTCAGCAATACGTAACTGAACGAAGTACTGAG